>Ga0209717_1000252_pt1 | contig 67647 bp, 50 predicted proteins | sample AD_UKC048_MetaG_FD_184418 | JGI IMG/M metagenome (GOLD analysis project Ga0209717, IMG submission 184418) | Active sludge microbial communities of municipal wastewater-treating anaerobic digesters from USA - AD_UKC048_MetaG (SPAdes) (version 2) | ecosystem: Engineered > Bioreactor > Anaerobic >...
TTATTAATACCTCCTTATTATTTTTTTTTAGCGAATTAATTTTATCAGGTATTTTAAATAAGTGCATTATTTTTTTGCAAAAAAATTGATTAAGGTGATTAACCACCCCAATCAATATTATAGAACCAAAAAATAAAAAAACATTGAATAACTTTGAGTATTTATATTATAATAAATTATATATCAAAAATGAAAACATACTTATTAGAAATAATTCTTTAATAGTAAGAAAAAAGTCTATGCAGATATACAAATATCAAGAAAAGAAGTCCGCGCAGGGGAATAATTTTTAAAATTAGGCGAAGGCGACGTGGGGACCGCTGAAGGCTGTTGAATGCGATAGCATTTCTACAGCGTCAGTGGGAGAGCCTGAGTAAAATTTTTAAAATTTTTCTCCGTTGCAGGACTTGATATAGATTGGAAATATATTATAGAAAATTTTAGTCCTTTAACAGGAAATTATTTTTAAACTCCTGCTCAGGCTCTCCCACCGACGCTGTAACAGTGCTGCTCGCACTTAACAGCCTTCGGCGGTCCCCACGTCGCCATCGCTTGATTTTAAAAACAGTTTCCTGTTGCAGGACTGGATATAGCATGAAAATACATTATAGCAAATTTTCTCTGTTTCAGGACTGGATATAGATTGGTAAATATAATACACAAAATTTTAGTCCTTTAACAGGAAATTATTTTTAAACTCCTGCTCAGGCTCTCCCACCGACGCTGTAACAGTGCTGCCCGCACTTAACAGCCTTCGGCGGTCCCCACGTCGCCATCGCCTGATTTTAAAAACAGTTTCCTGTTGCAGGACTGGATATAGCATGAAAAATATATTATAGTAAATTTTTTATCTGTTGCAGGACTGGTTTAGAGAAACAAAAATAGTTTAATTTTGAATGACTGGGATTATATAAATATAAATGTTTTCGTATTCTAGAGTATTAATTGGGTGAATATAGAATATTTATTTGCTTTTAGGTTCTGGGAGTATAAAAAAGAAAGTACAAATAGTAATTAAAAAGAAAGAGGTATAAATATGAATTATATAAAAAGCACAATTAAAAATGGTATAAACTTGCATTTATTAAATACAAATAAATTTAAAACAAATTTATTTTCTGTTTTTATCACAACACCATTAGACAGAAGTACTATTACAAAAAATGCATTAATAGCTGCTGTGCTAAGAAGAGGTACTCAAAATATGCAATCACAAGATGAAATTAGTAAAAATTTAGAAAATATGTATGGTGCAAGCTTTGATTGTGGAGTAGAAAAAACAGGTGATAATCATGTAATAAAATTTTATTTAGAATGTATAAATGATAGTTTTTTACCAAATAGTGAATCTATATTAAAACAATGTTTCAATATTTTAACTGATATAGTTTTTAATCCAATCACTAGAAATAATCATTTTCTTCAAGAATATGTGGAAAGTGAAAAGGAAAATTTAAAGCAGATTATAGAAGGTAAAATAGATAATAAAAATTTATATGCAACAGATAGATGTATAGAAGAAATATATATAAACCAACCATATGGTTTGTTTAAATATGGATATACAGAAGATCTAAAAAATATTAATGCACAGAATTTGTACGAGTATTATATAAATTTAATAAATAAATCTAAAATTGACATATTTATTTCAGGAGATATATCTGAGGGTTCAATAGATAATTTGAAAAACAATATTAATTTAAATAAATTAAATGAAAGAAATGCTAATTATTTAGTTTGTGAAACAAATGTTGAAAAGAAAAAAACTAATGATAAAATTAATTTGGTTGAAGAAAAAATGCAAATAAATCAGGGAAAATTAGTTATAGGATTAGATACGTATACTAAAAATACAGATGCCAGTATAATTAATAATCCTATTAGAAAGTTTGCTACATCAGTATATAATATTATTTTAGGTGGTAGTGCAAACTCAAAACTGTTTCAAAATGTAAGAGAAAAAGAAAGCTTAGCATATACTGCAAGCTCAAATTATATAAGAGTAAAAGACCTAATTCTTATTAAAGCAGGTATAGAAATAGATAATTATAATAAGGCAGTTAGTTTAATAAAGGAACAGCTTGAACAAATAAAAAAAGAAGAGTTTTCAGATGAAGAAGTAGAAAACGCTAAAAAGCTTATTATATCAACAGTTGAAAGTATTCCTGATAGTCAGGATTCAGAAATAACATATTATTTTTCGCAGGAATTAGCAAGTGAAAATATATCAATAGATGAATATATAAATAATATTAGAAAAGTTTCAAAAAAAGATGTTGTTTTAATTGCTAATGAAATAGCAATAAATACTATATACTTTCTAAGAAACTAATTATTAAATACTAAACAAGTCCCCGCGTCGCCATCGCTTGATTTTAAAAATATTTCCCTATTGCAGGACTTTAAGAAATATATAAAAAAATGAAAAGTTGAAATATCGAAAAAATGGAGAAAAACATGAAAAAAATATTTGAAAAAAATTTTGAGAAAATATCTAATAAAATAGAATTTGATAAAGAAAATATAAAAGTATTTTTAATGCTTGCAATAACAATATTTTCGCTATCAATTAGTTCAAGTTTTGGAGTGAATGATGAGTTATGGAACTTTTCTAATATATATAAAATGAATAGTGGTTATGAAATATATAAAGATCTAAATGTAATAATAACACCATTGTTTTTTTATATAGGGGAAACTCTATTTAAAATAATGGGAGCAAATTACTTTGTTTTTAGAATTTACAATACGATTATATATACATTAATGTACTATCTAATATATAAATTATTTCTAACACTAAAAGTCGAAAAGAAAATTGCAAAAACCTTTACTTTGATTATTTTGTTACCAACTGTGATAATGGTATTTATGGGATCAAATTATAATGTTTTATCATTTGATTTTGTTTTACTAGGAATAATAATGTATATAAAAAATTATAATATCAATATAAAAAATCATAATATCAATATAAAAAATCAAAAGAATAATATAAAAAATCAAAAGAATAATAAAAATAATCAAAATATCAATATAAATAATCAAAATATCAATATAAAAAATTTTATATTACAAGGTATAGTTTTATTTTTAATTTTTATGACAAAACAAAATATTGCAGTTTTTTATATTATTTCATTAATAATATTAAGTATTATAAATTTAAATAGAATAAAATTTAAACAAAGTATATTAGGATTAATGATTTCGGGCTTAGTTTTTATTATGTTGAATTCAATTTTTATTACTTATTTAATGTTTACTCAAAATCTTTATAATGCAATAAATTTTACAATCTTAGGTATTGGCGAATTTAGAAATAACATAATTACAGAATCTATAATAAATATAATTATTGTTGCAATATTTGATGTTCTAATTATTTTTTGTTTAGAAAATAAAAAAATAAATTTAGATAAAAGTATTAAAAACAATCTAAAAATATTAATATGTTTTGCTATACCAATGCTTTTAATTGCATATCCCTTATTTAATAAATATCATTGTGCTGTTGCAATACTAATTAGTGTTATTACATTACTATATTTTTTCGAAGCTATTTTTATAAAAGAAATCTTCAAAGAATTAGATTATCCAAAATTTATTAAAAGGTTACTTGTAATAGGAGTAATAATACTATTAGTCTTGTCAATTATAAATTATTCTGAAAAACAAAAATATTTCAATTATTCAGATCCATATTATGGTTCAGGAATTAATAAAGAACAGTATGAGTATCTAAACAAAATGATCGACTATATAGAAAAAAATGACCCATTAATAGTATCAGTTAAATCAAATTTTTTTATGAATGTTTTGAAAAAAAACAATGGGGTTTTCGACCTTCCATTTGTTGGTAATTTTGGCATAGGTGGAGAACAGGATTTAATAGAAAAAATTAATAATTCAGAAAAAAGAATAATACTAATTGATAATGATAAAGATTTTAACGGATTTCATCAAAATTCAAAATTGGCAAGAGAGTTTATTAAAAACAACTATAAATTTGTCGGCAATATTGAAAACTTTTTGTTATTTGAAAAATAATTATAAAAATGTTTAAAAATTGAGAAAAACCAAGTTTAATTTTAAAAAATTATGATATTTTTATATAACAAAAACTTGAGAAAAACAAGTTTTATTTTAAAATTTATAATATGGTTAGATAGAAAAATTGATAAATTAGTTAAGCAAAATCAGCAAATATAAATAGTGGGTTAATAGGTATCCTTGAATCCTAAATATAATTTGGAAGGAGAGCATGATAAATAATATAAATTTTTATTATGCAAAAGAAAAATGGAAAAAGTAGATAATATTAAAATTAAAGAATCTGTTTATACAGAAAAATTAGAGAACGGTCTGAAAATAATTATAATTCCTAAAAAAAACACATTAAAAAAATATATAATTTTGGGAACACATTTTGGTTCAATTGATAATAGATTTGTAATGCCAAAAACAAAGGAAGAAGTATTTATACCAGATGGTGTAGCACATTTTTTAGAGCATAAATTATTTGAGCAACCAGATGGAACAAACAGTTTAGATACATTAATGGCTCTTGGAATGGAAGCAAATGCATATACAACAAATGATCATACTGCATATTTATATCAATGCACAGATGACTTTTATAAAGGATTAGATGAATTAATGGATTATGTTCAAACACCTTATTTTACAGATGAAAATGTAGAAAAAGAAAAAGGTATAATTGCACAAGAAATTAGTATGTATGATGATGATCCTGGATTTCAAGTATATATAAATACTATGGAATGTATGTATAAAAACAATCCTGTTAAACTTGATATAGCAGGTACGGCAGAGTCAATATCAAAAATTACGCCAGATGTTTTATATAAATGTTACAATACATTTTATAATATGGGAAATATGGTAATGGTTGTTTGTGGAGATTTTGAACCTGAGAAATTGGTTAAGGAAATTAGAAAAAGAATAAAAAACAATCAATATGATCAAGGTGAAATAGAAAGAATTTATCCAGAAGAATCAAAAGAAATAGCAAAGAAAAGTAACACAGTAAAGATGGAAGTAAGTACACCACTTTTTATGATTGGTATAAAAGATAATAGTAATAATCAAACAGTTAAAACACATATAGCAGTTGAAATAATATTAAATATGTTAATTGGCCAGAGCTCAGAGTTATATAAGGATTTATATGATAAAGGTCTTTTACTAAGTGAACCTGAATTGGATTATGAATTTTCTAAAGAATATTCACACATATTAATAGGAGGGCAAAGTAAAAATCCTGATAAAATATTTGAATTACTAAATGATAAAATATCTGAATTTATAAATAACGGAATTTGTTTAGAAGATTTTGAAAGAATAAAAAAGAAAATTTATGGTCAATATGTTACAGAATATAATAGTGTTTCAAATATAGCTAGAATGTTTTTAAATGATAATTTTAGAAATGTTAATAGTTTTGATTATATAAACGAATGTCCAAATATAGATTTGGAATTCACAAAAAAAATATTATCAGAAATCTTTAAAAATGAAAATATAGTAATTTCAATTGTTGAACCAAAATAAAGTATTATAGAAAATCAATTTTAAAAAGCTACTACAACATTATGATTATATTATAAGTAGATTTTTATTAATAAAAGATGAGTAATTAAGAATCATGATTGTATTTTAAAGTTTATTTTTTATAATTTGCTAGTTAAGGATGAGTAATAAAGAATCATAAATTTATTACAAATTGTATTTTCTATAATTTTCTAATTTTGGAATAAAATTTAATGATTTTTTTGATTTGTGTTGATTTCTTATTAATGTTTCTATAATAGGTGCAAGAATATATTATGTTATATTTGAGCTTGAATATTTTTTGAATAATAAAAAGGAATTGTTAAATATAAAAAATGGTGGAATAGCAATTTATGGAGGAGTAATATTTTTTGTGTCTTTTAGTTTTATTTTCTTATATTCTTTTTATAAATATAGAAAAAAATAATTAAATTGTCGAACAATGTCGAAAAATGTAGTACGAATTATTGTTCTAAACTCCTAAATATAGAGGTTTTTTATTGACCAAAGATAAATAATATGTTATTATTTGTATATATAAAAGAGAAAAATAAGATAAAAAGGAGAGCAAAAGAATGTTAGATGATAAAATCTGTAAAATGAGAGAAAAACTTAACAAAAGCATAGCTATGGAAGAAGATTATGAAATAATCTATAATCTTAGTGTAGAGTTAGATGAATTAATAGCGGAGCACTATAGAAAGTGTAATGAATCAAATCCATCTAATATCGAAGGCGAAAATGAAAGTACTGAAGAAATCGCAGAACTTGCGAGATAAACAATATACATAAAACTTTTATATTAAATAAATTTTAATATAAAAGTTTTTTATTGTGTTATCAAGTTTAAATTTTAAACACTTAATTTAATTAATAATAAAAATGCATGGAAATATAAAATACAATTCTTTTAAAAAAAATGTTAGGTTAACAGTTAAAACCAAATTGCCTTATTTAATGTAATTTATTAATAAAAAGGTGAAGTGAAAAAGTAATTGCAATTTTGTAACAACAACTGTAATTATTAATAAAAGTTATAAAATATATAAAGAATATTTGACTTTTTTCTTAAAATATTATATCATTGATGTATACAATGTTTATAATAAGTTATAAAAAAAAGGAGGAAAAGACATGTTAAGAAAGGTAGATAAAATAGCTAAAATAACAGCAACAATTTTATTAGTGCTTATGATATTAACAATGGTTACTACATCAGCATTTGCATGGAGTGTAAGTGTTACACCAAATACACAAGCTTCAGGAGCTAATACAATAACAGGTATAGGTAATGGAGTAGTAGGAATAGTACAAGTAATTGGTTATGTAGTTGCAGTAGTTATGCTTGTAATTATTGGTATTAAATATATTACATCTTCACCAGAAGGAAAAGCTGAAGTTAAGAAAACAGCATTATTCTATGTTCTTGGTGCAGTGTTAATTGCAGGAGCAGTTACTATAGTTGGTGCAGTATTTGATTTTGGTTCAACAGTATCATAATTAAATAAGAGAGGAAAGTATTAAACAATGAAGAAAAAAATAGTAATAACTATATTAACAATATGTATGTGTTTAATGTTTTATATACCATCATTTGTATTTGCTTCAAATCTAAATTCTATATATAATGTAGATAATGGAGGTTTTGGGGATGCAAATCTTCAAAGCAAAGTTGGAAGTATATTAGGACTTATTCAAGTAATTGGATATGTAGCAGCAGTTGTAATGGCTATTGTTATAGGTATAAAATATTTATTAGCTTCTCCAGATGGAAAAGCAGAAGTAAAAAAGACATTAGTTCCATATGTAATAGGTTGCTTAATACTTACAGCAGGAACAGTAGTAGTTTCTGCAATATCTGCATTTAGTAATAGCTCTTTAATTTATAGAGGATAAAAAATTAAAATCCATATGAAGTTAAGTAATAAAATCACTTTTTAAAAATATATTTTAGAAGGTGATTTTTTTGTATTTGCTATTGAAAAAACTAATAAATATATATATAATACAAAATAAGCAAATGATAATTTCCGTAAAGGAAATAGGGGAGGAAAAATGGCAACAAAAGATAAGAGTTTTTGGATATTATTGGTTTTTTTATTATCAGGTTTAGTAATAGGAGGATTGCTAGGTGAACTTGCATCAAGAGTTGATGTTTTATGGTGGCTTGCATATGGACAAAGTTTTGGGTTGTCTGAGCCTTTGAAATTGGATTTAAGTGTTATGCAAATAACATTTTCTCTAATGATAAGAATAAATATTGCAAGTATTATAGGAATGGCTTTAGCAATTTTCATATATAGAAAAGTATAATAAAAATAACAGTTTTTTTTAATATTGTAATTAGTAAAATAATTAATATCAAGAAAGAACTGTTTTATTATAATATCAAATAAATATTTTAAATACTGTGGGGGCAGGAAGGATAATATATTGACAATTAAAATTAAGGAACTGCCAGAATCAGAAAGACCATACGAAAAATTGGAAATGTATGGAGAAAAAATGTTATCAAATTCAGAGTTGTTGGCAATAATATTAAAGAGTGGAACAAAAGAAAAAACTTCTATAGAATTGGCAAATGAAATTATTTCAATAAATAATATTAAATCTCTAAAGTATTTGCAAGATGTTACAATAGAAGAATTTAAAAGTATAAAAGGTATAGGTAAGGTTAAAGCTATTCAATTAAAAGCAATATGTGAATTAGCAAAAAGGATGTCTAGACCAAACAATGAAATAAAAGTGCAAATTAAACAACCACAAGACATAGTAGATATAGTTATGGATGAATTAAGGTATGAAAAAAGAGAAATAATAAAATTAATAATTTTAAATACTAAGAATATTGTTTTAAAATCTATAGATATTTCAATAGGTGGTACAAGTTCAGCACAAATAGAACCAAAAGAAATTTTAGCAGAACCAATAAAAATAGGAGCACCAAAAATAATATTAATACATAATCATCCAAGTGGAGATTCAACTCCAAGTATATCTGATTTTTCTGTAACAAAAAGAATATGTGAAGCATCAGAATTATTAGGAATACAATTATTAGATCATATTGTAATTGGAGATGGAAATTATACAAGTATTTTCTCAGAACTTAAAGATAAGAATTTCTAAAAATCATTTTAAATAATATAAGGTGTAGAAAAATTATTTGAATAGATAAATATATCTAAATAAAAGTATTTGAGAATGTAAAAATTATAAATAGTACTTTAAATATTTAAATTGGAGTTTGTGTATTAGAATAGACGAAGGGATTGTGTAATAATGATAAAGTTTTTTAACTTTGTATCAAAAGATATAGGAATAGATTTAGGTACAGCAAATATTTTAATGACAGTAAAAGGAAAAGGAATTGTTTTAAAAGAACCATCAGTTGTAGCAATAGATAAAAAAAGCAACAGAATTTTAGCTGTTGGTGATTTAGCAAAAGAAATGTTAGGGAGAACTCCAAAAAATATAAAGGCTATTAGACCAATGAAAGATGGTGTTATTGCGGATTTTAATGGTACTCAGTTAATGTTAAAAACTATGATTAGTAAGGTTTGCAGAAAATATAATGCTGCAAAACCTAGAGTTGTTGTTGGTGTTCCTTCAGGAATAACAGAGGTAGAAGAAAGAGCTGTTGAAGAAGCTATAATTGCAAGTGGAGCAAAAGAGGTATATTTAATTGAAGAACCTATGGCAGCTGCTATTGGAGCAGGTATAGATGTTTCTGAGCCAAGTGGAAATATGATAGTTGATATTGGTGGAGGTACTACAGAAGTTGCGGTTATTTCTTTAGGAGGAATAGTTATTAGTAATTCGCTAAGAATAGCAGGAGATGAATTGGATTATGATATTATTAATTTCTTGAAAAAATATATGAATTTAGCAATAGGATATACAACTGCTGAGGAAATTAAAATTCAATTAGGATGTGCATTACCTTTGATGTCTGATATGACAATGCAAATTAGAGGAAGAGATTTAATTAGTGGATATCCAAAAACAATTTTAATTGCATCTTCACAAGTTAGACAAGCAATTTCAGAATCAATTGAAAAGATAATAGAAATTATCAAAACTACATTAGAAAAAACTCCTCCAGAATTATCGTCAGATATTATGGAAAAAGGAATTGTTTTAGCAGGTGGTGGAGCATTGATTAAAAATATAGATAGATTAATTTCCGAAAGAACAGGAATTCCAGTGTATATTGCAGAAGAACCGCTCGATTGTGTTGTAAGGGGTGCTGCAAAAACATTAGAAGATATAGAAAAATTAAAAAATGTTTTAGTTAAATCTAGAAAAAGAAGATAAAAAAATTTATTATAAGGAATATCAAATTAATTAAAAATTATTAAAGAGGTATATAATGAAAAATCAAAAAAATAGCTTAATTGGAATTGTTATAACAATAATAATTCTTATATCACTTGTTATAATATCTAACTTTAAAGCTGAAAAATTTGGTAGATTTGTTAACACTACAAACAAAATTGTTGTTTTATTTCAAAATGGTTTTACATATTTTAAAAACAAAATTGAAGGAAACCAGGCTTTTTTTGTTGATGTTGAAAAAGTAAAAAACGAAAATTATGAATTGCAGCAAAAAAACATTTATCTGCAGAATAAATTGAATGAAATAGAAATAATTAAAGCTGAAAATTCAACGTTAAAGCAATATTTAGGTTTGACAGATAAATACCTAAAGTATAAAACTGTTCCTGGGTATGTTATACAAAGAGATACAAGTAATTATGGAAGAACTATAGTTATAAATGTTGGAAAAAAAGACGGAATTGAAACAGGTATGACGGTAGTGGCTGACAATGGATTAGTAGGTCATGTTATTTCTGTTTCTGATAATACTTCAAAAGTCCAATCAATAATAGATACTGCAACAACTGTAAGTAGTACTATATCTAATACTCGAGATAGTATTATAGTAAGAGGAAGTTTGGATTCGGAAACAACACTAAAAGCTACTTATTTACCAACAGATACAGAGATTTCAGAAGGTGATACAGTGGAAACTTCTGGTTTAGGTGGAATTTATCCTAAAGGAATTTATATAGGTAAAATTATTAAAATTGTTAATACAAAAAATGCAACTAATAGATATGCTATTGTTGAAACAGGAGTTGATTTTTATAATTTAGAAACAGTACTTGTTATTAAAACTGATTAAAACTAATATAGTATTTTATTTAAAATGGTTTGGAGGAGGAAAAAAATTGAAAAAAGTGTGCAGTATAATTGGTATTATTTTATCCTTTTTTATAATATATTTTTTAGATATTAGTTTTTTTAGTTGGTTTAATATTGCAGGAATAAAACCAAATCTATTTATTGTACTTGTATTAGTGACAGGACTTTTTGGTGGAAAAAAAGTGGGTTTAATAGTGGGAATAATAATTGGATTGTATCTAGATATTTTGATTGGAAAAAGTGTAGGATTTACATCAATACTATTAATGATAATTGGATTTGCAAGTGGTTTTTTTGTTAAGACATTTTCTAAAAATAGTAAAATACTAATAATTATTGCTGTAATTACAAGTACTGTTTTTTTTGAAATAACCACATACATATATAATATTATAAAATTCAAAGGTATTTTTGAATTTTATATATTTTTTAAAATATTATTTATAGAAATTATTTTTAATTCTTTATTAACAATAATTTTATACCCAACCATTCAAAAAAGCGGAGATTTTTTAGAAGATGTTTTCAAAAAAAATAATATATCATCACATTATTTTTAAGGGGGATGACCATGAGTGATCAAGAAGAACGAAATATGAGATTAAAATATAATTTAATTACTATATTTGTTTACATTGTTGGATTTATTTTGATCGCTCAACTTTTTAATCTTCAGGTTATTAGAGGAGAAGAATTTAGAAATCAATCTAATAAAAGATTAACAAGAGAAACTGTATTGGAAGCAGCAAGAGGAAAAATACTTGACACAAAAGGAGCACCTTTGGTGTCAACAAATATGGGTTTTGAATTAAAGATGTATAAAACTAAAATTGATATTCAGACACTAAATAGTACAATATTAAAATCTATAAATGTATTAGAAAAAAATAATGATCTATATGTAGATAATTTACCTATTTTAATTGACCCTTTTAGATTTAATAGTGAAAATGAAGATTTAATAAAAAAATGGAAATTAGAAAACGGACTTGATGAATCACTTTCCGCTGAAGAAAGTTTTAATAAGTTAAAGGAAAAATATTCAATAAATGAACAAGATATAAAATCTGCCAGAAAAATAATGGTTGTGAGAAATGAAATAAATAGAACAGGTTTTAGCAGTACAAAAGCTGTTGATATATCTTATAATATTAGCCGTAACAGTGTTATGGAATTTAGTGAGAAAAGTTCGGAATTTCCAGGTATTGATATATATACAGAACCAGTAGTATTATATAAACAAGGAACTTTAGCATCACATGTTTTAGGGACAGTTGGTAAAATTACAAAAGAGGAATTAGAAAAAAATGGACAGGAATACACTCAAAATGATATTATTGGAAAAACTGGTATTCAGTATGTTTTTGAAAAGTATTTAAAAGGAAAAAATGGAATTAGACAGGTTGATATATCAGTTGACGGAACAATTACAGGAGAATACATTTCTAAAGAAGCAGTTGCTGGAAATGATGTGGTTTTAACTATTGATTCTAAATTGCAAGAAATTACAGAAAAGGCATTAAAAAATAATATTGAAGATATAAAAAATGGTAAATTTGGTGAAAAAAGTAATCCAGATGCAGGAGCTGTTGTAGTAATGAATGTTAAAACTGGAGAAGTGCTTTCTATAGCTAGTTATCCAGATTATGAACCTCAATTGTTTGTTAATGGAATAAGTAATGAAAAATATGCAGAATACACAAATTCTGCAGCATTGTATAATAGAGCTATAAGTGGTACATATGCTCCTGGTTCAACATTTAAAATGGTAACAGCAATAGCAGGATTGGAATCAGGGGTTATATCATTAACAGAAAAAATAAATGATATAGGTGTATATCCATATGCACATAAACCAGTTTGTTGGTTGTGGACATTAAGCCATAAAGGGCATGGCCCACTAAATGTATCTGAAGCAATAAAACATTCTTGCAATTATTTCTTTTATGAAGTTGGTAATAGAATTGGGATAGATAAATTAGAAGAATTTGCAAAATATTTTGGCTTAGGAAGAAGAACAGGAATTGAGATTCCAAGCGAGTCATTAGGCAATGTTGCAACAAAGAAAAAGGCTGAAGAGGAAAAAAGAAACTGGTATTTAGGGGAAACACTTTCAGCAGCAATAGGGCAAAGTTATAATAACTTTACACCTGTTCAAATGGCAAAATATATAAGTATGCTAGCAAATGGAGGCAAGGAAATAGATGTTACAATAATTAAATCGATAATTGATTCTGAAGGAAAAGAAGTTTCAAAAACAGAAATAGAAAATTATGTAAATGAAAAATTAGGTTTTAAACAAGAAAATACAGAAAAAATTGAAATCAAAAATGAGAATCTTAAAGCTGTTTTAGAAGGTATGAGAGGTGTAACAAGTGAATCTGGAGGAACAGCATACTCATATTTTAAGGATTTTAATGTTGAAGTAGGTGGAAAAACAGGATCTGCACAAGCAGGTAATAAAACAAATGCATGTTTTGTAGGTTTTGCTCCATACGAAAATCCAGAAATTGCTGTTGTTATTATTGTAGAAAATGGTGTTCATGGAGCTTATACAGCAAGTGTTGCAAGAGAAATATTTGCAGAATATTTTGGTATGAATGATAATAAATAGAAGGTGGGATAAGATGAGAAGTTGTATTAGTGTTAATATAAAAAAAGAACTAATATTTATAAAAATTAATGAAGAAGCAGAAACTAAGGAAATATTAATTTGTCTGAAAAAGAAATTAATAGAATTAAAAAAATTATATCAAGATGATAAAACTCCTATAATGGTAATTGGAAAGATTCTTAAAAATAAAGAAATGGATTTAATTACAAGAATGGTAGATAGGTATTTAGATGTTCCAGTTGATTTTGAAACACCAAGAAAATTGGGATTGCATGGTATAAAAAAATCATTTAAAAAAGAAATAGCAACCTCAGAAACAAAATTTATTAGAAATTCATTAAGATCAGGACAAAAAATCGAGTTTGAAGGAAGTATTGTAGTTTTGGGTGATGTTAATTTTGGAGCTGAAATAATTGCAAGAGATAATATTGTTGTTCTTGGAGTATTACGAGGATTGGCACATGCAGGAGCTAAAGGAAATGCTGAGGCTATTATATCAGCAGCATCTATTGAGGCAAAACAAATAAGAATCTCTAATATTGTTAAAGAATTAGAACAGGATGAAATAGTTAAAGGAATTTTAAAAACTAATGCTTATGTAGATAATTCAGATGAATTAATTATAGAGTAAAGTGTGTTTCTAGTCTCCTATTAATAAAACTAATGAGATGATTAATAATTGATCATTTACCCCGTTTTTTAACATAGAACTTAGGATGTTAATTTTCTTGGTGAACTGAAAAAGTATGATAATTTTCTTAATGTTATTTTTGTTAAATATATTGTATTTTATGCTATTTTAAGATAAAATGTTTAAGAGAATTGTATTATTAAAAAACATATTAATGTAAAAAATAAAATTATATCACAAGTTGTAAAAAACTTTTTTAGTTTTGCGTATCTAAAACGACAAAAAATTTAATTAAACAAGTGTAAAATACGTATAAAATAAAAAGTAAGAGGTGGTAGGGATGTTTCAAAATTTATCAAGAGAATTAGAAAATAAAAATTTTCAAAAAGAGGATGTTAAATTAAATAATGTAGAAATGTTTAAAAGGATTGTAAAAAAAGCATGTACAAAACAAAATTTGATTTTGTATGTAATTTCTTTGATGGCATCAACAATTAACTTTGGAGGAGAGTCGCTTGGACTAGCTCCTTTTGGGCTAGCGATTTTAGGAGCAGCATTAAGTAATGGTATTCCAATAATAGGTATTTTTATTGTAACTATAATTGGTACAGGAATAGGGTTTGGAACTAGTGGAGTAATTACATATTTATTAACAAGTTTTGTATTTTTTGCATCTGTTTTCTTTATTAGAGGACATGTTTATGAAAATACAAATGAAAAAATGAGACTTGGAAGAAATGTTTTTTTATCTTCGTTAATAGTACAGATACTTCCATTAATATTTACAACATTTTATTTGTACGATTTTATAATAGGAATATTAATGAGTATTACAGTTTTAATTTTTTATAAAATTTTTGTTAACTCAATAACAGTTATAAAAGATTTTGGAGTAAAAAGAGTTTTTTCAATAGAGGAAGTAATAGGGGCTAGTTTATTAATTGCAATATCAATATCTGCATTAGAACCAATAAATATTTTAGGTTTTTCTTTAAAAAATATTTTGTGTATTTTAGTAGTAATGATACTAGGCTGGAAAAATGGATTACTTGTTGGAGCAACTGGTGGTATAACAATTGGTGTTGTTCTAGGAATAATTGGAAATGGAAATCCAATTATGATTGCAGCATTTGCACTTTCAGGTATGATTTCAGGTATTTTTAATAAATTTGGAAAAATAGGTGTTATATCTGGATTTATACTTGGTAATTTTATACTGACTTATGTTTCAAATGGTAATGTTGTTCCTGTAATATTATTTCAAGAAATTTTGTTGGCATCACTTGGATTGTTAGCAATTCCGAAAAGGGCTTCATTTGTTATTGATGATTTATTTATTCAATCAAAATTACTACCAGTATCAACAGGAACAAGACTTGAAGAAAACAAAAATACAGTTTATAGATTAAATAATATTTCTGAAGCAATATCTGAAATGGCAAAAGGTTATGCAGAAGCAGCAGCAACAATAGTTGAGGATGATGAAATTAAAACTCAGGATGATACAAATAAAAAAATATTTATAAAAGAATTAAAAAATGAATTAGAAGGTCAAGAGGAAAATATATTATATGAATATATTAATGATAATAATGAAATTGTTTCAAATATATTTGAACACTTATTAAGGAATGATATTATTACTAAAAAGAATCTAATAAAAATATTTGAGAAAAATAATAATTATATAATTGGATTTGATGTTCAGGAAGAACAAGAAATAATAACAAAACAGTATAATAATTTCCTAAATTCTTATCAAGAAAAAAAATCAGGAAATGTATCACAAAATGAATTGTTAGAAAAGGATATTAATAAAATAATTAAAATTATAAATCATTCATATAAAATAAGTAAAATTAATTTTATATGGACCAAAAAAATAGAGGAAAATAATAAAAATGTCTCTAACCAATTAAATGGTGTATCAGAGGCTATTGCTAATTTAGCTGAAGAAATTGAACCGAAATTAACAGAGGATTTTCAAAGTGAAAACAACAAATAATTATGCTTTTAATGAAAAAAAATATTGTGATTAAAGATATTAGTATAAAAAAAGAAAGTACAGGAAGATATTTTGTTAATTTATATATAAAAAAATGTGAAAATATTGATGGATCTGAGTGTGAAGTTAAGAAAATAGGACAAATTATTTCTAAAGTGTTAAAAGAAAAAATGGTATTGCAAAATCAAAATGTGGACTAAGGTTAAATAATGATACTTGTGTATTTAATTATATATTAATGGTGATATTTTAGTTATGTGTAGTGATGGAATAATTGATTCTAATTCTGAGTATTTAAATAAAGAATTATGGATTAAATACTTATTAGAAGAGATACAAACTGATGATGTTCAGAAAATCGCAGATTTACTAATTAGTGAAGCAATTGATAATGATCACGGCAAGGAAAAAGATGATATGACAGTAATAGTTGCAAAAGTTTATAAGGTTTAACAAAATTGTTTACAATAAAAAATCGGTATGTTATAATCTGTTTATACAAAAGAGGTGTTAATATGAATCAAATATTAAATTATGGTAAGAGTCAAAATGTAGATAATATAGGGATAAAACCTGTGATTAAATTTTTCGCAGTAGTGATAATTTTATTTGCAATTATTATAGCTTCACAAGGAGTTTATAATATAATAAATAAAAATAGTATAAGAAGTGGGATTGTGGAAAATCCTGTAATGACTGCTATTCAAGAAGGAAGTAGTGTTAATATTACATTGGAGTACAGTCTTGGAATTGATAAAGTGATTTATAATTGGAATAATTATGAAGAAGCAATTATAAAAGGAAATGGAAAAACAAAAGTTCAAGAAAAATTAATTTTACCAATAGGCACAAATAAATTAAATTTAAGTATTGTTGATTCAAAGGGTAAGATGACAAAATTTGAATCAAAAGAATTTGTTTTTGATTCAAATATAGATTCAAATAAACCTCAAATAGAATTGCAAAAAGGAAGTAATGTTGGAACAATTAAAATTCATGTTACTGATGATAAGGAATTAGAAAAAATCAATTATCAGTGGAATGATGAAGAAACTATTACTCCAGAAATTCAAATTGGTTTAAATTCTTTTGATATAGATATTGCTGCTAAACCAGGAGAAAGAGTTTTAACAGTAATAGCAATTGATAAATCAGGTAATGAACAAAAAATTTCAAAAACAATTAAAGGAACAAAAAAACCTGAAATTACTGTAATTAAAGATGATAAATTTTTATTACTAAATATAAAAGATGAAGAAAAAATAAGTAAAATTGAATACAATTTAAATGGAACACAGACTACAATAGATAATATTAATCAGTCGGAATATGAATTTAAATTAGAATTAATTTCTGGAGAAAATTTTGTTATAGTAACAGCTTTTGATTCAGATGGATTGACAGAAATATATAAAGGTAAATGTATTTACTAAATAGAATTTAGAGATTTAAATTATAATGTTTAGGATTAAGAGGAATAAATGGAAATTGAATTAATAAATGTTTTAAGATTATTTAGCTACTTTTTTATCTATTCATTTTTTGGATGGATTTTAGAGTCAGTATATAAAACAATTTATGAAAAAAAATGGGTTAATAGTGGATTTTTATATGGTCCACTTTGCCCTATATATGGCACTGGTGCGATAATAATGATATTATTTTTAAGTTCTTTTAAAAATAATATCTTTTTGCTATTTCTTGTTGCAGTTATAGTTTTATCTATATGGGAATATTTTGTTGGATGGTTACTAGAAAAACTATTTAATACAAAGTACTGGGATTATAGTAATAATAGGTTTAATATTCAAGGCAGAATTTGTATGTTTAATTCAATAGTTTGGGGAATTCTTGGTGTTATTTTTATAGGATTAGTTCATCCAACAATTGAAGGCAAAATATTTTTAATAAAGCAAAATGTTTTATTGTATATAACAATTGTATTAACGATTCCTTTTTTAATTGATACAATAAAAAGTGTTATGAAAGTTAAAGCTATAAATAAAGCAATTGATAAGTTTAAAATTATTGGAGATAATTTAAAAGATAAACTTGAAGAGTTAAAAGAATTAAAAGATGGAATTGGTGAAAAATTTGTTGATGTTAAGGATGGGATTACTGAAAAGATAGTACTTGCTAAAGAAGAAATTAGTGAAAAATTTGGAGATGTTAAGGAAGGAATTGAATATAAATTTTCAGATGTAAAAGATGGAATAGGAGATAAAATAGCAGATGTTAAAGAAGGAATTGGAATTAAATTTACAGATGTAAAAGAGGATATAGGAGATAAAATTAGTGATGTAAAAGAATCATTAGAAGACAAAATTAAAGGAATTGAAAAAGTAATAGAAGAGCTTAAAGAAAAACAAAATATTATAAATTTAGATATTTATTCTAAGTCAAGAAGATTAAAAAAAGCATTTCCAGAAATGAAATCAAATAAGATCTCAATATTTTTCAACAATAAAAACGAAAATAAAAATATAGAACTAAAAAAAACACAGGAAGCAAAAGGAGCTGAAAAGATAGAACAGAGAAATACACAGAAGGCAAAAGAATCTGAAGAGATAGAACTAAATAAAACACAGAAGGCAAAAAAAGTTGAAAAGAGAGAACTGAAAAACACACAGAAGACTAAAGAAAAAAATAACTGACGGAGGTACATATGAAACAAGATATATATATTATTGATGAAAAAGATGATTTAATGGATATTTTAATAAAATTGTTTAAAAATGAAAAAGAATATTGTTTTAAAAAGCTTGAAACATCAAAATTAGAAATTGCATTAAGAAATATTCCAGGACTAATAATAATAAATGAAGATACAGTAGATGAAAATGTTGTTAATATTGCAAATCTAATTAAGGCTGATGAAGATAATGCAATAACACCTGTAATTGTTATATCTTCAAATATTGAAAAAGAGCACAGAGTTGAGGTTTTAAAATGTTTTGTAGAGCATTATATTAAAAATCCGATTGATGAACAATATCTTTATTATACAATTAAAAATTTGTTAAGATTATTGTATTTAAACCGTAAAGTAAGTCCACTTACTGGGTTACCTGGTAATGTTCAAATTCAGGCGGAAATTAAAAAAAGATTATTAAATAATGAACACTTTGCTATGATTTATATAGATTTAGATAATTTTAAAGCATATAATGACACATATGGTTTTATTAGAGGTGATGAAATTATAAAATTCACTTCTAAAACAATATTAGAAAATGTTCAGGATATGGATTGTGAAAAAGGTTTTGTTGGTCATATAGGAGGAGATGATTTTGTTGCAATAGTTTCTGATATTGATTATGAAAAACTGTGTCAAAATATAATTATTTATTTTGATACAGGAGTATTAAAATTTTTCTCACAAAAAGATATAAAAAATGGTTATATGGAGATAGAGAATAGAAAAGGTTTAATAGAAAAGTTTCCCTTGACTTCTGTATCACTAGGAGTTGTTGAGGCAAAACCAGGTAGATTTAAAAATATACTTGAAATTGGTGAAGTTGGAGCACAAGTTAAACATTTATCTAAAACAGTTCCTGGTAGCACATATGCTGTAAACAAGAGAAATGTATAGTAATTATGTTGGGCGAAATATAAAATATATTTAAATATAAAACTCACCTCAAGTAAAAATATAAACTTGGTGAAGTAAAAATATTAACCTATTGAAGTATAAATGTAAACTTGGTGAAGTGAAAATAAATTCAAAATAAAAAATATACAAATGATAAAACAAAATCACAGTTTTGTAAGAAATAAAAAACACATAAAACTTATAAAAAATATATAAAAAAGCTTGCTTTTTTTAAAAAGTTATATTAGAATTCAATTAGGTGGAGAAAAGTGGTAGAAAGTGGCACCGATAATTTGTGAGGTGAAATGTATGTTAATAGGTGAATATGAACATTCACTTGATGTAAAGGGTAGATTGATATTGCCTATTAAAATCAGAGAAAATTTAGGCGAAAAATTTATAATTACAAAAGGACTAGATGGTTGCTTATTTGGATTTTCTAAATCTGAATGGTCAAATTTTGAAGAAAAATTGAAAACACTTCCACTTACAAATAAAAATGCTAGAGATTTTGTTAGATTTTTTTTATCAGGAGCAATTGAATGTGAGATTGATAAACAAGGAAGATTTCTTATAGCATCAAATTTGCGTGAATACGCGGGTTTGGAAAAAGATATAGTTATTATTGGTATAGGAACAAGGATTGAACTATGGAATAAAGACAAATGGAAAAATTACAACAACGAAGATAATATATCAGCAGATGACATTGCACAGAATATGACTATGCTAGGTATATAACTTGAAAAAGTTTATATAAATTACAAAAGAAAAAAGAAAACAAAAGAAAAATGAGCAAGAGGAAATACAAAAGAAAAGTGAACAAGAGGAAATACAAAAGAAAAAACAAAAGAATAAACAAAAGATAAATTGTCCTATTGGGTACAAAATAATTCTCAAGAGAATAATTAAAGTACAAAAGAATATTGAAAATACACAAGTAAAAAAGTTGTTAACAAATTATTTGAATTATATTTTAAAAATAAGTGAAACAAAGTATTTGAGATATACAAAGGATAAAAAACTTATAAACAAAAGAATATTTTAATATAAGAACACAAAAGATATCTTTATTATTAAAATACAAAAGAGTAATTGCAAATATGCAAGTAATATCTAAAATACAAAAGAGTAATTGCAAATATACAAGTAATATTAAATACAAAAGATATACAAAAAACAGCAAAACATAAACTAAAGAATATTTAAGTAACTAACGAAAAATTCTTAAAGCAGCACAGCAGTTGGTATTAAATAAAAATACCAACTGATTGTGCTATATGGAATTTTATATAAGAAGGTGAAGAAATGGAATTTAAACATATCCCTGTACTTTTAAAAGAATGTATTGAAGGATTAAAAATTAATCCGAATGGAATATATGTAGATGGGACTCTAGGAGGAGCAGGACATAGTAAGATTATTTTAGAAAATTTATCTGAAAAAGGCTTATTAATTGGAATCGATAGAGATACAGAAGCTTTAGAAGCAGCAAATAATGAATTGAAAAACTATAATAATATTAAATACATTCATGGAAATCATGATAATATAAAAAAAATATTATCGGATTTATCCATAGAAAAAGTGGATGGTATATTGTTAGATTTAGGAGTTTCTTCATATCAATTAGATGAAAAATCTAGAGGATTTAGCTATATAGGAAATAATGATCTAGATATGAGGATGGATAAAACTCAAGTAAAAACTGCAAAAACAATTGTAAATAATTATAGTGAAGAAGAATTGATTCGTATACTTTTTGAATATGGAGAAGAAAAATTTGCTAGAAATATCGCAAGAAATATTTGTAAGCAAAGAGAAATTAGCAAAATTGAAACAACGGCAGAACTGGTTAAAATAATAGAAAATTCTATACCAAGATCAAAACAAAAGGATGGACATCCTGGTAAAAGAACGTTTCAAGCTATTAGAATTGAAGTTAATGATGAATTAGAACCACTACGTAAAACAGTTAAGGATTGCATAGAAGCTTTAAAAAGTGGAGGAAGATTATGCATAATAACTTTCCATTCTTTAGAAGATAGAGCTGTTAAAGAAGCTTATATAGAGGCTATTGGTAAATGTATATGTCCAAAAGATTTACCATATTGTATTTGTAATTATAAATCACTAGGACAAGTTGTAAATAAAAAACCAATTTTAGCTTCAAAAGAGGAGTTGAAACTAAATTCAAGATCTCAAAGTGCAAAACTTAGAATATTTGAAAAAGAATAAAATATTTGAAAAAAATAAAATATTTAAATCTGATTAGAATATTTGAAAAAGAATAAAATGTTTGAAAAAATAAAATATTTAAATCTGAAAAGAGGTGAATAACTTATGGTAGACAGGTTTTATGGCTATCAGTCTGAAACCAGCCCAAGAGAGATACAACCAGAGTATAGGCCCTATAGAAATAATTATACAGAAAAAAGTGGTGAAAAAAAAATAGGTAACACCAATAGTAAAAATAACAATACTAAAGGTGTTAATAAAAATGATGCAAAAAATAAAAACCTTAAAAAACAAATAGTAGTTAATACTGAAAACATTAATAATATTTCTAAAAATAAAACACTAGAAATAGAAAAAAAGGCAAAAAAATCCATTAAACCAAGGGTTAAATTATTATTTCTTGTAGCAGCAGGATTCTCAGTATTATTTATTATAAGTTATAGAAACTCTATTATAAATGAGACGTTTAGTAAAAAAGAAAGTTTGAAAAATGAATTAAGTTCTGTGCAAAAAACAAATGAGCAACTACAGGTTTCAATTGAAAACAGTTTGAATTTAAATAATGTTGAAAAAGAAGCAAAGGAAAGAGTTGGAATGCAAAAACTTACAAATAGTCAAAAAGTATATGTAAGTTTAGAAAAAAAGGATTATGTTGAGTCAGCTACAGAAGAAATAATAATTGAAGAACAAGGAAATATTATTAATCAGTTGTTTAAATCATTTAATAAAACTATCTGAGAAAGAACAAATTAAATAATAATTGTTCTTTTTTTTGTGTGTAAAAATAAAATGTATTAGGTGATATTAATGCTAATAAATAGGAAATTGATATTTGAAATACTTTATCTCAAAAAGAAAAAACAGAAAAATTACAAAAAATGTGGAGAAATAAAGATATTTCTGATGGACATGAGCCAGGCTCAACATATAAATTAGTAACTTCGTCAGCAGCATTGTAGGAGGGAATAACTACTATAGTCAATTATTAACAAAACTAATTTTGCTAGGAAAAAAGAATTTTATAAGAAAAATACAGATAAGAATAAAAGTGACTTTGCAAGATCAAAAGAATTTTAAAAGAAAAAAACAGATTGTAAAAAATGAAATGCAAAAGAAAGTTATGTAATTTAAAATAAAATGACATTAAAAGTTTTTATGAGAAAAAGCATATGCGGTGAAGTGAAAATATGCATTAAAAAAATATAAATATGTATGTACAAATAAAAAAAATAAGTATATAATGTAAACGGAAATTTCTATCATTAAATAATGTAAGAAATACTAGAATTCTCAAGGGAAATTTCAATTGTATAAAAAATAAAAAAATATGATTTAAATGATGTTCCTAATTGAAAGGATTGAAACATATGGAATTAAAGAAAATTTTAGCGGGTATAGAAGGCTTAAAAGTAAAAGGAAATTTAGATTTAAATATTACAAATTTAGAAAATGATTCTAGAAAAATAAAAAATGATGGTTTGTTTATAGCTATAAAAGGTTATGAAACAGATGGTCATCAATATATAAAAAAAGCAATAGAAAATGGGGCTACTGCAGTTTTAGCAAGTAATGATTGTGATAAAAAATTATTAAAAGAAATTATGAATGATGTTACATTAATAATTGCTCCTGATACAAGATTAGCTTCAGCAATATGTGCATGTAATTATTATGGTGACCCATCTACAAAATTAAAATTAGTAGGTGTTACAGGTACAAAAGGAAAAACAACTACAACATTTATGATTAAATCAATTTTAGAAAAACAAGGAATTAAAACTGGATTAATAGGAACAATTGCAACTTATATCGGAGATCAGAAATTGTATGACAGTGATAGAACAACACCAGATAGTATAGAATTACAATCTATATTAGCAAAAATGGTTAGAGAAGATTGTGAAGTAGTTGTTATGGAAGTATCTTCACAAAGTTTAAAATTAGACAGAGTTACAGGATGTGAATTTGATATAGGTGTTTTTACAAATTTAGCAAATGATCATATAAGTGAAAAAGAACATTCTGACATAGATGACTATTTTAATTCAAAAGCAAAATTATTTGGAATGTGTAAAAAAGCATTTGCTAATGCAGATGATATTCAAACATCAAAATTAATTAAAAATTCTCCTGATTGCGAATTTATAACTTATGGAATTGATAATTTTTGCAATGTTCTTGCAAAAGACATTACTGTTACAAATGCGTGTGTGGATTTTAAAGTTAAAATAGGTGATAAAAATGAAAGAATAAAAGTAGGAATACCAGGTAGGTTTAGTGTCTATAATTCATTAGCTGCTATTTGTGTATGTCAAAAACTTGGTTGCTCATCTGATAAAATAAAAGAAGCTTTGGAAAAAACAAAAGTTCCAGGAAGAAGTGAGTTAATAGATAACAAAAAAGAATTAACAATAATGATTGATTATGCGCACACTCCAGAAAGTTTAGAAAATATATTAAAAGCTGTAAAATCATATACAAAAGGTGAAGTTATATCTGTATTTGGTTGTGGTGGTGATAGAGATACATCAAAAAGAGCTTTAATGGGAGAAGTTTCAGGTAAAGTAGCTGATTATACTATTATTACATCAGATAACCCTCGTACTGAAGATCCGAAAAAAATAGTTGAACAAATTGAGAATGGCATAAAAAAAACAAGTGGAAAGTATATTTCTATAGTAGATAGAGTTGAAGCAATAGCACATGCTATAAAAAGAGCAAAAAAATCAGATATAATTGTTCTTGCAGGAAAAGGTCACGAACCATACCAAGAGATTAATGGAGTAAAATTCAATTTTGATGAAAGAAATATTGTAAATGATATTATTTCCGGAAATATTGTATTTAATGCTGATAAAAAAGAAAAAAAGGTAGATGAAAAATTTGTAAAATCAAGAGAAGAAATTAATAAACTAATTGTTGATTCAAAAGATACTAAAAACAAAACTAGTTTGAATAAAAATCCAAAATAGGGGGAAAATATGGAATTTAAAATAAAAATATTACTGTTATCATTTGTTGCTACTGTAATATCAGGGATTATTATAATTCCAATCTTAAGAAAATTAAAAATTGGACAAATTGAAAGAGAAGATGGCCCAAATTCTCATCTTCGAAAACAAGGAACACCGACTATGGGTGGAATTATAATGATGGCAGTAATTGCTATATTAGGAGGGTTTATATATTATACATATTCTAAAACAGATCCAATATTAGCACAAAAAATCATATCATTAATAATTATTACTATTGGTTGTGGACTAATTGGGTTTATGGATGATATAAAAAAAATGATAGGAAAAAATACAAAAGGAATTAATCCTGCTGCAAAAATGTTTGGACTTTTTGCAGTTGCAACATTGTTTACAATGTATTTATTAAAAGTTCAAAATATTTCAACTGATGTAATTATTCCATTTATAGGAATAACATATAATTTACCGATTTGGATATATATTCCATTTACTATTTTTGTAATACTTTCAGTTACAAATTCTGTAAATCTAACTGATGGAATAGATGGGTTGGCTACAAGTGTTGTAATAGCAATGGCATTATGTCTTACATTTTTAAGTATAGTTTTAGATATAAAAGAGGTTACATTAATAGGATGTTTGATTTTAGGTATTTGTTCAGGCTTTTTAATTTTTAATTTGCATCCGGCAAAAGTTTTTATGGGTGATACAGGTTCACTGCTTTTGGGCGGATCAATCGCTGGAATGGCAATAGCTATGAAATTACCAATAATATTATTAATAATTGCAATTATACCGATAATAGAAGTGTTATCAGTAATAATTCAAGTTATATATTTCAAAAAAACAGGCAAAAGAATTTTTAAAATGTCACCTTTTCATCATCATTTAGAATTATCAGGATGGAAGGAGAATACAATAGTTTTAGTATTCTCAATTATGACAGTTGTTTTAGGAATAATTGCTATACTAAGTGTTTAGATTAGTTTGAAATTAAAGAATTAAAGGATGATAAATCAATTTTAAAGTTAGTATAGTTTATAGATTTAGTCGAGTTATAAAATTAACAAGGAACAAAGTGATTTCAAACATTTAGTATATTTAAGGATTTAGGTGAATAGAAAAATTAACAAAGTTTAGAGTTGTTTTAAATATAATATTGTTAAAAAAACATATTAAAATAATATATAGAAAGGAAAAAGGATATGCAAAAAAGAGAAAAACCAAACATGAAAATAAAACTTGGTCAATTTGATTTTATAATGTGTGTAGTTGTCATAATTATGTTGTCTTTAGGGATTCTGATGGTTCTATCAGCAAGTGCACCTTCTTCACTTTCAATTTATGGAAATAGCTATACATATGTTGGTAAACAATTAGGATTCGCTATTTTGGGATTAGTATTAATGGTTTTTGTTTCTACTATAGATTATAGAAAATATAAAAAGTTTTATTGGATTGCTTATATTGCGTCTGTAGGTGTACTTTTATTAGTTTTGGTTCCGAATTTAGGAGTTAATGTAAAAGGTGCTACAAGATGGATAGATATAAAAATAACTAGAGTACAACCATCTGAATTAACAAAACTTGGATTGATAATTTTTTATGCTGGTTATTTGTCAGAACATAGACATAATATATCTAATTTTTTAAAAGGATTTCTTTTGCCACTTATTCTAATTGTACCACCAATCGCAATATTATATACTGTGCAAAATCATATGAGTGCTTCTCTTATTATATGTTTTATAGCATTTACTATGATGATTATGGCAGGTTTTAAAGCAAGATATTTTATTGCTATATTTGGTTTTGCTGGTTCTTTCTTATCAGGTCTATTTGGATTAATGCAATTATCAGGATATTCAAATTTTAGAATAAACAGAATTTCTACTTTTTTTGATCCATGGTCAGATTCTTTAGGTTATGGATATCAGATGATACAGAGCTTATATGCAATAGGTTCAGGAGGATTGTTTGGTGTTGGATTAGGGGATAGTAAACAGAAGTTTTTGTATATTCCAGAACCTCATAATGATTTTATTTTTGCAATTTTAGCTGAAGAATTAGGATTTGTTGGTTGTTTGGCAGTTATAATATTATTTGCAATCTTTATATGGAGAGGAGTTATTATAGCAATGAAAGCTCCTGATATGTTTGGAAGCCTTATAGCTATTGGAATAACCGCTGTAATTGGTTTTCAAGCAATAATAAATATTGCAGTTGTTACAGCATCAATACCTACAACAGGTATGTCTCTTCCGTTTTTTAGTTATGGGGGTTCAGCATTACTTATTTTACTTATAAATGTTGGTATATTATTAAATATTTCAAGATATAGTTCTAAAATTTAAATCTTAGGAGGAAATGGCATTAATGAAAGTAATTATAGCGGCTGCAGGAACTGGAGGACATGTAAATCCAGCAATTGCCATAGCAAATAAAATAAAGGAGGAATTGCCTCATTCTAGAATTGTTTTTTTTGGCACAGAACGTGGAATTGAAAATGATCTAGTTTCAAAAGCTGGTTATGAAATAAAACATATTGAAGCATATGGATTAAAAAAAGAAATATCAATAAGTAATATAAAAAATATTATTAAAACAATTAATAGCACCAAGATAGTAAAAAAATTTATTGATAAATTTAAACCAGATCTTGTAATAGGGACTGGAGGTTATATTTGTGGACCAGTTTTTGCTGCTGCAAATTCAAAAAACATTCCGACTATACTACATGAAAGTAATGCTTTTCCAGGCAAAGCTGTTAAAATGTTTGCAAAAAAAGCAGATAAAGTTTTAGTTGGATTTGAGGAAGCAAAAAACATGCTTCCAAAAGGAAGCAACGTAGTTCTGACAGGAAACCCAACAAATGTAAAAAAGATTGAAATATCAGAACAAAGAAAAAATGAAATATTTAAGGAATTAGGGTTTTCAAAAGACTTACCAATTGTATTAATAACAGGAGGAAGTCAAGGAGCACAAAAAATAAATGAAGCTGTATCAGATATAGTAATTAATAAATTAAATAAAGATTATCAAATATTATGGTCGACAGGAATAAAACAATATGATATTATTAAAAATAATTTAGAACAATATAAATTAAATATAAATAATTTAACAAATGCAAAAGCTGTTCCATATATTTATAATATGGAAGAAATATTAAATATTATGGATTTGGAAGTTTGCCGAAGTGGAGCTATGACTATAACTGAATTGTCAAATGTGGGTAAGCCGGCAATTTTTGTTCCATTACCAAGTACTGGTGCAAATAAACAAGAAGATAATGCAAGAGTTTTAGAAAAATTAGGTGCAGCAAAAGTAATTTTAAATAGTGATTTAAATTCAAATATTTTAAATATTTCAATTTATGAACTGATATCTAAACCATATAAATTAGCTGAAATGGCACATAAATCAACAAAAATTCAAGTAAAAAATGCTGAAGAAAAAATCTTTAAGGAAATAAAAAAACTGTTTGAATAAAAGAGTTGTTTGAATAAAAGAACTTTTTGAAAAAATAGTTAAAAAAGAATATTAAAAAAAGTAGTACGAAAAAAGTCCTATATTATAGGTAATTATAATAGTGTTGAAAAGGAGAAAAAGATCTTATGGCAGATAAATTAATAATAGTGGAATCACCCGCAAAAGCAGGAACAATACAAAAATTCTTGGGTGGAAGTACTAAGGTAATTGCATCAATGGGACATGTTAGAGATTTGCCTAAGTCAAAATTAGGTGTAAATATAGATAAAGATTTTGAACCTGAATATATAAATATAAGAGGTAAGGGAGATTTAATAAAAAAATTAAAAAAAGAAGCAAAAAATGCAAAAAAAATATTTCTTGCAACTGACCCTGATCGAGAAGGGGAAGCTATTGCATGGCATTTAGCAAGTTTATTAAATATACCTCAAGATAGTATATGTAGAGTAACATTTAATGAAATAACGAAAGAGGCAGTACAAAAATCAATAAAAAATCCAACTAAAATAGATAAAAATTTGATAGATGCACAACAAGCAAGACGTATATTAGATAGAATTGTTGGGTATAAAATTAGTCCTGTATTATGGAAAAAAGTAAAAAAAGGTCTGTCAGCAGGTAGAGTTCAATCTGTTGCTGTTAAGCTTATTGCTGACAGAGAGGATGAAATAGAAAAATTTATTCCAGAAGAATATTGGAATATTTATGCGAATTTATCAGATGCGAAATCTAAAAAAATATTCGAATCTAAATTCTATGGAAAAAATGGAAAAAAAATTGAACTGAAAAATAGCCAAGATGTTAAAAAGATATTAGACTGCATAGAAAATTCTGAATTTGTTGTTAATGAAATAAAGAAGAGTGAGAAAAAAAGAACTCCTGCTCCACCTTTTACAACAAGTACAATGCAACAAGAAGCGTCAAGAAAATTGAATTTCAATTTAAAAAGAACAATGATGATTGCTCAAAATTTATACGAAGGTGTAAGAGTACCAGAGAAGGGTAGTGTTGGGTTAATAACATATATGAGAACAGATTCTACAAGAATTTCAGAAGAAGCAAGAAGTGCAGCAAAAGAACATATTGTATCAACTTTTGGGGAATCATATTATGAAAATAGATATTATAAAACAAAAGGAAATGCTCAAGATGCCCATGAAGCTATTAGACCTACATATATTAATATGGAACCAGAAAAAATTAAAGATTCACTTACTCCAGAACAATATAAATTATATAAATTAATATATAATAGATTTATTGCAAGCCAAATGGCACAAGCTATTTTTGATACAGTATCAGTGGATATAGGTTCTAATAATTATAATTTTAAATCTAATGGACAGACACTGAAGTTTAAAGGTTTTATGGCTTTATATGTTGAATCATTAGATGAAAATGAAGAAGAAGAGAATATTAAGATTCCTGAATTGAGTCTAGGGCAAAAATTGGAAAAAATAAGTATAGATTCAAAACAAAGTTTTACAGAACCACCACCAAGATATACAGAAGCAAGTCTTGTAAAGGCGTTGGAAGAAAAAGGGATAGGAAGACCAAGTACATATTCTCCAACTATAACAACAATATTAGCAAGAAGATATATAGAAAGAGTTCAAAAACAACTTATACCTACAGAACTAGGTAGAGTTGTAAATAAATTATTGATAGAAAATTTTCCGGATGTTATTAATGCAGAATTTACAGCTGAAATAGAACAAGAATTTGATGAAGTTGCAGAAGGTAAAGAAGACTGGAAAAATGTAATTAAACAGTTTTACAGCCCTTTTGAAAAAGTTGTTTTAAAAGTAGAAAAAGAATTAGAACATGTAAAATTAGTTGAAGAGGTTTCAGATGTTAAATGTGATAAATGTGGAAAAATGATGGTAGTAAGATTTGGGAAATATGGTAAATTTTTAGCTTGTCCAGGATTTCCGGATTGCAGAAATATTGCATCAATTGTTGAAACAATAGATGAACCTTGTCCGGTTTGTGGTGGTAAAGTAGAAATTAGAAAAACTAAAAAAAGGAAAAATTATTATATATGTGAGAATAATAAAAATGATGAGGTTTCTTGCAAATATATTTCTTGGAATAAACCAAAAGAGGGCGAAGTTTGGAATTTGGAAAAAATTGATGTTTCTGATAAGAAATCAGTAAAGAAACAAGCAGCCAAAAAAACTGCAGCCAAAAAACATTCAATTAAGAATAAAATAAATAATAAAAAAACTAATAAAAAGGCTACTAAATAATAAAGTTTTTATCCTTTAACAGGGAAGTATTTTTAAATTTTACTCAGGCTCTCCCACCGACGCTGTAGCAATGCTGACTCATTTAACAGCCTTCGGCGGTCCCCACGTCGCCTTCGTCTAATTTGAAAAATAGTTCCCTATTGCAGGATATGAAATATACAAAAGTTTATGAGTTTAATAAATAGTAAGTTATTGAAATATAAATTAACACTGTAATACGGGTTGATTTAAATTAAAAAATAGTATATAATAAACCATCAGAAAAGATAATAGGATTTTATCTTTATAGAGGAGAATATGATGGTTGAAAACATGGACGAACAGGAAAAAAATGAATTGTTAAAAAGTAATGATTCTGAAAAAAAGAGTAAAAAGGATAGTGTTAATAAATATAGAGTTTATAATCAAATTATAAACTCTTTTTATAGTGAGTTAGAAAAAGAGGAAAAAAGTAATTATGATCTTAAAAATAGCCAAAAAATAAGAATAATTCCTGAGATAATTTATAATAATCAAAATAAAAAAATGAAAATTGAATTTAAAATTGGAAATGAAAAGTTCTATAGAATAAAAAATCTTATAGAATTCTATGATAGAATGTTATCAAAAGAAAATTATAAATATGGATCAAAATTAGATTTTATTCATGTAAAAGATAATTTTGACGAAAATGATCACTCAACATTAGAGTTTTTGATAAAATATGCTGAAGTTATAAAGTTTGCAAATGAAGGAATAAATAGTTATGAGTATTATGGTAGAAATTTAAATGTTTCATCTATAATTATTTCAAATACATGTTTAGATGATGTATTTGATGTTTTCAAAGGAAAATCTTTAGATTTTCAGAATGATTTTAATAACGAAAAAATTTATTTCTCTGAAGAACAACCAAATATTAGGTTTTATTTAGAAGAATATAATAATGAAGAATATAAATTATATACAAATTCTGATATATATGAATACACAGTTTTAGATGGGAAGAATTATATATATGTGTTAAAAAATGGGAAAATGTATAGATGTCAAAAAAGTATGAAAAACACTGTTTTGAAAATGTTGAAAAAATTTAAAGAAAATTATACAACTGAAATAATCTTGCCTAAGAAAGAATCTTCAAAATTTTTCTCATTAGTAATGCCGAAAATTAATCAGAATTTGGAGATTAAAAATATTTCGCAAGAAGAAATTGACAAATATATGCCTGCTACATTGAAGATTAAATTGTATCTTGATTATGATATAAATAATTATATTATAGCAGATATAAAATTTTCTTATAGAAATATTGAGTTTAATCCACTTGAAAAATTTGATTCAAAGGATTTTGCAAGAGATATAGTACATGAAAATAAGGTGATAGATTTATTTGTAAAAAGTGGATTTATGCTAGATCAGATAAATAATAGATTGATTCTATCAAGTGAAGAAAAAATCTACAAATTTCTATATGAAGATATTAATGAATATATGAATAGATTTGAAGTTCTAATAACAGATAACCTTAAAAATAAAGGTATAAGACAACCTAAAATGACTTCCATGGGGGTAAAGGTTGATAATAATTTATTGAAATTGGAATTGGATGGTTTGAATTATAGTTCAGAAGAATTTGCTAAAATTATGGAAAATTATAAACTAAAGAAAAAATATTTTAGACTTAAAGATGGTTCATTTGTCAATTTAGAAAAAAATGTTACTTTTGATTTTTTAAGTAGTATTGATAATGATGCTAAGGGGTTTTTTCTAAAAAATATGAAGCAAGAAATTCAATTACCATTATATAGGACATTATATTTAAATAAGCTTTTAGAAAATATGGAAATCAATGTTGTTAAGGATAAAAATTATGAAGAAATTGTTCAAAATATTCAAGAAAAAAATATTGATCAAAACATTGATATACCGGAAGGATTAAATATTGAATTAAGAGAGTATCAGAAAATTGGATTTAAATGGTTGAAAAATATTGAAAAATATAATTTTGGTGGAATACTTGCTGATGATATGGGGCTTGGAAAAACTTTACAAATGATAATATTATTATTAGACTACAAGATTTCAGAAAAGGATAAAAGACCAAGTTTGGTTGTATGTCCAAGTTCACTTTCTTTAAATTGGGAAAATGAAATAAAGAAATTTGCTCCAAAGCTTAAAACAATAGTTATAACAGGAAATTTAGCTGAAAGAAAATCAAAGATTTTAAATATTAAAAATTATGATATAGCAATCACTTCATATGACTTATTAAAAAGGGATATAGAAGAGTATGAGAATGAAAAATATAATTTTAAATACATTATTGCTGATGAGGCTCAATATATTAAGAATAATAATACTCAAAATTTTAAAGCAATTAAAAAATTAAAGGGTGATACTCGATATGCATTAACTGGTACTCCAATTGAAAACTCTTTATCTGAATTGTGGTCTATTTTTGATTTTATAATGCCAGGATATTTATTTAACTATAAAAAATTTAAAGAAATATATGAATTACCTATTGTTAGAGACGAGAGTTCAGCAATGATGAATAGGTTAAAAATGCTTATAGAGCCTTTTGTTTTACGTAGAATTAAGGAAGATGTTTTAAAAGAGTTACCAGATAAAACTATTACTATTCTTAATAATGAAATGCAGGAAGAACAGCATAATATTTATCGCTCATATATGTTAAAGGCAAAAAAAGAGGTTGCAGAAGAAATAAGTGTTAATGGATTTAAAAAAAGTCAAATTAAAATACTGTCTTTGCTTATGAGATTGAGGCAAATTTGTTGTCATCCGAGTTTATTTATTGAAAATTATAAGGGTGAGAGTAGTAAATTGATACAATGTATTGAGCTTGTTAAAGATGCTATTGAAAGTGGGCATAAAATCTTGTTGTTTTCTGGTTATACATCTATGTTTGAAATTATTGAGAAGGAATTGAGAAAAGAGGGAATTAGTTATTATAAATTAACTGGTCAGACAAGAGTTTCGGAAAGAACAAAATTAGTTGATGAGTTTAATAAAAATGCTAGTGTTAAGGTTTTTCTTATTTCTCTTAAAGCTGGTGGTACTGGTTTGAATTTGATTGGAGCTGATACTGTTATACATTATGATCCTTGGTGGAATTTGTCTACTGAAAATCAGGCTACTGATCGTACTCATAGGATGGGACAAAAGAGAAATGTTCAGGTGTATAAGTTGATTACTAAGAGTTCTATTGAGGAAAAGATTTTTGATTTACAACAAAAGAAAGCTAAGTTGATTGATAGTATGCTTTCTACTAAGGAAACTTTTATTAGTAAATTGTCTAAAGAGGAAATTATGGAGTTGTTTAAGTAAGTTTTATTAATTTAAAATTACTATCATTAAAGAAGTTGTATTACAATATGATTATAAAATTATTTTATGAATTAGGTGGATGTTTGTTTTGAATTATTTGGCTTTATTAAGAGTGGTTTGTGTGCTTTTATAGAAGATTATTTAATAAAAAATTAACTTTTAATTTAAAGTTACTATTATTAAAGAAGTTGTATTACAATATGATTATAAAATTATTTTATGAATTAGATGGATGTGTGTTTTGAATTATTTGGCTTTATTAAGAGTGGTTTGTGTGCTTTCATAGAAGATTATTTCATAAAAAATTAACTTTTAATTTAAAATTACTATCATTAAAGAAGTTGTACTAGCAAACTGCTGTAAAATTGCTCGATGTTACTCGCAGATTTTACAGCAGTTTGTTTTACAACTTCTAATAATTGGATAGCAATTATAAAATTAATGCGTTTTTTTTTATGAAATAATCTTCTTTTTTGGATATACGATATTTTTATAATTATTGTTTTTAATAGATAGTAAAATTATCTAAATATTTGTAAAATGCGTTATATAAAATGTAATGATATATAATAAAATTAAAATTGTATAGTAAATAAAATTTTGAAGTATAAAAAAATTTTGAAGTATAAATAAGATATTTAATTATGAAGAAGATATTTAATGATAAATAAAATTTTGAATTAAAAATACTTATTGCATGGTATAATAAATTATGTAAAATAAAATTTATTATGATTAGTAAAATAATTTATATTTAGTATAAGCAGTTTGTTGAATTAATGCAATATTATTGCAGAATTGCATTGTGAAGTGAAAAATTAAGTGCTATTTTGAAACAACTAATTAAATTGTAAAAGAAAAAGCAATATTGAAGAAATGTATTGTTTATTTTGTGATTTGGGATTGATTTTTCTTGTATTGTATAATACAATTAAAATAGTTAATTTATAATACAAAAGAGGAGAAAATATCTATGAATAATGATGAAAAATTCGGATGTTTGAAGATAGAAGAAATGATGTTTGATATTGATGAAATGTCAAATGAAGAATTAGCAAAAATAGAAGAAGAAATTATAAAAAATAAAAATGAATTAAGAAAAATCATTGATTATTATTTAGATGTAATTGAAAATAATGTACCGATGAATAATGAGAATATAAATAATGAAAATTTTATTGATGTATTACCAAAAATATTAGAAAAACAGTATCAACATTCAATTATTAGAACTGTTAGAAATATAAAAAGAACTAGAGAAATGATTTTATCAAACGAGGTTAAATTCGAAAAATATATAAATGAGCAGGCAAAAAAATTTAATCAATCAATTAATATCTTGAATGAAGATATAAATCAATACAGTGGGATTCTTGAAGATGTAAAAAATAAAATAGATAAAATAAAAAAGGCATTAATGATAAATAAGGAAGAAGTTCAATTTATTGAATATAAAAAAATAATGAGCTTATATAAAAAAAGAGATGAAAGAAGAGTTTTGAAAAAAAGTGATGAGTATAAGGAATATAGAACTCAGATTAATAATTTAAGTAGAGAACTAATGAAGGAAATAGAAAATGAATCTCCAAATGAAGCCGAGATAAAAAGATTAAATATTGAAATTGACAAAATGGAAAAAGAAGATAGGCTTAATATTTGTGAAATAGAAATTCAAGAATTAAAAAAAGAAATAATTGATTCAAGAAAACTTGGAATAGAAATTGATAAAAATATTGACCAATTGACATCAAATATTAAGGATTATTTGGAAAAACTTAATAGAGACCTAGAACTGGTTTTGTATGAAAATATAAATAAAAAAGAAAATTTTATTATGAGGTTTTTATCTAAGTTGTTAAATAAGATTGATGGTGAAACTAAATTCAAAGAACAGGTTGTTAAAATAACTAAACAGAAAATTAATAAAATTAAATTTTCTTATCTTCCAGAATTATATGTTGAAATTGAATCGGATGGTATAGATTTAGTTTCAGGTGTTTTGGAAAAGAAATTAAGAATCACTAAACAATGTATTGAAGATGAGGAATTAAAAATGAATGCAAAAAATATTATAGATTCTGGATTGAATAATTATAAAAAAATAATTGATGAAGGAAATTATAGAAGAGCAGAAAGTATAGAAGTACAAAAATTATAGAAAAAAAGAATTATGAAGAAAAAAATTATAGAAAAAATAATTATGAAGTACAAAAATTATAGAAAAACAAGAATTATGAAGTACAAAAATTATAGTAAAAAAGAATGACGAAGAAAAAAATTATAGAAAAATAAGAATTATAGAAAAACAAGAATTATAGAAAAACAAGTATTATAGAAGAACAAGAATTGTAGAAGAACAAGAATTGTAGAAAAACAAGAATTATAGAAAAACAAGAATTATAGAAGAACAAGAATTGTAGAAGATAGTAATTATAGCAGAATAAAATTTTAAATATATATAGGCAAACATAAAATGTTAAAAATTAGTTAGAAAAAGAATTTGTATAATTTAAAAATTACATATAGAAAGAATTATATAAAACTTGATAATAAATATAAGTTAATACTATAATAAAAATATCTAAAAACAAGCATATAAATAATAAAAAAATAAAAATATATATTAGAAAGGGATCAATTAAAATGAATATAAATTCTGTTTAATTGGTTATAAGGGAAAAAATGAAAGAAGAAAAATTTGGAACTATTGTAGCAGATGGGAAAATATATAATCTTGATATGATGGAAAGTGAAGAATTAAACAAGCTTGAAGAAAAATTAAGTGAAGAAGAGGAAAAAATAAGAAATGAGATTGATAGTATAATTGGTCTTGGTAATGAAGAAGCATAATGTATGAAATAGGAGGGGAACTTATGGAGTTGGAAAAGGAAGAAAATAATTATTTAAATGAAAATTTATATGAAGAAAATGCTAATTTAACAAAGGTTGTTGAACTTTTGAGAGAACTAACTGAAGTTGAGGCAAAAAGAGCTCTTGTAAATACAGCTAAAGTTGGTAAAGATGTAAAAAGAGGTCTAGATACAAAAATTCAGGATATTAAAAACTGGATTGAATCTGGTGAGAGAAAATATGGACCTAAACAAGGATTAGCAAAAGAAATTGAAAAAGAATATGCAAATACTGTGGCTGAGATTTATGAAACATTTGAAGATACAAAGAAAGAATGTTTGGAAAGAAAAGAAACTTATCAAAAAGTTGAGCAATATGAATATATAAATATTCAGTCTTCAAAAATAGAAAGACAATTATATAAGAAAACAGTTAAGACATTAAAAAATGATGTTTCAGAAGTTGAAAAATCAGATGATTATAAGCATTTTTGTGATATAATTAGCAAAACCCAAAAGGATTTGCAAAAGGCTGTTAAAGAAATGGACACTAAAAAAATATCTTCATTAAATTCAGATTTAAAATCATTTCAAAAACAAAGAGAAAATTTATTTGAGGGAAAAAAAGAAACTATAGATGAAAAAAGTAATGAAATCGATGAGTTGAAATTACAAATAAAAATGAGTAAACAAAATCTTATAGATACAAGAAACAATATAAAAAATGAATACAAGAGTATAGATAATATAGCTAAAATTTCAGTTAATGCAATAAATATTGCAGAAAAAAATAAAAATAAGGAATTGGCTGTTATTGAAAGAAAAAATACGGTTACTAAATTTTTGGATTCAGTAATGTCTAAGGTTGGTGGAACAAAAAAATTCGTTAATAACATTGTTGATCCAATTAAAGGTGAAATAAAGACATTGAAAGAAGAAGTTATACCTGAATTTAAAGCGAATTTATTAATAGATATGACTGAAAAGGAAATTAAGTTTAATAATTTTTTAGATAATGCTAAAGATAATGTAAAACAAAAATTTCAAAATGGAAAAGATACTGTTTTAAATATTTCAGAAGGAGTAATAACAGCTGGTAAAACAATGGCTGGTTTTGGTAAAGACATTGCCACAATAGTTGTATCTACAGGTTATATAGCAGGATATGAAATTACTAATAGTGCTAATAATGCAGTAGAGAAAGCTATTGATAAAAAAGATCAAATAAAGGAAAACATGTCTAACACCGCAAGAAATATTATTGATAATGGAAAAGTTGCTAAGACTAGTTTTTTAAATAGTGTTGCTAAAAAAATTAAGGAAAAAATCGAAATTGGAAGAGATGATATTACAAATAAGCAACAAAACACAATTAATAATGAAAATATATATAGATAAGAGTTTTTTATATGTAATATATAAAAAAGTATATTTAAAATGTTTTAATGCTTATTATGTTTAAGAATTAAATTATAAAATAAATAAGAGGTGTCAAAATTATTTAATATTTCTATTTGTATTTTTTCATTATATTATAAGACAAATAAGTGGTGTTAAAAAAATTTGTTATTTTTATTTTAATTTTTTATTGAAGTATAAGATAAATAAGAAGTGTCAAAATTATTTAATATTTCTATTTGTATTATTTGTTTTATTATAATATAAATAAGTATCGTAAAAATTAACAAATAATTTGAATGCAGGTGTTATTTTAATTATTGATGTGTTAAAAATATAATTAATATTAAAACTATTAATTATATTTTTTGTTTTAAGAATATTCAAAATAGTATTAAATTCAAGTTACTATTAGAGATTTTTTTAAGATGTATAGATGTATATTGGAAAAATAATTAATATAGTATTAAAATTAAGATTATGAAAATATTATTAGGAATAGTGTAGAGGTGAAACATGAAGGATTATATAACGGTTATTGGCGGAGGTTTAGCTGGTACAGAGGCTGCTTATCAAATTGCAAAAAAAGGAATTAAGGTTAAATTATACGAAATGAAGCCTATAAAATTTTCACCAGCACATAGTAATAAAAATTTGGCAGAAATTGTTTGTAGCAATTCTTTCAAATCAAATTTACATACTAATGCTTGTGGATTATTAAAGGAAGAATTGAGAATATTGGATTCGTTACTTATAAAAATAGCGGATGAAAATTCAGTTCCAGCTGGACAGGCACTTGCTGTGGACAGAGAAAAATTTGCTCATTTTGTAACAGAAAATATTAAGTTAAATGAAAATATAGAAATAATAAATATGGAAGTTGGAGGCCAAGAGGCATCTTCAATTGAAAGAATATTATCAGGGGATAATATCCTTGATAATGTTAATAATAATGAATTAGCCGATATTGCAAATAATGGTATTGTTATTGTTGCAACTGGTCCACTTACATCGGATAGTTTAGCAAATGAAATTGCTGAATTAACTGGAGATGATGGGCTTCATTTTTATGATGCAGCAGCTCCAATTGTTTCAAAAGAATCAATCAACATGGATATAGCTTTTTGGGGAGATAGATATGATCAAGAAAGAGATAAGGATGAAGATGTTGAAACATGGCTAAAAAATAATGATAAATCAAAAAAAGCAGATTATGTAAATCTTCCAATGAATAAAGAGGAATATGAAAAGTTTGTTGAGGAATTAATTAATGCAGATGTTACTGAATTACATGAATTTGAGAAAAAAGAAATTTTTGAAGGATGTATGCCAATAGAGATAATGGCAAAAAGAGGAAAGGATACTTTAAGATTTGGACCTTTAAAACCAGTAGGTTTTACAGATCCAAGAACAGGGTATAGACCATATGCTGTAGTACAATTAAGACAAGATAATAATGAAGGAAGTATTTTTAATATGGTTGGATTTCAAACTAATTTAAAGTTTGGGGAACAAAAAAGAGTTTTTAGTTTGATACCAGGATTGGAAAAGGCGGATTTTGTAAAATATGGTGTAATGCATAGAAATACATTTATAAATTCACCAAAATTATTAGATGAAACATATAATTTTGTTAGAAATAAAAATATTTATTTTGCTGGACAAATAACCGGGGTAGAAGGTTATGTAGAATCAATATCTTCAGGACTTATCACAGGAATAAATGCTGCAATAAATTATATGCTAAGAAATAATATGGAAATAAATTCTTTGCCTAGAAGTGAAGCAAAAGCTAACAAAAACAATGTAATTAAAATTAATGAAAATAGTGAAACAAAAGAAAAGGAAAAGATTGGAATAAAAGTAAATGGAAATATGGAAAAAAATATATATAAAAATAATGAATCTGAGGAAGATAATAAAAAAGAATTAGATGATTTTATGTCTGAATTAGAGGAAAACAATGAAGAAAAAAAGGTAATAGATGAAAACAATGAATATAAGAAAGAATTAGAGGAAAACATAAATGATTTAAAAGAATCTCGCTTTTGTCCATCGAAATATACAATGATTGGGTCTTTAGCAAGATATATTTCTACTCCAAATAATAATTTTCAGCCTATGAATGCGAATTTTGGAATACTACCAGAACTTAAAGAAAAAATAAGAGATAAAAAATTAAGATATCAAAGATTAGCAGATAGGGCGTTAGAAACACTAAAAAATAAGGAATGACTGTACTATCTGGATTTAAGTTAGCAGATAGAACCTGAAAAATCTAAATAATACTTTAGTTTGAAATGTTATAGCTTGAATTAATGCTTAATTAAATGTACCACTTAAAGTTTATGTTATGTAAAATCCTATGAAATTTTAAAAAAATATTAGATTTGAGCAAAATCGAATTAATGGATATAATGAAATTTGAAAAAAGCTTTAAAGTATGATAAAATAAACATAATTATTTATGGAAATTTTAAAGGAGCGAAAAAATGGCAAAGAAAGAAAAATTTGAGTATAGGCATATTAATAATATAAGAAATTTTTTAAAGAGTGATTTATTAAAAAGATACAAAATATCAGAATTAAATGTTATTGTAGATGGAATAAGAAATGATACTCAATTAAATGAAATTGAAAAAAGAGATCTAACAAATTATATATCTAATTACCTCACAAGCAAATATGAAAATACTAGATATACATATATGAATAAAGAAGAGTTAGAAAATTTAAAAAATCAAGTAAAAAATAATGGAATGCTAAAAGTCAGTGATAAGCAAAAAATATTGAAAACAATTAGAAGACATAGTAATGATTATGCGAGAAATGAAAATATAAAAGTAAAAGAAGAGAGAAAAAAACAAATAAACACTAATGAAAAACAAGTTAAGGGTTATGAAAAGCAAGTAAGCGGTTTTGGAATACTAGTAAAAGATAATGAAAAACAAGGTGACGATAAAGAAAATAAACCAATATTTATAGAAAAAGTAAAAGAGAATAATCGAGAAAATAGTTCAAATACTAAAGTTAATAAAAAACATATTTCTTTAGAAAGTTTACCAGAAGTAAATCTAACTAAAAAGAAAAAAGCTGAAATTGAAGCACAATATTTAAGTGGTAAAGATTTTAGGAATTATTCTTTTGAGGAATGGACTATTGAGGAAAAACAGATTAATGAACAAATTTCAAAAATAAGAAAAAAATTGGAAAAAAATATGGATCGAGATAAAGCTTTTCAAATGCAACTAGAATTAATGAAATATAAATTACAAATGAATATTTGTTTAAAATATGGGAAAAAAGCACTTGACAAAGAAATATTAAAAGAAGAAATACAAAAAAATAAAGAACAACAAAATAAAGTGGAAAAAATTAATATTGAGGAAATATTAGAAAATTGGAAAGCACATAAAATTGAAGAAAAGAATATAACACATAATATAGTTCAGTCTGTGGAAAAAAATCAACAATTAAGTATTCAAGACGATTCAGAAGTATATGATGAAATAATGAAAGCAATAAAAGAAAAACTCTTAGAACAAGAAGCAAATTCAAAAGTTAGTATAAATTCAATTATTTTAAAGGAATCTGAAGATGAAAAACAAGCAAAAATTGATGCGGAATTAAAAAGAAAAGCTGAAATAGCTGAAAAAATAAGTGCATCAGTAAAAGCAAAAATTGAAGCTGAAGAGAAATTGAAAAAAGAAGCAGAAGAAATAGTTAGAAATGAAGAAGAAACGGAAAAAAACAAAAAAAGAATCTGGACAAAAATAAAAGATAAGGTGTCAAATACGTTTAAAAGAATTGTGGGTCCTGTTTTAGCTGCATTAACTTTGGGTACTACTGCTCCTTCAATGATAAACGCTCCTAAATTAAATGATATTGATAATAATCCTAAAAATATTAATGAAACTGTTGAAAATGGTGGTAAATCTTTTAAGGAAACAAATAATAATTTAGTAAATATTTTTTCAGACGATTATGGATTTGTTGGGAAAGATACTTTTAAAGATAAATTGAAAGTGGAAGGTCTTGCAAACCAAAATATGACATTGGGAGATATTGTATATATTGAAGAGGGATGCAATTATTTTGAAAATAGTTTAAAAGGCGGTAATCATAATATAGTGGATGGTCAAAATCAATGGAGACCAGCTGGAAACTATATGATAGATGGTTTGGCTGTAACATATCAAAATAATAATGGAGAGTGGACTATTGCTAAGTTAAAAGATGATAATTCATGTGGAGGAAACTATGGAAATATTGGTTTAGAATCTAATGAATATGTTAATAGTGTATTAAAAAACAATGGATTATCAAAAGAACAAATAAAAATAATGTATCATATTAATCAGGGATTAGATCAAGGAGAACATCCAACTGGATGGATAGAAGCCCCTGATGAAGGATTAAAATTAGTAATTAAGTATCAAAATACAATCAATAACAATGAAAAAACAAAGGAAAACAATGAAATTGAAAAATAATAATTTATAAAACTATTGAATTTAAAAAGATTACTTGATATAATTTAATTATGTTAATGTACGGAAGAAAATAGAAAAGGAGATTATATATGGAAAATGGAAAAGATAATACTAAAGAGATAGTTAAAAGGATAGAAGATAATTTTGAAATTTTGGATGAATGCCAGAAAATGTTGGAAGAGATAGTATTAATATCTAACATTACTGATAAGGAGGAAAAATAATGAAAATTGATGAAAAAGAAATAAATGCAGATATTGAATTTAGAGTAGGAAATTATAAAGATGATTGTTTAGATGATCTAGACAAAGTAAAAGCAAAATTGAATACAATAGTTAATAACGAATTCAAGCGTGTTGTAGGAGATGATGTTACTGAATTGTTTCAATGGAAAAAAATGTATCCAGCAAACCCAAACCCTTATGATCAGATAGATCCGGCAAAACCAGAAACATATTATGATAAGTTTTTAAGTTCAAAAGTTTTGTCTCCCGAAGAGATCTTTTTAAATATTTCAAAATATGGAATGAAAGAAGACAATGAACAAGGTTCAGAAAAGTTTATTGCTGATATTAAAAAGCAAAAAGAATATATAAGTAAACGTAAATCAGAGCTTGCAAGCGAAGCAAAAAAAGTTATTGATGTTTACAAAAGAATATTATCAGAAAACCAGAAAGAAATTGATTCGTTAAGTGCAGAAATTGCAAAGGATGAAAAAATAATTAAAGAGAATAATGCTGTAATTCAAGCAATATTGACTTTGGGAAAAAGTCAAAAGGATTTAGATCCAAAGCAAGGAGCACAAGTAGATAAGTTAAATCAAGAAAATGCAAATATATCAGCGAAAATTCAAACTAATAGTTCACGTTTAACAAAATTTATAGATGCTCAAAAGATCTATCAAGTTAAAATAGATAAATACATTAGGGAATTTAGAAAAGAATATGGAGATAAAGCTGAAAACATAATTGAAGATGACATTGCGGTTAAAGAGGCTACAGATAAAAATACAAATAATAATATGATGTTAACAAATACTTCAAGGGGAGCTCTTGTTCCTAATAAAAGTGAAACTGAAAAACAAATTGCAAAAAAAATGTTGGAACACATATCAAGTATGAATTTAACTCAATTTATGGATTTAATAAAGGAAAATGGATTTCAAGATATAGAAGATGCAAAAAAACACTTAGGATTTTTTGATAGAATGAGTTTAAATAAAAAATTATCAATGTATATTGGTAATGTACCTGAAAAAGAAGAATTCTCATGTGGAAAATACGAAAAAAATAGTATTACTGGTGAAATCGAATACAAAGAATCATATAAATATAAGATAAAAAACGGAAAAATATTGAAGAATGATGGAAAAATGAAATATGAAGATTATAATCAAATTATAAATGAAATTGAATCATTTAACAATGCAATTACACAGGGTGCTTCGTATAAACAAATAGAAGAATTTAATAAAAAGATTCAATATGTGTATTTAATTGCAGCTTATAATAATGGTAAAAGATTTTCGCCTTTTTATAGTGTACAAAATGAGTTAAGGAACTCACTAGCTGAATTTTCAAAATTAAATTATCAGATTCAGTCTAGGGTGGCTGAAAGAGAAAATAAATTAAGAACTGTATATGGACTTAATTCAAAAAGCTTAATTGGTAACACAATTCATAATGTTAATAAAAATACTCCTAAAAGGATAAAACAAGTAACTGAACCAAATCAAAAATAAAAAAATAATAGTATAAATACATTATGGAAATAAGCAAAAACCATTGACATTATAGCTTAAAAATGATAAAATGTAATCCGTTAGTTAAATTTCTAGAAATGGAGATTATCTAACGGATTATTATATTTTCAGGAGGTGAAATTTAAGTGCCAACAATTAATCAATTAGTAAGAAAAGGAAGAAAAACTGAAGTAACTAAATCTACATCACCAGCTTTACAACATGGATATAATTCTAAAAGTAAGAAATTAACTGATAGAAGATCTCCACAAAAAAGAGGTGTATGTACAGTTGTTAAAACAGTAACACCAAAGAAACCAAACTCTGCTTTAAGAAAAGTAGCTAGGGTTAGACTTTCAAATGGTTATGAAGTAACTTCTTATATCCCAGGTATAGGACACAACTTACAAGAACACAGTGTTGTTTTAATAAGAGGAGGAAGAGTAAAAGATCTTCCAGGTGTTAGATATCACATTATAAGAGGAACATTAGATGCAGCAGGCGTTAAAGATAGAATGCAAGCTAGATCTAAGTATGGAGCTAAGCGTCCTAAAAAATAAATATTAAAAATTATAAGCGTTGTCTAACTACGCTAACCCTCGAATTAAAATATCATTTATGTATAAAAGTACATCTTAGGTATTTTGAATTGGTTGCATTGTTATACTTGCTTCTTAATTTCAATATTATATTTAAAGACAATTTGTTCAAATTAAAGAGATTCAATAGAATCTTTTAAAGTGCCTATAACTTACTAATTTAATGGACTTAAATTATAATAGATTATACGCACTGACTGGAAAAAATATTTTTTTCAGAGTACCGATGATGCATATATTTAGCATCAAAAATTTATAAGGAGGGAAGAAAAGTGCCAAGAAAAGGATTTATAGCAAAAAGAGATGTTTTACCAGATCCAATGTACAATAGCAAAATTGTTACTAAATTAGTTAATAATGTTATGCTTGATGGTAAAAAAGCAGTTGCTCAACAAATAGTTTATGATGCATTTAATATCATAAAAGAAAAAGAGCAAAAAGATGCTTTAGAAGTTTTCGAAGCAGCACTAAATAATGTAATGCCTGTTCTAGAAGTAAAAGCTAGAAGAATAGGTGGAGCTACATACCAAGTGCCAATCGAAATTAGACCAGAAAGAAGACAAACATTAGGATTAAGATGGTTAGTTATTTACTCTAGAAATAGACATGAAAAAACTATGTCTGAGAAATTAGCTGGTGAAATATTAGATGCTGTAGCTGGAAACGGTGGAGCATTTAAGAAAAAAGAAGATATGCATAGAATGGCTGAAGCTAATAAAGCTTTTGCTCATTACAAATTCTAAGATTTCATATAAAAAGTTTAATAGTATTAATTTATTATACAACTTTTATATTTAATTTTAAAATATAAAAAATAATATAAGGAGGAAAAAAATGGCTGGAAGAGAGTTTCCTTTAGAAAAAACAAGAAATATAGGAATAATGGCACATATTGATGCTGGAAAAACTACAACAACTGAGAGAATTCTTTTTTACACAGGTAGAACTCACAAAATAGGTGAAGTTCATGACGGTGGAGCTACAATGGACTGGATGGTTCAAGAACAAGAAAGAGGTATAACAATTACTTCTGCAGCTACTACATGTCACTGGTTAAATAATAGAATTAATATCATTGATACACCAGGTCATGTTGACTTCACAGTAGAAGTTGAAAGATCTTTAAGAGTATTAGATGGTTCTGTTACAGTATTCTGTGCTAAAGGTGGAGTTCAACCACAATCTGAAACAGTTTGGAGACAAGCTGATAAGTATCAAGTACCAAGAATGGCATATGTAAATAAAATGGATATTACTGGTGCAAACTTCTTAGGTTGTGTAGAGCAAATGAAAAGTAGATTAAATGCTAATGCAGTTCCAGTTCAATTGCCAATAGGAGCTGAAGATCAATTCAAAGGAATTGTAGATTTAGTAACTATGAAAGCTTTTGTTCATAAAGATGATTTAGGAAAAGAAATAGAAGAAACAGAAATTCCTGAAGATATGGTAGAATTAGCTACAAAATTCAGAGCAGCTTTAGTTGAAGCAGCAGCTGAACAAGATGATGAATTAATGATGAAATACCTTGAAGGAGAAGAATTAACAAAAGAAGAAATCCAAAAAGGTATTAGAAAAGGAACAATAGCAAACAAAATAATTCCAGTATGTTGTGGTTCTTCTTATAAAAATAAAGGTGTTCAAGAATTACTAAACAATGTAATTGCTTATATGCCATCACCTCTAGATATACCTGCTATTAAAGGTGTAGATTTAGATGGAAATGAAATAGAAAGAAAAACATCAGATACTGAACCATTCTCAGCATTAGCATTTAAAATAGCAACAGATCCATTTGTAGGAAAATTATGTTTCTTCAGAGTTTACTCTGGTACATTAGAAGCTGGAACTACAATATTAAATGCAAATAAAGATAAAAAAGATAGAATGGGAAGAATATTATTAATGCATGCTAACCATAGAGAAGATATATCAAAAGTTTATGCTGGAGATATTGGAGCAGCAGTTGGTTTAAAAGATGTATCTACAGGTGATACATTGTGTGATATTGCAAATCCAGTTATATTAGAATCTATGGATTTCCCAGAACCTGTTATTGATATCGCTATTGAGCCAAAAGATAAAGCCAATAGTGAAAAAATGGGTATAGCTTTAGCTAAATTAGCTGAAGAAGATCCAACATTTAAAACTTATACAAACCAAGAAACAGGTCAAACTGTTATTGCTGGTATGGGTGAATTACATTTAGATATCATTGTTGACAGATTAAAAAGAGAATTCAAGGTTGAATGTACAGTTGGTAAACCACAAGTTTCTTATAAAGAAACAATAAGAAATGCAGTTAAAATTGAAGGTAAATTTATTCGTCAATCAGGTGGACGTGGACAATACGGACATTGTTGGTTAGAAATGCAACCATTAGAACCAGGTAGCGGTATTGAATTTGAAAGCAAAATAGTTGGAGGATCTATTCCAAAAGAATATATCAAACCTATTGAAGAAGGTATTAAGGAAGCTGCTCAAAGCGGTATACTTGCTGGTTATCCAGTTATTGACTTCAAAGCTACAGTTGTTGATGGATCATACCATGATGTAGACTCTTCAGAAATGGCATTCAAGATTGCTGGTTCTATGGCTTTCAAAGAAGGTTGTAGACAAGCTAAAGCAGTTTTATTAGAGCCAATTATGAAAGTTGAAGTAACTGTTCCAGAAGACTACATGGGAGACGTTATTGGAGATATAAATTCAAGACGTGGAAGAATGGAAGGTATGGAAGCAAGAGGTGGAAATCAAGTTATTAGAGGATTTATTCCACTATCTGAAATGTTTGGATATGCAACAGACCTACGTTCAAAAACTCAAGGTAGAGGAACATATGCAATGGAACCATCTCATTATGAAGAAGTTCCAAAATCAGTACTTGAAGCAATAGTTGCTACAAAAGCAAAAAAACAAGATTAATTTAGTAAAAATCAATTTAAAGATAAAATGGATTTAATTTACTAAAATATCAAGGAATTTGCTAAAATAAATAATAAGGATTTTATGCTTGATTTTTTAAAAATTATAGTGTAAAATATCTTTGTTAAATAGTTATTAATTTTTAATTAAATAAAAAGGTGTTCAGGCAAATACATAACAAGCCTGATTGGGAAACCACACCATATTAAAAGGAGGAAATAAAAATGGCAAAGGAAAAATTCGAAAGAACCAAACCACACGTTAACATTGGTACTATTGGTCATGTTGATCATGGTAAAACAACAACAACAGCTGCTATTACAAAAGTATTAGCATTAAAAGGACAAGCTAAATTTGAAGCTTATGATCAAATTGATAAAGCACCAGAAGAAAGAGAGAGAGGTATTACTATTAATACTGCTCACGTTGAATATGAAACAGATAACAGACATTATGCACACGTTGACTGTCCAGGACATGCTGATTATGTAAAAAACATGATTACAGGTGCTGCACAAATGGATGGAGCTATATTAGTTGTTTCTGCAGCTGATGGCCCAATGCCACAAACAAGAGAACATATATTACTTGCTAGACAAGTAGGTGTTAAATTCATAGTTGTTTATTTAAACAAATGTGATATGGTTGATGATCCAGAATTATTAGAATTAGTAGAAATGGAAGTTAGAGACTTATTATCAAGTTATGAATTCCCAGGAGACGATATTCCAGTAATAAAAGGTTCTTCATTAAATGTATTAGAATCAGCATCAAAAGATCCTTCAGCTCCAGAATATGCTCCAATATTAGAGTTAATGGCTGCTGTTGATAGTTATATACCAACTCCAGAAAGACCAACAGATTTACCATTCTTAATGCCAGTAGAAGATGTTTTCACAATTACTGGTAGAGGAACAGTTGCAACTGGTAGAGTTGAAAGAGGAATAGTTAAAGTTCAAGACGAAATTGAAATAGTTGGTTTATCAAAACAACCAACAAAATCAGTTGTTACAGGTGTTGAAATGTTTAGAAAACTATTAGATCAAGCTCAAGCTGGAGATAATGTTGGTGTTCTATTAAGAGGTGTTCAAAGATCTGACATCGAAAGAGGACAAGTTTTAGCTAAACCAGGAACAATTAAACCACATACAAAATTCAAATCACAAGTATACGTTTTAACTAAAGAAGAAGGTGGACGTCATACACCCTTCTTTAATGGATATAGACCACAATTCTACTTTAGAACTACAGACGTTACAGGTATAATTGATTTACCAGCAGGTACTGAAATGGTTATGCCAGGAGATAATATCGATATGACTATCGAATTAATTACTCCAATAGCTATTGAACCAGGATTAAGATTCGCTATCCGTGAAGGTGGTAGAACAGTTGGTTCAGGTGTTGTATCTGAAGTAATTGAATAAAAAATAATTATGTTTTGAATTATAATTTTTATAATTTTAATATAATTTATATTATAAAACTGAAATATTTTTATATTTCAGTTTTATTTTTTTGGAAAATTGATACGACCGTTCACAAAGAATTCACACTAAAATCACAGTAAATTTGTTGACTTTTAGGGGTAAAAAGTATATACTGATATTAGTTTAATAAGAGAAATAGTAAATAGTAAATAGTAAATAGTAAATAGTAAATAGTAAATAGTAAATAGTAAATAGTAAATAGTAAATAATAAATAATAAATAATAAATAATAAATAATAAATAATAAGGGGTGTAGTGATATGAAAAATATACTAAGAGTGTCAATAATAAGCATAATTGTATTTGCATTAATAGTTGTTCCATCATTTGCTAAAACTGGTAAGATAATAAATACAGATGAAGTAAGATTTAGAGCAAAAGCTTCAGCAACAGAAGATTCAGAAGTATTAGGAAAAATTAGTAAAGGAACATTAGTAGAAATTATAGAAAAAACAACTGGATGGTATAAAGTAAAATATAATAATCAAGTGGGTTATATAAATTCAGGTTATTTAGAAGAGGTCTCAGAAGAAGATTCAACAACTAAAACAACAGAAAATAATTCTCAAAACCAATCAACAAATCAAGAAAATCAATCTGATAAAAATCAGTCTCAAGAAAATAATCAAAATCAATCAGATAAACAAGATAGCTCTACAATCACCACAGAAAATAATGTTTATGAGATAACAGAAAAAGTATCAGTAAGATTAATGCCTTTAATTAATTCAAATATTATAAATTCATCAGAAAAAGGAATAAAATGTACACTTATTTCTAATGCAGGAAATTGGTCATATGTAGAGGTAAATACAATAAAAGGTTGGGTATTAAGGTCAAAAATAAAACAAGTACTAAGTGATAATCAAAATACAAATAATAATTCTGAAAATACTTTATCAAATATTACAACAACAACAAAAATGTTTGATAAAACTAAAATTGGATATGTTAATTTAGAATCAATAAATGTTAGAAAACAACCTAACACAGCATCAGAATTAGTAAGCAAATTATCATTAAATACAGAAGTGAAGATTTTAGGAGAAGATGGAGATTGGTATTTAATAGAATTAAATAAACAAAATCTATATGTTTTTAAATCACTTCTTTCAGAAAATAAAATATAAGAAAATTATAAAATACTAAGATTGTAAAGTATTTTGAAAATACTAAAAAACAGTAAAAATGGTAAAGTATAATAAAAACTAAAAAAATAATTATATATAATAAAGATTTATATATAAAAATAAATATAATAAAGATTTATATATAAAAATAAATATAATAAAGATTTATATATAAAAATTAAATATAATAAAGAATTATATATAAAATTAAATATAATAAAGAATTATATATATAAATTAAATATAATAAAATTCAAACAAATAATATGGGGGTAATTTAATATGGGAGGTAAAATTGAAAAAATCAGTTTTAATATCTACTATAGTAATAATTATTGCCATTGCAGGGGCTCAATACTTAAAAATAAGTATTTGTAGCCCTTTTAATTTGGAAAAATTGTATTCTGAAATAGAAGAATGTAAAATAATTGGAACAGTAATAGATGAACAAAAAGAAACAGAAAATTTTTATAAATATGTTTTAAAAGTTGAGAAATTAAATCAAAAAGGAGATAGTATAAATAAATTAGAAAATACTAAATTGTTGCTCATTATAGAAAAAGAAAATGAAAAAAATAGTGAAAAAAATGATAAAAATATTTCAATAGAAAACGAAAAAGTTATAAATGAAAAAGATGAAAAAAACACAAATGAAAAGGATATAAACGAAATATATCATAAATTAAAAAACACTAAAAATAAGAATTATAATAACAAAATTGATATTGGAGACAGGATAATATTAAACTGTAAAATTCAAATTCCTGATGGAAATAGAAATTTTGGAGGTTATAATTATAAAATGTATCTTAAAACAATAGGAATACATGCAAGTGTAAAAGCATCTGAAAATGAAGTTATGATTATAAAAAAAAATAATCTATCAATAATAGATAAATCAATTTTTAATATTAAATACAGAATCGAAAAAAATCTAAAAAAAATATTATCATATAGCTCATATGGAGTGTGCTTAGGGATTTTATTAGGAGATACAAGATATATTTCAGATGAAATTAATGAAAATTTTAAAAACAGTAATCTTTTGCATATGCTTGCAGTATCAGGTTCTCATGTATCTTATATAGTCTTAAGTTTGGAAAAATTTACAAAAAAATTAAATAAAAAAATACAACAAATAATATTAATAATATTTTTAATTTTTTTTATTAAGCTTACAGGAGCAACATCATCTGTAACACGTTCAGGAATAATGGGTATATTAATTCTATTAGCATGGATCTTTAGAAAAAAATCTAATGTGCTAACAAATATATGTACATCTTGTTTAATATTAGTATTAATTAATCCCTATAGTATTTTTAATCTCGGATTTCAATTGTCCTATTTAGGAACAATAGGTATTGTTTTATATTTTGATATTATTTATGATACACTCAAAAAAAGAATCGATTATATAATAGAAAAATACAATTTAAATAAATATATTAATAAAATAATAACATATATTGTAAAAACCATTTGTATTAGTATTTCAGCTAATATATTAATTATGCCACTACTCATTTATTATTATAACAAAATTTCATTTGTATTTATTTTATCTAATTTACTAGTTTCCTATTTATTTGAAATTATTCTATTAATCGGATTTATTGTTGTAATAATATCATTATTTTCTTTAGAAATAGCAAATTTTATATCACCTTTACTAGAATTATTGTTGAAAATATTAAATTATCTATCAGAATATTCAGCCAATTTTTCTAAATATGATATTATAATTTGCACACCTAAAATTTTAACACTATTAGTTGTATATGGAATTCTAATTTTATCCAATAAAAAAATATTAAAGAAAAAAATTATTAGAAAAAAGATTTTAAAAATAATAATCATCTTGTATTTATGTTTTTCAATTATTTCATATATGTTAGAGATATCTAAAACTGATTTGAAGATTTTTTTTATAGATGTTGGACAGGGCGATAGCAGTTTAATAATAACAAAGAATAATAAAAAAATCCTTATAGATGGAGGTGGAAATAATACAGATTTTGATGTTGGAGAAAAAATACTAATACCATATTTATTAGATAGAAAAATAAATGAAATTGATTATATATTAATTTCACATTTTGATTCAGATCATTGTAAAGGAATTTTTACTGTTATGGAAAAAATGAAGGTTAAAAATATTTGTGTATCAAGTAGTGGTCAACTATCAGAAAATTATTATAAGTTTCTAGAAATTGCTAATTCAAAAAAAATAAACCTTATTTGGGTGAAATCAGGTAATAAGATTCAAATTGATAAAAATACATATATAGATATATTATGGACAGGTGATACAACTATAAAAGATAATATTATAAATAATTATTCTATTACATGTATAATTACTTATAATAATTATAAAATTCTATTTACTGGAGATATTGAAAGTACAGCAGAGGAGAAAATTATTAATAAATATAGAAACGATGAATTGAAATCAGATATAATTAAAATACCTCATCATGGTTCAAAATCATCTTCTACTGAAAAATTTATTAAAGCTGTTTCACCAGAAATTGCACTAATTGGTGTTGGAAAAAATAATAATTTTGGTCATCCAAATTTAGGTGTTATTAATAGATTGAATGCTTTAGGAATTAAAATATATAGAACAGATATAAATGGGGAAATAGAAATAAATATTAATAAAGGTATTAGTGTTAAAAAAATGATAGAATGAATAATAAATCTATCAGAAATTTCTATTTAATCATAAAAAACTAAAACAATAAAAAAATAGTTTATTTTAAAACAATATGACACAAAAATAGTTTGAGATAAAACAATAAGAGAAAAAATATTTTAATAAGATTATAGAGGATGCATAAATTTAAAATTATTAATGCATCCTTTATACAATATAACAAAAAATGAATTTTATTTGTTTAAGTGTTTTTCAAATATCCTTTTTTATAAAAAGTATTAATATACATTACTAAAGAGAATAATGTGATTATTAATGCCAAATAATATAAATAAGTGTCAAAATTAAAATAAATATTAAAATATCTTATAAATAATGATGAAATTATAGCAATATAAAAAAGTACGGTTGCTAATTTACCAAACCATTTACTAGAAACAACTAATTCCTTACCGTAAAGGAAGGAAGCTCCTGCAATTAAAACTAGTTCCTTAATAAAAATAACTAATATAATCCATAAAGGAATAATATTTTTTAGAGCAAGAGTAGTTAAAATAGAAATTTGTGTAGCTTTATCAGCAAGAGGATCTATTAGCTTTCCAAAATTAGTAATAAAATTATATTTTCTTGCAATATATCCATCTAATACATCAGTTAATCCAGATAGTGTTAAAATAACAAATGCTAATATATAATCATCTTTAACTAATGATATTATTATAAAAGGAATAAGAAAAAATCTTATCACAGTTAAAATATTTGGTACATGTTTAAACATATTTTTTTCTCCATTCTTCTTATGTATTATGACTAATAAATAAAGGTTTTTTAATACTAATAAATAAACAAAATTTAATACATAAAAAAATTATAATATTAAAAAATCAAATATATTAAAATAGTAAATAAAAATATTAAAAATCAAATATACTAAAATAGTAAATTATAAAAATTATTTAATACTATTTGTTAATTACAAATTTTAGATTATCATCAACTATATCGGCAAAAATAGATTGACCATTTTTTAATTCAGATTTTAAAATCATATCAGATAATTCATCTTCTACATATCTTTGTATAGCCCTTCTTAATGGTCTTGCACCATATTTTAGGTCTGTTCCTTTTGATAATAAAAATTCTTTTGCTGAATCAGATAAATTTAATAAAATATTTTTGTCTTTTAATACAGTTTTTATATCATTAATCATTAAATCTACAATTTGTAATAATTGATCTTTTGATAATTGTTCAAAAATAACAATTTCATCAATTCTGTTTATAAATTCTGGCCTAAAGGTTTCTTTTAGTGTATCCATTATTTTGTTTTTTTGAATATTTGTATTACCAAATCCAATATTATTTGTGTTGATTGTTGAACCAGCATTTGAGGTCATTATTATAATTGTATTTTCAAAACTTATTGTATTTCCTTGTGAATCAGTTAATCTTCCGTCATCTAATACTTGTAATAATATATTAAATACATCAGGATGAGCTTTTTCTATTTCATCTAATAAAATAATTGAATAAGGTTTTCTTTTTACTCGTTCTGTTAATTGACCTGCATCATCATAACCCACATAGCCAGGAGGTGATCCGATTAATTTAGATGTTGAATGTGATTCCATATATTCTGACATATCAAATCGAATTATAGAGTCTTCATTTCCAAACATCTCATAAGCTAAAGCTTTAGCAAGCTCTGTTTTACCAACTCCAGTTGGACCAACAAAAATAAAAGATGGTGGACGTTTTGTTGATTTTAAACCTGCTCTGTTTCTTCTAATTGCTCTTGATACAGCTACTATTGCTTCATTTTGACCTATAACTCTTTTATGTAGAGTTGTTTCTAAATTTAGTAATTTTTGAGTTTCTTGTTCTGTTATTTTACTTACAGGAATTTTTGTCCAATGTTCAATTACATTTGCTATGTCTTGTGTAGTTAATTCGATTATTTTTAAATTTTTAGTAATTGTATTTATTTTTTCTGAAATGTTGCATTCTTTTGTTTTTAATTCGGCAGCTTTTTCGTAATCTTCTGGAGAGTCAGCTTGTGCAGCTTCTTCTTTTTCTTTTAATATTGAAGATAGTTCGTTCTTAAGAATTTCAAGTTCATATAAATCTTTATTACTTAAATTAATTCTTGAACAAGCTTCATCTAAAATATCAATTGCTTTATCAGGTAAAAATCTGTCATGTATGTATTTTTCAGACATTAAAACTGTTTGTCTAATTATATCTTTTGAAATTTTTACTTTGTGATAATCTTCATAATATTTTTTTATTCCATCAAGGATCTCTATTGTGTTTTCAATTGAAGGTTCTTCAACTAATACAGGTTGAAATCTTCTTTCAAGTGCAGAATCTTTTTCAATATATTTTCTATATTCTTTCAAAGTTGTAGTTCCAATTAATTGAATTTCTCCATTTGATAGTGATGGTTTTAGAATATTTGCTGCATTCATAGAATGCTCAGCATCACCAGCACCTATAATATTATGAATTTCATCAATTACTAAAATAATATTTCTTAATGATTTGCATTCATCAATTATACTTTTCATTCTAGATTCAAACTGACCTCTAAATTGAGTTCCAGCAATAACAGAAGTCATATCTAAAAGATATACCTCCTTATTTAATAATTTTGCAGGCACTTCACCTTTTGCAATTTTTATAGCAAGACCTTGAGCTATTGCAGTTTTACCAACTCCAGGTTCTCCTATTAGACAAGGATTGTTTTTTGAACGTCTATTAAGAATTTGGATTATTCTTTCTATTTCTGATGATCTACCAATTACATCATCTATTAGATTATTTTTTGCTTTTATTGTTAAATTAGTACCAAATGTATCTAAAATTCTTTTCTTTTTTTCAACAGACTTTTTATCTAGTTTTACCTTTTTGTTTCCATTTGCTGAGGTAGTTGAAGAAGTATCTGTATTTTCATTTTTACTTCCAAAAATACCAGAAAAAATTGAACCAAGTGGAATAGATTTTTCTTCAGAGTTTTCTAGGTTTTCTAAATCCTCTTGACTAATACTTTCCAAATCAATATTATTTGATATGTCTTTAAACATTGATTCAAATTGTTTTGTCATATCTTCTAAGTCTGTTTCAGAAAGGTTTGCTTGTTTTGCTAAAGTATCAATAGGGTTAATTCCTCTTTCTTTAGCACAATCGTAACAAAGACCCTCAAGTTCCTGTTTTCCATCAGATAATAACTTATTTATAAAAACGACTGCGGTTTTTTTATTACAAACTGAACATAACATATATATGTAAATCCTCCATTTTTCTATATTTATACTTATATATTTTATCTTAAAAATCAATTTAAGTCAATAGTGATTTCGTATGGATATACTACAAAATTCAGCATAATTCTAGGTTGATTATAGAATTATCCTTGAAAAAAAGTTGTATGTATAATATAATAAAAAAAGTGATAATAAATTTGTAGAAAAAGTTATAATAACTGTATAGAAAAAGTTAAATAGATTTATAGAAAAAGTTAAATAGATTTATAGAAAAAGTGATAATACAATATAAAAAGGAAGAATAATATGCCTAAAAAAATTTTGATAACAGAAAAACCTTCTGTTGCAATGGAATTTGCAAAAGTTCTTGATATTAAAGGAACAAGAAAAGATGGATATATAGAAGCAGAAGAATGGATAATTACTTGGTGCGTTGGACATCTTGTTACTATGTCTTATCCTGAACAATATGATGAAAATCTTAAATTTTGGAGATTAGATACATTACCTTTTATGCCAAAAGAATATAAATATGAAGTTATTCCATCAGTTGAAAAACAATTTAAAACAGTAAAAAATTTGTTACAAAGAGAAGATGTAACTAAAATTTATGTTGCAACAGATTCAGGACGTGAGGGTGAATATATATATAGATTAGTTGAACAAATGGCAGAAGTTAAAAATAAAGAAAGAAAAAGAGTGTGGATAGATTCACAAACTGAGGATGAAATACAAAGAGGAATTAAAGAGGCAAAATGTCTAGATGAATATAATAGTTTATCTGATTCAGCATATTTAAGAGCAAAAGAGGATTATTTAATAGGAATTAATTTTTCTAGATTACTATCTATAATATTTAGCAAAAAAATTGCACAAATTATAAATGAAGATAGAGTCTCGGTATCAGTTGGTCGTGTTATGACTTGTGTTCTTGGAATGATAGTTTCAAGAGAAAGAGAAATTAAAAATTTTAACAAAACTCCATATTATAAGATAATAATAGAATTTGGGGAAAATAGCGATAGTTTTAAAGCTGAATGGAAGGTTAATGAAAAATCTAGATTTTTTGATTCAGAAAAACTATATAATGAATCAGGTTTTAAAAAGATAGAAGATGCAAAAGATTTAATTGAAAATCTATATAATAAAAAAGCAGTAGTTTTAGAAATAAAAAAATCGAAACAAAAGGAAAATGCACCATTATTGTATAATTTAGCAGAATTACAAAATGAGTGCGCAAAAAAGTTTAAAATTAAACCTGATGAAACACTTGAAAAATTACAAAGTTTATATGAGAAAAAGCTTATTACTTATCCAAGAACAGACGCAAGAGTATTATCTTCAGCTGTTGCTAAAATATTATCGAAAAATTTAAATGGAATTGCTAAATTCTATAATGATGAAGAAATTAAAGAATACATAAGAAAAATGATAGAAAATAAGTATTCAACAGACATTTTAAAAACAAAATATGTTAATGATAGTAAGATTACAGACCATTATGCAATAATACCAACTGGACAGGGATTTGAGAATTATGATAAATTATCAAATCTGGAAAAACAAATATACAAGTTGATTGTTAAAAGATTTATAAGCATTTTTTATCCACCAGCCGAGTTTAATAAAATATCTGTAATAATAGATGTAGACAATGAGTTTTTTCATGCAAATGGAAAGATTTGCATTGAACAAGGTTATCTAGAAGTTGTTAAACCTAAAAAGGAATTGGAAAATTCAGAGAACCATTTAAATGAGAAAACCGAAGAAAATATAAATCGTTCTTTAGAAAAAAATGATACAGAAAAACAAGATGAATCAAAAAAAGATGAGAGTATAGAACAAGAAGGTTTAGAAAAAGAGAATATTGAGGTCTTAAATAGTTTAAAAAAAGGAAAAGAAGTATCTGTTAAAAAATATCTAACCAAAGACACAGAAACAACTCCTCCATCAAGGTATAATTCAGGTTCAATTATATTAGCAATGGAAAATGCTGGTAAATTGATAGAAGATGAGGAATTGAGAGAACAAATCAAAGGTGCAGGAATAGGTACCAGCGCAACTAGGGCTGAAATTATGAAGAAATTAGAAAGAATAAACTATATTAGTATAAACGAAAAAACACAGATAATTACACCAACACAAAAAGGTGATATTATTTTTGATGTTGTTAGAAGTTCTATACCAGATATGCTTGATCCTAAGCTTACAGCTAGTTGGGAAAAAGGATTGGAAATGGTTGCAAAAAAAGAAATTGATTCTGATGCATTTATGTTGAAATTAGAAAGTTATATTGATAGAAATGTAAAAAAGGCAATAGGTAGAAGAAATTGAATCTTCTTATTTGACTTTGCAGATTTTTTGAATTTGAAATTATAAATAAGGGGGAGAAATTATGTTTAAAATAGGATGTCATTTATCATCATCTAATGGGTATTTAGCAATGGCAAAACAAGCAATAGAAATTGGAGCAAATACTTTTCAATTTTTTACAAGAAATCCAAGGGGAGGACAGGCTAAACCAATAGATGAAAAGGATATTAATGAATTTTTGAATTTTGCAAAAGAAAATGGAATAGAAATAATATTAGCACATGCTTCTTATACATTAAATGCAAGTTCAGCAGATGAAGGAATTAGAAAATTTGCAAAAATGACTATGAAAGATGATTTAAGAAGAATGGAATATACTCCAGGAAATTATTACAATTTTCACCCAGGAAGTCATGTTGGACAGGGTGTAGAACAGGGAATTGAATATATTGCTGAAATGTTAAATGAAATCTTAACAGAAGAACAAACTACAATAGTTTTATTAGAAACAATGGCTGGAAAAGGTAGTGAAATTGGAAGAAATTTTAATGAATTAAAATCAATAATTGATAAGGTAATACTTAAACACAAAATTGGAGTTTGTCTTGATACTTGCCATATATGGGATGGTGGATATGATATTGTAAATGATTTAGATAAGGTGTTGGATGAGTTTGATGAAATAATTGGTTTAGAGAAACTAAAAGCTATACATTTGAATGATAGTATTAATGAATTTGAGGCTCATAAGGATAGACATTCCAAAATTGGAGAGGGGAAAATAGGGCTAGATGCTATTGTTAAAGTTATTAATAATACAAGAATAAAACATCTTCCGTTTTATCTAGAAACACCAAATGAATTAGATGGTTATAAAATGGAAATTGAGTTACTTAAAAAATATAGACTGGATTAGTTTCCTATTGAAGATTGAGATTTTTATTGATTCTAAAAATAGTTTACTATTGAAGATTGTAATTATTATTGATTTTTTAAGATATGTAAATTACTTGTTCTTCAACCGGAAATTATTTTTTAAATTTCACTCAGGCTCTCCCACCGATGCTGTAACAATGCTAACACATTTAACAGCCTTCGGCGGTCCCCACGTCGCCTTCGCTTGATTTAAAAAATAGTTTCCTATTGAAGAATGAAATTTATTTGATTTTAAAAATAGTTTACTATTGAAGATTGTAAGTATTATTGATTTTTTAAGATATGTAAATTACTTGTTCTTCAACCGGAAATTATTTTTTAAATTTCACTCAGGCTCTCCCACCGATGCTGTAACAATGCTAACGCATTTAACAGCCTTCGGCGGTCCCCACGTCGCCTTCGCTTGATTTTAAAAATAGTTTCCTATTGAAGAATGAATTTTATTTGATTTTAAAAATAGTTTCCTATTGAAGAATGAAATTTTGCTAGATTCGTATTGATGGATAAATAGCGTTAAAATTATTTATAAAGGAGAAAAAAATGCAAGAAAATATTTTAATAGTTTGTGCAATGAGAAAGGAAGCTATGCGAATAGCAGAAAAATTAGATTTGAAATTATTTGATGAAAATACCTATAGAAAAAATAATATAACATTATTAATAACAGGAATTGGTAAACAAAAATCAGCAATATCATTAACACACTATTTATGTAATAATTTAAAACCGGATTTGATAATAAATATTGGATATGCAGGTTCAACTGATTTAGAGATTGGTAGTTGGGTAAATATAGATAATGTTTATAATTATGAATGGGATATACCGGGAGAGGAAAGATATAGTATGTCTGATTTTGGTAATAAAAAACTAATTTTGTTAAAAAATAAAAACCTACTAGTAGCTCCATGCTATAGTGCAGAAGCTTTTGTAACAAAAACAGATTTAAAAGATTCTGCTGTTTTTGATATGGAATTACATTCAATTGCAATTATTTGTGATATTAATAATATTGAACTGTTGGCCTTAAAAAAAATAAGTGATAATTTAAGTTTAGAAAATTATTATGAAAATATAAATATGAAGGATGTATTTGAACTAGAAAGTTTTATGGATTTTATAGAACATATATAGATATTATAAATAAATATTTTAAAACAATAGATTTTTATTTTTGATTAGAAATTTTATATATTATAGTTAATTTATATAATGATTTTTAAAAAAATCGTATAATAAAATAGTTTGCTTTGAAATTACGTATATTATATTTATTATTTATAAAAAGATTGAAAAAAAATTAAACTTAATATATGATAACCTAAAAATATCTTATAGTTCAAAAATATTTATATATTGGTATGAATAGTTCAAAAAATCTTTGTATATTAATATGATTAGTTAAAAATATATGTATATTAGTGTGAATAGTGCAAAAATATTTGTATATTAATATGAATAGTGCAAAAAAATTTGTGTATTAATATGAATGATGTAAAAATATTTGTAGACTAATATGTATAGTGAAAAAGTATTTGTATATTAATATGAATTAAGAAAAATAAAAATAAGGCGGTAATAAAATGTACTTAAAAAGATTAGAATTGCAAGGGTTTAAATCATTTGCAGATAAAACAGTTTTAGAATTTAAACCAGGAATTACTTCTGTAATAGGTCCAAATGGGTCTGGTAAGAGTAATATTTCAGATAGTATTAGATGGGTTTTAGGTGAACAGAGTATAAAATCACTTAGAGGAGCAAAATCTGAAGATATTATATTTGCAGGGACACAAAACAGAAAATCTCTTGGATTTGCAGAGGCATCTATCATAATTGATAATTCGGATAATGCTCTTCCAATAGAATATTCAGAAGTAACAATAACTAGAAAAATATATAGAAGTGGTGAAACAGGTTATTTTATTAATAAAGTACCATGTAGATTAAAAGATATTTTAGAGTTATTTATGGATACAGGAATAGGAAAAGATGGATATTCTATAATTGGACAGGGAAAAATCGATGAAATTTTAAGTAATAAATCTGAAGATAGAAGAAAAATATTTGAAGAAGCTGCAGGGATTGTTAAGTATAGAACTAGAAAAAATGAGTCTGAAAAAAAACTTGAACAAACAAAACTTAATTTATTAAGAATAAATGATATTTTATCTGAAATAGAAACAACTCTAGATCCTTTAAAAATTCAATCTGAAAAAGCAAAACAGTTTTTAGATTTACGAGAAGAATTAAAAAATATAGAAGTAGGATTGTTTTTATATAATATAGAAATTTATAAAGAAAAATTGGAACAGATTTTAAAAGATGAAGAAATTTTGAATAGTCAGACAGAAGAGGAAAATATAAAATTAGAAAAATTCACAAATATAAAAGAACAATTAAAAACAGAGATAGATAATATAACAATAGAAGTAGAAAATGTTCAAAATTTAGGTTTTAAAAGTTCTAACAATATTGAAAAATTAAATTCAGAAATTGGTATTTCAAATGAGAGAATTGCAAATAATGAATCAAATATAAATAGATTAACAGAAGAAATCTCAGAAATTAAAATTAGGATTATTGATTTAGAAAAAGAAAAAAATTCAAAAAATGAAAAGAAAAATAATTTGTTATCAAATAAAGAAAAGTTTGAAAAGGAGCTTGAGAATAAGGAATTACAATTAGCAAAATTAACAGGAAAATTATCAACAAAAGAAATAGAAATAGAAAAGAAAAAAGATGTTGTTAATAAAAATACTGATTTGAAATATGAAAAAAATGTTGAAATAAGCAGTATAGAAGCTAATTTGGAAAATATTGAAAAAAGAAAGATTTTTGTTCAAAATGAAATTGCAGACACCGTTTCAGAATTAGATAGAACAAGAGATTATAAACAGGAAATTTCAAAAACATTTTATGAAATAGAAAAAAATCAAAAAAATGCACAAAATGAAATTGAAAAAATTTCTATTAAAAAAACAGAGTGTATTAAAAAGAATAAAGAATATGATGATGAAATAAACAGAATTTCTCATGACATTAGAATGAAAGATTCTAGATTAAAATTTTTAATAGAAACAGAAAAGGAAAAGGAAGGTTATATTAAAAGTGTAAAATCTTTATTATTAGAATGTGAAAAAAATGGAACACTAAAAAATGGTGTGCATGGTGTGCTTGCGAATTTAGTATCTGTGGAAAAAAAATATGAGATTGCAGTTGAAATGTGTTTAGGTCAAGCTCTTCAAAATATAGTTACAGATAGTGAACAAGATGCAAAAAAATTAGTAGAACATTTAAGAATAAATAATCTAGGAAGAGCTTCGTTTTTGCCGATTACATCAGTAAAAGGAAACAAAATAGATAAAATAAAAGGAAATAATAATGGAATCATTGGAATAGCAGCTGATTTAGTCAATTACAATAAAAAATATGAGCAAATTATTTACAGTTTACTAGGAAGAACTATTATAGTTGATGATATGAATACTGCAATCGAAGTAGCAAAATTAAATAATTATTCTTTTAGAATAGTAACATTAAAGGGTGATGTAATTAATCCTTCAGGTGGTATTACAGGTGGGTCAGTTTCTCAAAAAACAGTTAATATATTAGGCAGAGGAAAAGAAATTGAAGAATTAGAAAAAGAAATACTAGTATTAAAAAATGAATTAAATAAAATAGTAACTGAAAAAGAAAATTATGAAAAATCTATTGAAAGTATAATGAAACAAGCTGAGGAATTTGATATAAAATTGCAACAGGCAAATATTATTTATGCAACAGAAAATCAAAAAATTGTCGCAGTAGAGGAAAACATTGATAGACTTTCTCAATTATTAGAAAAACAAAAAAAAGAAATATTAAAAAACGAAGAAAATAAAATAGATATGATAAATAAGAGAGAAATTATTAAAAAAGAAATTAATTTTTTAGAAAAACAAAATATTGACCTAATAAAAGAAATAGAAGAGTTTGCAAAATTGAATAAAGATGATCAAAAAATAATAGACGATTTAAATTTTGATATTACAAATCTAAAAATTTCTGTTTCATCATTTGATGAAAGTGGTTCTTCTATTGAAGAAATAGTATTAAGAATAGATCAAGATATTAATAGTAGTAATATGAGTATAAAAAACAAAGAAAATACAGCTCGTCAAATAAATGATGAAAATGATTCACTTAATAAAAATATTGAAAAATTTAATTTAGAAATACAAAGTATTAAAGAAGATGTTGAAAATAGCTCAGTTAAAATAGAAGAGTTAAAACAATTAAGAAAACAAAAAAATGAAAAATTAGAAATAACAGATAAAGAGATTACAAATCAATTTATTATAATAGAAGGATTAAAAGAACAAATTATTAAAATAGACGTAAAAAAAGCAAAAATAGATCAAGATCTGCATCAAGTTGTTAATACAATGTGGGAAGAGTATGAAATAACTCCAAATACGGCAACCAATTATGAAAAACCTGCTAATGTGCAGTCAACTCAAAAACGAGTTAACAAATTAAGAACCGAAATTAAGGAACTAGGAAGTATAAATATTGACTCAATTGAAGAATACAAGAAAAACAAAGAAAGATTTGACTTTATGAGTGAGCAACGTATTGATTTAGAAAATACAGTTATAAAACTTAGAAAAATGATTTCAGAAATGACTGAAACAATGCAAAAACAATTTGCAGAAAAATTTGAACAAATTAATAAAAATTTCAATAATGTTTTTGTACAATTATTTGGTGGTGGTAAAGCAGAATTAATATTAACAGATGAACAAAATATTTTAGAATGTGGAATTGATATTCAGGTACAACCTACAGGAAAAAAATTACAAAATATGATGCTGTTATCAGGTGGAGAAAAAGCCTTTACAGCTATAGCATTGTTGTTTGCAATATTACAAATAAATCCTGCACCATTTTGTATTTTAGATGAAATTGAGGCAGCACTTGATGATGTGAATGTTTACAGATTTGCAGAATATCTAAAAAAATTCAGTGATGAAACTCAGTTTTTAGTAATTACTCATAGAAAAGGAACTATGGAAGTAGCAGATACAGTTTATGGAATTACTATGGAAGAAAATGGAATAAGTAAATTATTATCAATGAAATTATCAAATTAAAAATAAAATATTAATAATTTAAAAACAACAATTAAAGAGTTTAGTTAATAAACTAATTAGTTGTTGTTTTGTTTTGTATGATATTGATTTATATAATACCTTTGTTAAATGAACATATTAAGCTTGGAATTTCAATACATCCAGCAGGAGAATGGGTTTTAGATAATTATTATATAATTGAAAATTCTGTAAAAATGATAATTAAGGATTTAACACTAAAAAAATACATTTAGAAAATATTGTTTCTCAAATAAATAGTTATATATTAAGCAAAATTGTTAAACCAAAAATAATACCAAAATTAGATTTTCAAAATGGAATTCCGGATAAGTATTCTACAATGGGTGTAATACCAACAGTTTTAAATAATAAAGAAAAATCTCATGAAATTTTTGAAAAATTAGAAATTTTTTATTTAGCAAATAAAAGCGAAAACATTTATTTTACTTTATTAGGTTATTGTACATCAGAGAAAAATATAAGTGAAAATTATGATGAAGAAATAATTAATCAGGGTATGGAAGAGGTTATAAAATTAAATATAAACACAATTTATTTTCTCAAAAATCTTGTATAATAGGTTAATATATGATATAACAGAATTGGTTAGAAGTCTTAAAAAGAAAGGCGGGACTTTTGTGGATAATAAAAAAACTATATTAATAGTAGACGACGAAAAACCTATTGTAGAAATATTGGTTTATAATTTGCAAAAAGAAGGATATAATACATTAGAAGCAAATGATGGTGATGAAGCTGTAAGGATTGCACTAGATAAAAAGCCAAATCTTATATTATTAGATATTATGCTTCCAAAAATGGATGGATTAGCTGTTTGCAAAAAAATTAGACATAGCTTAAATGTACCAATATTAATGCTATCTGCTAAAGATGAAGAAATAGATAAAATTCTAGGATTAGAACTTGGAGCTGATGATTATATTACAAAACCATTTAGTGTAAGAGAATTAATGGCAAGAGTTAAAGCAAATTTAAGAAAAGCTGAATTGTTAAATGAAAAGATTGAATTAGCAAATACAGAACAAGAAGAGAAACATAAGAATAGAATTATTGTTGGAGATTTAGAATTAGATTTAGAAAAATTTGAAGTGAAAATTAAAGGAAAAATAGTTGATTTAACTTTAAGAGAATTTGAAGTATTAAAATATTTAGCTAAACAACCTGGCCAAGTTATAACAAGAGAAATTCTCCTTGAAAAAGTATGGGGATATGAATATTATGGAGATATTAGAACAGTTGATGTAACAGTTCGAAGAATAAGAGAAAAAATCGAACCAGATACGTCAAACCCAAAAATATTAATAACTAAAAGAGGAGTTGGCTATTATATAGCAGAAAACTAAGACGCACCTCTAAAAAGAGGTGTGTTTTATATATAATGGGGAAATAAAATTTGTTTATAAAAAAAATTTAAAAAATTAAAAAAAGTTTAATAAATTAAAAAAAGTTTAAGAAATTAAAAAAGTATGAGAAATTAAAAAAGTTTATACAAACAAATTAATAATAGGGGTACAAATGATGAAAAAATGGAAAAATAAATTAACACAAGAAGAAGTAGATTTAATGACTTTAGAATTAAAACAGAATTTAGAATTAGTTAGTAAACAAAAAAATCAAATAGAAACAATTTTATTACATATGACTGATGGAATTATTTCATTTGATATGGATGGTAAAATAACACATATTAATCCAGCAGCAGCAAGATTTTTTAAATTAGAACATGAAGATGATACATTTGAAAAGATTTTTAATAAAATAGGTATTGATATTAATTTAGAAAAAATAATATATTTAGAAAATTGGACTTCATCAGAGCAAAAAGTAAAAATAGGTGATAAATTTTTTAATATGTTTTTTGCTCCATTTAAAGATGCAAAAGATTTGCCATCTGGAGTAGTTGTTGTAATACAGGATATAACAGAACATGTTAGATTAGATAATATGAGAAAAGAATTTGTAGCAGATGTATCACATGAATTAAAAACGCCTATTACATCAATAATGGGTTATGCAGATACATTATTAGAAGGTGATTATGATAAAGATACCCAAAATAGATTTTTAGGTGTAATAGCTTCAGAATCTAGGAGAATGGCAAAATTAGTTACAGATTTACTTGCCCTATCAAAATATGATAATAATAATGTTTTAATAGAAAAAACGGAATTTGATTTAGGAGAATTAGTAAAAAAATCTCAAGAAAAATTACAAATAGAAATAGATAAAAAGAATTTAAATATGGAATGTTTTGTAACAGCAAATGTTCCAAATGTGTATGCAGATACATCTGGAATAGAAAGAGTTATATTAAACATTTTATCAAATAGCATTAAATACACACCTGAAAATGGCAAAATAAAAATATATGTAGGTTTTGTATATAATGATGCATACATAAAAGTTATAGATACAGGAATAGGAATACCTGAAGAGGATTTAACAAGGATATTCGAAAGGTTTTATAGAGTAGATAAAGCACGCACAAGAGAACAAGGAGGAACAGGGTTAGGTTTATCTATAGCAAAAGAGATATTAGATAAAAATGATGGAAGTATAGATATAAAAAGTGAGACAGGTAAAGGAACAGAAGTAGTAATTAGAATCCCAACAAAAAAATAGAACAGTTAAATTAACAGAAGTAGCAATTAGAATTTCAACAAAAAAAGAACAGCTAAATTAACGGAAGTAGCAATTAGAATTCCAAAAAAAAAATAGATTATGAGAGGAAGTTGTAATAATGGAAGAAAAGAGCAAATTAAAAAATATAATGGAATGGGTATATTG
>Ga0209717_1000254_pt1 | contig 67121 bp, 58 predicted proteins | sample AD_UKC048_MetaG_FD_184418 | JGI IMG/M metagenome (GOLD analysis project Ga0209717, IMG submission 184418) | Active sludge microbial communities of municipal wastewater-treating anaerobic digesters from USA - AD_UKC048_MetaG (SPAdes) (version 2) | ecosystem: Engineered > Bioreactor > Anaerobic >...
TTTTCCAGAAGGCTTTTTGGGGAAAATAAATTTTCTATTTCCTTCTTTATCAATTGTTCCGATAGTATCTCTGAAAGCTTCGTCTGGTAATTTTGACATTGTTAAAATTTTTAAATTTAAAAGTATAAAATTAAAGTTTTGAATTCATTCGCTTTGAAACTTATGTTACATTACTTTGAAAAGAATTGATTTTATATTTATAAAAAATACTACTAATTTGATATTATGATTATTCCAATCTGTATAATATCTATTACATTAAAGATAAAGTTATTATTCTAAAAAATGATACAAAAAACAAATCCTGAAAAAATTCAGGATCTGCTAACTTACTATTTATTATTTATAATTATTTTACCGTTGTACTGTCTTTTGCAACAGAAGTGGCTGTGGCAGTTGAAGCATTTGGATCTACCCAAATTTCTCCGTCTGGAGCTTTTGGATCTTTCGGATTACTTCCTTTGAGAGACAATACATAACTGGCTACTTCTTGCATCTGTTTTGGTTTCAATGTTCCTTTCCATGAAATCATTCCTTTTCCATCACGTCCACCATTTACAAGAGTGTGAAAAACATTTTTGATTCCACCACCCAAGATCCAATATTCATCTGTTAAGTTTGGTCCAATTTGCCCTCCTGCATCGGCTCTATGACAAGCAACACAATTAGCAGTAAAAATAGCTTTTCCAGCGGCTAAATCTGCAGCATCTGTCAATAAAGTAACCGTGTTTTCATCCATCAAATCTGGAGCTGTTTTTTTGTATTCAGCAATATCAATTTGAGCCTGAGCCATTTCTTTTTTCAATTCCATTTCTTGATTATCGGCACCCATTATTTCAAAACGAACTAAATAGACCACCGCAAAAATGATACAAGCATAAAACAAATAGACCCACCAAGGTGGTAAATTGTTGTCCAACTCTTTTATACCATCATAATCATGGTGTAGTAATATCTCTTCTTCATCATCCTGTTGTTTTGGTTTGATCAAGAAATTTGTAACATTTTTGAATATAGCGCTATCCTTGAAACCTAAATTATTTACTTCATCTAATTTTGCTTTTTGTTCTTCAGTTAGCAAGTGATACGTTATGGTATCAACGGCATTTATGGTAACTTCTATCGCTATCAACAAGAATAGGAATACTAATAAAAAGAGAGCCACCATAGGGAATTTTATAAATGCTGGTTTTTCTCCAGAGTCTATGAAATATTCCATTGCAGCAAAAACAGCAAAGAAAATAACAAGAACTCTTAAATATGCTGGGATTAATTTTTTCATTTTATTTCGGTTTTGAAAATTATAGGGTTTGATCGTCTCTTAATGGAATTTGACTCATTTCGTCAATCTTTTCTTTCTTATATGAAAAAACCCAAATTCCGAGTCCTACAAAAAAGAAAAAGAAAATTAATAACGAAAGTATTGGGAATATTGCGACTCCGGCAATAGTCTCCATATTGTGTTTTATTTGTTCGAACATAATTACTTTTATTTTTTTACCTTAATATCAGTTCCCAATCTTTGTATGTATGCGATTAAGGCAACTATCTCTCTTTCGTTCATTGGAACAAATTTTTCTCCTCTAGCTTCGGCTTTTTTCTTGCTATTGTCATAACTTTTTACAAAGTCAGGATCGTTTTTCAAGCTTTCTTCTATTTTAAGTGCTTGAGTTCTCAAATCTTTTTCGGCGTTGGCAATTTGTGCCTCTGTGTAAGGAACACCAAGTGTAGCCATAACTTGCATTTTCTTTTGGAGTAAAGAATTATCCATTGCGTCGTTATCAAACAACCATTTATAACTTGGCATAATTGAACCTGCCGAAATGCTTTGTGGACTCCAGAAGTGATTAAAATGCCAGTTGTCATTGTATTTTCCACCTTCTCTTAATAAATCTGGACCTGTACGTTTTGAACCCCAAAGGAAAGGGTGATCGTAAACAAATTCTCCTGCTTTAGATTGCGGTCCATAACGTTCTACTTCACTACGGAAAGGACGAACAGATTGTGAGTGACAACCCACACATCCTTCACGAATGTATAAATCACGACCTTGTAATTCTAAAGGAGAATAAGGTTTAACACTGGCAATAGTTGGTATATTTGATTTTACCATAATTGTTGGTACAATTTGAACAATTCCACCAATAAGAATAGCAATTACAGCAAAAATGGTTAATTTGATAGGTTTTCTTTCTAACCAAGCGTGGTATTTTTCGCCTTTAATTCTTCCTGAACTCATTTTTTGTAATTCAGGTGCTTCGGCTAATTCATCTTCGATTTTAGATCCTGCTCTTACCGTTTGAATAATGTTATAAACCAAAACTAACATTCCTGTAAGATACAAAGTTCCACCAATAGCCCTCATCCAATACATTGGCATAATTTGAGTCACTGTTTCAAGGAAATTACCATAAGTTAATGTACCGTCTGGGTTAAATTGTTTCCACATTGAAGCTTGCAAAAATCCAGCAACATACATTGGAATTGTATAAAGTATTATTCCCAATGTTCCAATCCAGAAATGGAAATTAGCCAATTTAGTAGAAAACAAAGTAGTTTTGGCCATTCTTGGTATCAACCAATAAATAATACCGAAAGACATAAATCCATTCCAAGCCAAAGCTCCAACGTGAACGTGAGCAATAATCCAGTCGGTGTAGTGTGCTATAGCGTTTACATTTTTAAGTGACAACATTGGCCCTTCAAAAGTGGACATACCATAACCTGTGATCGCCACAACAAAGAATTTTAAAACTGGTTCTTCACGAACTTTATCCCAAACTCCTCTCAAAGTCAATAAACCGTTGATCATACCTCCCCAAGATGGAGCAATCAACATTATGGAAAACACAACACCTAAATTTTGTGCCCAAGTTGGCAAAGCTGAATATAATAAATGGTGTGGTCCTGCCCAAATGTATAAAAATATCAATGACCAGAAGTGAACAATAGAAAGTCTGTATGAATAAACGGGACGATTAGCCACTTTTGGAACAAAGTAATACATCAACCCTAAAAACGGTGTAGTCAAGAAAAATGCAACTGCATTATGACCATACCACCATTGAACCAAGGCATCTTGAACTCCAGCATAAACGGAATAGCTTTTCATTCCGCTAACAGGTAATGCTAAACTATTGAAAATATGCAAAACTGCTACAGTTACGAAAGTGGCTATGTAAAACCAAATGGCAACATATAAATGACGCTCTCTTCTTTTTAAAATTGTACCAATCATGTTGATACCAAAAGCTACCCAGATTAAAGCAATGGCAATATCTATTGGCCATTCTAATTCAGCATATTCTTTAGAGGTGCTATAACCCAATGGCAATGAGACTGCCGCCGCAACAATGATTAGTTGCCAACCCCAAAAATTTAAGTTGCTTAAAAAATCACTAAACATTCTGGCTTTTAGCAATCGTTGCAGTGAATAATAAATTCCTGCAAACATTGCATTTCCTACAAAGGCAAAAATCACCGCATTGGTATGTAAAGGTCTCAATCTACCAAAACTCAACCACGAAATTCCGTCGGTTACGTTTGGGAAAAGAAACATTAAGGCCAAAATAAGCCCTACTAACATTCCCACAACGCCAAAAACGATAGTTGCGTAAATGAATTTCTTTACAATTTTGTTGTCATAATAAAACTGTTGCATTTCCATAAATAGTAATTGTTTATTGGTTTAAAAATTTAAGGTTTAGGATTGTTATCAGTAATTTGAATGTCGTCATCACTTACTTTCTTAATAAGCTCGTCATCAAAAAGCATTCGAACTGAAGGGGTATAATCATCATCGTATTGACCTGTTTTTACTGCTCTTACAAAAGCAATAAAGAAAAAAATAGCTACAACGATGCTGATCGAAATAAGTAAATAAATAACACTCATAAAATATAATTAGGTAGCAAATATACTATATCGATTTTTTTCAAATTATGACAATTATCATATTTTGGACTTTTGTCAAATTTACAATAAAAATGATTCATTAATTAATATAATTTAACCTTTTTGCGTAAAAATTACTAACAATTGTTACGAAACTGACTATTGTTATTGTACTAAGAGGCATTATTATTGCAGCAACTAACGGTAATAAATTTCCAGTTATCGCAAATGACAATCCTACAATATTATAGAGAATCGATAATGCAAAACTCATCTTTATGGTAGTAATTGATTTCTTAGATAATTTTAAAAAATAATTCATTTTATAAAATTCACTCGCATCTAAAATGACATCGCAAGCAGGCGAAAAAACATTTACATTTTCAGAAATCGAAATCCCTATATTACTTTGAGCTAAAGCTCCAGCATCATTAAGTCCATCTCCCACCATCATCACATTTTGACCATTTTGCTGTAATTTTTTAATAAATTCCAACTTTTGTTCCGGTTTTTGATTGAAAATCAATTCTGTTTCATTAGGCAAAATACTTTCTAATGATGTTCGCTCTCCTTCATTATCACCTGATAAAACCTTTATTTTATAATGAACACTTAATTGTTTAAAAAGCTCAGCTAAACCTTCTCTATATAGATTATTGAAAATAAATTTACCAAAATAAATTTCATTAATCTTGATATGAACTGATGTTTGTTGAATATTAGCATCCTCATTTTTGCCTACAAAATCTGCCGAACCAACCTTCACAAGCATTCCTTCAATATTGACTTGAATTCCTTTTCCAGTAATTTCTTCAAAATCAATAATTTTCAACCTTTTGCATTTAGGTAAAAAATCATATAACATTCGACTCAATGGATGATTAGAAGCCCTAAGGACGTTTTTCAAAATAATTAAATTTTCTTCTGAAAGCAAGATTCCTTCATAAGAAATATTAGATTTTTTATTTGTGGTAATGGTTCCTGTTTTGTCAAAAACTATAGTATCTACTTTGGCTAATTGCTCTATAACTAAAGCATTTTTGAGGTAAAATTTCTTTTTGCCCATAATTCTCAAAACATTACCCATCGTAAAAGGCGCTGTCAATGCTAATGCACAAGGACAAGCTACAATGAGCACTGCGGTAAACACATTAAAAGCAATATTAGCATCAATAAAAATCCAATAGCCAAATCCCGCAAAAGCAATTATCAAGAGTATTGGCGTAAAATAATGACTAATTTTATCGGTGATGGATTTGTGTTTTTGTTCAACATTTTTTTGAAAAACATCATTACTCCAAAGTTGTGTCAAATAACTTTGCGAAACCGAATGCAAAACTTCCATTTCGATTACTTTGCCTATTTGTTTTCCGCCGGCAAAAACTTTATCTCCCGACTTTTTAGTAATAGGAATGGCTTCTCCCGTTACAAAACTATAATCAATTTCAGCTTTTTCAGAAATCAAAATTCCATCAACTGGAATCAATTCTTGGTTTCTAATCAAAAGGCGATTTCCTTTTTCAACATCATAAATCGGGACACTTTCTTCCGAAAAATCATTGTTGATTCTAGTGATTGCAATTGGAAAATACGATTTAAAATCTCTTTCGAAACTCAGGAAACTATAGGTTTTTATTTGGAACATTTTACCTAAAAGCATGAAGAAAATCAAACCCGTTAAACTGTCGAAAAAACCAGAACCATAATCCATTACGATATCAAAAGTACTTCGGATAAAGAAAATGATAATCCCCAAAGCGATTGGAATATCAATATTCAACATTCCAGATTTAATACTTTTATAAGCTGAAACATAGTAACCGCTGGCAGAATACAAAAAAGAAGGCAATGACAAAGCAAAAATTAACCATCTGAAAAAAGGTTTGTAAGTATCTAACCAAAATTCTTTGACTTCAAAATATTCAGGAAAAGAAAGGAGCATAATATTACCAAAACAAAAGAAAGCCAAACCTAATTTATAAGTCAAACTTCGATCGACGTTGTTTTTGCCCGTTTCGTAATTTTCTAAACTAATGTAAGGTTCGTAACCAATGGAACTCAATAAATGGACAATAGATTTTAGTGAAACCGCCTCCGGATTATACGTAATTCGAACTTTTTTCTCAGGAAAATTGACTTGTGACGCACCAATTCCTTTTTGTAGTTTTTGAAGATTTTCGAGAATCCAAATACACGAACTGCAATGAATATGCGGAATACTTAATGAAACAATGGCGGTATTATCTTCCTGAAATTCCAAAAGTTTAGCGACAATACTTTCATTGTCCAAAAAATCGTATTTACCAGCAATATCAAGCGGAGTCGCTCCCGGAGATTTTTCGAAATCATAATAGCAGGTCATATCGTTAAGACTAAAAATTTCGTACACGGTTTTGCAACCATTGCAACAAAAAATTTTTTCATCAAAGACAATTTGGTCCTCTTTTATAACATCCAACCCACAGTGGAAACAGGATTTTACCTCCATAAACTTATCTGTTTTTACAGGCCACAAATATAATAGGTGAAAAAATTAAAAATATGATAATTATCATATTATTTTGTAGATTTGCAATAGTAAAATAATATTTTCGTGTATGGGCAAATGTGAACAGTGTATTGTAAGAGAATTTAGCTCTTTGAAAGCGCTAAATAAAGACGAACTACTAAAGCTCGCCGAGTGCAAAACCTCCTATACCATAAAAAAAGGAAGCCCTATCTTTGAAGAAGGAGATATTGTAAATGGTATATATTGCGTTACAACAGGTGCTTGCAAATTGTCAAAATTAAGTCCTAACGGTAAAGACCAAATCATAAAATTAGTAAAAGCCGGAGAACTACTTGGGCAACGTTCTATGATTAGCGACGAACCTGCAAATTTGAGTGCAGTTGCTCTCGAAGATATGGAAGTTTGTTTTATCCCTAAAAGCGAAGTAATAAGCATGTTTGACAACAACAATCAGTTTTCAATGAATATGATGAAAACGATTTGTGGTGATTTGAAAGAAGCAAGTGAACATATGATTTCTATTTCTCAAAAAACGGTCAAAGAACGTTTGGCAGAAACACTTGTATATCTCGAAGAAACTTTTGGAAAAAACGATGATGGATCGTTGCGCATTCAATTATCTCGCGAAGAACTAGCAGGAATGATTGGAACAGCAACCGAAAGCTGTATTAGATTGCTATCCGATTTTAATAAAAATGGATTGATTGGTCTAATTGGCAAAAAAATAATTATCAAAGATATTGCAAAGCTTAAGAGAATTGCGGATATAGTTTAAATTTTAGTCTCTTTTCCAAAATGATATTTGAAAATCAATGGTTTTCAAATATCATTTTTTTTTGCTTTGACCCCAAATTTTAAAAAAATCCATTTAATTCCTAAAACTTTAACTTTCATTTATAAAAAAATTCAAGATTAAGTTGTGTACAAATTCTAAATTTGCAAAATGAATTGGATTCGGAAAATTTTCGTTTTTATTGGGCTTTTAATAGTTTTTTCATTTGCCTTTAGCGCAAACCAAGTTTCTATTTCAAACGTTCCAATAGAAAAAAGCAAAACTTCCCTTTCTATCGAAAAAATTCATTCTTCGGCTTTTATTCAACCTCAAGCGAGTCATCTTTTACCTTTTTCTCAAAAAAATCCCGATTTTTCATTTTCGAAATATCTAGAAAATTATCTGGTTGGTATTCCTGATTTAAAAAATGGAATCTCTTTCACTTTTTTTGCAAACCAAGACATCAATCGATGCGAAATGGTTTCGCTCCTACTCTTTCCTTTCCATATTTTTTGGTAATTTAAAGCATCTACTTAAAATTTAGAAGAAATAGCTTTTCTTCTTTTGAACTAATATCACTTGGATATTGAGTTCATTTTATGCTTATACAAATTTCAAAAAAAACAAAAACAAATGGATACATCTGTAACAATAATAGGCCTTATCATAACAATATTAATCGGAATTCCTCTTTTCTACGCGATGCGATCAAACTCGATTAACAAGGCAAAAATCAAAGAAATCATGAAGAAATTCAGCCAAAACAATCGTTTCAACTTCGAAAAAACAGAAACGCAAAACAAAAAGGTTTTGGCTCTAGACGAAAAAAACAAAGGCTTCTTATTAATTGACTTTAACTCCAAGGAAAAAGAAGTCGTGAATTTTATAGACTTAAACACCGTTGAATCCTGCAAACTAGCTATTACAGCCGAAGGCAATTCGAATACTATTGAAAAAATTGATTTTGAATTTCAACATACAAATGACACAAAAACAGAATCAATTCCGTTTTACAAAATCGAAAACGATCAAATGGGTCAAGTCTGTTTGCACGAAGACCATCAATTGGCAAAAAAATGGAGGGAAATTATTCAGGATTGCATTGCTAACTAGTATTTTATGATTATTAATTCACTAAAAAGAGGCCTTGAAAAAGCCTCTTTTTTTTTTATATAAATTACAATTTCTTAGCTTCCTCCCAAAATTGAAATATTTGAAAATCATAGATTTTCAATTACAATTTTTTAGCTTCCTCCCAAAAAATATCCATTTCAGCCAAGGTCATATCCATTAAGGGTTTGCCTAATTCTCCGGCTTTGCTTTCGAGATATTGAAATCTTTTGATGAATTTTTTATTGGTTCGCTCCAAAGCGTCTTCGGGATTGATGTTTAAAAACCGTGCGTAATTAATCATCGAAAACAATACATCTCCAAATTCGGATTCCATTTTGTCTTGATTTCCAGCTTCGACCTCAACTTGAAGTTCAGCTAATTCTTCTTGTACTTTATCCCAAACCTGATGCGGCTCTTCCCAATCGAAACCCACGCCTTTTACTTTGTCCTGAATTCGGCTAGCTTTGACCAATGCAGGCAAACTTCTGGGAACACCTTCGAGAACCGATTTCTTGCCTTCTTTTAGTTTTAATTTTTCCCAGTTTTGTTTCACTTCTTCTTCGTCTTTTACCACAACATCACTGTAAATATGTGGATGACGATGAATGAGCTTTTCGCAAATTTCATTGCACACATCGGCAATGTCGAAATCGTTGGTTTCGCTTCCTATTTTAGCATAAAAAACAATATGCAACAACAAATCGCCTAACTCTTTTTTGACTTCGTTCAAATCATTGTCCAAAATAGCATCGCCCAATTCGTAGGTTTCTTCAATGGTCAAATGGCGTAAAGTTTGGAGTGTTTGCTTTTTGTCCCAAGGGCATTTTTCGCGCAAATCGTCCATAATATTCAATAATCTTTCGAAAGCTTGGAGCTGGTTTTGTTTGGAGTTCATTGTATTTAGGTTTTGTGTAAAAATAAGAAATCCTGTCAGGAAAACATCGTGACAGGATTTTTTTTTAGTGATTGGATTTTTAGTAACTAGTGATTAGTTTGAAACACTTAAGCTAATCACTCTTCACTAATAACTATGAGCTTACTACACTTTCTTTGTTTTCGCTTTTTCTACCGGTGCTTTTTCAGCAACAACTTCTTCAACAACGCTTTCTTTAATTTCTTCAGCATTCTCGATTATTGGTTCTTCTTTAGAAACCATTCCTTTGGATTGAAGCAAGTTATACCAGTTCAAAACTTTTTTAATATCAGATGGATACACTCGTTCTGAATCATATTCTGGAAGAATTTCAGCAAAATAAGCCACTAATGTAGCATTGTCTTCTTTATGCGAAATTGCTGGACCTTCATTTTCTTTGATAGCGATGTTTCGCATCACTTCGGTCAATGGTTTTTCTTCGTTTAGGGTGTAAATTGAAATTTCAGACAATAAACTCACATTTACTTTTAAACTAACTGATATTTTTTTTCCATCGACTAAGGATTCGGCTAAAAATCCTGTACGAGTTTGAACTTTTAATGCGTATAAACCTGGTTTCCCAGAAATTGATAATATTTTTTCTAAATTCATTTTAATTGATATTTTTTTTAATTGATATTGTAATTGCTATTGAATATTTATCGTCCTTTTTTATTGCAAAATTTCATTCTGTAATCGGGTCTGGCTTTGCCATCCATAATATTTTGCAATTTCTTTTTATTTAATTGTCTTTTAAGACTTGAAATCAAATCGGTAAACAAAATTCCTTCGATATGATCGTATTCGTGTTGAATTACACGTGCAATCAAGCCGTCGAAAACTTCGGTTTTTACATTAAAATCTTCGTCGCAATACTCAATCGTGATTTTTTCGTTGCGATAGACTTCCTCTCGCACATCAGGAATGCTAAGACAACCTTCGTTAAAACTCCACAATTCGCCTTCTTCTTTCAACATTTTGGCGTTGATAAAAGTGCGTTTAAATCCTTTTAATTGGCTTTGTTCCTCTAATGGCAAATCTTCATCATCGCCAAAAGGTGTTGTATCTATCACAAAAAGTCGAATATTTAAACCTACTTGTTGAGCTGCAAGTCCCACTCCAAAGGCATTATACATCGTTTCATACATATTTGCAATAGTTTCTTTCAAGTTAGGATATTCAGGAGTAATCTCCTCACCTATCTTTCTTAAAACTGGATCGCCATATCCTACAATTGGTAAAATCATTAATTTTGTATTAAATATTAACTACTGCAAACTCTAAATCTCTATTGTAAATTTCAGTGTGCAAAAATAGTAAAAAAATACGCATTCAATATATTCTTGATTGATAATTAAATTTAGTTTGGAAATCAAACCCATAAAATAGAATATAATATAACACAAATCTTACCTTTGCAAACAAGTAAAAACAGTTATGATAACAAGAATTAAGGACTTTACAATTGGCAATAATTTGCATAATGCTATCAAAGTAGTTCTTTCTGCTGTTATACCCGCATTTGTGTTTTCGTATTTAGGCAATTTAGAAATAGGTCTGACCATAGCTATCGGTGCTTTATTTACATTCCCAAGTGACACGCCGAGTAACTTGAAACATAAAATTAACGGTTTACTAGTTACGGTATTTATTCTTGCTGGTGTCAATTTATTAATCAATGCCACTTATCCTTATCCAATTCTTTTTTACCCTGTATTTGCCATTTTAGTTTTCATATTATCAATGCTTGCTGTTTATGGACAGCGTGCTACAATGGTCGCCTTTTCGGCATTAATGATACTTTCCATTTCGCTTGCGCACACACATAAAGGTTTGGAAATGCTACAACATTCAGGACTTTTGCTTGCTGGCGGATTATTTTATCTACTTATTTCTATCATTTTTTATTACATCAATCCGCATCGTTATACCGAGTTACAAATCGTAGAGTGCATTAAATTGACTGCCAAATATTTGAAATTGAGAGGTGATTTGTGGGAATTGAATTCCGACCGAAAAGAAATCACTCGAAAACAATTGATTCTTCAGGTTCAGTTGAATGATATTCACGAAAATATTAGAGAAGTTTTGGTTAGAAATCGAACTGATTATGGCTCTTCACATCAAAACAGAAAAATGCTGCTTTCTTTTATCACTTTGGTCGAAATAATGGAATTAGCCGTATCTACCTCGTTTGACCATAATAAATTACATCAAAAATTCGATGCCCATCCCAAGGTTTTAATGACTTATCAAAGCTTAGCCTACAATTTAGCCAAAAACCTAAAGTCATTATCCAAAAAAATTAAAAAAAGAAAGCAATACATCCAAAAAAATAATTTGATCGAAAATTTATTTTCATTCGAATTTGCCATAGCCGATTATGAAAAAACATTAGGAGAAACAGAAGCTTCAGAAGGCGTTCATATGCTCACAAATATGCTGCATTATGCTGAAAAACAAGTCGAAAAAATAAAAACATTAGAGCGTGCTTACACCTCAACTGTAAAACTAAAAGACCTTAACGGAAGGGATAAAGATTTAGAAAAACTAACCATTTCGCACTATTATCCTTTGAACACTTTAGTCGAAAATTTTAGTTTTTCGTCGCTTGAATTCAGGCATTCCCTAAGAATTACAACCACATTATTAATTGGATTAATAATTGGAAAAGTGCTTCCTTTTGAAAATGTATATTGGATTTTGTTGACCATCGTAGTGATTATGAGGCCTGGTTATGGTCTCACAAAAGAAAGAACTTTAAATCGATTTATAGGAACTCTCATCGGTGGCATTATCGGTTTTGCGGTTTTGGCTTTGGAGCCAAGCTCAACCATTCTTGCTGCATTAACGATTCTTTTTTTGATTTTAGGATTGACTTTTAATCCATCCAATTACAAAATGGGCACAACGTTTATAACCCTGCATGTGATTTTTATTTTTGCGATTTTAAATCCAAGTGACGGAAATATTATTCTGTATCGAGTTTTAGACACTTTTGTTGGGGCAATTTTGGCAATTTTGGCCAATCACTTTTTGTGGCCGTATTGGGAGTCATTAAACACGAATGAAAACATTAAAAATTCGATTGAAGCCAACAGAAATTATTTAAAACAAATTTCTATTTTGTACAATAGCAAAGAAGGTGTTAACGCCAGTTATCGACTCGCTAGGAATCAAGCTTTTATAGAAATAGGGAATTTAATGGCTTCTTTTCAAAGAATGCTACAAGAGCCCAAATCCAAGCAAGACAAATTGCAACAGGTGTATAAATTTACGGTAATTAATAATGCTTTGCTTTCGTCAGCAGCTTCCTTGGGAACTTATACTCAATCGCACAAAACAACCAAAGCTTCTGAATCATTTAATACCATATTCAATAAAATAATAAAAAACCTAGATTCTGCTATTTCCTTATTGAAAGATGAGAATAATCAAATCGAAAACGATACCCAATTTGATGAAAATTTAAATAATAGCTTAATTGAATTAAAGAAAATTCGGGAGCAAGAATTAGCTCAAGGAAGTGATGTAAATAGCGAAGCATTTAAACTTAAAATGCGCGAAGCACAATTGGTAATCGAGCAATTAATTTGGTTAACCAATCTATCCGAAAACATTCTCAAAACCACAAAAGTTCTGTTGAAACCCTAAACCAAAACCGAAATTAAAGTTTTAAAACATTTTTCGAGTCAAATAATCTTGTAACATTATTGTTGCTGATATTTCGTCAATCAATGCTTTGTTTTGACGTTGTTTTTTACTCAATCCGCCATCAATCATCGACTGAAAAGCCATTTTTGAAGTAAAACGTTCATCAACCCTAATGACTTTCATCTCTGGGAAATGATTGGTAAAATGAGTCACAAATCCTTTAATGATGGAAGCGCTTTGAGAAGGTTCGCCGTTCATTTGTTTGGGTTCGCCAATCAATACGGCTTCTACCTTTTCTTTTGAAAAATAATCTTTCAAAAAGTCGATGGCTGTGGAAGATGGAATGGTCGTCAAACCCGAAGCTATAATTTGCAATTCATCGGTAACGGCTATTCCGGTTCTTTTTTGTCCGTAATCTATGGCGAGTATTCTTGGCATTTACAAGGAGTCTTTATATTTTATGAAACCAAAGACGGAAACTATTTTATTTTCAATATCCACCTCATAAACAACCACATATCCTTTAAAAACATAATCCCTTATATTTTCATTATCAATATATCTTGATTTTTTGAAATGAAATGGTTGTTTTAAGTCTTTTTTGATATTTTTAAGTAAATCTTTCCTGAATTTTAATGCTGCTCGTGGTTTGTCTTTATAAATGTAACGAACTTGCTCTGTCAATAATTTTAGAAATTCATTGGAAATACTAACTATCATATTCCGAAAACGTTTTGTCTAAAATTGCATCAACTTCCTCTATTGAATACATTTTCTCAGTACCGCTTTTTAGTTTAGCATAAGCAATAGCTATTTTCTTCTTATTTTCATCAAAATCCATATCTTCTTGAACTATTTTCAATTCATCCGAAGAAAACGAACTCAATACTTCCAAGATTTTGGCTTTGATGTTGGGCTGAAATTCTAATCTGATAGTTTCCATAATGAATCGATTTAAAATACAAATATATAACATTTTCCAATCGATTTGACTTTTTGGTTTTGGCTAAAAATGGTATATTTGCCAAAAATATATCAAAAAATGAACGAATTACAATCTATAATAGAACAAGCTTGGGAAAACCGAGCTTTGTTACAAGAAACAAAAACTACTGATGCCATTAGATCGGTTATCGAATTATTAGACTCTGGAAAATTACGTGTTGCCGAGCCTGTTGGCGAAGGTTGGCAAGTAAACGAATGGGTAAAGAAAGCTGTTGTACTGTATTTCCCAATTCAAAAAATGGAAACATTGGAAGCCGGAATCTTCGAATACAACGACAAAATGTTGCTAAAAAGAGATTATGCCGAAAAAGGAGTTCGTGTAGTTCCTGGAGCTTCTGCCCGTTATGGCGCTTTTTTGGCTAGTGGCGTAATTATGATGCCAAGTTATGTAAACATTGGTGCTTATGTTGATTCTGGAACAATGGTAGATACTTGGGCAACAGTTGGTAGTTGTGCTCAAATTGGTAAAGACGTTCACCTTTCTGGTGGTGTTGGAATTGGTGGTGTCCTAGAACCATTGCAAGCCGCACCGGTAATTATCGAAGACGGCGCTTTTATTGGTTCTCGTTGTATTATTGTCGAAGGAGTTCACGTTGGAAAAGAAGCTGTTCTTGGTGCGAATGTATGTTTGACCGCTTCCACAAAAATTATTGACGTTACTGGTGAAACTCCTGTAGAAAGAAAAGGATTTGTTCCGGCTCGTTCGGTTGTAATTCCTGGAAGTTATACTAAAAAGTTTGCCGCTGGAGATTTTCAAGTGCCTTGCGCTTTGATTATCGGTACACGTAAACCTTCAACCGATTTGAAAACATCGTTGAATAATGCGTTGCGCGAATATGACGTAGCGGTTTAAATTCTTAATCGCAATATTTAAAATTCCAAATTCCAATTATCAAATCGATTGGAATTTGGAATTTTTATTTTACAAGTTATCCAGAAAATTGATTTTTTTTGCTTCAATTTGTATTGTTAAAAACGATTCCTTTTCTGAAATGAAAATACTAGTTATACAACAAAAAATGATTGGCGATGTGCTAGTGAGCAGCATCATTTGCAATAATTTACGTTTGGCTTATCCCGATGCTCAAATCGATTATTTGGTTTACGAATCGACCATACCTGTTTTAGAGGGAAATCCCAATATTGACAATGTCCTTATATTCCAGGAGCAACATCGAAAAAGCAAAAGAGAATTCTTGAATTTAGCACACGAAATCCGTTCTTATCAATACGACATAGTGATTGATGCTTATTCTAAATTAGAAAGTTGGCTGATTGTTTTATTAAGCGGAGCCAAAAGAAAAATTTCCTATAAAAAATGGGGTCGTACTTTTTTATACACTGATAATGTTCCCTTTGCCGAATATCCAGAAACCAATTTGGGATTGGCTATTGAAAGACGACTTTCGTTATTGAAACCACTTGACCTGAAAATTGAAATCAATCCTTTACCCCAATTATTTGTCACGAATAAAGAAAATCAAGATGCCTTGGCGCTTTTTGATTATCATCACCTAAAAAAGGATAGAAAAACAGTGATGATTAGCCTTTTGGGAAGCGAAAAACTAAAAACTTATCCATTAGAATATATGGCAAAAGTGGTCGATACTATTGCCGATAATCAAGAGGTAAACATTTTATTTAATTATTTTCCAAAGCAAATAAAGGATGCCAAAATTGTTTTTGATGCTTGCAAACCTTCAACTCAAGAAAAAATATATTTTGATTTGTTGGGCAATGATTTGCGTTCTTTTATTGCCATAATGAACAATTGTGATTTGATTATTGGCAATGATGGAGGTGCAATTAATATGGCGAAAGCTTTAGGAAAATCCTCTTTTATTATTTTTTCCCCTTGGATCGAAAAGAAAATTTGGGCTACATTAGAAGATGGAAAACATCATATTTCGGTACATTTGAATGACTTTAAACCCAAATTATTGGCAACGAAAACCGAAAAAGAACTCAAAAAAAACACACTAGTATTATATCAAGAATTCGAACCCGAATTATTCAAGGATAAAATGGATTTGTTTTTGAAACAAAATCTTTAGACTACGATTTCCAGAACTTTACTTTCTTCTTCAAACGTTTCTTTTTAGCAAAACGTTCTTGAAAATCATTGGTATAAAACCACATTTTTTCAAAAATTTTGGCTTCGGTTTGAGCAGGATACAATTTAGAATATTCGTTGCTCATCACAGCAATCATTTCTTTTTTGGGAGTCAAACGACTGAGGTTTTTCATTCTAGAATCAAAATCCATACTATCGTGAAAATTCATTCGATTCAAATCGACCAAGAAGAAATCATATTTTCCTTCTGCCATTTTTTTAATCAAAGTATTGCCTGGAGAATGGTCCAGAAACTCAATTCCTTTTTGATGTAAATCGAAAGAAAACTGAATAAATTGTCTAAGAATGTTTTCGTAATCTGGAAAATCCGGAATTTCAACTAATTCTCTATAGGTCAAATCGCATTGAAGATGCTCGCTCACATAATAACTATCCTTGAGTCCAATTATATCATAATTTTCAAAATAAGCAATAGGCTCGGGTGTTCCGATTCCTTTTTCCAACAAAATGGTAGCATATTCAAAAGAGCGTCTGGCTTTGGATTTTCTGAAATAGTTGTAGGCAATTTTATTAATTAAATGAGGAATTTTGAAAGATTTGACATTGATGGTTTTCCCATCCAATTCAAAAAGTTTGATTGTATTGCGTTGTCCATCGCCAAAAAGAATTCCTGATGAATTGAAATTATTTATACTGTAAATAATTTCATCCCTATTAAAATTGGAGTTCTTACTAAAAGTTTGTAACATTAATTTTGACTATTTTACCCTAGCAACAATGGCATATTGTACGTTTCTAATATCCATTTGTGTGAACAAGAATAAGATATTGAAAAGTATTGGTTTTATTGACTTGGTTACATTTATTCCTTCGTGAGTCAAAACTCTGTATCCTAATTCTTCATACATTCGTTTGATACTTTTGCCCGTAAAAAAACGTAAATGTGTTTTGTCCATAACTCCGTGACCTTCGTATTTCCAATCTTTGGAAAATAAAACTTTGGAAAAAGTCCTGAAGAATCTTACATTTGGAATGGAACTGATAACCACTCCATTTGGAGCCAATTTAGATTTTAAAGTTTCCAAAACAGTGTAAGGATCTACCAAATGCTCTAAAACGTCATTCATATAAATTACGTCAAAATAATTCTCGGGAAGACCATCAATATATTTTTCGCAAACACCAATAAAAACTTTATCCAAAACATCAACAGCTACTTTAGCCTCTTCTTCCATTAATTCGATTCCCCAAACTTCAGCGTCATTTTTTTGTTTCACAACTGAAGCAAAAGCACCATTTCCGCAACCAATATCCAATATTTTTTTGGCAGTTTCAGGAAGGTATTTTAACATCTCTTCACGAACATTATCATAGTAGCCTTGTGGTTTATTTTCGTAGTATTTCATTTGATTTTTTGGAGGTTCGTTTAATAAAAGATTCCTTATTATACAGGAATATTTTTCACAAATATAAAAAATAATCTTAACTTGCCTCGTTTAATTTTGGCTATGAAAAAACTCCCTTCTTGTACACTGGTAACACCAACTTATAATTGGCCTGAAGCATTAGAATTATTATTACTAAGTGTATTGAACCAGACTGTTTTACCCAATGAAGTAATCATTGCCGATGATGGTTCAAGAGAAGATACTAAACAATTAATAGAAGATTTTCAAAAAAAATTTCCAGTTCCTTTGATTCATATTTGGCACGAAGATGTAAAAAACAGAAAGCCAAAAATAATGAACAAAGCCATTGCTTCAGCTAAATATGACTATATCGTCGAAATTGATGGTGATATTATAATGAACAAATATTTCATTGAAGATCATCTTACTTTTGCCGAAAAAGGGCATTACTTATTTGGTTCTCGTGTCAATATTCAAGGGAAGATATTACCCAAATTATTTTCTGAAAAAATTATTGATTTCAATCTTTTTTCTAAAGGAATTAAGAAAAGAGGTCGAACTATTCGGATTCCATTCTTGATGAATTTTGCCAAAAGTATTGATAAACGTTCTCGAAAACTTCGCGGTTGCAATATGTCTTTTTGGAAAGAAGATTTCATCAAAATCAATGGATTTAATGAAGGTTTGGTAGGTTGGGGAATTGATGATTCTGAAATGATTCAACGTTTGCACAACATTGGAATACAAGGAAAAAGACTGAAATATTCCGGAATTGCCTATCATATTTATCACAAGGAACAATCCAAAAGTCATCTCGAAATCAACAATGAAATCGAAAGACTAACTATAGAAAAAAAACTTACTTTTATCGAAAAAGGAATTAATCAGTATTTATAAATCCAGTATTCTTTTGTACTCCGTTAGTGTTTGAAGGGCAATTTTAGAAACAATAAATTCTTTTTCAATTTTTGATTTACTTTCTATACTAAATTTTTTCTGAAGATTTTCATCAGATAATAACAAGTCTATTTTCTTTGCTAAATCTTTATAATCCTTTATTAGAGCAATAAAACCATTACTGCCATCTTCTATTACATCTGGGATAACTCCAACATTTGTTGAAACAATAGGCGTTCCAATCAGCATTGCTTCAAGTACCGAAGTGGGACCACCTTCTCTTTGAGAAGTCATTAAAAAAACATTAAATTGGGTATTCAAGCTAGAAGCATTTTCAATCTTACCAGTAAAAAAAATAGAATTTTCTAGCTTTTTTTCTTTTACAATTTCTAATAAATTAGACGTTAATTTTGAAAATTCTCCTATTTGAAAAAACACGACATCTTTTCTGCCTAATTTATTTACTACAAAATCAACCACACTAACAAACGTATCCAAATCTTTGGCTCTAGTGTGATTTGCTATATTCCCAATAATAAAGCAGTCCTTATTAATCTCAAATTTATCTCTTAAATTAATTACTTCTTTTGAATTGAGAATATCTAAAGAAACGCAGTCGTGAATTACGGTTGTCTTAAATTTGTTTTTTTTGTAAAGAATTTTCGAAAAATCCTTTTCAACACTTCTTGAAACACAAAGAATAGAATTTACACCTGAATAATTATATTTAAATTTACTCAAAAAACTTCCACTTGCTCCCATCCCTTTCTTAGAAAAAACAGTTTTAATCTTTAAACTGAAAATTAAATCTGAAATTGTAAATACTGTTAAAGAATCACTTGTATGCAAATGAATTAAATCTGGTTTTAACTCGTTAACTATAGTTTTTAAGTAACTATAATTTGCAAATTTGTTAAGCTTATTTTTTCTCGCTGCAACAAAAAAAATATTTTTCATCCCACATTCTTTTTGAAGTTGGGAATTTTCAACTCCAAAAACAAAATTGTTGACGCCAAGATTTGTTAATTCAGGAATCAAATCAATCATTTGTTGTTCATTTCCTCCCCATCCTTTTGCACCTGAAATGTGTAGTATTTTCATAATTATTATTCGTTTCTTTGCAAATATAACTTGAATTTTAGATTCTAAATGGAAAATCTCAACGAAGAAGTTCACAAAGCATTCGAAATAATAAAAGAAGGCGGAATTATCCTTTATCCTACGGACACCGTTTGGGGAATTGGTTGCGATGCCACGAATACCGAAGCTGTCGCCAAAATCTATAAACTCAAACAAAGAGACGATTCCAAAAGTATGATTTGCTTGATGAATGGCGAAAAAATGCTGTACAATGTTTTCAAAGATATTCCCGAAGTAGCTTGGCAAATTATGGATTTATCCGAAAAACCAACTACACTAATTTTGGATAAACCCAGAAATGTAGCACCCAATTTAATTGCTACTGATAATACTTTGGGAATCCGAATCGTAAAAGAGCCTTTCTGTTTTAAATTAATGGAAAAGATGCGAAAACCATTAGTTTCAACATCTGCAAATATCTCGGGACAGCCCACTCCTATTGCGTTCAAAGATATTAGCCCCGAAATTATAAAAGGTGTGGACTATGTTGTAAATTTGCACCACGATAAAATTGCCGGAAAACCATCAACAATTATAAAATTGACGAGCGATTCTCAGGTAAAAGTGATTCGAAAATAGAATTTTACCGCAGATTCGCAGATTTTAATTTTTAACATATGGAAGAATATTTATACGCAGATGAAACCTATAAAATAATAGGTGTTTTATTTGAAGTTCATAAAAATCTAGGAAAAGGTTTCTCGGAAATTGTTTATAAGGATGCTTTGGAATTTGAATTCAATGAGAATAACATCCCTTATGAACGAGAGAAAGAATATTTTGTTAACTATAAAAATACAATTTTGAAGCATCAGTTTTATGCCGATTTTGTACTTTATAATTCAATTATTTTAGAAATTAAAACTGTAGATTGCTTTAATAATAGTCATTATAATCAGTGTTTAAATTATCTAAAAGTATCTGATAATGAATTAGCTTTATTAGTAAATTTCAATTCTGTTTCTTTAGAATATAAACGAATTGTTCGCACAAAAAAATAAAAAAATCTGCGAATCTGCGGTAGAAACTTATGAACTACAAAAAAGCATTAAATAATAAAATATTCGAAGTCATTTCGCAAGCTTCTCAAGAACTTAATCTCGAAAGTTACGTGATAGGTGGTTTCGTGAGAGATTTACTCCTTGGTAGAGATTTCAAAAAAGATATTGATGTTGTTGCCGTGGGAAGCGGAATAGAATTAGCCTTAAAAGTATCTCAACTACTTCCAAACAAACCCAAAGTTCAGGTTTTTAAAACCTATGGAACAGCGATGTTGCGTTTTGAAGATACCGAAATCGAATTTGTGGGTGCTAGAAAAGAATCTTACACTCACGATAGCCGAAACCCAGTTGTAGAAAACGGAACTTTGGAAGACGACCAAAACCGTCGTGATTTCACCATCAATGCGTTAGCATTATCTTTAAACACAGCCAATTTTGGAGCACTATCCGATCCTTTTAACGGATTGGAGGATATGAAAAATAAAATCATCAAAACACCGCTTGATCCCGACATTACTTTCTCTGACGATCCTTTGCGAATGTTGAGAGGCATTCGATTTGCAACGCAATTGGGATTTGAAATCGAAGAAGAATCTTTAAACTCCATCACCAAAAATGCAGAGCGAATAAAGATTATTTCTGGCGAAAGAATTGTCGATGAATTGAATAAAATCCTTTCGACCGACAAACCTTCTATTGGTTTTTTATTGCTTTATAAAACGGGACTTTTAGATATCATTCTTCCGGAATTAACCGCTTTGAACCAAGTAGAGGAAATTGAAGGTCAAACTCATAAAAACAATTTTTACCACACGCTTGAAGTTGTCGATAATATTTGTCCGAACACAGACGATGTTTGGTTGCGTTGGTCTGCACTATTACACGATATTGGAAAAGCACCAACCAAACGTTTCAACAAAAAACAAGGCTGGACTTTTCACGGACACGAATTCCTTGGCGGAAAAATGGCTAAAAAAATCTTCGAAAGATTGCGAATGCCACTCAACCACAAAATGAAATTTGTTCAAAAAATGGTGATAATGAGTTCACGACCTATTGTTTTGTCAGAAGATATGGTAACAGATTCGGCTGTGCGTCGCTTGGTTTTTGATGCTGGCGAAGATGTGGAAAGTTTGATGACTTTGTGCGAAGCTGATATTACGACCAAAAACCCAAGTAAATTCAAGAAATACCATCAAAATTTCGAAATTGTTCGCAAGAAAATTGTAGAAGTCGAAGAACGTGATCAAGTACGTAATTTTCAACCTCCAATTTCTGGCGAAGAGATTATGGCAATTTTTAATTTACAACCTTCCCGTGAAATTGGAATTTTGAAAGAAGCCGTGAAAGAAGCTATTTTGGAAGGAGAAATTCCAAATGAACATCAGGCGGCTTATGATTTTGTATTGATGCGTGGTGCAAAATTAGGATTGACAAAAGTAAATTAAACTTGGCTTTAGATTAACTTTTGTTGAAGATGTAATTTATAATCTTATGAATAATTTTGCAAAATATTTATAGAAAGAAATGAAAAACAAAAATAAATCCGTAATTATCTGGTTGCTTTCTGGTTGCTTTTTAGTATTTGTAATGGTTGTGGTTGGAGGCATTACCCGTTTGACCAATTCGGGGCTTTCAATGACCGACTGGCATTTGGTAACCGATACTTTTCCGCCATTAACCGAAGCCAAATGGCAAGAAACCTTTGAAAAATACAAGCAATTTCCGGAATATCAAAAGATCAACATACACAATGATTTTACACTTTCTGATTATAAATTTATCTATTTCTGGGAATGGTTTCACCGATTTATAGGACGAATTATTGGATTAGTTTTCATCATTCCGTTTGTGTACTTTTTAATCAAGAAAAAAATTGATAAATCTACTCTCAACAAGTGTTTTGTCCTTTTAGGAATGGGAGCTTTGCAAGGCTTTTTTGGATGGTTTATGGTAAAAAGTGGTTTAGTAGACAATCCTGATGTAAGCCATTTTAGACTTTCATTGCATTTGACTTTTGCTTTTTTAACCTTTGCTTACACTCTTTGGGTTGCCTTGGATTTGATTTATCCAGAACGCAATAACGAAATTTTACCACTTAGAAATATTGCTCGATATGCTTTGGTTTTCTTACTAGTTCAAATTATTTACGGTGGTTTCGTTGCAGGATTAAATGCAGGCCTAATTCACAACCATTGGCCTTTGATGAGTGATGGACAATTCTTTCACGAAAGTATTTCATTAGAAAAAGACTCTTGGTTATTAAGATTAACAGAAGGTAAAAGTGGCGTTCAGTTTGTGCATAGAACGTTGGCTTATGTAGTCGTTGGATTTATACTATTCTTGGCTTTTAAAAGTCATAAATTTTATTTAAATAAAGACCAAAAAACAGGAATCAACGCCTTGGTAATTATCGTATTTTTACAATTCGGTTTAGGTGTTTTTACCTTGCTTTACAGCGTTCCGCTTTGGCTGGGATTAACCCATCAAATAATGGCTTTCTTTTTGTTGACAGCTATGACATTTACTTTGCATAGATTGTCGAAGTAAAAAATTAAAATTAAATTATGAAAAAGCTATTATTACTATTCTCCGTATTCTTTTTATCAAATCTTTATGCTCAGGAACAAAATCCATTAATAATCCTAGATGCTAAGAAAATAGGCTTTATGAAGGATATTAAAGAACAAATGGAAGCCATAAATCCAAATGACATTTCCACTTTAACCGTATATAAAGATTCGCTAGTCTGCAAAAAATATGGTTCGAATTCTGGAGTAATTGTCATTACAAATAAAAAATTCATATTAGATACTTTTTATAAAAACAACATTAAAAATTCTCCTTTGAAAGAAAAAATTAAATCTCCAGAAGATTTACTAACAATTGGAGTTCTCAATAATAATCCCGAGAGTAAGAATCAACCCTATGATGAATTGTACAAATACATTGATACTTACACCATCAACGAAAAAATAGAGAAAGTCGCCAAAATCACTTTTATAAATCCAGAAGATTCTATCAAAATAAACCCAGAATGGATTAATGGAGCCATTGAAATTGATGCTACAATCGAATAATTTTCACTATTTTTACTTCTGACTATATTGTCGCATCCTTTTGTTTAATGTCAAAAAATGTCAAAACTTGCTGCCGAAGATAAATTTCTGGATTTGTCAGATTACGGAAGAACCCTTGGTAAATTATTTGCCAATCAATTAAAAAATACTCGATTTACTCCCATTCACGTCACACTGCTTTTCGGAGTTTGTGGCTTGGTTGCTATTTATTGCATCATACAAAATCAATACTTTTTAGCTAGTTTTTTTATTATTTTAAAGTCGATTATCGATGCTGCCGATGGCGAATTGGCGAGAGTAAAAAACACCCCTTCTTATGTTGGAAGATACCTCGATAGTGTGTTTGATATTATCCTAAATTTTTTGTTTTTTATGACCATTTTTTATGAGACAAAAAACACTTTTTGTATGACATTTTTAGCTTTTTTTTGCGTTCAATTGCAAGGCACTTTATACAATTATTATTATGTGATTTTGAGAAATAAATCGGTTGGAGGAGACAAGACCAGTAAAATTTTTGAAGACCAATCGCCTCAAGCTTTGCCTGGAGAAACCCAAAAATCGGTCGATATTATGTTTGGAATTTATATGATTGTTTATGGCGTTTTCGATAAAATAATTCACGTTTTGGACAGTGATGCATACAAGGTAAAAACACTACCAAACTGGTTTATGACCTTTGTATCCATTTACGGATTGGGATTTCAATTATTGATTATCGCTGTAATGTTACCCTTGGGTTGGATAGAATATACTGTTCCTTTTTTCATTCTTTATACCGTGTTTGTTTTTGTGTTAATTGGCATTAGAAAAACATTTTTCAAGGATTAAAACTACCATAGAATAAATCTATATTAAATATTTAACTTGTTAAACACCAGTATTTTTAAATACATTTATTTAATTTTAATATTTAAATATAAAACTACCCAATCCAAGCCTTGAAATCCGCAACTTTTTCACGACTTACAATCACTTCATCTTCTTTGTAAGTTGGTAAAATTAACTTTAAACGAGAATTACTATAGACTACAATTTCCTTAATTGACTTTAATGGAATAATAAATTTTCGACTAATTCTATAAAATTGTTTAGGATCCAATTCTTGTTCCAAAACTTCTAAAGTGGATTCAATCAAATAATTCCTGTTGTCGAAAGTATGAATATAAGTTCCTTTATTTTCGCTAAAAAAACATTCGATTTCATCGGTGGAAATCACTTTGAGATGTTGCCCAATTTTGACCGTGAACCTAGTTTTGAAATTTTTGCCAAAAGGATTTTGGAGCATTTTTTTGATTTGTTCAAAATCCAATTGAAGAGTATTTTCTGGTTTTGGAAAACGCATTTTAAATTTAGAAATCGCCACTTCCAAATCGTCCTCGTCGATGGGTTTTAAGAGATAATCAATCGAGTTTAATTTGAATGCTTTTAACGCATATTCATCATAAGCCGTTGTGAAAATTACGGCACTTTTTATGTCTATGTTTTCAAAGATTTCAAATGACAAACCATCCGATAATTGAATATCCAAAAAGATCAAATCGGGGTGTTCATTTTTAGAAAACCAGTCGATAGATTCAGCAACGGAATGCAACATCACACCCACTTCAATATTTAGTTTTTCGAGTTTGCGTTGCAACAATCTTGCTGCTGGTTTTTCGTCTTCGATGATAATAACGTTCATAAACTTGGTTTAAAATTTAAAAGTACTTCAACTGAATATCAAATTCTTTTATCTACTCCCATTTTTGACTTTTATCTTTTTCCATAAACTCTTGAATTTTCTTCTCTTCCCAGTTTTGTCCAAAAAACAGGTTTCTACCAAAAACCGAAAGTCCGTGAGCCAATAAACCTATCCCCCAAAAGAGAGCGGTAGCAAACGTTTCCCATTCAAAAAAAGTCTCACTTCCAATTTCGCCTTTCATATAGGAAGAAACTATTATAAAAATATTTACAAGCAAATAAACTAAGGCGTGAACATAGAACCCTTTGATTCTTTTTACTTGTTTATAAGCCAAATTATAGCGTTCGTCTGGATTAAAATCCTCGGATTGGTATTCGTCAAACATTCTTCTTGATTGTCTCATTTTTCTTTTATTTAAATTATTCCCAATTTTTTTTTGATTGTTCCTCTTTATCCATAAACTCTTTAATTTTATTCTCTTCCCAGTCTTTTCCAAAGAAAGGCATGCGATTAAAGACCTTCATTCCGTGAACGGCAACTCCTATACCCCACCACAACAATGGCCAATAAAACCATAAATGTTTTGGTGTAACTAACAGATTAACAACTAAAAGACCAATGTTTACAACAATAAAAGCGACTAAATTGCCACAAAATCCTTTGATTTCTTCTACTCTTTTTCTAGCTTTAAAATAGCGTTCTTCTTCTTGATATTTATTTTCCATCGTTTAATTTTTTTAAAGATTTTCAAATTCTTTAACCTTGGGAGATTATTTCCAAGTTTGTTTTTTATCTTCTTTATTCAAAATTTCTTGAATTTTGCGGTCTTCCCATTCACTGCTGTATCCAAAAACCTTGAAAGCATGCATCAAAAGTCCAAATCCCCAGCCTGCAGCCGAAAACCAAAACCATTGAAATTGGGGCGAATAAGTTAGATTAATAAAGATTAACAAAGGAATTACACAACAATAAGAAATGAGGTTTCCATAAAATCCTTTGAGTTGTTCTACTCTCTTTTTGGCTCTGTAATAAGCCGTGTTTTCATTGTAACTTGATGCTGTTTCCATAATTGAAATTTGTTTTGTTAATACAGGTATTTTGACTGTAAATGTTTGTTCGTTTTGTTCTATCAATACTTTTCGGTTGGTAATAATCCCGTAGCGATTGATGATGTTTTGCAAACCGACACCTTTTCTATCTTGCAAGACTTCTTTTCTTTGATAATCATTTTGAATAGCAAGATAATCGCCTTCTATAAAAATACGAATGTACAGGGGCTTTTGTTCGCTAACCACATTATGCTTTACCGTGTTTTCCAATAAAAGCTGTAGCGAAAGCGGCACTACTTTAGCATCAGGATTAAGAATAGTTGTAGGCAATTCGTAAAACAAACTATTTTCAAAACGCATTTTCAACAAGTTCATATACGTTTTAGCAAAAGCCAATTCTTCTTCTAATGACACCAATTCTTTGTCTTTTTGCTCCAAAACATAGCGGTAAATCTTAGACAAAGAAGTGGTAAATCGTTGCGCATTTTCAGGATTTTCTTCAATCAATGAACTCAAAACATTCAAACTATTGAATAAAAAATGAGGATCAATTTGGTTTTTCAAGCTTTCGAACTTTGCAGAAGCTGTTCCTGCTATGATTTTTTGCTCTTTGACTTTATGCTCTTGATACGCTTTATAAAAAAAGAATGTATGAAAAGCCAGTGTCACAAAAAATGTAATAATTACAGCCACTAAATAATTTGCCAATGTTTCATTTTGAAAAAAAGCAGAAAATGTTTCTCCCTCAACGATCACATCTTCAAATATTCGAAGTAAAAAAATTGCTGAAATTGAAAGGATAAAAGAACCTAAGAATCCAATAAACACTCTCTTTTTTGTAAATCGATCAGCTTCAAAAAACTTATCCAGATAAATAAATAAAATGGCATTAACAAAATACAGGACAAGACCATAAAGCATCGTATAACCAAAATTGACCAACAAATGAAAATCAAAGTGAATTGCAACTCCCGTAATCATTTTAACCAATAACAATACTAGAAATATTGAAACTGAAATTATTAATGCTCTCGGAATTTCTTTTGTTAATTTATAAATCATTTTATTCTTTCTTTAAAAGATTAATCTTTTATTTATTTACATCCTTTTTGTACCTCTAATGCTCTTTCCAATCCCCATTTTGGAGAAAATGCAGTTTCTGGCTTAAAAGTAGCAAAAAGACCAATAGCTTTTTCAATTTGAGTACACATAGGTTTGGTATCTTTTCCCCAAAATTTAGCTCCTCCAATTTCAAATTCGGCTTTACAGAAAACAACTCTAGGATTTTCTGGAGCAATAGCTTCTGCTTTTCCATACAATCCCATTACGGTTCCAGACAGTTTTTGTCCATTGGTCATTGGGTCAAAAGCAATCCAAGCCGTGTGAATCATCGCTTGCATCACTATAAGTTCGGCATTGTTGGGTGTTTTTATCAATTCGACATCCAAAGCATTTTGCGCTTTGTCTAACAACAAACTGATTTGCTCTTTGTCTTTTGTTCCAAATGCTGTAGTGGTGTTTACCAAAGCCACGTAATAATTAGGCAACCAAGATGTTTTTTCGGCAGCTGCAATTCTTTCGAATAGTGCCGATGCTTCGGTGTTTTTTCCTTCGCCCCAAAGTTGGAACGCTTTTCCCATTCCTTGCTCAAATTGCCCTTGAGCTGAAACTAAACTTGTAATAAAGAATACGATGGTGATGATAATTTTTGTCATAATTTCTATTTTTAAATTGGTTAATTAATTCTTGAACAAATTTATGTTGGTTGTAACGGTTTTGAAATTTACTTTGACCGAACTGTTGAAATTTGGGGATGAATTGTATTGGTATGTTATTTTTTGTAAATTTGGTAAAACTTATGGCTATGAGCACTGCTGAATTAAAACTGAAACTATTCCGAGAAATCGATACTCTTGAAAAATCAAAACTAGAACAGATTTATGGTTTAGTTCTGAATTTTATCAACAAAGACAGCGATACCGAAGAATGGAATGCTCTAACTAAAACCCAACAAAAAGGACTATTAGACGCCATTGAAGAGATGAATTCATCCGAAGGAATCGATCATAAAAAAGTAATGGAGAAATACAAAAACAAGTATGCTTAAACCTATAAAATGGTCTTCGTATGCAGACGATGATTTTGCCAAACTATTAGAATATCTTGAAAACAGATGGAATAAAAAGGTTTGCTTAAGATTCATTACCAAACTCGATTTTTGTATCGATTTAATTCATAAAAATCCAAATCAATTTCCTTTTTTCAACAAAGAATTTCAAATAAGAAAGTGTGTCGTGACGAAACAAAACACACTTTACTATAGAGAAACCAACACAAGAGTAGAAATTTTAAGATTGTATGACAGCCGCCAAAATCCTGAAACCTTGAAATTCTAACTACAAATTCTCCAACTGATTTATTTTTTTATCCTTGCTTATAGTCCAAAAGAAACCTACAAAAAAGAATCGATCTGCGGTAGGAACAATGGCCTGACTTTCATAAATCCCGGATGAATTGGGTGTGTTCGCATAATTGTAACCGTACACATTTTTGATTCCAGCAATATTAGAAACAGATAAAAAAAGTATTTTTTGAGGCGAAATCAAATAAGCCCAATTCACGCTCAAATTATTATAGGTCTTTGTTATTCCGTTCATAAAAGCAGTTTCATTCGGATTATTGTAAGGCCTTCCGGAACTGAAAGTATAGGTCGCTCCTATTTGGGAACGCCAATCTTGAATCCAATATTTAGTAACCAAATTCAAAGTGTGATCGGCAACAAAACTAGGTGTTGCTTGATTTGGAAAATTGGCATAATTCCGCTCCGTGTCAATATAAGAATAGGAAATCCAATATTCTAAGTTTTTAATATTCTTGTTATCTCGCCAAAACAATTCCAATCCTCTGGCATATCCAGTACCGCTATTCTTGAAATTACTGTTGTAAACTGGCGAATTGGTGTCATATTTCACTAAATTGTCATAGTTTTTATAATAGATTTCAGCTTTGAAAATCTGTTTGTTTTTGTTGAACTCATAACTCAAAATATAATGTTGCGCTTTTTCCGCTTGCAACTGAGTTGAATATTTGAGATAATCGTTTTTGGGTGCTTGTTCGAATGTTCCATAAGCCATTGAAAATTGTTGATATTTAGCCACTTTATAGGCTAAAGCCAATCTTGGTGCGATAGAACTTTGGTCTAACAAGTAGTTTTTCGAAAATCGGAAACCTACTTTTGTAATCAAATTATTGGTAATCAAAAAGTCAGTTTCTGAGAAAGCAGCAAAAATATTCGAATGATACCCACTTTCGAAATTGGTAATCGATTCCGAGAAATTAGTATAAAAATAATCGGCACCAAAACTGGTTTTTATTTTATCAGAAATGGGTTTTGTCAATTTCAATTTTAAATGACTGGCATTTTCGGATGCATCATAATTATAAATATCATAAATTCCGCTGTTACGGCTTTTAGCAAAACTTAAACCTGTGAAAATTGTCCAGTTGTCCCCAAAAAATCCTTTATAAGACAGATTGGAATACAAATTACTGTTTTTATTTTCAGTTCTTAATTTGTCGGGATAGTTAATATCATCTTGTTTCAAATCGAAATTGGCCCCTGTATATGAAAGATAAAATTTAAATAAACCACGATCTACCTTTTGTCTAAAAACAGTTTCACCACCAAATGATTCGTATGGCTTTATCCATTCGATATTGTCGGGTAACAAGGATTGATAGGGCTGTAAATTGAGATAGCTTGTATTGACACTCAAAGAATTATTTTTCCATTTTTGGGTAGTTCCAACACTTGCACCAACTGACATTACGCCAAGATCTGTTTTTTCTAAATCGGGTTCATCTATAGTATTCATAACTAAAATACTCGAAAGTGCTTCGCCATATTCAGCCGAATACCCTCCTGTAGAAAAGCTAGTTCCTTTGAAAAGTAAAGGCGAAAAAGTACTTCTGGTTGGCACATTATTAGCTGTTTGAAGATAAGGTTGCGCTACTCGAATTCCATCAATAAAAGTTTGGGTTTCATTGGCTTCTCCTCCACGCACAAAAAGTCTTCCATTTTCGCCAACAACTTGTGTTCCTGGCAAGGTTTTAAAAGCCGATACAATATCACCCGGATTTCCAGCGGTGGTCAAAATATCCAAGGGTTTCAATACCGAAACTCTAGATTTTCCACCTGATTCCATAGTTCCAGCCGTGATTAAAACTTCGTTCAATTCGGTTGCATTGCTTTTTAATGGTATGGTTTGACTTTGAAATTTTTCTACAACAATTGCTATACTTTTTGACTCAAAAGACAAAGCACTAACCACCAAATTTTGCTCCCCAACAACAGTAGTTATAAAACTAAATTCCCCTGTATTAGTTGATGTTACACCATCATAAGTTCCATCGATATAAATATTGGCATTGGGAATTGGATTATTTTTTTCGTCCACAATTTTTCCAGAAATTGTCGTTTGAGAAAACGAAATGATTGTAAAAAAGAAAGAGACTATAGATAAAAATGTCTTCATTGTTTCAGTTTTTGATTAAGCAAATGTATCGCGGCAATTAAAGTCTTGAAATATTAGCTGACCGAACTGTAGAATTTTTAGGATGAATTGTAAAGACAATTAAAAATGACCTCAGATTCGCAGATTCAATTCTTTAAAAACTTAAATTTGTTTATCTATAAAAAATAAAGAAATGAAAAAATCAATCCTTTTACTTTTATTCTTCTGTTATAGTTCCGTAATATTTTCTCAAGAAGCTGGAGTCTCTTATGACGAAAAACTAGCCAAATCGCTTAATGCAGACGAGCGAGGAATGAAAAAATATGTTTTTTGCTTATTAAAAACAGGAAGCAACACAACAGCAACCAAAGAAGAATCCGAGAAGTTTTTTAAAGGTCATATGGACAACATTGGTCGGTTGGCCAAAGAAGGAAAACTTGTTTTGGCAGGGCCTTTTATGAAAAACGAACGGAATTACAGAGGCATTTATATCTTTAATGCAAGCAGTATTGAAGAAGCCAAAGAATTCGTAGCGACTGATCCTGCGGTGCAATCCAATCTTCTTGAAGCCGAACTGACGCTTTGGTATGGAACTGCGGCATTGCAAGAGATTCTTAAAATTCACGAAAAAATTGCTAAACCTAAAATGTAATTTAAGCAGTTTGACATTCCCAAAAATTCAATTATGAAAACCGAAAAAGAAAAAATGATTGCTGGAGAATATTATTTGGCTGGAGATCCAATTCTGGTAAAAGAACGACGAAAAGCAAAAAACTTACTCCACAGATTAAACGTAATTGAATATAGAATTACCAAAAAAGCTAGAGAAATAATCCAAGAATTAATACCGAATGCTGGAACTAATCTTTATATCGAACCGCCTTTTCATTGCGATTATGGATACAATATTGTTTGCGGTGACAATGTTTATTTTAATGTCAATTGTGTGATTTTAGATTGTGCGCCAGTAAAAATTGGTTCCAATGTTTTTTTTGCACCCAATGTACAAATTTATACTGCCACACATCCACTTGATGCAGAACTTCGAAAAACGCTCGAAAATGCTTTGCCTGTTTCTATTGGAGACGATTGCTGGATAGGAGGAAATACAGTTATTTGCCCCGGAGTTTCCATAGGAAAGGGTTGTGTCATTGGAGCTGGTTCGGTGGTCACAAAAGACATTCCCGATAATTCATTAGCCGTTGGAAATCCTGCGAAAGTGATTCGGAAATTGAACCAAAACCCATAATTTATCGGTTGCTGTAACACCTGCAATACCTTCGCCTTTAATAATTTTAACATTTTATATTAAGTCAGTCTAATTAAAAACTAAATTTGTTTGTCTAATTTTGCGAATCTCATAAAACAATTTGATTCACAAATTAAAATCCAATGAACAATACAACTCGAATTAAAAAAAACTACCAATTAATTAAATTTCAAAAATTAGTTATTGTTTCTGTTCTGATTGGTTTCCTTTCTGCTTTTTTAGGACTTGTTTTAAAGAAAGTGACGGAACATTACGAAGAAATATTTTTTAATACAGCCACAATAAACCCTATATTCTTTATTTTTTTTCCAGTTTTTGGATTGTCAATTATTTATTTTCTACGTGAATATATCTTTAACAAAAAAGAAAACAAAGGCATAAAAGAAATCTTTGAAAGCACTAATTCTAAATCAAAAAACCTTCCAAGTTATAAAATTTCATCCCATTTCATCAACGGATTACTAACCGTTGTTTTTGGAGGTTCAACAGGAATTGAAGTTTCCACAGTGGTTGCTTCGGCAACTATTGGTTCTGTTGCTCAACGAAAAGAAAATGTTTTTAGACAATACAAAACTGAACTGATTTGCGCAGGAGTTGCAGCAGGAATAACCGCTTTATTTAGCAGTCCAATTGCTGGAATTTTGTTTGCCCTGGAAGTAATTTCTCGAAAAGTAACTCGTGCTTTTGTGATTTCAAATGTTATTGCGGTTTCAATAGCTTTTGGTTTGATTACGATTTTAAAAGAAGAACCTTTGTTTGCTGTTACAATCACGACTTGGCATATAAAAGCGATTCCATATTTTATTCTTTTAGGAATTTTGGCAGGATTAAATTCCGTTTATTTGACCCGATCTGTCTTGTATTTCAAATCACAATTTTCTAGAATTAACACTCATTATTACAAAATCATTATCGGCTCGGCAGTTTTGAGTATTTCATTATATATTTTTCCGCAATTGTATGGCGAAGGTTATCATGCCATCAAAACCATTTTTGGCAATTCGAATGAAATTCCTTTAAACTTAACTTTAGCTTTAACTTTTATTGGATTATTAATTTTAAAACCAATCGTTACTTCAATTACTTTGGCTTCTGGAGGCGATGGTGGTGTTTTTGCTCCAAGTTTATTTATTGGTGCATTTTTAGGATTATTATTGGCTTCAGTTTTAAACACATTTTTTAATGCTGATGTCATTCCATTAAACTTTATGATTATCGGAATGGCTGCTGTTTTGAGTGCCAGTATTCATGCTCCGTTTACAGCCATATTCTTGGTTTGCGGTTTGACTAACGATTATACTTTATTCATTCCAATTTTAGTGGTTTGTCTGATCTCAAAATACACCGCAAAAACGATTTACCCGCACACTGTTTATACTTTTTCACCAAGCATCACTAATTAATTCTTTATGCCAATCAAGAAAATAAAACGCAATTATCGCAAGACCAAATACATTCTTTACAAAGAAACTTTGGTGGATTGGAAAGAGCATTTTTGGGCTTTTTTAGGTTCATTTGTTGGTATTGGAATCTTAGCTTATATCCAATCCATTCATTTTACAGGAAATGATGCTGTCTATTTAATTGGTTCTTTTGGAGCGTCAAGCGTATTGGTTTATGGTATTATTCAAAGCCCGTTTTCGCAACCTCGAAATCTGGTTGGAGGTCACTTAATTTCAGCTTTAATAGGTGTTACTGTTCATAAATTAATTCCCGATATTATTTGGATTGCTGCTCCATTGGCCGTTTCTCTTTCTATCGTTTTAATGCAAATTACCAAGACTTTACATCCGCCAGGTGGAGCAACTGCTCTTATTGCTATAATTGGTTCTGATAAAATAAAAGCACTAGGTTATATGTATGTCTTTTCTCCTGTATTGATTGGTGTATTGATACTACTTTTTACCGCTTTAATTTTCAATAACATGACTTCGAACAGAAATTATCCAAGTCACAAACAATATCATACAGTTCGAAAAAAACTAATCCACAAGATTAAAAAAAGAATATCCTAAATTCTAATAAAAAAATCCAGAGCACGACTTTTGAATCCAAACAAAAATCTTATCAACAAATCCGAAATCTAAAATCTAAAATCTAAAATTATATTTTACCTTTGAACTCTCAATAAAAACAAAGATTATGGTTTACAAATTCAGAGTAATTCTCGATGCCGAAGAGGACATTTTTAGAGATATTGCAATACTTGCCGAAGACTCCTTAGAGGATTTACACAATGCCATCTTCAATTCTTTTGGATTTGACGGTATGGAAGTGGCTTCTTTCTACACTTGTGACGACACTTGGAATCAAGAAGACGAAATCCCAATGTTTGACACAGGAGATATTCCGGGCGAACAAAAAACGATGAGTGATTATTTGCTTTCGGATATTTTAGATAAAGAAAACACCAAAATAATTTATGTTTACGACTTCATCAATATGTGGACTTTCCTCGTTGAACTAGCCGCTATCGAAGAAATAGTAGCTGGAAATACCTATCCAGAAACCATCTTCTCTGTTGGTGAAATGCCCGCAGAAGCAATGGAAAAACATTTTATTGCCGATGATGAAGAAGAAGATTACAACGAATTTGAAGACGACCTCGATGAAGAAGATCTCGATATGTTTGAAGGAGACGATAGCTTTGAAGACTTTGGATTTGAGGAAAATTGGAATTAAAAAAAGAAAAAATCAATAATCAAGAACCAAGATGAAAGACATGAAAATGTTTGGCATCTTGGTTCTTTTATCTAAAAAAAATGATTAACTTATTCAACACGCACATCGAAACGCTTTCCATTCACCGAGTGGGAAATAAAAGCCGCAACGAAGCCATTTTTTTATCCGAACAACCTTTTAATCTGAACGATGAAATTGTTCCTTTAATCAAAGAATATTTTTTTAAACCCTTTCGGGAAAAAGAGGAAAACTACTTTCAGTTTGCCCACGAAGTCGATTTGGAATACAATGATATGTTCAAATATGCCACACAGATTTTTGAAAATCCGACAAGTATTCACGAAGTTTCAAAACAAATTACGACACATTTATTCGAACAATCGAATCATCCACATATAAAAAATGGGGAGGTTTATGTAACGCATTTGACCAACTTGAATATAGATAACAATGTGGTAGATGCGATTGGAATTTTTAAAAGCGAATTGCAATCGGATTTTTTACAGTTTGAAGAAAAAGAATCTAATCTAGAAATGATTTTACAACATGGTATCAACCTCAGTAAATTGGACAAGGGTTGTATCATTTTCAATTATAAAAAAGAAGAAGGTTATAAAATTTTGACTGTTGACAGTAACCGTTACGATGCGCGTTATTGGTTGGAACATTTCCTTTCGGTTGATGCTTTTGAAGACGAAAATTTCATCACCAAAAAATACTTGAAATTCTGTCAAGGTTTTGCCAAAGACGTTGTTTTTCCTGCCGAAGACAAAAAAGAAGAAGTAATGTTTATGAACCGCTCGGTGAATTATTTTGCCAAAAACGACCAATTCGAAGAAAGCAATTTCTTGAATGAAGTTTTGGACAATCCCGATTTGATTCCTGAATTCAAAAACTATAAAGTTGACAAAGGCGAAAAATACAGCATTGAAGACGTCACCACTTTCCCGATTGCCAATGCAGCAGTTTCTGACGCTAGAAAATCTATTAAAAACGTAATCAATTTAGACACTCAAATCCAAATTAAAATGGATTTCATTAACCCAGAAAGTGCCGAAAAATATGTAGAAAAAGGTTGGGATGAAGAAAAGCAAATGTATTATTACTTGGTCTATTTCAATAAGGAAGTGAAGAGCTAAAAAATAGTTTTCTTATTGATTCAAAATAAACAAAAGATCCCGATTGTTCGGGATTTTCTTTTGACTATTTCTTAGCTTTTTTAGCTTCTACTTGTTCCATTAAAAACAGAAAAACCTGTTCGCCGCGGCGAACAGGTTTTTCTATATAAACTATTTTCAATATTATGAAAGCGCTTTTTTAACTTGATCAGCAGCCTCTTGAAATTGTACAGCCGATAAAATTGGCATACCAGAATTATCGATTAATTCTTTGGCGATTTCAGCATTTGTACCTTGCAAACGAACGATGATTGGCACTTTTATAGCGTCTCCCATATTTTTGTAAGCATCAACAACACCTTGGGCAACACGGTCACAACGAACGATTCCACCAAAAATATTAATCAAAATAGCTTTTACGTTTGGATCTTTCAAAATGATACGGAACGCTAATTCTACACGTTTTGCATCGGCAGTTCCACCTACATCTAAAAAGTTTGCTGGTTCAAAACCGGCATATTTTATTAAATCCATAGTTGCCATCGCCAATCCTGCACCGTTTACCATACAACCTACAGTTCCATCCAAATCTACATAGTTTAAACCTGCTTCTTTAGCTTCTACTTCGATTGGATTTTCCTCACGAACGTCACGCATTTCGGCTAATTTTGGATGACGAAACAAAGCATTATCATCTAAATTTACTTTGGCATCAACAGCAATAATTTTATTGTCTGAAGTTTTCAAAACTGGATTGATTTCAAACATTGAAGCGTCAGAACCAATGTAAGCTTTGTACAAAGCATCTACAAACTGCACCATTTCTTTGAACGCATTTCCAGAAAGCCCTAAATTAAAGGCAATTCTTCTTGCTTGAAAACCTTGCAATCCTACAGTTGGATCAATTTCTTCAGTAAAAATTAAATGTGGAGTATGTTCGGCAACGTGTTCAATATCCATACCGCCTTCGGTAGAATACATAATCATGTTACGACCTTTACCTCTATTTAAAAGTACCGACATGTAAAACTCAGAAGTCTCGCTTTCACCTGGATAATAAACATCCTCAGCAATCAAAACTTTGTGAACTTTTTTACCTTCCGCAGAAGTTTGTGGCGTAATTAAATTCATTCCTATGATTTGTTCGGCTAACTCCTCAACTTGTTGCAAGTTTTTGGCAAGTTTAACTCCTCCCCCTTTTCCTCTACCACCTGCGTGAACTTGAGCTTTTACTACGTGCCATCCTGTTCCTGTTTCAGCAGTCAATTGTTTTGCAACAGCAACCGCTTCTAAAGGGTTGTTTGCTACATAACCACGTTGTACTTTTACACCATAACTGGCTAAAATTTCTTTTCCTTGGTATTCGTGTATATCCATTTTTTTGGTTTTTTTCTTTTAAAAGTGCTACAAACATAACAAAATTTCATCTTAAATTTAAAATCTTTTTTATTTAAAAATTATAAATTTTACTTGATTACCAAAACTACTTCCTTAATTCAATTTTAGAACTTAAATTTGATCCATTTCGTATCAATTCATAAATGATAAGGAATAATGAAGCTACTACATCGATTGAAATTTTTCAATGAAACCCTACAAAACATAAGAATCTTTCTTCAAATTAGGTTAAAATATTAAAATAGAATTATGGTTTTGTTAATTTGAGTGTTTCTGAATGCTTAATTGATAATTATTGGATAATTTTTTAACATTATAGCAAAAATAAGTTAAACCGAAATTTAAAAATTGTTGTAATTAATGAAATCTATATTTTTGTATAAAAAAATTTAAGCATGAAAATTCAAGAACAAGGTCTTTATTTACCAGAATTCGAACATGAAAATTGTGGGGCTGGATTTATTTGCAACCTTAAAGGGGAAAAAACAAATCAAATCATTCATGACGCATTAGAAATCCTTGTAAAACTAGAGCATCGAGGAGGTGTAAGTTCAGATGGAAAAACGGGTGATGGTGCGGGTTTATTAATAGATATTCCACACGAATATTTTAATAGAGTTTGCGATTTCAAACTTCCAAATGCACGTGAATATGCTGTGGGTATGGTCTTTTTACCAAAAACCGAAAATCAATACATTTTTTGTAAAAAAATATTTGAAGATGAAATCAAAAAACAAGGTTTAACCATTTTAGGATGGAGAGAAGTTCCTGTTGATTCTTCTCAATTAGGTCCAATCGCTTTGGCTTCTGAACCAAAAATTGATCAAATATTTGTTGGTAAAAGCGAGGAAATTGATGATGCAACGTTCAAAGCAAAATTATATGCTGCTCGTAAAATTACTGAACACACCATAATCAATTCGAAGATTTCGGAAAGCTCTTATTTTTATATTCCTAGTTTTTCTACTACAACCTTAATATATAAGGGGATCATTATGCCCGAAGATATTGGTCCTTATTATACTGATTTACAACAAACTGATTTAGTAACTCGTTTGGCATTGGTTCACCAAAGATTTTCGACCAACACCATGCCTTCTTGGGAATTGGCTCAACCATTTAGATACATTTGTCAAAATGGAGAAATCAATACTTTACGTGGCAACGTGAGTAGAATGCGTGTTCGTGAGGAAATTATGAAAAGTGATGTTTTTGGTCCACAAATAGAAAAACTATTCCCTATTATTATACCAGGAAAATCAGATTCGGCTTCTATGGATATGGTGGTAGAATTGTTGATGCATACTGGTAGATCATTGCCTGAAGTGATGATGATGATGATTCCTGAAGCATGGGAAAAACACCAAACTATGTCGCCAGAGCGCAAAGCATTCTACGAATACAACGCTTGTATTATGGAGCCTTGGGATGGTCCAGCTTCAGTTCCATTTTCGGATGGGGATTATGTGGGAGCCTTGTTAGACCGTAACGGTTTAAGACCTTCAAGATATACCGTTACTAAGAGTGGCAAATTGATTATGGCATCAGAAATTGGTGTTGTGGATATTGCTCCAGAAGATGTAGAAAGCCACGGAAGATTAGAACCAGGAAAAATGTTCTTGGTAGATATGAACGAAGGACGCATCATTAATGATGAAGAAATAAAAAGTAAAATTGTATCCGAAAGACCGTATCAAGAATGGTTGAATCAATACAGATTACATTTAAAAGATGTCCCAAGTACTTCTGAAGTTTGTTCTATCGAAACTATCGATTTGGCCACTAGAGAACGACTATTTAATTACACTTTAGAAGATATTCAAGATGTAATTACTCCAATGGCTCAATCTGGAAAAGAAACACTAGGTTCGATGGGGACAGATACTCCGCTAGCTGTTTTATCAGACAGACCACAGTTAATTTCGAACTACTTCAAACAATTATTTGCACAAGTTACCAATCCACCTTTGGATGGAATTCGTGAAGAAATTGTAACCGATATTAGTTTGAACTTAGGACAAGACCGCAATATTTTTGACATTTCTAGCAAACAATGTAGAAAATTAAGAATTCAAAATCCGGTAATTTCAAATAAAGACTTAGAGAAAATTAGAGCTATTTCTATAGATAATTTCCATGCCGAAACTTTTGAAATTTTATATCCAAAAGCAAAAGGATTAAATGGTTTAGAAGATGCATTAGACAACCTAATTATACAAATTACCAAAGCAGTAGAAAGAGGAACCAACATTATCATCTTATCAGACAGAGGTGTTACTAAAGATTTGGCTCCAATTCCATCTTTATTGGCTTGTTCTTATGTAAATCATCAAATGAACCGTTTGCGTAAGCGTTCTTATTTTGATATTATTATTGAATCAGCAGAACCACGTGAGCCACATCATTTTGCTACTTTATTCGGATATGGTGCTAGTGCTATCAATCCTTATATGGTAAACGAAATCATCCGCGTTCAAGTTCGTGAAGGATTTATTACGGGTATTGATGAAACAAAAGCAGTTCACAACTTCAATAAAGCCATTGGAAATGGAATTGTAAAAATCATGAACAAAATTGGAATCTCTACTTTACATTCGTATAGAGGTTCTCAAATTTTTGAAATCGTTGGTTTCAATTCTAAATTCGTTGAAAAATACTTTCCATATACCACTTCAAGAATTGAAGGAATTGGATTGTATGAAATTGAAAAAGAAATTAACGAAAGATACAAATATGCTTATCCAGACCATTTAATTGCCAACCGATTGGGATTAAATATTGGTGGTGAATACCGTTGGAGACGAAATGGTGAGAGACACATGTTCAATCCAACTACTATTGCCAAATTACAACAAGCGGTTCGTTTAAGCGATCAATCTAGTTATGATGCTTATGCAAAAGCGGTAAATGACCAAGCACAAAATTTGATGACCATTCGAGGTTTATTCGAGTTTGATAACCTTGATCCAATTTCAATTGATGAAGTGGAGCCTTGGACAGAAATCGTAAAACGTTTCAAAACCGGAGCGATGTCTTACGGTTCTATTTCTAGAGAAGCACACGAAAATTTGGCTATCGCGATGAATCGAATTGGTGGAAAATCGAATTCAGGTGAAGGTGGAGAAAACAGAAAACGTTTTCAACCTGATATGAATGGAGACAGTCGCAACTCGGCTATCAAACAAGTAGCTTCTGGACGTTTTGGAGTAACTTCACACTATTTATCAAGTGCCAAAGAGATTCAAATTAAAATGGCTCAGGGTGCAAAACCGGGAGAAGGTGGACAATTACCAGGCGAAAAAGTATTGCCTTGGATAGCTGAAGCTCGTAATTCAACTCCTTATGTAGGATTAATTTCGCCTCCACCACACCACGACATCTACTCTATCGAAGATTTAGCACAATTAATTTTCGACCTTAAAAATGCCAACAGAGAAGCTCGTATCAATGTGAAATTAGTTTCAGAAGTGGGTGTAGGAACTATTGCTGCGGGTGTTGCCAAAGCAAAAGCAGATGTTGTACTGATTGCAGGTTACGATGGTGGAACCGGAGCATCTCCATTAACATCATTAAAGCACGCTGGTCTTCCTTGGGAACTTGGATTGGCCGAAGCGCAACAAACTTTGGTTTTAAATAACCTAAGAAGTAGAATCGTTGTTGAATGTGATGGACAATTAAAAACAGGACGTGATGTGGCAATTGCTGCTTTATTAGGAGCCGAAGAATTTGGTTTTGCGACCGCTCCTCTTGTTGCTTCAGGCTGTATTATGATGCGTAAATGTCATTTGAATACTTGCCCAGTTGGTATTGCAACCCAAGACAAAGAGTTGCGTAAAAACTTCAAAGGAACTCCTGAACACGTTATTAATTTCTTCTATTATGTTGCTGAGGAATTAAGAGGTATTATGGCTCAGTTAGGCTTTAGAACTTTAGCCGAAATGGTAGGACAAACGCATAAAATTAATACTAATAAAGCTATTACCCAATACAAAGCGAAAGGCTTAGATTTATCAGCTATTTTACACACTCCTGACGGATACAGCGAAAGAATCGTTAGAAATACCGAAAAACAAGACCATGCATTAGAAAATGTTCTTGATTTCCAAATCTTGAAAGATTCGCATCGTGCGATGTACCGAAAAGAAAAAATGACTTTGAATTATCCAATCAATAACACGAACCGTTCGGTTGGAGCTATTGTAAGTAATGAAATTTCAAAAATATACGGTTATCTTGGTTTACCAGAAGACACCTTAAATATCAACTTCACGGGTTCTGCGGGTCAAAGTTTAGGTGCTTTTAGTGCTCACGGATTAACATTTACTGTTGAAGGAAATACCAATGACTACTTAGGAAAAGGACTTTCTGGAGCCAAATTAATCATCAAAAAACCGGCAAAAGCTACTTTTGTAGCTGAGAATAATATTATCGTAGGTAACGTTTGTTTATTTGGAGCCATCGAAGGACAAGCCTATATTAATGGTATAGCAGGAGAACGATTTGCAGTTCGTAACTCAGGCGCAACGGCTGTTGTAGAAGGAGTTGGAGATCACGGTTGCGAATATATGACAGGGGGTAAAGTAGTTGTTTTGGGTAAAACTGGAAGAAACTTTGCAGCTGGAATGAGTGGAGGAGTCGCTTACATTTACGATCCTGAAAACAAATTCAAAAACGGATTATGCAACACTGAATCCATTGCATTTGAAACCATCGAAGCAGAAGAAGCCGAGGATTTGAAAGCTTTGATAGCAAAACACGTTGCTTACACCAATAGTACAAGAGGTTCTGAATTATTAGCAGATTGGGCTACGAGCTTGAGCCAATTTGTTAAAGTGATGCCAACAGAGTACAAAAAAGCGTTGAAACGTCTGGAAACAGAAGAACAGATTTTTGAAGAATTAACAGCATAATACAATGGGAAAAGTTACAGGTTTTAAAGAATTCGAAAGAAAAGATGAATCATATATAGCGGTAAAAGAACGTGTTGTCAATTATAATGAATTTACGGTTCCCTTGAGTGAAGCTGAAATTACAAAACAAGGTTCTCGTTGTATGGATTGTGGAATACCATTTTGTCATAGCGGATGTCCTCTAGGCAATTTGATTCCCGATTTCAATCATATGGTACACCAAGGTGAATGGCAAAAAGCCTCTTGGATATTACATTCTACAAATAATTTTCCGGAATTCACAGGACGTTTATGCCCTGCACCTTGCGAAAAAGCATGTGTATTGGGACTGATAGAAGATCCAGTATCAATTGAAAATCTAGAAAAAAATATTGTTGAACGTGCCTTCAAAGAAGGATGGATTAAACCGCAACCACCAAAAACAAGAACTGGAAAAACAGTAGCTGTTGTTGGTTCAGGCCCATCTGGTTTAGCTGCCGCACAACAATTAAACAGAGCGGGGCACCTAGTTACCGTTTTCGAAAGAGATGACGCTATCGGAGGATTATTGCGTTACGGAATTCCGAATTTCAAAATGGAAAAAGGAATTATCGATCGTCGTATAGCTATTTTAGAAGCAGAAGGAATTACGTTTAAAGTTAACACACACGTTGGTGTAAACTACGATATTAATGACTTGAAAGCTTTTGATTCTATTGTACTTTGCGGTGGAGCAACAGAAAGAAGAGGTTTACCAACTCCTGGTGCCGATGCAGACGGAGTAGTTCAAGCTATGGATTTCTTAACGCAACAAACCAAAGTCATTTTTGGTCAAAAAGTAGAAAATCAAGTATTGGCAACAGGAAAAGATGTTATCGTAATTGGTGGTGGAGATACTGGTTCTGACTGCGTTGGAACCTCTAATCGTCACGGCGCAAAATCTGTGACTAACTTCGAGATTATGCCAAAACCTCCAGTAGGAAGAAGCGAATCTACTCCTTGGCCTTATTGGCCTTTACAGTTGAAAACTTCGACTTCACACAAAGAAGGTTGCGAAAGAAACTGGTTGATTAACACCAAAGAATTTATCAAAGATGCTAGTGGTAAATTAATCGCTCTAAAAACAGTAAATGTAGAGTGGAAGATGGTTCCGGGACAACGTCCTGAATTAATTGAAGTTGCAGGTTCCGAAAAAACTTGGCCTTGTGATTTAGCTTTGCTAGCTTTAGGTTTTACTGGTCCTGAAAAAACATTGAGTAGCCAATTAGGATTAGAACTTGATTTCAGAAGCAATTATAAAGCAGAATACGGAAAATACCAAACCAATGTTCCAAACATCTTCACCGCTGGCGATATGCGTCGCGGACAGTCTTTAATCGTTTGGGCAATTTCTGAAGGTAGAGAAGCTGCTAGACAAGTTGATATATACTTAATGGGGTCTAGTGATTTACCTACCAAAGAAGGTGGTGATTTGCCTGGAGTCTAAACAATAAATAAAAATTTCATAAAGGCCTTGATGCATTTCAAGGTCTTTTTTTGTTTAAAAATTTACAAATTTTAGTCTAAAAAGTTTGTTTACAAACATTTTGTTATAATTTGTTAGTTTTTGATTATTTCTTGTGTGAACCAATAAAGAGTAATAAATTTGCAAAAAAGTAACACAATGCAAGCAAAAGATTTAGTACAAATAGCAGAACAATTCGGTAGTCCAGTATATGTTTACAATGCGGACAAAATCCAGTCTCAATATCAAAGATTAACCAAAGCCTTTTCTAAAGTAGAAAAATTGCGTATCAATTATGCAATGAAAGCCTTATCAAACATAGCCATTCTTGAACTATTAAGAGATATGGGATCTTGTTTGGATGCTGTTTCTATTCAGGAAGTACAACTAGGACTTCACGCAGGATATTCTCCAGATCAAATATTTTTCACACCAAATGGTGTTTCATTGGAAGAAATCGAGGAAGTATCAGCTTTGGGAGTTCAAATCAACATTGACAACTTATCGATTTTAGAACAATTTGGCACAAAATATCCAAACGTTCCAGTTTGTATTCGCATCAATCCGCACGTTATGGCTGGTGGAAACACTAATATTTCGGTGGGTCACATTGATAGTAAATTTGGAATATCCATTCATCAATTGCCGCATTTGTTGCGAATTGTTGAAAATACAAAAATGCACATCGTAGGAATCCACATGCACACGGGTTCTGATATTTTGGATATTGAAGTATTTTTGTATGCTGCCGAAATCCTATTTGATGTCGCCAAAAACTTCAAAGAACTTGAATTTCTTGACTTCGGAAGTGGATTTAAAGTGCCTTACAAAAAAGACGATATCGAAACTGATATCGAAGAATTAGGAAAAAAATTATCCAAAAGATTCAATTCATTTTGTAACGAATATGGAAAAGATTTAACATTGATATTCGAACCAGGAAAATTTCTAGTGAGCGAAGCAGGTTATTTCTTAGCCAAAGTAAATGTAGTAAAACAAACCACTTCGACTGTATTTGCTGGAATTGACAGCGGTTTCAATCATTTGATTCGTCCAATGTTTTATGGTTCACAACATCATATAGAAAACATTTCGAACCCAAAAGGAAAAGAACGTTTTTACTCCGTGGTAGGATATATTTGTGAAACCGATACTTTTGCAAACAATCGCAGAATTGCCGAAATTAACGAAGGGGACATTTTAAGTTTTAGAAATGCGGGAGCCTATTGCTTCTCGATGTCTTCAAATTACAATTCAAGATACAAACCTGCCGAAGTGTTATGGCTAAACGGACAAGGACACCTCATTAGAGCTCGTGAAACCTTCGAAGATTTACTCAAAAATCAAATTCCGTTGCCTGTAGAAACAGCAACAGTTTAATAAATTTAGAATCCCATTTCAGTAAAAACGAAATGGGATTTTTTTTGTACAGATTTAACAGATTTTAAAACCTTCAAAAAAGTTACCAAATCTAAACAACCTTAAATCTAAAGTTTTGTTAATTCAGTTTATAAACTGAGATATATCATATTTATTAAAATAAAATTTAATTATTTTTACTCCAATAATTAAATAACAAAAAAATGAAAAAGATATTATTTTGGAGCGTTTCAAGTTTACTAGTTTTATTGGTTTTTGCTCAATGCAAACCCAATACCGAAAAAACCGAAGCTGTAAAAACGGAAGAGTCTGTCGTTGAAGATTTAAATTCACATCAAATCACTGTTAAAGAAGTTTTAAATGCAAATGCTTACACCTATCTACTCGTAACAGAAGCTGAAAAAGAATATTGGATTGCAGTTCCAAAAATGGAGGCAACAGTAGGGAAAACCTATACTTACCAAGGCGGAATGGAGATGAAAAAATTTGAAAGTAAAGATTTAAAAAGAACTTTTGATTCAGTTCTATTTGTTGAAGGAATAATTGATCCAAATGCTCCAGTAGCCGCTGAACCAACTTCGACCACAGCAAAAGTGGTTTCTTCAAAAGAATTATCCAAAGGAATAACTTTAGCCAAAGGTGGAATTTCCGTTTTTGAGTTGTATTCATCAAGAGATAAATATGCTGGAAAAACTGTAATTCTAACTGGCAAAGTGGTGAAATTTATGCCAGAAATAATGAAGAAAAACTGGATTCACCTTCAAGACGGTTCTAATTTTAACGGACTCAATGACATTACAATTACCACTTTAGAAAAAGTAAACGTTGATGCTGTTGTTTCTCTAAAAGGTAAAGTAGTTTTAAATAAAGATTTAGGTTCAGGTTACAAATACGACATTCTTATTGAAGATGCAGTGCTTGTAAAATAAGCAAAACTTAGTTTTTATAAATAACAAATCCCATTTCAATGAAAAATGAAATGGGATTTTTTTGATAATGAAGTCAAAAATAATTATTCTCTTTTGACAAATTCATTCTTACTATTTGAGACGCTTCCAGCGTGACAACGGATTAGAAATTTATTATCTCGGATTAAAAATAATCAGGGCTCGCAAAAACCCTTTTATTTCTCCTCCAAAATCTCAGTCAAAACCTTACCTTCTGTACCGTTTGGCATTTCTAATTTTAATTTTAATGCTAGTGTCGGAGCAATTTCAGTAATTTCTTTTTTATCAAAACTTTGACCGGGTTTTATTTTCCAACCATAAAAAAGCAAAGGTGCGTGCGTGTCATAAGCATAAGGTGTTCCGTGAGAACTTCCAGTTGCTCCATACTCAATATATCCTGGTTTGTCTAAAACTACCAAATCACCATTTTGAGAAACATCATAACCTTTATTTATAAAATTCAAAAAATAATCATTTCCTGTTGATGCCAAAATTTCTTCTTCGGTATAAACTCTTTTTACTTGCTCCTGAGTCATCAAAAAATCCTTGAAAGTTTGTTTTACTTTGGCCAATTCCAAGCCTTTCGATTTTATCAAATCTTTATTGAAATAGACATTAAAATTAGAATATTCAATAACCAAATTTTCACCAAAAGTAGCAGTAGAAAATTCTTTAATCACTTTAGAAATATCTTTTGATGGGACATTTTTTACATTGTATTTATGGTCTTTCAGATGATTGGCATTTTCAGCACAAGCGTGATCTGCAGTCAAGAAAAGTAAATAATTTTCCTTGCCCACTGTTTTGTCTAAATAATCCAAAAAATCAGCGATAGTAAGATCTAGTCGTAAATAAGTGTCTTGCAATTCCATTGATCTTGGTCCAAGAATATGTCCAACATAATCAGTAGAAGAAAAACTAACCGTTAGAAAATCGGTGATATTGTCCTTTCCTAACTCTTCTTTCTCTATAGCTTTTTTGGCAAAATCAGCCAATAAATTATTTCCAAACGGGGTTGAACGCATCACTTCGGCACCGTGTTTATCATACATTGCTTTTAGATTGTATGGAAAAATAGGTTTGTCAGAATTATATAATTTACCCTCATACGGATTGTCATCTGGAAGACTTTCGTTGTAATCTGCTGCTGGTTTCAACAAACTCCAACCTTTGTTAATATAAGGCATATAGTTTTTCTCGCTGTTGAATTCAGTTACCCAATCTGGAAGTTTTTCGCCGTAAAAAGTACTCGAAATAAACGACCCAGTACCACTGTACCAAAAAGCCCAATTGGCAAAATGTCCAGCTGGCAAAATCGCGCCACGATCCTTTAAACTCATCCCGATTACTTTTCCTTGAAAGTTAGTTCCCAATCGCAGCTCGTCAGTAATGGTAGTGCTTAGTAGGTTTTTTGGAGACATTGCGCCTTCTTTAGCAGTTCCATCGCCCACGGTTTTTACAGAAGCATCATCGGTACAATACATCGACTTTCCTAACGTTCTATTGAACCAATCATTTCCCACAATTCCGTTTACAGATGGAGTCGTTCCAGTGTAAATCGAAGCGTGTCCTGGAGCGGTGTAAGTTGGCATATAATTGAAATTGGCGTTGTGAAAAACAAATCCTTTTTGCATTAAACGCTTGAAACCATTGGCAGAAAAATCATCCGAAAAACGATATAAGTATTCCATTTTCATTTGATCGACAACAATTCCAACTACTAATTTTGGGCGTTGTTGCGCTTGAACGTTTGAAATTACAACAAAGGACAACAACAAAAACAACTTTTTCATAGGGGTAGATTTTATAAGTACAAAAATACGGATTCGAATTTTAGAAACTCAGATAGGGAAGAATTTTTTGGATAGAATTAACGGAATCTTAACCCAATTCCATTATTTATAATTAAAGATATTGTAAAGTATAATTCTATCTTCATAATTGATGTAAAGTTGCTTGCGATTGTCTTGTTTTTTACGGGTAATAATCGAAAGTGTGCAATCTTCACCATTGTTATCTTTGCAAGTAAAAGTATAAATACTATCGGTTTCATTTTCTTCCAAAGGGATATAATCAATGATTTCAAACAATTGAATAATCTCAGAATAAACAATAATTCGACTTTTATCTGTATCTAATTTTACTAATATATTGACTAAACTCAAATCGGACCAATTTCCCCAATTCCCTTTTTGGTCTTTTTGCATTACGCTTAAACCCGAAGTTTTGAATTTGTATGTTTGACCGTAGGATTGGTTCAACCCCAAAGCGAGGAATACAAGAATTAAAATTAATTTTATTTTAGCCATTTTTTATAAAATTGTAGGTTTTCAAAAGTACTAAAATTTGGAATTAGAAATCGAATTTATCAACTTCTTTTCTTGCCTGATTAAAATCGGCAATCATTTTCTCCATAATTTCAGCAACTGGTATTATTTCATGAATCAACCCTGCAATTTGACCAATTTCGAGTTCGCCTTCGTCCAAATCACCTTCAAACATTCCGTGTTTAGCTCTTGCTCTGCCTAATAAGGTGGCTAATTCTTCTTTGGTTGGACATTGGGCATATAATTCCTGAATGTCTTGGTAAAATTTATTTTTTATTAATCGAACTGGTGCCAATTCTTTCAAAGTCACTTGGGTCTCACCTTCTTTGGTTTCCAAAATTTTATTTTTGAAATTTTCGTGTGCCGAAGATTCCACCGAGGCAGCAAATCGACTACCTACTTGCACTCCATCGGCTCCAAGAATCATTGCGGCAAACATTCCACGACCGTTTGCAATCCCTCCAGCGGCGATTAGTGGAATTTTTATTTTTTCTTTCACCATCGGAATTAAGGTAAAAGTGGTAGTTTCTTCTCTTCCGTTGTGTCCTCCAGCTTCAAATCCTTCCGCGACAATTGCATCTACTCCAGCCTCTTGTGCTTTCAACGCAAAAACCGAACTGCTAACCACGTGAACTACAGTTATGCCTTTTTCCTTCAAAAAAGAAGTCCAAGTTTTGGGATTTCCTGCGGATGTGAAAACAATTTTAACCTCTTCTTCAACAATGATATTTATGATTTCTTCGATATTTGGATACAACATCGGAACGTTGACACCAAAAGGTTTATCCGTTGCTTTTTTACATTTTTGTATGTGTTCCCGCAAAACTTCGGGATACATCGAACCAGCACCAATCAATCCCAAACCGCCAGCATTACTCACAGCACTGGCTAATTTGTAACCTGAATTCCAAATCATTCCACCTTGAATAATTGGGTATTTTATTTTGAAAAGCTGGGTGATTTTGTTCATTGAACTAATGAATTACTGCTTTATAATTTTCCCACTTTGAGAAGTACCATTCGATTCTATTTTATAAAAATAGACGCCGCTATTCAAGGATTTCAATGAAATAGTGGGCGACTGATTGGAAATATTTTTCTCCAAAACTTTCTGACCCAAAATGGTATAAATAGTTATTGTTCTAACATTTGAATCATTGGGTAATGTAACAGAAATTGTGTCGTAAGTTGGATTAGGATACAGCAGAAAATCAGTTTTCGAAAAAGCAGCAACCGACAATCCATTGGCCAAAGCCAAATTAAAATCGGGAATTCCATAACCATATTGTGAACGTGATTTTACTGCTGGCTCGGCAAAATTATCTGATGATTGTATAATTAATTGTTTGATTTGCTGGGCATTTTTTCCGGGTAAAGCTTGCCACAAACAAGCTACCATTCCTGCCAAAATAGGACAAGAATAAGAAGTTCCGCTTCCGCCATTATTAATCGAACCTCCAGAAAAAACATAAGGATATTGCCCCTGAGCGGTGATATCTGGTTTTACGCGACCATCATAACTTGGCCCAATTGAACTGAATGAAGCATAGCTTTCATCAGCTTTTACTGCTCCTACAGCAATTACATTTGTAGCTTCGGCAGGAATGCCAATGCGGGGTGAAGCAAATGCACCTTCATTTCCAGCACTTGTCAAAACCACAATTCCTTTGCTAAAAGCAATATTTGCACCTTTGGAAGCAAAAGCAGAATTTCCAGTAATATCAGTATATTTATAAGAATAAGCTGCATCGTCGTAGTCAAAATATCCCAAAGATGAAGTAATAATATCAACTCCTACTTTATCGGCTTCCTCGGCGGCTTCGACCCAATTCGACTCTTCTACAGGATTTTCTGAGCCTACATCTTCTGTAATGAACAAATAATATTGAGCATCGGGAGCAGTTCCTATCAATTGCCCATCTGTAAAGGCTCCCATTAGCGATAGAACCGCAGTTCCGTGTGGATGTCCAGAATAAAAATCACTGCTTTTATTTACGTAATCATATCCACCAAGTATTTGATTATTATCTCGTAATCGCTGAAAAGGTTGCGCTGTATTTACTTCCGGAAATCCGCCATCCAAAACCGCAATAATTTTTCCCGAACCTGTGTAATTAGCTTGATGCAATAAATGTCCATTCAACATTTGAATTTGATTTGACGAAGTGCCATAATTAAATCCAACTGCCATTTCCATAGTTTTATTTACAGGTGTAAATTTGCGTTTGGCTTTGGTTTTGTTGGGAGAACTATTCAAAGATTTATCGGCAAAATCGACATTAAGAACTGAAGCTAATGCTTTTAATGCGTTAATATCGGCTTGCGAACCACGAACGTGAACGCAATTCAACCATCTAGATTTGGCTTTGACCGTAATACCAGTTGATGCGCTAATTTCATCAATATAAGGTTGGTAAACTGGGACATCTTTAGTGTCCAAAGCAATGCCTTGATTCGAACGTCTGTCCAATGCTTTCTGCGAAAGTATGGTCAACGGATTGGCGAGGGCGGTTGCGGAATTTGGTTTGTCTTTAAAATACACCCAAGCATCCTCTTGCGAAAAGCCTACAAAACTAGAAACTAATAACAGGAAAATAATTATTTTTCTCATATATACATTAGAATTAAAATTCGAATTTAAGCAATAACTCCCGAACCAACTAATTCATCTTCTAAATACCAAGCTACGAATTGTCCTTCGGTGATGGCAGATTGTGGTTCTTCAAAGGCAACGTACATTCCGTTTTCGAATTGGTGTAAAGTCGCTTTTTGCAAAGGTTGACGGTAGCGAATTCGCGCCATCACTTCCATCGTTTTGCCATTGGCTATAGCCAAATCAGTGCGAATCCAATGCACTTCGGATTTTTCTATAAACAACGCTTTTCGGAACAAACCTGGATGTTGACTCGTTAATCCTGTGTAAATAGAATTCGTTTCCACATTGGTAGCAATGATAAATAAAGGATCGGTTGTTCCGCCTACATTGAGTCCTTTTCGCTGACCAATGGTAAAATAATGTGCCCCTTGATGTTTGCCCACCACTTTGCCCATTTCTGGAGTGTAGTCTATTTTTTTAGCTTCGAAAGCCAGCACATCTTCCTTGGAAAGATTATCTCCTTTTTCCAAAGTATAAATCGGATTGTTTTTATCGATTTGAAAAATCAATCCGTCTTTGGGTTGTAATTTTTGTTGCAAAAACTCAGGTAATCTTACTTTTCCAATGAAACACAAACCTTGCGAATCTCTTTTCTCGGCAGTAACTAATTCCATTTCGGCAGCAATTTCGCGCACTTCAGGTTTTGTTAATTCACCAATTGGAAACAAAGATTTAGCCAATTGTTCTTGTGATAATTGACAAAGAAAATAAGATTGGTCTTTATTATTGTCGGCTCCAGCCAATAGTTGATAGACTTTTTCGCCATTGACTTCGATTTCTCCTTTTCGGCAATAATGTCCTGTAGCCACATAATCGGCACCAAGACTTAAAGCAATTTTCATAAAAACATCGAATTTTATTTCGCGATTGCAAAGCACATCTGGGTTTGGAGTTCGCCCTTTTTCGTATTCGTTGAACATATAGTCCACGATTTTTTCTTTATATTCTTCGCTTAAATCAACAGTTTGAAAAGGAATACCTAATTTTTCGGCTACCAACAAAGCATCGTTGCTGTCTTCGAGCCACGGACAATCATTAGAAATTGTAACCGAATCGTCGTGCCAATTTTTCATAAAAAGCCCAATGACTTCATAGCCTTGTTGCTGCAACAAATAAGCCGCAACACTCGAATCTACCCCACCTGAAAGCCCAACAACTACACGTTTCATTTTGAAATAATTATAATTTTACAAGGTCGCAAAGTTACAAAGATTTACGGAAGGATTGGTTTAAGGAAAACTTAATTATTTACAACTGAAATTTTACCACAAAGAACTCGAGGAAATCAAAGAGAACTATTTTTTTAGCCACAGATTTGAACGGATTAAACGGATTTTCACTGATAATCAAAAATTAATTCTTTTTTGTTTTTGAAGAAGATTGTTGGAAACTCATATTCACTTCTTTGACCAATTTCCCCTCTTCAAAAAACTGCCAAATTCCAGCTTTTTTTCCATTGACGAATTTTCCTTTGGAAACAATGGTTCCATCATCGGAGTCACGGAAAATAGCTAATCCATCGTATTCGTTGTTTTTATAATTGGATTCTTCGATGATGATTCCGGATTCAGTGTATCGTTTGTAAAAACCGTTTTTTAGGTTGTTTTTGTATGTCATTTCCTCGGCAATTTTTCCGTTGGGATAAAATACAGAACGCAAACCTTCCAACTTGCCTTTACTGTAATTTTCGATAGCCATTATGGCTTTAGAAGCTTTGTGGTAATATTTCCATTGGCCTTCATATAATTTATTGACCACTTTGCCTTCGCTTACTTTATTTTTGAATGGATCATAAAAAATCGTATAAGCCGAATTGTCTTTGGGATTGAATTCTCTCGTTGCAATGATAATTTTAGTTTTGGTATTATCATAGAAAGTAAAAAGGCCTATTTCCTGACCGTGTTCGAAAGTCCCTTCGTATTTTGGGTTTTTAGTATCGGCATAAAACCCTTTCCAAGGTCCGTTTTTGTTTCCCTTGTCGTCTAATTTATTGTAAACTCCTTGAGAAAACATGGACACATTTACCAAAAATAAAAACCCGATAAAAAGTTTATTTGTCATAATTATTCTATTCTAATAAATGATACTTATATAGTTCTGTAACTGAATTAAATTAATAATATTACTTTATCCCTAAAAAGATGAGCAACAAATTTACAAAATAGCTCTCTTAAAACAATTTAACAAATACTAACAACTGTTTTATTTATTTTAAATAGCAATAAACAATAAAATCATATTTTCTTGAACTATAACGCATTAGTAACAGTAAATTCGGTCAAACGAATATTAAAATTTTCATAAAAAATTATTTTGTTTAATCTTTTAGAAATATCTTTTAACAAAATTATTAGCAAACAAATAATTAATTAAATAAATTAAATTTATGAAAACACTATCAAAAATTAAAACGATTTTCGCAGTTGTACTATTAATTGCTTTCACTGTTGCGTGTGAAGATGACAATGATCCTATGCCAGACAACACTATTACAGGTGTTGCTCAGGGTAATGCAAATTTATCCATTCTTGTTCAGGCTTTGGTAAAAGCAGACTTAGCTACGACTCTTCAAGGTGTTGGCCCTTTCACCGTATTTGCTCCAACAAATAAAGCTTTTGAAGATTTTTTAAAAACGACGCCTTATGCCACTTTAAATGATGTACCAAAAGACGTTTTGACTCAAATTTTATTGAATCACGTTGTTAGTGGAAGCGTTAAATCTACTGATTTATCAACGGGTTACATTAAAACCTTGGCCAAAGGAACTGCTTCGACAACAAATAACCTTAGTATGTATGTAAATACTGCCTCAGGTGTAAAATTAAACGGAGTAGCAACAGTTACAACTGCTAATGTGATGGCTTCTAACGGAGTTATTCATATAGTTGACAAAGTAATTGGTCTGCCAACAATTGTTACACACGCTACTGCAAATCAAAATTTCACTTCTTTAGTGGGAGCATTGACTAGTGCAGGACAGCCTGATTTTGTGAGTATTCTTTCTGGTACAGGACCTTACACTGTTATGGCACCAACGAATGCAGCATTTACAGATTTAAACACTGAGTTAGCACCAGGTGGAATTGCTGGCGTTTCAACAGCAAATTTGACAAAAGTTTTGACTTATCATGTTGCCTCCGGAAATGTTTTAGCTGCTAGTTTAACAGAAGGTCAAATGATTACTACACTTCAAACACCACAAAAATACACCATACAATTGACTGGTGGAGCAAAAATCAAAGATGCAAACAACAGAATTTCAACAATTACTGCAACTGATGTTCAATGTGCTAACGGAGTAATTCACGTAATAAATAAAGTGCTATTGCCAACGCTTTAATATCCTTAAAATAAATTTTAGTTATTGAATACCAGCAACTAAAAGTTTTATTCGAATTTTACTTTAGTTGAAAAACTGCCTCCAAAAAGATGAATCTTAATGGAGGCATTTTTTCATGTAGTACTCAAAAAAAAACCTCAAACTAAATAATAAATCGCAATAAATTGTAATATTTTATTTAATATTAATCTAAATAGTCGCACTTAATCGGTTTTATTTGTATTTTTATCGGTTTAGCTGTAAGTTTATAATCCCAATCTTAAATCTCTAACTATGAACACATTTACCCAAAAAGAATTCGCTTTCTCCAGAAAAATACTGTGCTCTGTTTTGGGGCATAAAATGATTACAACCAGAAATGTGACTAATCATTTTAAAGAATACAAATGTTCAACGTGTGGTTTAGAATTGACCAATGATATTCAAGGTCATACCATATACCTCACCCAAGAATTAAAAGATATTAATGAAATATTAAACAGATTGTATATAAAAAGAAATTATTCTATTTAATCCCAATAAATATGCTACTACTCCTACTCATAAAAAGCCTTATATTGCTAAGACAATTAGCAATAAGAAGACGTTTAGCTAGAGTTTCTGTAATCGAAATTCATTCCTAACACTATCAAAAAACTATAATTTTAGGTATTTGATTGCAAGATTAATTCACAATATATATGTTTTTGTAATTTCGAGTTATAAAATCAAAGGCTGAGTTGAGTACATTTCCCATAGATTTGGCTCTCTTAAAATTGATATCGTGAGTTAATCTATACAATTCCAACTTTAATTGTTCGACATGACTGTCCGGAGCAATCATATCGTTGCCCATGATATGCAATAATTTATTAACACGGGTTTCAGTAGAAAAAATTCTTTTGGCCAAAGCGGCTCTTTCCTCGTTTTTATACTGCTCAATCGAACTATTCTCCAATTTATCTTTAACCAATTTTACCATTGGATAATTTTCTTTAAAAAATTGTGGACGATACACTTTCAAATTTCCTTCATAACATTGTTGGTCAAAATCTATTGGGCGAATTTTAAAAACTACTTGATCAAAATCGTGAATGGGCACAATAACATAATTATACGCTCTCATATCTCCCAAGAGTCGAATCATACAACGTTCGTTAAATTTAACAAACTCTTTGGCGATTTGTGATTTTTCAACTTCAGAGCAATTTTGTAGGAGTGTCTCCATAAATACATCTCCGGGAATTCCCATAATGTGCTCTTCGATCAAAGTGTCCTTGTAAACTAAAAAATGGATTTTATCCGGAGAAAGAATATGCTCTAATTCTAACCCATAAACCCGAGAAGCATCGGCTTTTTTAACATAAAAATAGGTATAATTGTCGTTGAGAACATTCCTTACTTTAACTCGAAAAGGTTTTGAGTTTCCAAAAGTGCAATAATCAATAGCATCAACATTCAAAAACTTAATAATATCATTATTTCCATCCGAATGAAGATAAGAATATATTTTTTTTAAATTCAAATCAATTTCAGCTCTTTCAAACTCATTATAGTACACTCGAATCCATAAAGTATCGACATCGTTTTTATCAAAAACATTTATAGAACCTGTAAAACGCAATAAATCATCGTAATATATTGAAACTTTTGACACCCGATCAAATCGCTCCAAATAGTCTAAAAATGATGAATTTATAGGGTAAGAAGGTTTTCTGAAAACCATTAATTGCTCGTGATTCATTTTGAAATAATTTTAAACAAATTTACATTAATATCACAAGTTAATTCAAAATTGAATACATAAATAGATTACTTTTTATGTAAAAAATGTTTGAATTCAGAAATTCTTTAATCCTAAAATTTGATGGTTTTAAAAAATATAGTTTTGTAGTATCTTTGTAGAACTATGAAATGGCATCAAACAATTCTATTTTTTTTCACGATTTACTGCAATACTTTAATTGTATCGGCACAAAATATTACTGTTGATGACTCTTACACAGCTCAACAACTTGTAGAAAATGTATTAGTAAATAGTTCCTGCGCTACGGTTTCTAATTTTGTTGCAACAGGAGACACATTTCCTGTTGGAGAGAATAGTTATGGTTATTTTACAAATGCTGGCGGTAATTTCCCTTTTGCAGAAGGAGTCGTATTAAGTACTCAATATGCAAAAAAGGCAATTGGACCTTATAACTGGGTATTGGGTAACGACAATGACGGAAGCTGGCTCGGGGATGCAGATTTGAATCAAATATTGGGAGTTACCTCAGTAACTGCTACAGTTTTGGAATTTGATTTTATCCCGTTAACCAATTTCTTAAGCTTTGATTATATTTTTGCTTCCACTGAATATGCAGATACAGGTTCTTGCCGCTTTACTGATGGATTTGCATTTTTAATTAAAGAGAATACTCTAGGTTCAGTTTACAATAACCTAGCTGTAATTCCCGGAACACAAACACCTGTTTCTTCTACAAATATTCACCCAAATATACCTCCATCAGGAATTTATAATGGTTGCGCTGCTATAAACGAGAATTATTTTAATGGGTTTAATAATACTTCAAGTCCAATAAATTTTGCAGGGCAAACCGTCATAATGAATGCTCAAACACCAGTAATTGCTGGAAAAAGTTATCATATTAAATTAGTAATTGCAAATGATTTTAATGAATATTATGATTCTGCGGTTTTTTTTAAAGCAGGAAGCTTTGCTCCAAAAATAGACTTAGGAACAGATCGATTAGCAACAACTAATCCGATTTGTTTTGGCGAAAGCTACACAATTGATACTAAACTACCAGCCACTTATGATTACAAATGGTACAAAGATGGAGTTTTACTGCCAACCGAAAAAAGCCCAAATTTGACTATTACTGATAACGGAACTTACAAATTAGAAGTGGTTTTTACTCCATCAACCTGTTTAGCAATTGATGAAATAAAACTAGAATTTGCTCCTGAAATTATTTTATCAAATACCTCACTTGCACAATGTGATGATAATAATGATGGGGTTTCTATTTTTGATTTAACAAAAGTGGAAAACATCATAAAAAACAATAATACCAGCTTAAGTCCAATAGAATATTACGAATCCTTAACAGATGCTCAAAATAAAACAAATCAAATACTGACTCCTAACGCTTACACAAACAAACCAACAGTTCCGTATCTTTTTGCTAGACTTACTAATACTTTTGGCTGTGCCAATTATGCTCAATTGAATTTAATTATTGCAAACAATTCAATTTCTCCACAAAGTCCGATTTCAACTTGTGATGATGATGGCGTACAAGATGGATTCTATCAATTCGATTTAAATGCTCAAGTCACACCACAAGTTTTGACAGGTTTACCATCAGGAATGATTGTTGAATATTATTTGAACTCGACCGATGCCATTGCCCAAAAAAATCCACTGCCGAATATTTTCAAAAACACCGCTGCAAACCAACAAATTATTCAAGCTCGAATTGTAAACGGCCCTGATTGTTTTGGGATTGTGCCAATAACTCTTGTCATAAATACGTTTATCCCTCCTAATTTTCAGGACGAAACGGCAAGTTTATGTATTGGTTCCACGACAACTTTAAGCGTGGCTACAGGTTTTTCGAGTTATTTATGGAATACAGGAGCCACTATAAATTATATTAATGTAGCAGCTCCCGGCGGCTATTCGGTTATGGTTACCGATACAAATGGTTGTACATATACAAAAAGATTTACTGTAACAAGTTCGGGAATTGCAACAATTACTGGTGCAACTATAAATGATTTTGCTGGAAACGAGAATTCAGTTATTTTGCAATATACTGGCATTGGTGACAACTATGAATTTTCGCTTGATGGCTCTTATTTTCAAAACAGTCCAACATTTACAGGAATTGCCCCCGGAAAATATCTAGCATATGCCAACGATAAAAACGGATGTGGATTATCTATTCCTTATCTTGTTTATGTTTTAGATTATCCGAGATTTTTCACACCAAATAATGATGGTTATAATGATATTTGGAAAATAAAAAACCTGAATTTATTTCCAAATGCAACCCTAACTATCTATAACCGTTATGGAAAAATAATAACTGAAATTAATGCAATAAATCCCCATTGGAACGGCAAATACAATGGAAAAGAATTGCCTTCAGATGATTATTGGTTTCAATTAAACCTTGGCGAAAGCAAAATAATAAAAGGTCATTTTTCATTAAAAAGATAATAAATATTTTGTTATTTTTATCCGATGAAAAAAATTGTCCTACTTCTCTTTATATTTTTATCCATAAGTTGTTTTGCACAGTTTAGTAAAACACATTACATTCCACCTTTGTCGGGTTCAAATTCACTAGCTGCACAAGAACAATATCTATACATTTCAACACCAAGTTTGACTCCTGTAAAAGTTAAAATTAATGCTATTGGAGTTAAAATTACCAATATATTAGTTTCACAAAACACCCCTTATGTTTATACCGTAGGCTCTGGAACCAGCACTCAACTTATGGCAAGTAGCGGTTCTTTGAACACACCTCTTTCTGACAAAGGGTTTATCATTGAAGCCGAAAGTTTAGTTTATGTTGCCGCAAGAGTAAATGCTGGAAACTACAACCAAGCGGGTTCTTTAGTTTCAAAAGGATTATCTGCGTTAGGAAAAGAATTCAGAGTTGGTGCTTTTACAAATACTGAAACAACGAATAATAGTCCCGCCAGATACACATTTTTATCCATTTTAGCCACAGAAAACAATACTTTGGTAGAATTCAATGACATTAAACCTGGTGTGAGCTTAATGAATAATCCGACAGCCGGAAATGCTCCCGCAAGTATTACTCTAAACAAAGGTCAAAGTTATGTTTTGGCAACCGAAGACAATAGTAATGCAAACAAAGACGGATTAATTGGTGCATTAGTCCGAGCGAATAAACCAATTGCTTTCAACTGTGGTTCTTTTGGAGGAACAAATGGAGATGCCAATAATAATTTAGATTTAGGATTTGATCAAATTGTTCCAATAGAAAATATTAGAAATAAAGACACTGACGAAACAAAATATATTTTTGTGAGAGGTTACGGAATAGATATAACAGAAAGACCTTTACTTGTTGCTCACGAAGACAATACCGAAGTATTTATTAACGAGGTAAGTACAACTATACTAAATGCAGGACAATATTTAGCCATTAACGGCTCTGCGTATGGAAGTAATGGAAATATGTATGTTAGAACCACAAAGCCGGTATTTGCTTATCAAAGCGTGGGTGGGTCAAGTCAAGCCAATCAAGAAATGTTTTTTGTTCCCCCTTTAAATTGTTCTACTCCAAATATTGTAAATAATATTCCCCTCTTAGAAGAAATTACTCCTCAGTCATTTACAACAAATAGCGGAGTAAATGTCGTTACCGAAACTGGAGCAACTTTGCAAATAGGAATTAATGGTATAAAGTACCCAATATCTAGTCTTCCGTCTGGAGTTTTTGTATCTCTCCAGCCTGTAATCGCTAATCCTGCTTTTGAAGTGTACAGCATAACTGGATTGAGAGGTAATATTGGTGTGTTTTCGAACAAACAAGTCTATGTTTCTTATTTTGGTTCAAGTGGTTTTGCCACTTATGGTGGTTATTATTCAGGTTTTGACGTAAAACCTGAAATTATTTCCGATATAAAAGTTGGTGCTACTTCTTCTTGTATTCCAGATGTGATTCTAAAAATTAGTTCTTTGACCTCCTATGATTCTTTTGAATGGTACAAAAATAATGTAGTAATTCCCGGAGAAACAAGCAATTCATACACTCCCATTGATCCGGGCTTTTATCAAGTAAAAGGTATAAATTCAAATTGTGGCACCTTTGTCTTTTCAGATAAAATCCCAGTAAGTGCGTGCCCAACCGATCTCGACAATGACAAAGTTTGTGATAATATCGATTTGGACAATGACAATGATGGAATCCTAAACTGTATGGAATCTTACGGAAATCAAAATATTGATATTTCGAATTCAAATACTGGAAATATTATTCTGAATACTTACTCTAATTCATTTGCTGGAGTAACCACAACAACGGGTAAAGATTTACCTAATGGAACCTTTCTAGGCAGTGCAGACGGTAGTTTTATTTCCGAAATTCCCGCAGGTAAAGACAATAGCATCACTTATGCAATGACTTTCGCTCAACCCATAAGTGTAGGAATGGAATATGTTTCTACTGCAAATCCTTCCGATTTGTTGAATGATAATGCAGAATATGTTATAAATTCTGATATCAACAAAACTATAACGGTTCTCAATCCTGATAATCAATTATTGATTGATATTAACTATGACGGAATATATGAAACTGGAATTACCGAATATTCCTCGTTTGAAATCCGATTCCGAATTAACAGTTCAACTCCTTTAGAAGCAGGAACAGGAACTTTTAAATTCTTGACATATTTAGCCGATACTATCAGTTTTACTCATAAAAATCTATCCGAAACGGAACCAAACAAATCTACTTTAAAATTCTTTGCCACTTGTATTCCAAAAGATTCTGAAGGAGATGGCACTCCTGATCAATTAGATACAGATAGCGATAATGACGGAATTCTAGATATTATCGAAGCTCAAGTAAATGCGACTTTAGCCATTTCGAATACCGATACCAATACCAATGGTTTAGACAATGCTTTTGAACCCGGCTTAACTCCAATTGATTCTGATAATGATGGTGTTGTAGATTATTTAGATTTAGACAGCGACAATGATGGAATACTAGATTCTGCAGAAACTGGAAATGATTTAGATCTTGATGGAATTCGAAATTATCGTGATTTAGACAGTGATAAAGACCTATGTACAGACGTTATCGAAGCGGGTTTTACAGATGCTGATGGAGATGGAAAATTTGGAAATTCACCAATAACTGTTGATATAAACGGACTTGTTAGTGGAGCTCCTTACACAGTTCCCAATCCCAATTATTTAATTTCGGCACCTATTATAATCACCACACAACCCTCAGTTGCTCCAACTTGCGAATTACAAAACGCTACAATTACTCTGGTTGATAATGGCGGAAACACCTATCAATGGCAAGTTTCTACCGATGGCGTTAATTGGAATAACCTCAGCAGCGATCTTACTTATAGCGATGTAACGACAAACACATTAACCATAACCAATGTTTCAAACGCAATGAACGGTTACAAATACCGTGTTCAATTAAGTAAAACAGGAAACTCTTGCGGCCTAACTTCGGGGGAAACCACTTTGACCGTTTATGTATTACCCGTCGTAAATGACATTACGATTGTTCAATGTGGCGCCGATTTATTGGGCTATTCTACTTTTAATTTAACGGTAAAAAACAATGAAATTTCAACGGATTTTAGCAATGAAACTTTCACTTATTACACCACTTTGGCTGGAGCCAATACTGCCGACCCAGCAGAACTAATCACTACACCATTGGCATTTACTAATACAGCTCCCTACGCAATGCCTATTTGGGCAAGAGTTGTAAATTCAAATGGTTGTTTTAGAACGGCGCAAATAACATTGAAAGTTTTAGTAACTCAAATTCCGATTACTTTTGAAAAAGATTTCGAAGTTTGTGACGATTTATTAGATACTAATGGCGTAAATAATGCAAATAATGATAAAAGAGATGGGATTTCATCTTTCGATTTTAGCAGTGTTACCACCGACATTAAAGCCTTACTTCCCACAACAGGAAATTACTCCATTACTTATTATAGAAACCAAGCCGATGCACTGGCTGAACTCAATGCCATTACAGATATTTCAAATTACAGAAACATTGGATACCCAAATACACAGATAATTTGGGGCCGAGTAGATAGCGATATCGACAATGCTTGTTTTGGATTGGGTCCCTTTGTAAATCTCACTGTTGAAAAACTACCTTTTGCAAATCCGATTTCTATTTCAAGACAATGCGATGATAATCAGGATGGAATTTTTACTTTCGATACTTCAAGTTTAGAAACCACTTTATTAGGAACGAATCAAACATTTCCGGTTACTGTAGCCTATTTTGATTCTACTAATAATCCTTTAAGAGATACCAATGGAACTCTTGTAACAAGTCCTTTCCCAGCGACATTTACAACTACTTCACAAATCATAAAAGCAGTGGTTACCAATACTACTTCATTACAATGTTTTGATGAAACTATGATTTCATTTATTGTCGATGATTTGCCAGAAGCTTTTCCTATTCCTATTTCGTTGACAACTATTTGTGATGATGAAGCAGATCCCTTGACTCAAAATGGAGAATTGGCTTTTGATACTTCCACATTTGAAGCTACAATTTTGAACGGACAGACCGGAATGAATGTAAAATATTTTGACCAAAACGGAAATCCGTTACCAAGTCCGTTGCCAAATCCATTTATAACTAGTTCTCAAAATGTAAAAGTCATTGTCGAAAACCCAATAAACACTTCTTGTTTCGCCGAATTAACAATTCCTTTTATAGTTGATCCTCTACCGAATATCCGTTTAAATACCGATGGAAGCGAAGACAAATTAGTCTGTACAAACGATCCAACCTTTTATGTACTACTCGATGCTGGAATTCAAGATGGCTCTCCAACAACTGATTATACTTATGTTTGGTCGAAAGATGGTACTGTCTTACCAGGCGAAATTGCATACTCATTGGATGTAAATGCAGCAGGATTATATACTGTTGAAGTCCTTAATAATGTAGGTTGTAGCAGAATTCGAACCGTAAAAGTTACTCCTTCAGATGTGGCACATATTCAATCGATTGATATAGTTGATATGACAGACGTCAATACGGTTACCGTGAATGTAACAGGAACTGGTGATTATGAATACAGTTTAGACGATTCTTTTGGTCCCTATCAAGATTCTAATTTCTTCAATAATGTGCCTGCCGGAATTCACGATGTCTATATTAATGATAAAAATGGTTGTAGGCCTATAACTAAAACAACTATTGCTGTTGTTGGTGTGCCAAAATTCTTTACTCCAAATAACGATGGATATAATGATTATTGGAGTGTAAAAGGTGTAAATGCCGAATTCAACACCAATTCTACAATTTATATTTTTAACAGATTTGGAAAACTCCTTAAACAATGGGTTCCATCAAGAAGCGAAGGATGGGATGGAACTTTCAACGGAGCAGCTTTACCATCGGATGATTATTGGTACACCATAAAACTAGAAGACGGAAGAGAAGCCAAAGGTCATTTTAGTTTGAAAAGATAAATTTCAAGTCAAGCTCAAAAGCTTAAACTAAAACAAAAAATTAAAACTAATTTAATCAAAGCAAAAGGAATTCTTTCCAATTATTTTACAACCTTTTCAATTAAATTTAATTCTAAAAAATGTCAGATTAGGGATTAACCTATTTCTCAAATCTAATTTAATTAGTTTTATAGATACAACCTTTTTCAGGAAATGACACTAGCAAAACCTAATAGAGCGTTTATTTTTAAATCCAAAAAAAAAAACATAGTTCCAACTAAAAAATAATTTAATTTTATCATAATATTATAACTATTTTTAAATCAACTTCTTACTCACTAAAAACACTTGATTTGCAATATATTTGTATTACTATGAGATTTTTTAAAAGTTTTATGTTTTTGGTGTTTATCTTTTTGGTATCAGTAGATATCAATGCTCAATTTATAAATATAAACGATCAAAAGACACCACAACAACTCATTGAAGATGATTTAATAAACAGCCCTTGTATTATTACATCTGCACCATCTGGGTCAGGAAATCCGGTAATAGGAGGAGGAAATAGTTATGCCTCTTTTACTTCTGGCACAAGTAATTTCCCTTTCAAAAAAGGAATTGTTTTAAGTACAACAGCAAGTAAAAATACTATAGGTCCATTTATAAACGAAAATTCTTTAGGAGAAAGCAATAGTAGTTGGAAAGGTGATGAAGACTTAAATAATTCATTAGGAATTAAAACAAGTACTCAAGCAACACTATTAGAATTTGATTTTGTTGCATTGTCAAACTCATTAAGTTTCAACTATATTTTTGCTTCAAATGAGTATCTTGGAGGTTTCCCGTGTTTTTATTCCGATGGTTTTGCTTTCTTGATTAAAAAAATCGGCAGTAGCGAAGAGTATAAAAACTTAGCGTTAATACCCAATACTAATCTTCCGGTTTTAGTTACGAGTGTACATCCTTCAATACCTTCTAATAACTCTAGTGGGTGTGAAGCTAATAATGAAATTTATTTTAATGGTTATAACAATAATATATCCAGTTCAATAAATTTTGCTGGACAAACTGTTGTTATGAATGCTAAGGCAGAAATTATCCCAGGAGAAACTTATCATTTAAAACTAGTTATTGCTGATGACAAAACTGGAAACTATAATTCAGCTGTTTTTATTGAATCAGGAACTTTTGTTTCCAAAATTGATTTTGGTAAAAACAGGACTTTTGCGACTAATAATCCGGTCTGTTTTGGAGAATCTATTGTATTAGATACTAAGTTAGATGACACCTATTTATTTAAATGGTTCAAAGATGGAAATCTAATTTCTGGTGCAAATTCCAGCACTTTAGTTGCCTCATCAACGGGAAATTACTCCGTTGAAGTTAACATTGCAAATAGTATATGCTTTCTAACTGGAGAAATAAAAATTGAATTTGCTGATGCTGTTTCATCTGTTAACACTTCCTTTTTTCAATGTGACGATAATGACGACGGCTTTGCCGTTTACAATTTGACTAAAGTGAATACTATTGTAAAAAACAATATTTCTGAAATTCTAAATAAAGGATATTATGAATCGCTATCAGATGCGAAATCTAAAACAAATAGCATTAGTACTCCAGAAAAATATACCAATAAAACAGCGAATCAAATTGTTTTTGCAAGAATAGAAAACAAATATGGTTGCTTTACTATTGCTGAAGTTAAATTGCAAATTTCAAACGAAACCATAAAGAATATTCCTCAAATAGTTGCTTGCGATATAGACGATAATCAGGATGGTTTACATGAATTTAATCTTAATTCAGAAGTTACACCTAAAATAATTCTTGGTTTGCCAAATGGCTTAACTGTTGATTATTATTTAGATGAAAATGATGCATTAAATGAAACAAACGTTATATCAAATACATACAAAAACACAATTCCTTTTACTCAGATTATTTATGCCCGATTTGTAAATGGAACAGATTGTTATGATATTAAACCCATTACACTACTAATAAATACATTTCCCATAAATGACTTTAAGGATGAAACTAAATTTTTGTGCAAAAACAGTCAGGTTCTTTTAGGAGTTGCCTCAGGTTTTACCGGTTATTTATGGAATACAGGAAGCACAGATAATTCTATTTCAGTAGATTCTGCAGGGGAATATTCAGTAACAGTTAAGAATACAAATGGTTGCGAAAAAACTAAAAAATTTAAAGTCATTTTATCTGAACCCGCTACTATTACTGGAGCTATAATAAAAGAACTTTCTGGCCATGATAATTCAGTTTTACTAGAATATAAAGGGATAGGTAATTATGAATTTTCATTAGATGGAATTACATTTCAAGATAAACCATTATTTACAAATACAAATGCGGGTACTTATAATGCTATTGCAAGAGATAAAAATAATTGCGGAATCTCCAATTCATTTCTAATATATGTCTTGGATTACCCAAGGTTTTTTACACCCAATGGTGATGGATTTAATGATTTTTGGATAATTAAAGACCTTACTTTATTTACAAGTTTTGAACTTTCAATTTTTGATAGATTTGGAAAATTATTAAAACAAATTAATCAAAAAGGCATCGGTTGGAATGGAATGTTTGTGGGTAAGAATTTACCAGCAGATGATTATTGGTTTAGTTTAGTATATAATGAAGGAAAAAAAATTAATGGGAATTTTAGTTTAAAAAGATAATTTAATTTTTATTCAGAATTAGGAGCATAAAAAAAGCCACTCAAATTGAATGGCTTTTTAGTATAATCAAAAATAAAACTAGATTTTAAATCTCTTTCTATCCGTTTCAGTCAAATAAATTTTTCTCAGACGAATCGATTTTGGTGTAACCTCAACATATTCATCTTTTTGGATATACTCTAAAGCTTCTTCCAAGGAGAAAAGAATTGGAGGAATAATCCTTGCTTTTTCATCATTTCCTGAAGAACGAACGTTGGACTGTTTTTTCATTTTAGTTACGTTCACACTCATATCATCACTACGGGAATTTTCTCCAATAACCTGACCTTCATAAATTTCGTCATTAGGACTAACGAAAAATTTACCACGATCTTGCAATTTATCGATAGAATAAGGAATTGCTTTACCGTTTTCCATAGAAATCAATGAACCATTATTTCTTCCTGGAATTTCTCCTTTGAAAGGTTCGTATCCTATGTAACGGTGAGACATAATAGCTTCACCAGCGGTAGCAGTCAACAATTGATTACGCAATCCGATAATTCCACGAGATGGGATATTGAATTTCACAATCATACGTTCCCCTTTGGCTTCCATACTCAACATTTCGCCTTTACGGATAGAAACAAATTCTACAGCTCTACCAGAAAGATTTTCGGGTAAGTCGATAGTCAATTCCTCAATTGGCTCACATTTTTTACCATCAATTTCTTTGATGATAACTTGTGGTTGACCAATTTGCAACTCATAACCTTCTCTTCTCATAGTTTCAATAAGAACAGATAAGTGAAGTACTCCACGACCAAAAACCATAAATTTATCAGCAGAATCAGTTTCACCTAATTTCATTGCTAAGTTTTTCTCTAATTCTTTTGTCAAACGGTCTCTAATATGTCGCGAAGTAACAAATTTCCCTTCTTTACCAAAGAAAGGTGAATCGTTAATTGTAAACAACATACTCATTGTAGGCTCATCAATAGCAATGGTTTGCA
>Ga0209717_1000259_pt1 | contig 66609 bp, 51 predicted proteins | sample AD_UKC048_MetaG_FD_184418 | JGI IMG/M metagenome (GOLD analysis project Ga0209717, IMG submission 184418) | Active sludge microbial communities of municipal wastewater-treating anaerobic digesters from USA - AD_UKC048_MetaG (SPAdes) (version 2) | ecosystem: Engineered > Bioreactor > Anaerobic >...
ACAAAGGAAAAGAGAAATCTAATCTTTTAAATCCGATGTAATGAACTTTATTATTAAAACCCACAAGAAAGACACGAAGTACAATAAACCTTGCTTATATCTCTTAAATAAAGGTTTAAATAGTGGGAAACCACAGAAAGAACCTTTTACAAATAGCTTTGTTGTTATTTTTGACAATCAAGAAGACCTTGAAAATATTTATTTCGTTGCTTACAGCTTATGGAAAGCTAAATTTTGGCATCAATTCCTAATTGGTTCGGTAATTCCGTTTTTAAGATTATTTGATTTTAAAAAAGAATTTAGTTCAAGAGTTAAAACAATGCTTGAAGAATTTGAGAACCACCAAAAAAACATTGCAGCACTAAAACTACTTGAAGAACAGGAGATACATTTTGTTAATAATTTGAAGTTAGTCAATGATATTCGAAATGTAATTATCAACAGATATTGCAAAGTTTTAGAGTAATGGATATTTAATACTTATTTCATAGATATTTAATACATAAGTTACCATTATATAGAAAATCTATAATTTGAGAATAAAAAAAGCCCAATCGAAAGAAAGGGCTTAATTTTGAATTTGAAATCTACTAGAATAAATCTTGTATTTTCATTGCGTTTCCTGCATTAAACAAATAATAGTTTGAGCCAACTTGTTGGTAAAACTCAATTCCAATGCTTCCAATTGCAGTTACATTTGTATTCATTGTTGGAGCATTTGGTAACGTTGCAGTTACTGTTAATGGAGTAGTAGCAACATCGACAGGTGTGTAAGCTGAATAAGCAATGTTTGAAAGTTCATTTAAATCAGTATCAGCAGCTTCATAAGCACCAGTAGTAGGATTGAATACGAAATCTGCAATAACTGAAATTGCATTGATAATTCTAAAATGTGTTGCTCCTGATGGAACACTAATAAAATTAGCAGGATTAAATGAAGGAATAGTTAAAACACTTTCATTTCTATCTACATTAGGTGTTAATGTGTAAGGAGCTGAAAAAACACCATTAAATGAAATGTTTCTGTTGAAATCTAATCCTTTCAAATATTGAGGTTGTTGTGAAACTAAAACGGCTCTCTGTCCACGAGCTTCAGAACCATCTTCAATATTGATCTTTTTCATAATTGCAGTTAATCGACCTGTCAATTGATTATCTGCCATTTGTTTCATTAATGAAGATAAACCAACTCTTACTGATTTACCTGCATTGGCACAAGCCCCAAATTCACTCATATTTTCACGAGTACGAATAAAGCCAGGTGCGGTTTTTACTTGCTCAGCGGTCGGACCACCTTTTAGACCAGCAAAGTAACCATCATTTCCCTTGATTTTGAAGTGTCTAACTTCTCCTAACGTTCCGACATATTTTATATGTCCTTTCTGTTTAGCCATTTTTTTTACTTGATTTTGAATTAATAAAAAACTTTTATATCATTGTAAAAATAAAACATAATACATTATAAATCAAGTAGTTATATAACGTAAATCAATGCAAATAGAAGCAAAAGAAAATATTATCATAAAAAATCATCTGAAAATTAAAAAAGTTGTTGATGGTGATGGATTAATTGTTGAAAACATTTTTAATAATCAAGAATTTGAAATTAGATTTTTAGGAATTGATGCTCCAGAGTTAAAATTTTGTAGAAAATTAACTCAAGATGAAAGAGAAACACATTTAGCTGCTCAATTTTTGATTAGTTTAGGAAGAAAATCGTTTAACTATCTTTTGGAAATTGCACCACCAAATACAAATGTTTCAATTTTGATAGAAAAAGAAAACGAAAATGATATTTATGGAAGAACTTTAGCTTATGTTTTTTTAGAAGATGGTTCGTGTTTAAATGAAATTATGATAAAGGAGGGATTTGCAAAGCCTTATAATCGATATTTCTGCAAAGAACTACCAAAGTATCAAATACTAAATTTAAACGCTAAAAACGAGCAAAAAGGACTATTTGCAATTTCAAAAAATTGGTAGTGTATTATAGTTAAGAATGTTGTACCTATGTTGTACCTATTTTAAAATATTATACAAAATATCAATAAACACAATACTTAACAAGGATTAAAACACTAAACGGCTGTTAGCGGTAGTAATTATTTTCTGCTTGTTATTTCAGCCATAAGTTTTTTGTCGCCAATTAAAAGTTGCAATAAAATCAAGACAATAGAAGCTAAAATTATAAAACCAAGCATTTTTATCGAAAATAGAATTACATCATCTTTTACACTTTGTATTTCTTTTTCATTACAATACACGCTAACATTAGGTTCTTTAATTGAATACTCAATACAAATTTCGTCGCCTACATTTCCATTAAATGAATGAAAAGTTGAATTTTCATATTTTCTACCGTTAATTATGTATTCATATTCAGCAGAACGAACTCCTTTTCCACTTATAAATGTCACTTTAGCTATTGTCGTTTGTGGTTCTTTTGCAACCGATGTTCTTATATTATTCTGGTCAGTAATTACATAGTAGGAAAAGCAAAAAATTAATAATGCGAAACTAAAGCCGACTAAAAGGATTGTTTTGAATGATTTCTTTACTTTATTCCAATCAATTTTTCTTCTTGGTTTTTTTGATTGTTCTCTTTCGTATGCTCTTCTTTCTTGTCTATTCAATTTCTGCGTTTTTTTGGGATTATTACCGCTAACTGGCATATACTCGCTACAAACTAGCGCATATACACCCAAAATTGGGTAGATTGGCGAAGGGATGTTTCGCTTTTTATTTACATCAAATATATTAATTTTTCTTACAAATAATTAAAAGGTTTTTTTGTTTTTTGCAAACTTTTCGTACTTAAGTAATTTTAAATTTTCCTAGTATTACTTCGGTTTTGCTAAAAACTTTGCGAACTTTGCGGCAAATAATTGAACATGAAAATAAATCTAAAAAACGGAATCGATAAACTCCTTTTCGGAATGAAACAAAACGATGTTATCGCCCTTTACGGAAAACCCAACCGCAATTACAAGGACGAAGACGACAACCTGATTTTTGCCTACAACACGCTAAAAATGCGTCTGACGTTCTATCAGGAAGAAGAAATGAAACTGGGTTATATTGTGGCTTCGAGTCCTGACTTGGAATTATTGGGCAACACAATCATTGGAAAAAAAATTACGGAGGTCAAAAAAGAATTGGCCACCAAAGGGATTACTAAATTCACCCAAGAAGATTTCGATACTTTCGAAAACTATTTCAACGAAGATAATTGGTTTATCCTACAAACAGAATTCGACGAAGTAGTTAAATTTGAAATTGGCGCAATTATCAATGCCAAAGATGAGTTTGATTGGAAGTTTAAGAAGTAGTCCAATTGTCACGCTGTAAGCGTCTCAACACACAAGAGAATTTCTAACGTGAAAAATAACAAGAATAAATAGTTTCAAATTTTAAAGACGAAACAAAACAGAAAACCCGACAAAATTCTAAAATTTGTCGGGTTTTTATTGATGACTTTACGAAAAAGTACGGTTCTGTTTATTTTGGTTCCACTTTGTTTTCGATCATCTCAATTTCGAAAATTAGTGTTGCATTGGGTGGAATCACTCCTCCAGCACCTTTTTCCCCATAAGCCAGATTCGAGGGTATGTAAATGATGGCTTTTTCTCCAAACGAAATGAGGCTCAATCCTTCGAGGAATCCTGGAATCATTCCGTCTTTTTTTCCAGCTTCGAATGGGAAGGCTTGATAACCGTTTTGAGCATCTCTGTTAGCATCATATTTTCCGTAGTTTTTACATACATCGGCATAACTGCTATCAAAAAGAGTTCCGTCTTCAAAATAGCCCGCGTAATTAAAGTAAAAAGTAGTTCCATCGGCTGGTTTTACACCTGTTCCTTTTTGAGTAATTTTATACACTAATCCGGATGGGGTAGTGGTTGTAGTAGCTTTTTCAGTGGCCAAATAAGCCGCTTTTGCTTTGATTACACTGCTGTATTTTTCTGCATACACTCTTTTGGCCTCCGCCTGAATTTCGGCTTGTTTTTTCTGATTTTCAGCATCTATCGCTGCTTGTTTTTTGGCGTCTTCGGCTTTGTTGTTGTAATAATCTGAAAATACTTTTGGAGCATCAAATGCTTTGGCAGCAGTTCCTTTTCGGGTAATGGTCACTTTCAGAATCACATCATCTTGTGCAATCTTGTTGACAACATCCATTCCTTGGGTTACGTGTCCAAAAACGGTGTGTTTTCCGTCTAACCAAGGTGTTTCTTTATGAGTGATAAAGAATTGACTTCCGTTCGTTGCAGGACCAGAATTAGCCATAGATAGTATTCCTCCTTTGTTGTGTTTCAAATCGGTAAATTCGTCTTTGAAAGCATAACCTGGACCTCCAGAACCATTTCCTGAAGGGTCTCCACCTTGAATCATAAAATCAGGAATTACTCTGTGAAATTTTAGACCGTCATAAAAAGGTTTTCCTTTTAGTTTTGCATCGGTTACAAAGGTGTTTTTTCCTTCGGCAAGCGCAATAAAATTGGCTACGGTTACAGGTGTTTTTTTGTATTCTAATTCCAGAACAATTGTTCCTTTATTGGTAACAATTGTGGCAAAAATTCCTTCGACAACTGTTGGAGCTTTGGTCGTTGTTTTCGATGGTGTAGTCGTTTTTTTTGCTGTGGTCGTAGTCGTTGTTTTCTTGACTGGTGTTGCCGTTTTTTTTGTAGTTTGTGCCTGAATGCTCATCATTCCCAAGAACAATAATACTAAGATTTTTGATTTCATTTTTTTTGATTTAATGTTATGTCTTTTATTCTAAAATAGTTATTATTTGTTGTCTAATACTTTAAACTTCTCAGCTCGTACCTTTCACGGCATTTTTTCTAACAACTCGATTTCGAAAATAATATTAGCATTGGGAGGAATAACTCCGCCCGCTCCAGCTTCGCCGTATCCCAATCTCGAAGGGATGAAAATGGTAGCTTTATCTCCAAAAGAGAGTTGCTCAATTCCCTCGATAAATCCTGGAATTAAACCCTCTTTTTTACCATATTGAAACGGAATAGGTTGGTATCCGTTTTGAGAAGCTCGGTTAGAATCATATTTTCCAAAGGTTTTAGAAATGCTTTCAATACTTGAATCGAATAAGCTTCCGTTTTCAAGAAAACCTGCGTAATGTATAAAAACATTGGCTCCAGCCGAAGGTTTTTTTCCGCCTGCTTTTTTGGTGATTGCGTATTTTAATCCTGTTGGTGTTGTGGTAGCTTTCGCTTTCAATGCTTCAAATTCAGCTACTTTTTGGTCAAAAACGGCCTGATATTGTGCATTTGCAGCCTTTTCTTGAGCCAATTTATTTTTTTGATTTTCGGCTTCTACTGTGTAGTAATCTCGAAAAGTTTTCACTGCATCAAACTTTTTGGCAGCTTCCCCATTTCTGATAATGGTGATTTTTACGATATGATCGCCTTGCTCAATTTTGTTCACGACTTCCATACCTTTTTCGACCACTTGACCAAAAATGGTGTGTTTTCCTTCTAACCAAGGGGTTTCAAGGTGTGTAATAAAGAATTGACTGCTATTGGTCGCTGGTCCATTATTGGCCATAGCCAAAACGCCTCCTTTATCAAATTTCATTTCTGTGATTTCATCTGCGAATTTGTAACCTGTGTCACCCGAACCAGTTCCTAATGGATCACCACCTTGAATCATAAATTCGGCGATGACTCTGTGAAATTTCAATCCATCATAAAAAGGTTTGTTTTTAAGATTTTCGTTGGTGATAAATTCGTTTTTCCCTTCGGCCAATGTTACAAAGTTGGCTACAGTAATGGGCACTTTGTCATAAAACAATTGCGTTATTATAGTTCCTTTGTTGGTTTCGATTTGGGCATATAAACCGTCTGGAAGGTTGTTTTTTCCCTCTTTACAAGAAAACAAGGAAGTTAAAAGTATTGTTGCAAATGCTAATAGGATGCTTTTTTTCATTGTGTAATTTAATTGGTTAATGTGTCTTTAATTTTAGAGTTTGTCAAGGTTTTTTCATTCTCAGTTTCTTGTTGCAATGTATTGGTTTCCCTGAGTTGAATTTCTTTTTTGAAAGCAGTTTCCGAAATAAAATTATGCAGCGTCACGGTACAAAGTATAGGTTGATTGGGTCCAATTTTCTTTTCGTCACCGTGGTAACCATAGGCAATATGAGAAGGAAATAGAAAAATAACTTTTTCTTTTTTATGCATTAATTTGATACCTTCTCGCAAACCAGTCATTATGTTTTGCTTATCGATGGAGTAAGTTTGAGGTCTTAATTCCACTTCCGAATAGATGATTTTTCCTTTCAAGTCTTTTATTTCATAGTTAAAAAAAGCTACATCTCCTTTTTTTGGTGTTAAGGTGTCTAATGTATTTTGAACAACATAAGAGTACCAATAGCCATTGGTTGAAGCCATATATTTAACCTTTGGATTGCTTTTTATTACCGAATCGATTTGATCTTCTTCGGTAGCAATGAGCTTTTTGTTCCTTTCAGCCGATTTTTTCATAAAAGTTCCCGTGGCTTGCGAAACTGGTCTTCGGGCTTCCTGACTTTGTTTGCAACTCGAAACCAAAAAGGAAGCAAAGAAGGCTAATAGAATTATTTTACTATAGTTCATAATGGGTTATATTTTTAGTTTGCTGACTAAATCTTCAAATTTCTGAACGGTTTCTTCCATCGATACTTCCGATTTTCCTCCAGCAGCATTGCGATGTCCTCCACCGTTGAAGTGTTCTCTTGCAAAAAGATTCACATCAAAATCACCTTGTGAACGGAGTGAAATTTTAATGATTTTCTCCTCGGCATTTTCAATAAAAATAGCAGTGAACACAATGCCTTTGATACTTAAACCATAATTTACAATGCCTTCGGTATCTCCTTTTATATAATTGAAACTGTCTAATTCTTGTTGTGTAAGTGTTGTATAAGTGGTTTTATGGGCTTCAAAAATTTTCATATTTTGAAGCGCTCTTCCCAATAATTGCAGCCTATCATACGAACTATTATCGTAAAGTAGTGCGGGAATTTCACTGTTTTCGACACCTAAATCAATCAAATCGGCAATAATTCTATGTGTGGTTCCTGTTGTTTTTGGGAAACGAAACGAACCAGAATCGGTTAGAATTCCGGTATAAATGCAAGTCCCAATGGTTTTATCAATGTCTGATTTTTTGCCAAGTAATGAAATGAAATTATACAACATTTCGCAAGTAGAACCAAAAGCTGTGTCTGAATAGGTTACAGTAGCATAATTATCTGGCGATTGATGGTGGTCAATCATAACAAAAGGAACTGTAAGTTTTTCAAGAACTTTTTCCATTTCGCCCACACGATGTAACGCATTGAAATCTAAGGTGAAAATCAATTCAGCTTCTTCCAATATTTGAGTGGTGTTTTTTTTGTCTTTTTCGAAGATTTTTACGGTTTCAGAACCGGGCATCCAAGCTAAAAATTCGGGAAACTCGTTAGGAGAAACCACAACTGGATGATGATTGTTTTTGAGTAAAAAATGATACAATCCAAGGGTAGAACCCATCGCATCTCCATCGGGACTTCGATGCGGAATGATGGCAATCTTTTTTGGGGTGGATAATAGTTGTTGTATCGCTTGTATGTCTTGTTCTTTCATATGTGTAAATTATATTTTTCAGCGGTCACATATGGTATCGCCTTTTTTGTTATAGGTGTTTGCTTAGGCAAACTTTTGGTTAGTGGCGATTTCATAGTTTGCGAAATTACATTTTTTTAGTCTAAAGTTGAAAACATTTGTAGATTTAACAAACTTTTACAACACTATAAATCTTCTAGATCTTTTCTTTTAAAGCGTTGGTATAATTTATATTTAGCTCCTTTGACGATCTGAGATTTATAAATCCCTATTGATCCCGAAGAATAGTAGGCTACAATGCAAGCGATGGCAATATAAAGACCACCTTGAAGTCCAAAAAGTTCCATTCCCATAACCGTGCAAGCAATAGGAGTGTGGGTTGCTCCCGAAAATACGGCTACAAATCCCATTCCTGCCAAAAGTGCGATGGGCAAAGGGATGTAAATTGATAAGACGCTTCCGAATGTGGCTCCAACGTAAAAAAGCGGTGTCACTTCGCCACCTTTGAAACCTGCTCCAAGTGTGAATCCAGTAAATAGAATTTTGATGAGAAAATCATACCATTGGTTTGTTGTTGAGAAGGATTCGACAATAGTTGGGACTCCCAATCCAATGTATTTAGTGGTTCCAATGCTGTAAATGGCTACGACTAAAATGAGTCCGCCAATAAATGGACGTAGCGGTGCTTTTTTTATATATTTTGAAAACATCCGTCCCCAAAAATGAGTAGTTCTAGAAAACAGCATCGCTGCTAGTCCAAATAAAACACCAGCAACAATAATCCACAAAAAATTAATTATTGTCAGTTGAGGAACTATTGGGATAGAATAATGGGTGTGTTTTACATGCCAAAATTCGACAGTAAAATAGGCGATATAAGCGGTAAGGAAAGATAAAACAATACTTCGATAATTGATTTGGCTGAAATATAAAACTTCTAAAGCAAACAAAGCACCCGCTAAAGGTGTTCCAAAAACCGAAGCAAAACCCGCACTAATTCCTAAAATAATGAGCATTTTTCTATCGGAATTATCCAATTTAAACAAACCTGTGAATTGGTCTGCAATAGCGCCACTCATTTGAACCGCTGTACCTTCGCGACCTGCGGAACCTCCAAAAAGATGGGTGATTAAAGTGCTGACAAGCACCATCGGGGCCATTTTGAGTGGAATCGTTTTTTGTGGTTTTTCGTATTCTTCTAGCAATAAATTGTTGCCTTTTACTACATCACTTCCGTAAAAATGATACAATAATCCGATGCAAAGTCCACCGATGGGCAAGAGTCCAATAATCCAATTGTGGTGTTCTCTATATTGAGTAGCCCATTCTAATGATACCAAAAAAAAGGCCGAAGCACAACCCGAAAAAACGCCTATCAAAACACAAATGAAAATCCATTTGATGATGAGAAGAGCGGTTTTTTTTAGGTTCATTTGGGTATTTAATTTTTTTACATGCAATTAATTGTCAGTCAGAGCTAGTCGAAGACGATTTATGAGAAAAGCACTTCGACAAGCTCAGTGTGACAAACTTAAAAACATTATTTTAAAAATTATTTTGCAATCGCCGTAAATTCAATTTCTACTAGATATTCCGGAGCTACTAATTTGCTTATTTCATAAAAACCAGTCGCTGGTTTGATGTCTTTAAAAAAAGTGGCGTGCGCTTTGGCAACGGCTTCAAAGGAAGTAATATCGGTAGTGAAAATTCGAGTGCGAATCACGTCTTTCATCTCTACATTCAAGTCTTGCAATACTTTTTCTATTCTTTCCAGAATGTTAATTGTTTGTGCATAAGCATCATCGGCTTTCACTTTTTCGCCGTCGACAATGGCAACCGTTCCTGAAACTTCTATGATATTTCCAATGCGAACCGCACGACAATAACCCATTTTGTCTTCCCACGGTGAACCCGTCAAGATGTTTTCTCTTTTCATTTTGTTTGTTTTTCTTGTGTTGTGTTGATTTTGAATGTTTTGAAATTTAATTCCAATTCTGGTATATTTTTTGCAATTTATAAAAAATTGGAGAAATAAAAAATCCTGATTTAATTTAAAAGGTCAATGAAGTATGGCGTGCTTGAATTTACATAATTTACTGATATGAAATAAATTCTGTAATTGAATGTTATATAAGAAGATTTGAATCAAGCCAATTTGATGATTTTAGACTTTTAAATTCTATACATTAAATACTAATTTATAAACGCGATGAAAAGAATATTGTTTTTTGCTCTCATATTAAGTATGTCCTTAAATGGATTTGCACAGGAGGAATTTAAATCCAAATTTAAAGCAATTCCCGCCAAGAACTCGAAAATTAAAAAAGTAATTCCACCAAAAGTAATTTCGCCAAAAGTCACGCCACCAGAGGTAGTAAAAGTCCCTGTAGAAGAGTATGTAAATCCTGAGGATATTTTTCTGAACAGTAATATTTATAAAAAAGAGTCCAATACTCCTGGTGTTTTTTATAGAAGAAATCAATTTTTAGGGAGTTTCAAAACCAAAACGTTTACGTCAACAATTAGGTATCGTGATGCTGCTTTTGTAGATGGCGACAAAATCAAGGTCTATTTGAACGATAAAATAATTGAACCTGAAGTTGCTTTAGATGGCGCATTTAAAGGATTCAAAATAATATTGGTCGATGGTGTTAATAAAATTGATTTTGAAGCATTGAATGAAGGTTTCGCTTCGCCAAACACGGCAGAATTTCAAGTTTATGATGATAAGGGAATCGTTATTTCGGCTAGCCAATGGAATGTTGGAACGGGCTACAAAGCTACCATTATACTTGTGAAAGAATAAAACGAATATTTAAAATCATTTTCCAATTTGACAAATGCCTTTAGAAAATTATTTTATGTAATTTTTGGGAATTTTACATCAAGATTTCTATTATTTTTGGATTTTTAAATATTGATTTATCAATAGGAAAAACAATATGAAGCCATTTCTTTTTTTTATAATTTTAATGAGTCTAGGTTCAAACGCTTTTGGGCAATTTGAATATAAGCCAAAATTCAAAGGCATTAAACCCCAGACTTCAACTGTTAACCCCAAAAAGGAAAACGAGATTCCTCCTCCCACCGATTTACCCAAATTAGATTTGCCAAAAATTGTGGCTCCCAATGTGTTGAAAGAAACGAATATTTTTGGAACTAAACCCAAACCTAATAATTCCTTTGAAATAGGAACCCCCGAGAATCATTTTTCGATGACACCAACCCATAAATTTGTAAATCCAGGCGATAAAGTAAAAGATCGATTGAATAGAAAAGCTGATAATGAAGATCAAATGGTCTTTCGTAGAAATCAGGATTTAGGAAATTTCAAAACCAAATCGTTGACCGCAAAAGTGAGTTATCGCGATTATGGGGAAGTCGATGGGGACGAAATAAGAGTCTTATTAAACGATAAAACAATAGTTACAGGAATTTATTTGGACAGTGATTTCAAAGGTTTCGAAATTACATTAGTCGAAGGATTTAATAAAATTGATTTCGAAGCTCTTAATCAAGGTCGTTTAGGCCCCAACACAGCTGAATTTAGGATTTATGATGATAAAGGCGAGCTTATTTCGGCAAGTCAATGGAATCTTGGTACAGGTTTTAAAGCCACAATTATTATCACCAAAGAATAAAACCTCATTTGAGTCTGTTTTTTTAGTTAAGCAAACGAAATTTGTTGTGAAATAATTATATTTTTTTTGTGATTTTGGATATAGAAATTCTATTAATTTTGGCACTTTAATATGGGATTGTCCTTGGAAAAATCTATGAAAAAATTTCTTTTACCCGTTGGGTGTAATTCAATTTTGATTTTTTTAAACGCATAGAATCATAGTTTTTTATTGATTTTATCAAGACGCTCCGCTTGATTTTAGTATATCATAGCTATGCGAACCCAAGAATTGGGCTATCTAACTCTTTTATCTATGATTCTATGCGTTTCAATTTTTTTATTTCTAATAATTTAATAATTACACCCAACGGGTTTCTTTTTTTTATTTCTATGATTAGTATTACTCAAACCGCCTTTGGTCAGTTTGATTCTAATATTAAATTCAAAGCGATACCACCAGCAAATACAAAACCCAAAACCCAAAAAAATCTACCGCCTCCTTCTGATTTCCCTAAATTAGTTTTACCTAAAATCGTTGCACCAAATGTTTTGAAAGAAACGAATATATTTGGAACAAAACCCAAGCCGAATACTGAATTTGAATTTGGCACTGCCGAAAATCATTTTTCAATGACTTTGCAAAACAAATTTGAGCACAAAATGGGTGATGTCTATCAAGAGAAAATGGCTAAAGATTTAGACAAAACTATGATTCGCGAAGGACTCAAAGAGGATAATAGTTTTTTGGATAGAAAGGATCGGGATTTGGGAGAATTTAAAACCAAATCTGATTTTTTACTAATTGATTACAGAGATTACATTCAAATCGATGGTGATTTAATTAATATTTATGTAAATGACAAATTGATTCGATCTCAATTGTATTTGTATTCTCAAATGAGTCAAATTAAAATTCCATTGGTATTAGGGATTAATAAAGTAGAGCTGGTTGTTGCAAGCACTGGAACTTCTGGAGGAAATACTGCTGAAATTCACGCCACGGATGATGCCAGTAAATCGATTACCGATGAATATTGGAACAATTTAGCCTTAGGAACAAAAATTAAGTTAATGGTGATAAAGGAGTAATTTATTTTTTTTCTAAATTCAATTTTTCATTCCCAATTATAAAAAGTATTTTTGCCGAATGCAACACAACGTACTTATTTTAGATTTCGGATCGCAATACACACAACTTATTGCCCGACGAGTTCGCGAATTAAATATATTCTGCGAAATTTTTCCATTCAATCATTTTCCAGATGATTTATCAAGTTATAAAGCGGTAATCCTAGGTGGAAGCCCTTTTTCGGTTCGCGGAGAAGATGCACCACACCCCGATTTATCTCAAATTAGAGGAAAATTACCAATGCTTGCTGTGTGTTACGGAGCACAATATTTAGCCCATTTTAGTGGTGGTGAAGTAGCGGCTTCTAATACCAGAGAATACGGAAGAGCTAATTTATCTTATATTAAAGACAACGAAGTTTTCTTCGAAGGGGTTTCTGAAAATAGCCAAGTTTGGATGAGCCATAGCGATAGTATCAAGGCTTTGCCAACCAATGGTGTTAAGCTTGCGAGCACGCACGATGTGGAATTTGCTGCTTACAAAATAGAAGGCGAAACGACCTACGCTATTCAATACCATCCCGAGGTTTTTCATTCTACCGATGGATCCAAAATGTTGGAGAATTTCTTGGTAAAAATTGCAGATGTTCCTCAAAATTTCACCCCAAATGCTTTTGTTGAAGAAATCGTGGCCGAAATGAAAGAAAAATTGCAAGACGATAAAGTCGTTCTTGGACTTTCGGGAGGTGTCGATTCTACGGTAGCAGCAGTTTTATTGCACAAAGCCATTGGAAAAAATCTCTATTGTATTTTTGTAAACAACGGTTTGCTTCGAAAAGATGAATTCCAAAGTGTTTTAGACCAATACGAAGGAATGGGTTTGAACGTGAGAGGAGTAGATGCTTCGCAACGTTTTTATGATGCACTGGCTGGAGTTTCTGAACCAGAATTAAAAAGAAAAGCCATTGGAAACGCATTTATCGAAGTTTTTGATGTTGAATCGCATCGTATTGAAGACGTAAAATGGTTGGCACAAGGAACTATTTATCCAGATGTAATCGAATCAGTTTCGGTAAAAGGCCCTTCGGCAACTATCAAATCGCATCATAATGTAGGCGGTTTGCCAGATTATATGAAATTGAAAGTGGTAGAACCTTTGCGAATGCTTTTCAAAGACGAAGTGCGTAGAGTAGGAGCGACCTTAGGAATTGACCCAGAATTATTAGGAAGACATCCTTTTCCAGGACCTGGATTATCTATTCGAATTTTAGGAGATATTACGCTAGAAAAAGTTCGAATCCTGCAAGAAGTTGATAAAGTTTTTATCGACGGCTTAAAATCTTGGGGATTGTATGACCAAGTTTGGCAAGCCGGAGCCATTTTGCTTCCTGTGAATAGTGTTGGAGTGATGGGAGATGAGCGTACTTACGAAAAAGTGGTTGCGCTTCGTGCCGTTCAATCTACAGACGGAATGACCGCTGATTGGGTACATTTGCCTTATGAATTTTTAATGAAAGTATCGAACGATATTATTAATAAAGTGAAAGGTGTGAATAGGGTTGTTTATGACATTAGCTCAAAACCACCAGCAACTATCGAATGGGAATAATAAATTGATGATTGTTTTCGAATGACCATTATGTGAATTATATAAAAACGGTATCAGATTTTGGAATAAAATTTGATACCGTTTTGCTATCTTTGAAAAACTAATTTTTTATACAAAATAGGGATGAAATATTTTATAACAGTTTGTTGGGTTACTTTGTTTTTTTCTTTAAATAGTTTTTCTCAAGAAAAAAACACAACTCACAAGGTTGAAAAAGGGGAAACAATCAATCAAATTGCCCAAAAATACAATGTCACACCCTATGATATTTATCAATTAAACCCCGATGCGCAAAGTGGTTTAAAACCCAATAGCGTTCTTTTGATACCCAAAAAAGGGAACACAAAGAAACCAATTTCTAAAGTTATAACTCATAAAGTAGAACCCAAAGAAACTTTATTTGGTATCGAAAAAAAATACGGAGTGACGGATGAAGCCATAAAAAAAGCCAATCCCGATTTAGAAAAATTAGGATTACAAATAGGTCAAACCCTTGTTATACCTTCGAATACAGCGCCAAAAACTACCATTCCAACTCCCGAAAAAACTATTTATCACGAAGTACTTCCCAAAGAAACCAAATATTCTATTGCCAAAAAGTACGGAATTACCATCGAAGAATTGGAAAAACGCAATCCAGAAATTATTCCGAGTTTAACCATTGGACAAAAATTAGTAATTAAAGGAACTGCACCAAAAGTTGCAACTGTAGCGCCCCAAAAGGAAATAGTAAAACCTATTGTTCCTAAAATTAATTATATTGATTATACCGTAAAACCTAAAGAAACCTTGTATAGCTTGTCGAAAATGGCAGGTTTGTCACAGGACGAATTAGTGATTTTGAATCCGGCTTTGGCCAATGGTGTTGAAATTGGAATGCAAATCAAAGTACCCGAATCTTCATCGATTCCACAGGAAGCTGAGGTAAAAAAAGTGTATGCTGCTATGTCTGTGAATAGTAGAAATGAACGAAAAAAATTGGTGTTATTGTTGCCTTTTAATTTGACTAAAATCGAAGGAGACACCGTAAATTCTATTGTAACCCGTTTGAAAAAAGACAAGTTTTTGAATATGACTTTGGATTTTTATTCGGGTGCTTTAATGGCGATAGATTCTGCTAAAAGTATTGGAGTTCCTGTAGATGTAAGTATTTTTGATTCGCAAGAAACCAAAAGCAGTTCGAATATTTCGACTCTTTATCAACAAAATAATTTAGAAACTGCCGATGCAATAATTGGTCCGTTTTATCAAAATAATGTAGAAAAAATGGCTGCATTATTAAGTAAAACTAATGTAGCCGTGATTTCGCCTTTATCTAAAGATGTTGGGGAATCTTTCCCGAATTTATATCAAGCAATCCCAACCGCCGATGCTTTGAAAAGAGCCGTTTTCGATTATATGATTGCAAAAGGTGGAAATATTATAGCCGTTGTCGATAAGAAAAAAGAATCGGCAACCCAATTTATTCAGCAAAATTATAGTAACGTACAATTCGCCGGTTTGCAAGAAAATGGAAGTTTATCTGCGGCAAGTTTGAAAAGTTTGTTTGTAAAAGACAAAATGAATTATGTGGTTTTAGCTTCAGAAAATACAGGAATGATCAAAACGACTATGGCAGCAATGATGAGTGTTATGGCAAGTTATAATGTAGAATTGGTTATTTTTGAGCCTAACGAAACATTAGATACAGATGAAATTAATTTTGAGAATTTAACCAAATTGAAATTGATGTATCCCTCGATAACTCGTGAAAATGAATCAGCCGAAGCGCTAATTTTCGAAAAAGAATACAGAAAACAAAACAAAATTTTGCCTAGTACCTATGCCACACGAGGTTTTGATGTGACTTTTGACACAATGATGCGTTTGTCACAAGGGAAAAGTTATCAAGAAACTGTCGATTCTACAGCTTCAGAGCAAGTCGATAACAAGTTTGAATATTATAAAAAACCAGAGGGTGGCTACACCAATAAAGGAATTTATATCTTGTATTACGATACGGATTTGACTATAAAAGAGGCGCAATAAGTATTAAGATGTAAGTATCAAGTATTAAGATTTAATCACAACCCATAACTTTTAACCCAAATTATGACTTCAAAAGTAACTTATTTAGGCGATTTAAGAACATCGTCGATACACTTGCAATCGGGTAGCGAAATTATTTCGGACGCACCATTAGACAATAACGGAAAAGGGGAAGCATTCTCGCCTACGGACACAGTTGCCAATGCTTTAGCCAGTTGTATGATGACCGTTATGGGAATCAAAGCAAGAGATTTAGACGTTGATTTTACAGGTTCTACCGCTGCTGTTACCAAAATTATGCAAGCCGAACCAAGAAGAATTAGTGCTATCGAAATTGTTTTTGATATGAACCTTGCTACCGATGAAAAAACGAAAACCATCCTCGAAAGAACCGCAATGACTTGTCCTGTTTTCTTGAGTTTGAATACAGAAATAGAGAAAAGAATTAGTTTTAATTGGAAGTAGGAAGAGTATTAAGAATAAAAAAAATAGAGTTTAGAACAAAGATTTAAGTGTTCTAAACTCTATTTTTTTGTTTTTCTTTCTTTAAAACGCAATGGACATTTAATCCAATCTACCATTTTATAATCACACTTCCCCAAGTGAATCCGCTACCAAAAGCAGCCAAAACCACAGTGTCACCCGATTTGATTTTCCCTTGTTCCCAAGCTTCTGTCAAAGCAATTGGAATCGAAGCAGCGGTAGTGTTCCCGTATTTCTGAATATTATTGAAAACTTGGTCGTCTGTCAATTTGAATTTCTTTTGGATAAATTGGGAAATTCTCAAATTCGCTTGGTGCGGAATGAGCAAATCTATATCTGAAACGTTTAAATTATTGGCTTCTAAACCTTCGTTGATGACTTCGGCAAAACGAACTACGGCATTTTTGAACACAAATTGTCCGTTCATATAGGGGAAATAACTCTCATCATCAGGATTATTTTCTGCCAAAATATCGGTAACCCAGCGTCCGCCCATTCCCGGAGCTTTTACGATAAGTTCCTCGGCGTGTTGCCCTTCGGAATGCAAATGGGTGGACATAATTCCTTTCGTTACATCTTCTTCTCTGCTCATTACTGCTGCTCCGGCACCATCTCCAAAAATCACCGAAACACTACGTCCACGATCCGTCATATCCAATCCTGTCGATTGCACTTCGGAACCAATAACGAGAATATTTTTATACATTCCGGTTTTTATGTATTGATCGGCAATAGAAACAGCATAAACAAAACCTGAACATTGATTTCTGACATCCAAAGCACCAACGGTTTTCATTCCCAAATCCCGTTGAACCAAAACACCTGGTCCCGGAAAGTAATAATCAGGACTCAATGTAGCAAAAATTATAAAATCGATGTCTTCTGTAGCAACTCCTGAACGTTCAATGGCTATTTTGGCTGCTTTAACGCCCATTGTTGTGGTCGTGTCTTCACCTGGAATAATATGTCTTCGTTCCTGAATTCCTGTTCGCTCTTGAATCCATTCGTCATTCGTGTCCATTATTTTGGATAAATCGTCATTAGTTACCACGTTTTCAGGAACATAATATCCTAATCCCGTTATTTTTGAATGGTACATATTGTATTGTTTTAATAAAATTTAGATAACAATTTTAAGAATCTTCTAAAATCTAGTACAATGTAACAATAATTTTGAAAGTGCCAATTTTTTTTTTAAATATTTCAAAAGTCTTTTTCGTTTATTGAAATCGAAGGTCTTTATAATGAACATCCGTTTTAATAGCTTACTTTTGCCGGCTTATCTATCACTATTTTTAATGAAAAAATCATTTCTTTTTTTCTTCTTAATCCTCAATTCTAGCTACGGACAAATTTCAGGTTGTACGGACGCTTTAGCGAAAAATTTTAATCCAAATGCTACAAATAACGATGGAAGTTGTGTTTATTTTTCCGCTAAAATCAAAACCAAAACTTCTTTAAAATTAAATGATTCTCTGAGAGAAACTTCTGGTTTGATGGCATTCGACAATTTATTGTGGACACATAATGACGACCACGATAATATTATTTATGGTTTGGATTCCAACGGAAAGATTCAAAAGAAAATCAAGCTCGAAAAAGTAAAAAATAACGATTGGGAGGAAATTTCGCAAGATAGCAGTTATATTTATATTGGCGATTTTGGTAATAATTTTTACGGCAATCGAAAAGATTTACATATTTTAAGAATCGAAAAAAAATCTTTTTTATCGAATGCTCCAGTCATTGACACCATCTCGTTTTCGTATTCCAATCAATCCGATTTTGGCATTCAAAAAGAAAATAGTACCGATTTTGACTGTGAAGCTTTTGTCGTTTCCCGCGACAGTATATATTTGTTTACCAAACAATGGAATCAAAAGAAAACTAGTGTATATGTCTTGCCCAAAGTCCCCGGAAAATATACCGCTAAATTAAAAGAAACCCTAAATGTATCAGGACTAATCACTGGGGCGACTTTATTAACTTCAGGAAACGGAATCGTGCTTTGTGGGTATTCTAAAATGCTTCAACCTTTTTTATATCTTTTATATGACTATAAAAACAATGATTTTTCGGCTGGAAATAAACGGAAAATTAAACTCTCATTGCCTTTTCATCAAATAGAAGGAATTGAATCGCTTGACGGAAAATTATTCTATTTAACTAATGAATCCCTCATCAAAAGACCTATTATAAAAATACCACCACAAATCCATACAGTTGATTTAAGTTCGGTTTTAAAGAAATGATTTTAAGATATTAACGGAATACTTTCTGTGGTTTGTACCATTGAATTCAATATTTCTTACCTTTTTTACTTGCTCCCTAATTACAGAGCATCAAAATTAATACAATACATTTGCAACTTAAAGATTTAAAATAAAGTAAAGGATGCTTGAAAATTTCCCTTTTTATCTTGGACTATTGCTCGTTATTTTATTGCTGATTATGCTGGCTAATAAAATAAAAGTAGCTTACCCAATACTATTAGTACTGGCGGGTTTGGTTATCAGTTTTATTCCCGGCGTACCCGTAATAAACATAGAACCTGATTTGATATTTTTTATATTCCTGCCTCCGCTATTGTATGAAGCGGCTTGGACGGTTTCGTGGAAAGAAATGTGGCGATGGAGACGTATTATTACAAGCTTTGCTTTTGTGGTCGTTTTTGTATCTGCACTTTCAGTTGCATTAGTTGCCAATTATGTTATTCCGGGATTTTCATTGGCATTAGGATTTGTGTTAGGCGGCATTGTGTCGCCACCAGATGCCGTAAGTGCCGGTGCCATTTTGAAATTCGTTAAAGTACCCAAAACGGTTTCGTCTATTCTAGAAGGCGAAAGTTTATTGAACGATGCTTCATCCTTGATTATTTTTAGATTTGCGATGATTGCCGTTGCCACCGAGCAGTTTATATTTTCCAAAGCGGCCACCAGTTTTGGCTGGATGATTATTGGCGGTGTTGCAATTGGTTTACTCATTGGATGGATTTTTATGAAAGCCCATAAATACCTGCCGACAGATGTGAATACTGATAGCGTGCTGACATTGCTAACACCTTATATTATCTATCTCGCTGCCGAAGAAGTTCACTGTTCTGGTGTATTGGCGGTGGTGAGCGGCGGCTTACTTTTGTCGAATAACAGACATCGTTTTCTGAATAGCCGATCCCGTATTCGGGGAGTAAACGTCTGGGAAAGCTTTTGTTTTATACTCAACGGATTTGTTTTTATGCTCATTGGATTAGATCTGCCGCAAATTACCAAAGGGCTTGAAGAAGTAAATATTAGTATTCCTACCGCTGTTGGATACGGCGTCCTGATTACGATTGTTTTAATGGTTAGCCGAATTTTGTCTTCTTATGGTGCTGTAATTGTTACACTCATTGCCCGTAATTTTATCAAAGTAGCCGACAGCAGAAATCCGGGTTATAAAGTTCCGTTTATACTTGGCTGGACTGGAATGCGCGGTGTAGTTTCACTGGCAGCAGCATTATCCATACCTGTTTATCTCAATAATGGCAACGGATTCCCACAGCGAAATCTCATCCTGTTTATCACTTTCATTGTTATTCTTTTGACTTTATTAATCCAGGGTTTAACATTGCCTTATTTTATTAAAAAAATTCTAACCAACACCGATGACGACACCTTGTCACGCACAGAAGTTTATAACAACATTCGACAGGAATTAGCCGAATTTGCAACAGATTACTTAAAGAATAATTATAGTGATCAAGTGGAAAGCAATCCTCCTTTACAGCATCTTATCCTGAAATGGGAACAGTACAGCAACGGAATCGATGATGAATCAATTGGAGAGGATTTAAAAGTTATTTACCTGGATTTATTAAATCAGCAAAGGCAGTGGCTCATCGATAAAAACAGGGAAGATCAAGGTTTAGACGAATCAATCATACGCAGGCAGATGCATTATTTAGACATTGAAGAAGAAAAATTGCGGTATTTGTAGCAATGGTTTTCAGGCTTAACAAAATTAATCTGCTTTTTTTCAGTCAAAATCCCGTTTCAAAATAAACTATTCGCTAATAGTGTTATAAAAGCTTACTTTTGCAAAAAAGTTATGTTTTGTAAACCATTCATAACTCATAATTTATAACTCATACTTTACAAAGTGAATTACTTATCAGTCGAAAATATCTCAAAATCTTTTGGAGAGCGAACGCTTTTTAAAGACATATCCTTCGGAATCAACAAAGACCAAAAAATTGCCTTCATAGCCAAAAACGGTTCGGGAAAAACCACCATAATGAACATCATCAATGGTTTTGACGAACCCGACACGGGACAAGTCGTGCTTCGCAAAAGCATTCGAATGGCCTTTTTGTCGCAAGACAACAAATTGCAGGACGAATTGACGATCGAGGAAAGTATTTTCGCTTCGGACAACGAAACCTTGAAAGTGATTGAAGCCTACGAAAAAGCATTGGAAAACCCCGAAGACGAAGAAGCCTACCAAAAAGCTTTCGACGGAATGGACCAACACAATGCTTGGGATTTCGAAACCCAATTCAAGCAAATTTTGTTCAAATTGAAGTTGGAAGATTTCAAACTGAAGGTAAAAAACCTTTCGGGTGGACAGAAAAAACGTCTTTCGTTGGCCATCATTTTGATTAATCGCCCCGACTTGTTGATTCTGGATGAGCCTACGAATCACTTGGATTTGGAGATGATCGAATGGCTGGAAAGCTATTTTGCCAAAGAAAATATCACGCTGTTTATGGTGACGCACGACCGCTTCTTCTTGGAACGCGTTTGCAACGAAATCATCGAACTCGACAACGGAAAAATATACCAATACAAAGGAAATTATTCCTATTATTTAGAGAAAAAAGAAGAGCGAATCGCTTCCGAAAATTCGAGCGTGGACAAAGCCCAAAACTTGTTCGTCAAAGAACTGGAATGGATGCGCCGCCAACCCAAAGCGAGAACGACCAAATCGAAATCGCGTCAGGATGATTTTTACGTGATCAAGGAAAAAGCGCAAAGTCGCCGTCGGGAGAATAAAGTGGAACTCGAAATCAATATGGAACGAATGGGAAGCAAAATTATCGAGCTTCACAAAATTTCCAAGAAATTCAAGGATCACGTGATTTTGGACAATTTCAGTTTTGATTTTCAACGAGGCGAACGTATTGGAATCATTGGGAAAAATGGAACTGGAAAATCGACTTTTTTGAATTTATTGACCGGAACCATTCCTTTGGATTCTGGAAAAGTGGTCGTTGGCGAAACCATCAAAATTGGGTATTACACCCAAAGCGGAATCAACCCAAAACCGGGACAACGCGTGATTGACGTCATCAAGGAATACGGAGAATTCATTCCGTTGACGAAAGGCAGATTGATTTCGGCTTCGCAATTGTTGGAGCGTTTTCTTTTTGACTCCAAAAAACAATACGATTATGTCGAAAAACTGAGCGGTGGCGAGTTGAAACGACTGTATTTGTGTACCGTTTTAATCCAAAACCCTAACTTCCTGATTCTTGATGAACCTACAAATGATTTGGATATCGTGACTTTGAATGTCTTGGAAAGTTTCCTTTTGGATTATCCGGGGTGTTTGCTGGTAGTGTCGCACGATCGTTATTTTATGGATAAAATCGTGGATCAATTATTTGTTTTCAGAGGCCAAGGCGAGATTGAAACTTTCCCTGGTAATTACTCCGATTTTAGATCCTACGAAGACAGTGCCGACGTTGCCCAAAAAGAAGACAACAAAGCCGAAAAGAAAGACTGGAAACAAAACAATCCAACCGGAAACCTGACGTTTAACGAGCAAAAGGAATATCAAAAAATCGAGCGAGAAATCAAGGATTTGGAAATCGAAAAAGCCAAAATCGAGCAATTATTTTCGGAAGGAAAAGTAGCCGATGCCGATATTGCTGCCAAAGCAAAAGAACTGGAAAACATAAACAATAAAATTGAAGATAGAGAAGAACGCTGGTTTGAATTGAGCGCAAAGATAGAGGGGTAGATTGGTACTATCAAATGATACTATCAACAAATCTAATTTGTTCCCTACCAATTTTTACTATATTTGCCCTTCAAAAAAAATAATTATTCCCAATGAAAAACTTTTTATCCGCACTATTTATCTTAACGCTTTTTATTTCTTGTACTAAAGACAATAATTCTATAGTAGATTATACTGCAAAAAACGAGCAAGAAATCAAAGACTATATTGCCAAAAACAATTTGACTGCACAAAGAAGTGCTACTGGTTTGTATTACATAATTACCGAACCGGGAACCGGAACACAACCTACTGCAACTTCGAATGTAACCGTAGCTTACAAAGGCTATTTTACAAACGGAACTGTATTCGACCAAAGTAGTGCTGCAGGAGTTTCGTTTGGTTTGAATCAAGTAATAAAAGGATGGACAGAAGGAATACCCTATTTTAAAACCGGCGGAAACGGAATGCTTTTGATACCAGCTCATTTAGGGTATGGAAGTAGTTCAAGAGGTCCAATTCCTGGAGGTTCAGTCCTTCTTTTTGATGTGAAATTAATTTCAGTAAATTAGAGTCAGTTAGCTCATTCGAGCTTAGCATAACAATAAAAAAACACGACAGAATTAGATTCTATCGTGTTTTTTTGTTTTAAAAATATATGAATTTTACCAAGCAATCGGATTATAATCTTTCAAGAACTTTCCACACCAGTGTTTTCCTGTATTGATTCCGTCAAACAAAGGATCCATAACTCTAGCAGCACCATCAACAATATCTAGTGGCGGTTGAAAATCTTGTTCTTCTTGTTTTCTTTTGGCTAATTCTGCGGGATCTTCGTCGGTCACCCAACCGGTATCGACAGCATTCATAAAAATTCCGTCTTTTGCCAAAGTTCCAGCGGCTGTGTGTGTCAACATATTCAAGGCTGCTTTCGCCATATTCGTGTGCGGATGTCGGTCTTCCTTGAAATCTCGGTAAAACTTTCCCTCCATTGCCGAAACATTGATGATGTGCTTTTTGCCTGTATTGTCTTTTTTCATCACTTCCGAAAGGCGGTTGCACAACACAAAAGGCGCAACAGAATTGACCAATTGGACTTCAATCATTTCTGTGGTTTCTATCTGACCTAATTTTAATCGCCAGCTGTTTACTTTTCGCAAATCGACTTGCTGCAAATCGGCGTCGAGTTCGCCTTCCGGAAAAACTTCTTGAGCAACCAAAGCATTATCAAACGAATACGGAATCTGTGATAATTTGGCGGAAGCCCGCAAACCAATTCCGGGTTCTGGGCCGTGCCAAGTGACTGGCATATTTTCATTGGACGAAAAGCCAGAGGTCAAAACTTTTAGTTCATCCAAACAATGGGTATGGTCTAATAATAATTCTTGCGCTTGTTGAGGTAAAGAAGTTATAGAACGCTCTTCGTTTTCCATTAAATGAGAATAAAACCCAGCAGGTCTTCTAACTGTTTGCGCTGCATTATTGATGAGAATATCCAATCGCCCGTATTTTTGTTCGATGAAATTGCAGAAAATTTCCACACTTGGAATGTGTCGCAAATCCAATCCGTGAATTTTCAAACGATGTCCCCATTCCATAAAATCATCTTCTTTAGAAAAACGCAATGCCGAATCTACCGGAAATCGAGTCGTGGCAATAACCGTCGCTCCACCACGCAAAAGCATCAACGTAATATGATAACCAATCTTCAAACGAGAACCTGTAATTACAGCAATTTGCCCTTTTACATCCGCTGTTTGAAAACGTTTGGCGTAATTAAAATCACCGCAATCGCTACACATAGTATCATAAAAATGATGCATTCGGGTAAACTCGGTTTTGCATACATAACATTTTTTGGGCGTTTCTAATTCTCGTTGTTCTTTGTTTTCCAAATCGTGTGCAGCCAATAATTTTGGTGCCACAAAAACACTTGCTTCACGAGCCGAACGAATTCCGGTTTCTTTACGAGCTGTACGGTCTTTCTTTTCTTGTTTGCGTTTAGCTACGGCTTTTCCGTCCTTTTTCCGCTTTGAAAATTCAGCTCTATCAGGTCGAGAAAATTGTCCAGCTGCTTTGATTAAAGCCGTTCGCTGTTCTTTTGGAATATCAAATATTTGGTCGGTATCCGTGTTTAATTGTGCCAAAATAGCGATACATCGGTCAATTTCTTCGGAACTTATGAAGTTTTTGTGTTCTATTTCTTCGTTTATCATTATAAAAATGCAGTTTTCTTTAGGAAAAATTCCAAGGCTGCAAAGATAGTCTTTAAAGTTATATTGTTTTCAAAGTCAAAAAGCTATTTCACAGAGACACTCAAAGCAAACGCAGAGCTTCCCAAAGTTTATTTTTTTGTTTTTTAAATTTTAAAAAATCTCCGTGTATCTTTGCGTTTTTACTTTGCGAACCTTTGCGTAATAATGTCTATGTTATTCCATATCAAATCCTATCTTAAATTTCTTTGGCACTCCAAGAACGAACACGCTGTGCATTCGCCATTCGTTTTCAATTTGATTACCAAATGTTTTTATGACACCAAACCAAAACCCGGACCGAGCGGGAGCGAACAGGCGAAGCAATATTCCATTTTAAAAAACTATAGAAATTCTCTTTTAGTAAACAAAACCACCATTGAAGTAAAAGATTTTGGTGCAGGTTCCAAAGTTTTCAAATCCAATACAAGGCAAATTAGCCAAATTGCCAAAACGGCAGGAATTTCTCCAAAACGAGCCGAATTATTATTCCGAATTACAAATTATTTTCAGCCTGACACAATTTTAGAACTGGGCACTTCATTAGGGTTAGCGACTTCCGCACTAGCTTTAGGAAATACAAATGCTAAAATAATAACGCTCGAAGGTTGCCCAAATACAATTGCAATTGCAAAAAATCAATTGCAATTATTTAATATCAATAATGTAGAATTAGTAGTAACCGAATTCACTGATTACCTCCAAACCTGCAATCTGAAATCTGAAATCCGCAATCTAATATATTTTGATGGTAACCATTCCAAAGCCGCTACTTTAAATTATTTCGAGCTTTTACTACCCACGATTACTAATGATTCTGTTTGGATTTTCGATGATATTCATTGGTCCTCCGGAATGGAGGAGGCTTGGGAAATCATAAAAAACCATCCAAAAGTTACGGTGACTATCGACACCTTTCAATGGGGAATTGTTTTCTTTAGACAAGAACAACCCAAAGAGCATTTTGTAATTAGAACATAAAAAAAATGACAGCCATCACTGGCTGTCATTTTCCTGAATTAATAACCAACCTTTTTTGAATAAATTTACTCTTTTGCCTCTTTCATTTCTTCCGATTTAGCTCCCATTCTGTTGACTGTCAACATTGGTGCAAATTTGAATTTTAATCCTGCAATTTTTCTATTGTCTTCTTTAGTAAGGCCTTCTTTTTCTACTGTATTTTTTCTAGAGTCTAGTGCTTCGTACATCAATTTGATTTCGTCCCAATCCTCACGAGAATAAGTGTCTTTGTTGTCCTCGGCTGTATGAATAAAAGTTTGGTAAACACTATGTATATTTCCTGCGTTTACCCAAGCAAAGCTCATATCATCACCAATTTTTCCTTCACCAAACAAAGCATTTCTCAATCTTTGTTTCGAAGTTACAATAGGAGTTTTAACCACCATTTTAGTTCGGATAACTTCGTATTTTTCTTTACTTGCAAGTATTCTTTCTTGTGCTTTTACACTGTCTTTCAAATTGGCTAAGTTAGCTTCAGCTTCATTCATTCTCAATTGATATGCGGCATCAATTCCTTCCCAATTGTTTTGTGCATCTTCGATAGCTACTTTTTCAATCGAATCTACATAAATAACATAATTGTCAACAGCTTTTTCGGCTTGAACTTCTTTCTCGTCTTTACACGATGCGAATCCTAATGCAATTAACGCAACGCCAAAAAATAAACTTTTAGTTTTCATAATTTTGATTTTTTAAATATTATTCACCAAATTTATATTGAAGTGTATTATATTCAATTTTAATCCAAAAATTATACAACAAATTAAATTAATTTTGATAATAACCTAAAAAACAAGCAAATTATACGAATTTGAAACCCATTTGGATGTAACGAAAAATAGTAACTTGAGTATAAAATGTAACTAATTTTAAAAAAATACTACTTATTAATAATTCAAAAGTCTTTCGTACTTTTAAGCCAAAACTTTAATGACACGCTGAGCCAGTCAAAGCGTTAAATTCTATATAAAAAATGTCAAATTCATTAATTAAAATTACCAACATAAAACGAGATTTTGCTCTTGGAAACGAAATCGTTTATGTGCTAAAAGGAATTGATTTAGAAATAAAAAAAGGAGAATACGTCGCTTTGATGGGACCATCAGGTTCTGGAAAATCCACTTTGATGAATCTTTTGGGCTGTTTAGATACGCCCACTTCTGGCTCTTACATTCTAAATGGAAAAGATGTGAGCCAAATGCACGATGATGAATTGGCCGATATTCGAAACAAAGAAATAGGGTTTATTTTTCAAACATTCAACCTTTTGCCGAGAACAACTGCACTTGATAATGTGGCTTTGCCAATGATTTATGCAGGACATTCCAAATCGGAGCGAACCATTCGGGCCACCGAAGTTTTAAAACAAGTCAACCTTGCCGATAGAATGGATCATCAACCCAACCAACTTTCAGGAGGACAAAGACAAAGAGTTGCCATTGCGAGAGCTTTAGTCAACAAGCCTTCCATAATTCTCGCCGATGAACCTACAGGAAATTTGGACAGTAAAACTTCCGAAGAAATTATGGCTCTTTTAGAAGAAATTCACCAAAACGGTAACACTATTATTGTCGTGACCCACGAAGAAGACATTGCGGCTCACGCCAAAAGAATCATCCGTATGCGTGATGGAATGATTGAAAGTGATACTTTAAAATAATTTTAGATTTCAGAATGCTAATCTAAAGTCTAAAATCTAAAATTCACAAAATGAAAATCTACACAAAAACTGGTGACAAAGGGACTACAGCACTTTTTGGCGGAACACGAGTTCCCAAAGACCACATCCGCATAGAAAGCTATGGAACAGTGGACGAATTGAATTCGTATATTGGACTGATTCGAGACCAAGAAATAGATTCGCATTACAAAAAAATCCTGATAGAAATTCAGGATCGATTGTTTACTGTTGGGGCTATTCTTGCCACTCCACCCGAAAAAGAGGTGAAGAAAAACGGCGAATTACGTTTGCAAAAACTAGGTATTACAGAAAGTGATATTGAATTACTCGAAAATGAAATTGACACAATGGAGGAAGCGCTTCCGCCAATGACTCATTTTGTTTTACCCGGAGGTCATACAACTGTGTCATATTGTCATATCGCCCGTTGTGTTTGTCGCCGTGCAGAACGCTTGGCTGTGCATTTAGACCATAATGAACCCGTTTCCGAAATCGTAATTATGTACCTCAACCGACTTTCTGACTATCTTTTTGTATTGGCACGAAAGTTGTCGAACGATTTAAACGCCGAGGAAGTAAAATGGATACCTAGAAAGTAGTCAGGTTGCAGATTCAAGGTCACAGAAGGCAGAATTCAAATATTTAGATATCGGATTTGCAGTAATTCAAATAGATTTTCCTGCTAACAATATGAAATCTTCAAACTAAAATCTGCTGTCTGAAAAAACGTTCTTAACTTTATCTAAAAATAAATGATTTTTTACTTGTATTTTTCAGTAAAAAAATTATTTTTGCACAAAACTAAACAGACATAAGATGTATTGGACATTAGAATTAGCATCCTACCTAAGTGATGCACCGTGGCCTGCTAACAAAGACGAACTTATTGACTACGCTATTAGAGCAGGAGCTCCATTAGAAGTAGTAGAAAACCTACAGTCAATAGAGGACGAAGGGGAAATATATGAGTCAATGGAAGAAATTTGGCCAGATTATCCTACTGATGAAGATTATCTTTGGAATGAGGATGAATATTAAAAAAAAAATATCCCAAAAAAAAGTCTCGTATGAGGCTTTTTTTTTGGTTAAATTTACACACTTTTATAAAATAGAAATACAAACACATTATGAGTTTCATAAACAGTATCATCAAAGCCTTTGTAGGAGATAAATCTCAAAAAGATGTCAAAGCTTTGCAACCGTATTTAGCTAAAATTAAAACTTTCGAAAGTGCTTTAGTAGCATTATCTAATGATGAATTAAGAGCTAGAACCACTTTTTTTAAAGACAAAATAAAACAAGCCCGAGCCGAGAAAGATGCGAAAATTGCAACACTACAACAACAAGCCGAAAACACCGAAGATATCGACAAAAGAGAAGATATTTATTTGGAAATTGATGCTTTAGAAAAAGAAGCTTACGAAATTTCGGAAAAAACCTTAATGGAAATTCTTCCAGAAGCTTTTGCTGTGGTTAAAGAAACTGCCAAAAGATTTAAAGAAAATACAGAAATACAAGTAACAGCTACTGCGAAAGACCGTGAACTTTCAGCAACGAAAACGTACATCACTTTGGATGGCGAAACCGCAATTTGGTCAAACTCTTGGAATGCTGCCGGAAAGCAAATTACTTGGGATATGATTCACTACGACGTTCAATTAATAGGTGGAATGGTGTTGCACGAAGGTAAAATTGCCGAAATGCAAACTGGGGAAGGAAAAACATTGGTAGCAACTTTGCCAATTTACTTGAATGCTTTGACTGGAAACGGAGTGCATTTGGTAACAGTCAACGATTATTTGGCCAAACGTGATAGCACTTGGAAAGCTCCACTTTTCGAATTTCACGGTTTGACTGTGGAATGTATCGATAACTACCAACCCAATTCCGAAGGAAGAAAAAAAGCTTATAATGCCGACATTACTTATGGAACAAATAACGAATTTGGTTTCGATTATTTGAGAGATAATATGGCGCATTCGCCAGATGATTTGGTGCAACGCAAACACAATTATGCTATTGTCGATGAGGTCGATTCGGTTTTGATTGATGATGCAAGAACACCACTGATTATTTCTGGTCCAGTTCCAGAAGGAGATCGCCACGAGTTTAATGAATTGAAACCAAAAATCGAAAACTTAGTAGCACTTCAACGTCAATTGGCTAATGGATTTTTATCGGAGGCTAAAAAATTAATAAAAGAAGGAAATACAAAAGATGGTGGTTTTTTATTATTGAGAGCGCACCGAAGTTTGCCTAAAAACAAAGCTTTAATTAAGTTTTTGAGTGAAGAAGGAATCAAACAATTGCTTCAAAAAACCGAAAACCAATACATGCAAGACAACAATCGCGAAATGCCAAAAGTAGATGAAGCGTTGTATTTTGTGATTGAAGAAAAAAACAATCAAGTAGAATTGACCGACAACGGAATTAAATTCCTTTCAGGCGATACGGATAGTAATTTCTTTGTTTTACCAGACATCGGAACCGAAATTGCGATAATCGAAAAGAAAAATCTTGAGAAAGACAAAGAAGCCGAAGAGAAAGAAAAATTATTTCAAGATTTCGGCGTAAAAAGCGAACGTATTCATACTTTGACACAATTACTGAAAGCCTACACGCTTTTCGAAAAAGATGTCGAATACGTAATTATGGACAACAAAATTATGATTGTCGATGAGCAAACGGGGCGTATTATGGATGGTCGCCGTTATTCTGATGGATTACACCAAGCTATTGAAGCCAAAGAAAGTGTAAAAATTGAAGATGCGACTCAAACATTTGCAACGGTAACTCTTCAGAATTATTTCAGAATGTACAGCAAACTAGCTGGTATGACTGGAACTGCGGTTACAGAAGCTGGTGAGTTATGGCAAATCTATAAATTGGATGTTGTAGAGATTCCTACCAACAGACCTATGATGAGAAAAGACAAAGAAGATTTTATTTATAAAACTACTCGTGAAAAATTCAATGCTGTAATTGACGATGTCACTGAATTATCGAATGCAGGAAGACCAGTTTTGATTGGTACAACCTCGGTAGAAATTTCGGAATTATTGAGCCGAATGCTAAAAATGCGTGGTATTACCCACAACGTTTTGAATGCAAAAATGCACAAACAAGAAGCTCAAATTGTTGAAGAAGCAGGAAAAGCTGGAGTAGTAACTATTGCAACCAATATGGCGGGTCGTGGAACGGATATTAAATTATCTGCCGACGTGAAAGCCGCTGGAGGATTAGCTATCGTTGGTACAGAACGTCACGATTCGCGTCGTGTTGACCGTCAGTTGCGTGGTCGTGCAGGTCGTCAAGGAGATCCAGGAAGTTCACAATTTTATGTTTCGCTTGAAGACAACTTGATGCGTTTATTTGGTTCCGAAAGAGTGGCCAAAGTAATGGACAGAATGGGATTGCAAGAAGGTGAAGTAATCCAGCATTCGATGATGACCAAATCTATCGAAAGAGCACAGAAAAAAGTCGAAGAAAATAACTTTGGAGTTCGTAAACGTTTGCTTGAATATGATGATGTGATGAATGCGCAACGTGAAGTGGTGTACAAACGCCGTCGTCACGCTTTGCACGGAGAACGTTTGAAACTCGATATCGCCAATATGCTATATGATACTTGCGATTTAATTGTGAGCGAAAATAAAGCGACCCATGATTTCAAGAATTTTGAGTTCGAATTGATTCGTTATTTCTCAATCACTTCTCCAGTTTCTGAAAGTGATTTTAACAAATTGACTGAAATTGAATTGACAGCAAAAGTGTATAAAGCCGCCTCTCAATTTTATGCTGAAAAAACAGAACGTAGCGCTAGAGAAGCATTTCCTATTATCAGTAATGTTTATGAAGATAAAAGCAACCAATACGAGCGCATTATTGTTCCTTTTACTGATGGAATAAAATCGTTAAATGTGGTTACTGATTTAAAAAAAGCATACGATTCAAAAGGAAGTCAATTGGTTGCCGATTTTGAAAAAAACATCACTTTAGCCATAGTAGATGAAGCGTGGAAAAAACATTTACGCAAAATGGATGAATTGAAACAATCGGTTCAATTAGCGGTTCACGAACAAAAAGACCCTTTGCTTATTTACAAATTCGAAGCGTATAATTTGTTTAGTTCCATGCTAAATGGAGTGAATAAAGAAGTGATTTCGTTCTTGTTCAAAGGGGATTTGCCACAGCAACAGCAAGCTCCTGCGATTCAAGAAGCAAAACAAGTTCGCCAAAAAGAAAAATACACTGAAAGCAAAGACGAAATAGTAAGTAGCGAAACTGCCAATCGTGAAGCGGGACAAACTCAGCAGCGACAAGTAACAGAAACTATTGTTCGCGATCAGCCAAAGATTAATCGCAACGATACGGTAACTATTCAAAATGTCGCCAACGGACAAACCCAAGAAATGAAATACAAAAAAGCCGAAAGCTTAATCGCTAACGGAACTTGGGTTTTGGTTAATTAATTAAATTGTAGATTTTAGATTGCAAACTAAATAAAAAATCCAATCCCCGATTACTAAAGTAGTTGGGGATTTTTTTTGAGTTAGAAAAATGAAAAGAGCTATAATTCGTATCTTTTGAAAAATATTCTTTATATTTACTTGTTTAAAATTTGAAAAATTAACTTTTAAAAATTCATACTATGGCAAAAAGTCAAGACGCAAAAAAAACAGTAAAAAAAGAACCTCTTAAAACCGCCAAGGAAAAGAAAGAGGAAAAAAGAGAAAAGAAAAACAACCCAAAAAGGGATTAATTTTTAGTGGTCAGTAATCAAAAAAAAGTGTTCAGTTGTAAATGCAACTGAACACTTTTTTTTTGACTAAACACTGAACACTATTTCAAAGGGATATTCTCCAGAATTTCCAATACAAATTTCCAGAATTTTTGAGACGATTTTATACTCGCTCTTTCATCTGGCGAATGTGCTCCTTGAATTGTTGGTCCAAAGGAAATCATATCCATATCAGGATAATTGGTTCCTAGAATTCCACATTCTAAACCAGCGTGACAAGCCACTACTTTTGGTTTTTCGTTGTTTTGTTTTTCATAGATTTTTACCAATAAATCCAAAATTTCCGATTTCACATTGGGAGTCCAACCCGGATAAGAACCAGCCATAGTTACTTCGCATCCGCACAATTCAAAAGCAGAACGCAAGGCATTTGCCAAATCAAATTTAGAAGTTTCAACCGAAGAACGGGTTAAACATCCTATTGAAATCTCGCCCTCTTTGATGATAACTCTAGCAATATTATTTGAAGTTTCGACCAAATCTTCCATATCGGCCGACATTCTATAAACGCCATTGTGAGCTGCATAAATCGAACGGATAATTCCTTCTTGAACGCCCAAATCCATTACTTTTTTGGGTAAATCACTTTTTATGATTTCGATAGTTAGATTGGGTTCGGTTGTTTTGAATTCCGTTTTAATATCGTTGATGATTTCTTGCATATCAAAAACATAAGCTTCGTCATACATTCCAGCCACAATGACTTTAGCCACACTTTCTCTCGGAATCGCATTGCGCAAACTTCCGCCATTAATTTCAGCAACTTGCAAACCATAATTTTCGAAAGCGTCGAACAACAAACGGTTCATAATTTTGTTGGCATTGCCCAAACCTTTGTGAATATCCATTCCTGAATGTCCACCATTCAAGCCTTTAACGGTAATCGTATATCCAACAGAATCTTCGGGAGTTTCTTCTTCGTGGTAACTTCTGGTTGCTGTAACATCAATTCCACCAGCACAACCAATGTCGATTTCATCATCTTCTTCAGTATCCATATTCAAAAGAATTTCTCCTTTCAGGATGCCGCCTTTTAGGTTCAAAGCGCCTGTCATTCCGGTTTCTTCATCTATGGTAAACAAAGCTTCGATTGCAGGATGTTGGATTTCTTTGGATTCTAAAATAGCCATTATCATTGCCACTCCCAATCCGTTATCAGCGCCAAGGGTAGTTCCACGAGCTCGAACCCAGTCGCCATCGACATACATATCAATTCCTTGCGTATCAAAATTAAAATTGGTGTCGGCATTTTTTTGATGTACCATATCCAAATGGCCTTGCAACACAACGGTTTTGCGATTTTCCATTCCAACAGTGGCAGGTTTGCGAATAATCACGTTTCGGATTTCATCTTCAAAGGTTTCTAATCCCAATGAATTTCCAAAGTTTTTCATAAACTCGATTACTCGATCTTCTTTTTTTGATGGACGAGGAACTGCGTTCAAATCGGCAAATTTGTTCCAAAGTGCTTTGGGTTCTAGGTTTCTAATTTCTTGGCTCATTTATTTTTGTGTGAGGTTTAACATTTACAAAGCTCAAAGTTACAAATATTAAAAACTTTTTGGATACTAATTGATATTGTAATTATATTTACGTTTAAAATATTTTCAGTGCAACGCAAATACATTCTTCCCCTATTCCTTCTAATTCAAATTTTATTTCTCAAAATAATAGCCTTTTTTCCTGAATTGGTGGAACGCTTTTATAGCAATGGTTTGTATATTTATATTTCGAAATTTTCAAGAATAGCACTGGGAAAAATTCCGTTTTCGGTAGGGGATATTATTTATGGAATTCTGATTTTTTATCTTTTAAAGTCGATTTGGAAAGCAAGAAAAACTTGGAAAACAGAATGGAAAAATAATCTTTTGAAAGTTTTAAGTATTCTTTCGGTTACCTATTTCTTGTTTCATTTTTTGTGGGCTTTGAATTATTACCGTCAACCGCTTTTCGAAAAAATGCAAATCGAAAGGGATTACACCGATGCCGATTTATTCGATTTTACCAAAAAGTTGCTTACCAAAACCAATGAAATTCAAAGTCAAATTACCAAAAACGACAGCCTGAAAGTAGTTTTTCCTTATTCGCAAAAACAGGTTTTCGAGATGAATTTGAATGGATATAAAACGTTATCAAACGAATACAACTTTTTTGAATATATCAATCCTAGTATCAAGAAATCACTTTTTAGTTTGCCGTTGACTTATATGGGTTTTGGTGGTTATTTGAATCCGTTTACCAATGAAGCTCAGGTTAATTATTTGGGACCAATGTATGGTTTTCCGATGACGACAAATCACGAAATGGCACACCAAATGGGTTTTGCCAGCGAAAGTGAATGTAATTTCATCGGATTTTTGGCATCGGTGAAAAATGAGAATTTGTATTTTCAGTATTCGGGATATAGCAATGCTTTGCGCTATTGTTTGGGCAATTGGTATGTTCGTGACAAAAAAGTGTATGACCAATTATTGAAAACCGTTCATCCCGGAATTTTGAAAAACTATCAGGAAAATGAGGATTTCTGGAAACAATATCAAACTCCTATTGAAACTGGTTTTCATCTATTTTATGATAATTTTCTAAAAATTAACCAACAAAAAGAGGGAATGGATAGTTACAGCAAGTTTGTGAATTTATTGGTGAATTATTATAAGGGAAAAAGTCTTTAGAAAGATAAAAGTGTTAAATAGCCCCGATAGTAGTGAAAATCCTTGTTGACCGTTGTTCGGGCAACAAGATTGAAGCGGATAGCGGGACGACTGCTTATTGAAACCCCAAAGTTTGTGCTCCAATTTAAAATCACTTAATTTGTAACAAAATCTTCTATTTACCAACTAATAATTCTATGAGCGACGATTTAGAAAAATCATTTGTGCTTCAATTGAAGACCAATCAGAATATAATCCACAAGATTTGTAGATTATATACGAATGGTGAGGATGCGCATAAGGATTTGTTTCAGGAAATCACGATTCAGTTGTGGAAGGCTTTTCCGAAATTTCGTGGAGATAGCAAATTTTCGACTTGGGCCTATCGAGTCGCCTTGAATACAGCCATTACTTTATACCGGAAAAGCACTCGCTCAGTCAAAACGGTAGATTATGAAACCCAACAATATTTTATTAGTAATGATGATTACAATTATGAGGAAGAAGAACGATTAAAATTAATGTACAAAGCGGTTTACCAACTAAATGACATCGAAAAAGCTTTGATTTTTATGTATCTGGAAGATAAGGATTATCAAGAAATTTCAGAAACTTTGGGAATTAGCGAAGTGAATGCAAGAGTGAAAATGAATAGAATTAAAGGAAAATTGAAAAAAATACTAAATCCTTAACGATATGAAAGAGCTGGATTTATTAAAAAAAGATTGGCAAAAAAATAACACTTTTGAACAGGTTTCTGAAGTGGAAATTTACAAAATGCTGCATCAAAAATCGTCTTCGATTGTGAAGTGGATTTTGATTGTGAGCCTTATAGAATTTGTGGTAATAAACGGTATTTCCTTATTACTTAATGATCCTAAATACGATGCTTTTATGAGTAATCATCCTTATATCAGTTATTTAGAAAAGTTTAATTATGTGGTAATAGTAGCATTCATCTATTTGTTTTACATGAATTTTAAATCCATTTCGGTTTTAAATTCTTCAAAAACATTGATAAAACACATTCTGAAAACTAGAAAAATTGTGACTTATTATATCTATTGGAATATTTTTATAGGTGGAATCACGGGGGCATTAAGCGGAATAGAAGGTTTTAATGCAGGATATGGATCAGGTGGTGGCGATAATGCTGTATTTGCAACAAATTGTATTACAATAATCATTATGGCATTATTGATAATGGGGTTTATCTGGTTGTTTTACAAGCTATTATATGGTAGATTTTTGAGTAAACTAAAAGATAATTATATTGAATTAAAAAAAATAGATTTATAAATTTTTGATATAAAACCAATTTAAAAACCCGACAGCTTTTGAAAAACTGTCGGGTTTATTATTTATAACAGAAAGAAAATTAAATTAATATTCCCACTTTCTTAATTTATTCAATTCTTCTTGTTCTTTTAATTCTTCGGCTGGAATCACTTTCAAGAAGGATGGATGTTGCTCAATAGCATATTCTATTTTTTCGACAATCTCTTCGATGGTGTCGTTATCATAGTCAATTTCCAAGGGCTGTTTAATGATGAATGACTGGAGAATACCTTTCTTCTTCATTCGAAATCCTTTTTTGTCGAACGAACGTCGGAAGCCATCAATTACTATTGGAATCACAATAGGTCTATGCTGCTTGATGATGTGTGCTGTTCCTTTTCGAACGGGTTTGAATGATTTGGTTGTGCCTTGCGGAAAGGTAATTACCCAACCATCATTCAGTGCGATTTTGATATTTTCGGTATCGTTTGGATTCACATCTCGTTTTTCTTTGACATCTTTACCCTTGGCACGCCAAGTTCTTTCGACTGTTATAGCACCCGCATAAGCCATTATTCTGGGTATTAATCCCGCTTGCATGGTCTCTTTTGCAGCAACATAGTAAATATTCATTTTGGGTTTCCAAATGTATCCAATATTTTTTATCGAATCTTGGCGTCCGCTCAAACTAGCATTAAAAACGTGAAACATAGCCACAACATCGGCAAAATAGGTTTGATGATTAGAAATAAAAAGAACATTAGTATCTGGTAATTGTGTTATTATCTCAGAACCTTCGATTTGCAAACTATTAAAACCTCGATACCGTTTGTGTGTCAAAAGAGCGAAAATGTGTATCAAACCTCTTTTCACAAGAAGAATATGTCCAAATGGATTTCTCTTAAGTAGTGCCATAAAAATTGTGTAAAAAGTATAATTGGAGGACAAACATACAAAAACTTATAAATTAAAGCACTTTTATTAGTACTTCTTTCAACTCGCTCAACATCATCGCTGTTGCTCCCCAAACAATGTGTTCGTTAATTTTGAAAGCAGGAATTTCAATGTTTTTTGCATAAGAAGTTGATATTATAGTATTTACAATTATGTTGTCATCTAAAAAATCCGATAACGGCAATTCGATAATTTGGGCTACTTCCTCTCGGTTTGGAATAAAAATTACTTCTTCTTTGCTAATTCCAAGAAAAGGATAGACTAAGAAATTACTTGCTTGAATGTATAACTGTGTAAATGCTCTAATAATTTCGATATTCTTCGGATGAATACCTATTTCTTCATGTGTTTCGCGCAAAGCGGTATTAACATAATTTTGGTCTCTAGTTTCGTATTTTCCGCCAGGCAAAGCTACTTGTGCTGAATGTATTCCTTCGTAAGAATTCCGAACAATGAGCACCAAATGAGTCCGCCCATTTTTTGGATAAAACAGCATCATTACTGCGGCAGTTTTGGGGTTAAAACTATCTAAATTTTGGTTTTTTAGGCTTTCAATCCGTTCCAATGGTACCATTTTGAAATGCGCTTCTTTGGCAGGAAGAGTTACTCCTACTAATTTTGGAACATTTTCTAAAAAATCTTGAAAATCCATAATCAAAACCTATTTTTGTACATTGGAAACTGTTATAAATATAGCATAAATAAATAGTAAGAACAAATTTCAATTATAAAATTAAAAATCCATTACAACCAATCTGAAATCTAAAATCAACACTTATAAATGTATAGCAAAGAAGAAGCACAACGACTAAAGCGAGAATTCTGGATCGAATTTGCCGAAAAATATCCCCGAAAATGGGTTTTGTACGATACCAAAATCAAGGACTTTTCGTTTAAATTTTTTGCCGACAACAAAAAAGCACAAGTCTTAATAGATATCGAACATCGTAATGACGAAAAACGAATTATTTATTTTGAAAAACTAGAATCCCTAAAGACCATTTTAGAAGATGATTTTGTCAAAGATTTGGTCTTCGAGAAAAACTTCACTCTGGAAAGTGGCAAAACCATTAGTAGAATTTGGGTCGAAAAAAGCGGAATAAGTATAAGTAATAGAAATCATTGGAATGAAATTTTCGACTTTTTTTACGAGAATATGAATGCTTTAGAAATGTTCTATTTCGAATATGAGGATTACATAAAGGATTTGGAGATGAACACCTAAAAACAAATTCTAAATTCCAAAACCACAAATCTACTAAGGTTTTGGATACCGTTTTTTAATATTCCGAATTAATTCTTCGAGTCCGTTGAGTTTTAATTCATAGATCAATTGCAACTGTTGTCCAAGTTCACCTTTTGGAAACCCTTTGTTGGAATACCAAACCACATAATACTCAGGCAAATCGATTAGATATCGACCTTCATATTTGCCAAAAGGCATTTTGGTATGCGCTAATTTGATGAGTTGTTTTGGGTCTTGTTCCATTTTTTTGGGAGAAAAGTTTATAGAAAATAGTTAATGACTTTATCGAGAAAACTATAATCTGTTCTATTTTATGAAATTTGTAATCGAAAAGGGGCACTAATTATCTTTTCAAACTAAAGTGAGATTTAAAAACTTTAGAAGTCCCTTTTTCGTCATAATCTACTGTGAACCAATAATCATCCGAAGGAAGAGCTTGTCCGTTGAATATTCCATTCCAACCTTGGCTTGAAGGACTAATTTGCTTGAGGAGTTTTCCATATCGATCATATATAAATATTGGAGCATTTGGATTGGTCAAAGCTAAGTGAGGAATATTCCAAAATTCATTATAGCCGTCCCCATTTGGAGTGAAAAATTTTGGATAATTGATGAGTACAGCATTGATAGGAGCAGGGTTGCAATGTCCGTTTTTGTCTCTTACTGAAATTAGGTGTTCTCCAGGTTTTACATTATTAAAGGTATTGCTGACTTGAAACGGAAGAGTATCCAATTGGTATTCATAATTTCCAGAGCCAGAACCTAATACATTTACTGTTATAAAAGTGGGATAATCAAAAGCATCGCTATAAATCACTTCGAGATAAGGTGTATATTTAATAACTTTGGCTGAAGCAGTTTTAGAACACAATGTTACTGTATTTGTTGCAGTAACTACATAATCACCAACTTGTGTGGTTGTAATTGAAGAGTTGTTTCCGCCAAAAGGAGCTCCATCAAGCGTCCACTCGAATAGGTAATTGGCTCCTGAAATTCCACTATCTAAAGTGGCTGGATTTAATAATGTACTTGTTTCATAGTCTTCACAAATAAAATATTCAGGTAGTAATTGTGGATCGGGAAATAGGTTTATTATCAATCTTAATTCGACAACATCAAAGCAAGTTGATATAGTTGTATTGTTTGTGACTCTAATCCACACACTGTCCGAAAACGGATTGTCATTTTGGTAAGTTGCAGGATTCGCAATTGGAATCGCATTTATATCATTGGCCTCAGCCAAAGAAGTATAAAAAGTGAGCATAAAATTGGCATCAGGAGTTTGACCATTTAAAACTTGATTTCTAATCGTTAAATTAGTCAAATCGAATTCAAAAATTCCATCGTTTGTTGCAAATGTATCACAAGTTTCCACTGTATTTACTGGATTGGCAACTGGTCTAGTAGTAATAGAAATACTAAAAGGATTTTCATCACTACAATTCAATCGGTCGCCAGTTTCATAATAAATATAATACATTGGCAGAACATTCGTTGACGTTACTGTAGTTCCTGCAGGAATTATATTTCCTCCACCTAATGGTCCTCCTGGCGCATCATAATAAAAATTATTTGGTGTTGGCAATGCAGGAAAAGTAAAACTGTCACAATAGGATAATTGTGTAGGAATTGGATCAGCTTCGACTCCGTTTATTGAAATATCGAAAAAGTTTTCACTAAAACAACTGGGATCATTTGGATTTGCTGCAAAGATATAAATTCTGTTATTGGTGCTTATAGTCGTTCCTGCGGATAAAGGGTTTACGCCATTTGGATCGTCGAAATAGGCTCCATTAGTTAATGGACTTAAAACATACGAATTGCATTGGTCAACATTTGATCTAGAATCTATTCTAGGTCTAGTGTTTATGGTTATTGTCCACGGTTTTTCATTGTAACAACCCAAAATGGTCGCCGATGGTTTGTAAATATATACAGTAGTTGTAGTGGTTATTGTGTCAATATTTGGAATTAACTGTACGTTTCCAGAAGCTGATGGACCTCCAGCTAAAGTGAAATAATCGGCTCCATCTATTTGAGGTGGTAGAACGAAACTTTCGCAAGCTATTACGTCTGAAGGTGTTGTTACAAATGGAGCATTTATAGTAATGGTGAATGAATCGGTTGTACAACTAGCGCCAGGAATGTAAGTATAAATATTAGTTGTGCTAGTAATAACTCCAGGCAGAATCAGGTTTCCACCTCCATTCGGTGCATCCCGATATTCGCCAACTGGAATAGGAGGTAAATTATACGAAATGCATTCGTTTATATCGGTTAAACCCAAAGTATTTATGTAAACTGTAAAAATGGTATTTGGAGTTCTACAACCATTGTTTGTTGCAAAAACATAAAGTCTTGTTGTTGAAGTTATGGGCGAAACTGCTGGGGTGTATATTCCTGTGGCACTATTGAAAGTATAATAATCACCAACTGCTAACGGAGGTAAATTGTATGATGTACAATCAAAAACATTGGCAATCGGGACAATAGTTGGAGTAATGTTTACAGTTATGTTAAATTGGCTTTCAAGAATACAAGGATTAGCAATATCTGTTGACGAAAAATAGGTATAAATTGTTGTTGTTCCTGGAGTGGTTATTGTACTTCCAGCGGTAAGTTCGGTTCCGCTACCATTTGGTCCTCCTGGTAATGTAAAATAGCGAAGTCGAAAAGGTGTTATAGGCAATCGGTAACGGTCACATGCTATTATATCGGTTTGATTTAAATCTAATGGTGTTACTATTGTTATATTAAAAGCACTTTCGATTGAACAGCTAGGAGTGGTTGCGGTTGTACTATAAAGATAAATTCTTTTGTTGGTTGTAATGATATCTCCCGCATTAAGCATTGGCAAACCCTGATTTGGTCCCGAATAATAGTTTCCAGGATTTGTAAGAACTGGTAGCGTATAGCTTATGCAAACAAATTGATTAATAATCGAATCTATAGTTGGTCTGGGTATAACAATTAGCCTAAAATTGGTCGTACTAAAACAACTTGGGTCTGTTGTAGTTTGAATTCTTGCATAAATAATTGTACTCCCTGATGTAAAGGGAGTAGTAGCATTTATTGGATTCACTCCTGCATTGGCATCAATCGCATTCGAATAATAGGAGACATCATATATTGCTGTAGATTGTGCTCCTAAAATAGTGGCTGTTTGTGAATCAATAATAAAATTGGCTGTGTTTGTATTAGGAGCAGTTTCGCATAAAGATAAATCTCCTGCAAGATTAGCTATTGGAGGAGGCGTAAGTCTCAACTGAAATGATTTTGTGATGAAACATTTTGTCGTAGTTTCTTCTATTCGAATCCAAATTAGGGCAGGTAAATTTGCAGTCACTATGGTATAATTATTAGTGAGTGGATTCATATTTAAAGTTGCATCTACCAAAGATGAATGATAGCTTACTTGAGTTCCTGGAATGGTAACAATCGGACTATTGATAGACAAATCAAAAGTATAACTAGCTAATCCTGAATTGCATTTAAATAAATCTAAAGGGTCAGTAGTGTTAATAGGACTGTAGTATTCAACGTTTATAAAATCAGTAGTTACAGGACAAGAAGTCGCAATAATGGTATAAGTAAGTCCATAAGTTCCGGGTTGTGTAACTGTTAAATCAGGTGTATTTCCTCCAACAGGGTTTCCGTTATAGGTCCAATCAAAAGAATAAATGGTGGGATCCAATCCAGAAACAAGGGTATGGGTTCCGTTGTCACAAATGGCTGTATTGCTCGCCACAGTTAAATCTGGACCTAAAACATCTTGTCCTATATTAAAACTACTTGCCCCTAAAAATATAGCCGAATCGGATTGACTATCTTGTCTATCGGCGATTACTAATTTGATATGGTAGGGTGTATTTGGAATCAAATTGTTCGAAAATGCACTCATTGAAACGGTTTGTCCATTAAAATTTGTCGCTGAAGCTGCTGCATCTGAACCACCATTGAAAGTACCAAAATAAGCTGGATTTTCCGATGGGCAAGAAGAATTGTATAGAAAATCTCTAATAGTAGTAACCGAAATTGGAGTTGAAGTACCGGGAACAACAGCAAGATTTGTCGTTACACCAGTTGTCGAATTGGTTAACAAGAAAGTGAAAGCATCCGAAAATTGGCACTGAAAATTACCATATTCTTCTGAGGCAAATAAAAATCGAAAGTCAAAATTGGAAGAAAAAGGAACAAAATCAAATTCTAAAACAGTAGCATTTGTTGAGTTCATAGTAATTCCAGAAGCTAGAAGTGTCGATTCTAAATCGGGATCACCTGTCCAAGCAGCATTACCGTCGTTTAGTTCAGTACTGTTAGGACCCGGAGCATTAACAACATTTCCAGTACTCAAAATAACGCCACTTGAGAGCGGGAATAATGGATTTGTATTTTCAAAATAACCAATTCCATTTGTAGAACCAAAATTGCTTCCTGTTCTCCATCTAATATTACTTATTTGAACGCAAGATTTATTGACCAAAACCTGTGTGACTAATTCTGGAACACTGTACGTATTGGTATCAACAGTAATTGTCTGTGAAAAACATTCAATCCAAAAAAGTGAAACTACTATTAAAAGAAAATTTTTCATTTGGAATTTGTTTTTGGGCAAAAATAGAATTTTATCGATAAAAAGTTTAATTTAATCGTTGAAAAGCGCAATATAAGTAATGTGGCTTTGAGTTTTAAAAAAACATAAATTTAGTTTAAATTTTTTGATTAGCTTTAAATACTTTAAACGGCTTTTGATAACATTTATTTCGAATAAAACTACAATCAATATTTCGTCTGAAATTCCTATATTTGCAGCCTTAAAATCAGTAAAAAAATGACCTTACCACAGATTCTTACTCCTGCTATAGAAAATGCAGTCCAAGCATTATTTGGCGTTACCTTAGACAAAATCGAATTTCAAAGTACACGCAAGGAATTTGAAGGCGATATTACGATGGTAATCTTCCCTTTATTGAAAGTTATCAAAAGCAACCCAGTAGAATTAGGAAATAAAATAGGCAACTATTTGGTCGAAAATAGGGTCGAAGTAAGCCGTTTTAACGTGGTTTCTGGCTTTTTAAATATTGTTATTTCAGACGAATATTATTTAAATTTTTTCAACGAAATCCGAAATCAAGATAAATTTGGTTTTGTTACACCTAGTCCAGAAGATAAAGCGATTATGGTTGAATATTCTTCGCCTAATACCAATAAACCTTTGCATTTAGGTCACGTTCGAAATAATCTTTTGGGATATTCTGTGGCTGAAATTATCAAAGCTTCTGGAAAGAAAATTTATAAAACTCAAATCATCAACGACCGTGGAATTCATATTTGCAAGTCAATGTTGGCTTGGCAAAAATTTGGAAACGAAGAAACTCCAGAGAGTACAGGTTTAAAAGGAGATAAATTAGTAGGGAATTATTATGTGGCTTTTGATAAAGCGTTTAAAGAAGAAATCAATCAATTAATTGCTCAAGGAAAGACTGAAGACGAAGCTAAAAAACAAGCCCCAATTATTTTAGAAGCACAAGAAATGCTTTTGAAATGGGAAGCTGGCGACGAAAAAGTCATTTCACTTTGGAAAACCATGAACCAATGGGTTTATGATGGTTTTGCAACTACTTATAAAAACTTGGGAGTTGATTTTGATAAATATTATTACGAAAGTAATACCTATTTGTTAGGTAAAGACGTGGTTCAAATAGGTTTGGAAAAAGGCATTTTCGAAAAAGATCCCGATGGTTCGGTTTGGATTGACTTGACCGACGAAGGTTTGGACAGAAAAATCGTCTTGCGTTCTGATGGAACTGCGGTTTATATGACCCAAGATATTGGGACAGCTATTCAGCGTGTGAAAGATTTTCCAGACGTTGGAGGAATGGTTTATACTGTGGGTAATGAGCAAGATTATCATTTTAAAGTACTCTTTTTAATCTTGAAAAAATTAGGTTTCGATTGGTCTAAAAACCTCTATCATTTGTCTTACGGAATGGTCGATTTGCCTTCAGGAAAAATGAAATCCAGAGAAGGAACGGTGGTCGATGCCGATGATTTGATGCAAGAAATGACGGATACAGCTCAGAAAATTGCCGAAGATTTAGGAAAACTAGAAGGCTATTCAACCGAAGAAAAATTAAAATTGTACAAAACCATAGGATTGGGGGCTTTGAAATATTACATTTTGAAAGTGGATCCAAAAAAACGTATCCTGTTCGACCCAGCAGAATCGGTTGATTTTGCAGGAAATACGGGGTCGTTTATTCAATACACCTATGCCCGAATTCAGTCTATTATTCGCAAAGCCAATTTCGATTTTACTGCTGTGAGTACTATAAATGTATTGCACGAAAAGGAAAAAGAATTGGTCAAACAACTTGAATTATTTCCCGAAGCGATTCAAAATGCAGCCCAAAATCACAGTCCCGCTTTGATTGCGAATTACACTTATGATTTGGTTCGCGAATACAATTCGTTTTACCAAGCTGTTTCTATTTTGGGAGAAGAAGATTTGGAAAAGAAAATATTCAGAGTGCAGCTTTCTAAAAAGGTCGCAGAGACTATTGCGTTAGCGTTTCAATTATTGGGAATTGATGTTCCTGAAAGGATGTAATTTTTTAGTTTAAAATACCATAAAAAGGCCTCATTTTGGGGTCTTTTTTTATGAAAAATAACTTAAATTTACGAATGTTAATGCACTATAAATTATGATAAAAATGAAATTATGTTTGGTGTTCATATTGTTTTTTACGACAGTCGTTTATTGCCAAACTGAACCAGTCAAAATTTCTGGAGAAGCTCAAGGAACTACTTATCATATCACTTATTTTGATAACCAAAACAGAAATTTCCAACCTGAAATTGAAAAAATACTCAGGGATTTTTGATTTATCAGTATCCACCAATATTCCCAATTCAATTATTTCTAGAATAAATTCAAACGAAAAAAATGTAGTCGTTGACCAATATTTTAAAGAATGTTTCAAAAATGCAAAAGAGGTTTGGAAGAACACAAATGGAGCTTTTGACCCAACGGTTTATCCGCTTGTGAATGCTTATGGATTTGGTTCTGGAAAAAAAACTTAAAATAGAAAAAACTATAATTGACAGTATCTTAAAATTTGTCGGCTTTCAATTGATTGAATTAAAGGGAAATAAAGTCATCAAAAAAGACCCTAGAGAGTCAAATTAAATTTTCCGTTAATTTTTGGCAACAATTGATTCATCTTCATTAGGAATAATTTTACTAATTTAAATACATTACACCTTTTGCTATTTATCTAATTTTCCTTATTCGGATATTTTTTTTTACAAATGTAGTTTTGCAAATCTCTTATTGGTTTTTTTTTTGATTGTTGCGATATAGATTAGGTGTTATTTTTTAATATTTTAGAATACTTTTTATATATTTTTCCAAATAAAGTATGATTTAATTTTATAATTAACTTTTTTTTTGTGCTAACTAATTGTTGTTTTTTTTAGAAATTATTTTATTGTAGTTTTCAGGTTTAATTTTATAAGAGAAATGCCTTATTGTCAATAATAGCGACAGTTCCGATGTTTTTTTTTTCATAATTTTATAGATGTAAAATTTAAGATTGTGTAAAATAAGTCCCTATATATTTCACTTTTAATTTTAATGGAGTTAGAGATTTTGCAAGCTTAATTTTTATTAAGTGTAAATTTTACACGATATTTTTCACAATCGGTTGTAATTTTAAAAAAATACTTCTATATTTGCCTTTGTAGATTCCTTTAATATAAAAATGCCGAGATTAAGAAATCGTAATAGTAAATTGCTTAGTAAGGATTCAGGAATTAAAAATATCGAAAAAGTATTAAATAGTTTTATGAGATTTAGTTTACTGGAAACACAAATAACTTTTTGCTTTCTTTAAATTTTTCTCTAGAAATAATAATGAGCTAAGTAGTTCAAATTTTTAAACAATTAACTAACCAACCCAAAAAAAACAACCATTAAGCCTATGAAGTAAAAAAAAATTAAAAACCGTTTTTGAAATATTCTCAATTGTTGAATTTGTGTTTTTATTTCAAAGTAAAATAATGGTTAATTCATTGTTCTACATAATCAACAAGAATATTATTTTAATTAATCATTAATTGATCTGCTTTGAAGACAGTATTATGATTGATTTTTTTAAAGAAGGAAACGTGTAAGTTTTTAACCAACTAGTCATATAATTAAATTCGGGATAAATCTAATTGAGTTTCTGAATTTAACATGCAAAATAAATTTGTAAAATAATATGACACATAATTTAAGTTCTAATTTGTAATAAATTAAAAAATGTCAAAATATTAATATGATAAAACAATTAATTAAAGTTCCACGTAAAGTGAATTGCGTGGTATTGGGAGTTTTGTTACAGTTTATGTTTTCGAATGTATTGTTGGCAAGTGGAGGAAAAGCAACCTTGTCTGCTGTAAAAAATCAGTATAGTCAGCAAATAACAGTCTCTGGAACAATTACTTCGGCAGAAGATAAATTGCCAATTCCTGGCGTGACCATAATGGTTAAGGGTAATTCAAAAATGGGTGTAATATCTGATTATGATGGAAAATATAAAATTTCAATTCCTTCATCAGGTGCTACATTGGTTTTTAGTAGTAATAGGTTTTAAGACCATCGAGAAACAAGTAAAAGGGCAATCTGTAGTCAATATTGTTATGTCTGTGGATCAGACAAATTTGAATGAGGTTGTTATTGTTGGATATGGTAAGCAAAAAAAGGAGAGTGTAGTTGCTGCAATTTCTCAAGTTTCAGGTAAAACATTAGAGCGAAATGGTGGAGTTCAAAGTATTGGTGCAGCTTTAACAGGTAATGCGCCAGGTTTAGTTACTACTGCTAGTACTGGTATGCCTGGAGAGGAAGATCCTCGTATAGTAATACGTGGAGCAAGTACTTGGAATGATTCAGCTCCATTAGTATTGGTTGACGGTATAGAGCGTCCTATGAATAGTGTAGATATTGGATCTGTAGAGACGGTTTCTGTTTTGAAAGATGCTTCGGCTACTGCGGTTTATGGATCAAGAGGAGCTAATGGTGTAATTCTGATCACGACAAAACGTGGAAGCTTAGGAAAAGCATTAATTAGAGCTAGAGTTAATACAACAATGAAAGTTCCTTCTCAATTGCCTAATAAGCTCGATTCTTATGATGGATTGATGGTTCGAAATCAAGCTATTGAAAATGAGTTGGCTTTAACTCCATCTAGTTGGAATGATTATCTTCCACAAGCGATAATTGATAAGTATAGATTTCCAGCCAATCAAGAAGAGGCAGAAAGATATCCAAACGTGGATTGGCAAGACACATTATTCAAAGATTATGCGATGTCTTATAATGTGAGTTTGAATGTTAGTGGAGGTACTGAATTTGTTAAGTATTTCACCAGTGCAGACTTTTTAAGTGAAGGCGATCTTTTTAAAAAATACAGTAATAATAGAGGATATGATCCGGGTTATGGATACAATCGTCTGAATGTTAGAACTAATTTAGATTTTCAAATTACTCCATCTACAACTTTTAAAGTAAATCTTGCAGGGTCGCACGCTGTAAAGAAAAGTCCTTGGGGTGCTTCTGGTGGTGAATATACCATGTGGGATGCTGCATATTCAACAGCGCCTGATGTGTTTTTACCTTATTATGAATCTGATAATTCTTGGGGTTATTTTGCTCCAAATGAAGGTAAAGCATCCAATTCTGTTCGAAATTTAGCTATTAGTGGTATTCAGTTTGTAACTACTACGCGACTTACTACCGATTTTACATTGAATCAAAATCTAGACATGTTGGTCAAAGGTCTTAATTTTACTGGAACAATAGCTTTAGATAATTCATTTGTAGAAGGTGATCGAGGAGTTAATGATTTATATAATGATACTCAACAAAAATGGATTGATCCAGTGACAGGAATAGTTACTTATAAAAAGGCTTATGATACGGCCAATAGGTTTGATTTTCAAGAAGGAGTAAAATGGTCTCCTAGTGCTGGAACAGTGCGAGATTGGTCTACATATAGAAGACTTTTCTATCAAGCTCAAATAAATTATGCTACAACTTTAGGTTCTAAGCATGATATTACAGCGATGGGACTTTTTAATCGTAATGAAGGTGCTACAGGAAGTGAAGTTCCTCGTTATAGAGAAGACTGGGTTTTTCGTGCTAGTTATGGTTACGCAGGTAAATATTTTGCTGAATACAATGGTGCATACAATGGTTCCGAAAAATTTGCTGCTGGTAATCGTTTTGCATTCTTTTCTTCAGGAGGACTTAACTGGGTAGTCTCAAAAGAAGGTTTTATGAAAAAAACAGCCTCTTTCTTGGATTTGCTTAAAATAAGAGCAAATTACGGACAAGTTGGTGATGATAGTGTGAGTGGTAGATGGCTATATCTAACTCAATGGGGTTTTGGAGGACAAACTCAATTAGGGACAAGTGGTGAAGGAGGAGAGTTAAGCCCTTATACTTGGTATAAAGAAACTGCTGTGGGAAATCCAGGCGTACAATGGGAAACGGCAGAGAAATCTAATTTTGGTGTTGATTTTGGGTTCTTCAAGGGGCTTATTAAAGGATCTGCAGATATATTTAAAGAAGAACGCTCTGACATCTTGTTGTCTGGTGGTAGTAGAGCAATACCTTCCTATTATGGAGCTGTAGCGCCTGTTGCCAATTTAGGGAGAGTGAGAAATCAAGGTTATGAATTTGAAGTTAAATTAAATTACACTTTTGCAAATGGATTGAATTTATGGTCTGATTTGAATATGACTCATTCTGAAAATAAAATTATCGATGCAAATAATCCAGAGTTATTGCCAGAGTATCAAAAATCTGAAAACAAACCAATTGGGCAAGCTTTTTCTTATGTTGCACAAGGGTATTATAATAATTGGGATGAATTGTATGGAAGTACTATTCAAGATACAAATGATAATCAAAAATTGCCTGGAAGTTACAACCTACTTGATTATAATGCTGATGGTGTAATTAATTCTTATGATAATATTCCTTATGGTTTTACTGGTACGCCACAAAATACCTATAACGCTACAGTTGGTTTTAACTGGAAAAAATTTAGCGGTTTTATTCAGTTTTATGGAGTTAACAATGTAACACGACAAGTAGTTTTAGGGAGTTTAGTTTCACAAAACCACACCGTGTATGATCAAGGGTCATTGTGGAATAAAGACAACATTGACGCAGATAATCCAATGCCTCGTTGGCTTTCTACTCCAAGTGGTTACAATGATGCTCAACGCTATATGTACGATGGATCATACTTACGTTTAAAGAATGCTGAAATAGCTTATACTTTTGATGAAAGCAATTCTTCAATAAAATCTTGGGGTGTTCAAAATATAAGAGTGTTTATAAACGGTGATAATCTTTATATATGGTCAAAAATGCCAGATGATAGAGAAAGTAATTATGCAGGAACTGGTTGGGCTTCTCAAGGAGCATATCCAACAGTTAAACGTTTTAATCTAGGAGCTAATATTATTTTTTAAATTAGAGATTATGAAAAATTATTTCAAAACAATAGTAAAGTATAGCCTTATATTGGGCTTGTGTGCCTTTCCGGTATCGTGTGAAGAATATCTTGATGTGTCTCCAGACACTTTGATTTCTGACCAAGAAGCATTTGAGAATTTTACTAAATTTCAAGGATTCACAGAAGAACTATATCAAACTATTCCAGATTTTACCAATGGATATTGGACAAATTCTTGGAATTGGGGAGAAGATGAAATTCAGTCTTCAGCTCGTGATTTCCATTTTGTATGTAAAATTGACAATGGAAATTTATGGGGTTGGCAATCTCAACATGATGGTTGGCAAGCAGGATGGATGAATCGAAACAACGTGTCTACAGATAACGACCGTTTTCATAAGGATTTATGGACATTAGGCTGGAGAGGTATCCGTAAAGCAAATATTGGTTTAGCCAATATCGATAAATTACAAGATGCAACACAAGAAGAAAAAGATTTGATAAAAGGCCAGCTTTTGTTTTTTAGAGGATGGTATCATTTTCAGTTCATGCAGTATTTTGGAGGTCTTCCTTACATAGATACAGTACTTCCTAGTGATGAACCATTGAGGTTACCTAGACTTAAATATGCAGAATGTGCTGAGAAAGCAGCTGCAGATTTTAGAATGGCCGCTGATTTATTACCAGTGGATTGGGACAATACCACAGTAGGTAAAAGAACTTTAGGTAAAAACGCTTTGCGTATCAACAAAATTATGGCCTTAGGCTACTTGGGTAAAAATTATCTTTGGGCAGGAAGTCCGTTGATGAATAAAGAATCTACAGGTAGTGCAACTTATAATGTTGAATTTTGTAAAAAAGCCGCAAAAGCTTTTGGGGAGTTATTAACCAACACGGAAAGTGGTAATTCTAAATATGCTTTATTACCATTTGCTAATTATAGTGATAACTTTTATACTACAGGTAAAAACTGGGCAATTCCAGGTGGTTCTGAAGCTATTTTTAGAGGTCCTTATTGGGGTGCTAATGGGTCAAATTGGGGTACTAGTAAGCAATACCAACCTTCACCTGTATTAGCAGATGGAGACGTTAAGTTTTTGCCAACTGCTAACTATGTTGATAATTATGGTATGGCGAACGGTTTACCAATAACAAATATTTCTCAAGCAGATGCTGAGTCAGGTTATGATCCAACTCATCCTTGGCAAGGTCGTGACCCTCGTTTTTACAATGATATAGTGTATGACGGTGTAAAATGTGTTACTGGAACTATGCCAGCTAATGTTGAATCAGATCGCTATGCTAAATTGTTTACAGGTGGAAGTTATCGAAATATAAGCACCGGAAGTAGAACTGGTTATTTACTATATAAATTTATTCCAATAACTGCTAATAAATATGATGGAGGGTATGATTGGGGTAATAATTTGAATATTCATATTCCATGGATGCGTTTGTCAGATATTTATTTGATGTATGCCGAATCTGCTGCTGTAGGATATAATTCTGCAACAGGTAAAGATCCATCGTATAGCAAAAATGCTGTAGAAGCTGTAAATGTTGTTAGAGATAGAGCCAAAGTGGGTCATGTTGCTAATAAATTCTTAGGTACAGTCGATTCTTTTATGAATGAAGTAAGACGTGAACGTGCAGTTGAATTAGCTTTTGAAGGGCATCGTTTTAATGATCTTCGTAGATGGATGTTATTTATTCAAAGTCCATATACTTTAAAGAAATCAGTAGAATTTGATCGAGATGCAAGTTTTAATCCTGCAACTCCTAAAACTAATAAAGTTCTTAATATTCGCGAAACGGTTATTTTGGAACGAAATTTTAGTGACAAACATTATTGGCTACCATTGAAAAATGCAGATGTAAATATGTATTTGGAATTTCCACAAAATCCAGGATGGTAATTAATCAGATTATTTTATAAATTATTAAATACAAATTAGAAAATAATGAAATATATACAACTAAAAATAGTGTTATGTTTTTTAATTATTGCTTTTTCTCCCACGATAGTATTGGCTCAAGTTGATAAAAAAATTGATGTCAATGGTGTTGTAAGGAGTGCAGAAGGGAAGCCTGTTATTGGTGCTATCCTTGTAAGCGAAAAAGACAATATTTCCACAACTACAGATTCTATAGGTAAGTTTTCACTCAATTTACCAGTAGATTCAAAATTATTGATTAATGCAAAAGGGTATCTTACAAAATCAGTTGTAGTGACACCAAAATCGAATGAAATTAATTTAATCTTAGACAAGGATAAGTCAGTACAGATTGCATTCAGAAAAGTTCAAGAAAAAGATCTTTTAGGAGATGTATCCTATGTTAATATACCAGAAATCTTGGAAAAAAATTATACGACCTATAGTTTGGATGGTTTACAAGCTTTTGTAGGTGGTTTTAATGGCAGTATATGGGGGTCTGGTGGATATTTAGTATTGGTTGATGGTATTCCTCGTGATGCTACTAGTATTTTACCAGTAGAGATAGAACAAGTTTCCTTTTTGAAAGGTGTTGCTGCGGTAGCATTGTATGGTAGCCGTGCAGCTAAAGGTGTTGTATATATCACTTCTAAAAAAGGGGTTGTTCAAAAACAACAAATTAATGTTAGACTTGATGCAGGTATAAATGTACCAAAAAGCTTTCCTAAATATTTAGGTTCGGCAGAGTATATGAGCTATTACAATCAAGCTCGTGCCAATGATGGTTTATCGCCATTGTATTCAGATGAAACTATTTATAACCACGCTTCGGGTAATAGTCCTTATAGATATCCTAATGTGGATTACTATTCATCTGATTATTTAAAAGATTTTGCTACAAGATATGATGCTAATGTAGAAATTAAAGGGGGAAATAAAATAGCCCAATATTACACAGTAGTTAATTTCTCTAATACAGGAGATTTGTTGAATTTTGGTGAAGCTAAAAACAATAATACAAATCGTTTTAATATAAGAGGAAATGTAGATTTAGCAATTAATGATTATATATCTGCTACTATTGGTACGAATGCAATCTATTATAATGGTAGAGGTGTAAATACAGATTATTGGAATAGTGCGGCAAATACAAGACCAAATCGTTTTACTCCTTTAATACCAATAGATTTGATTGAAGAAGGAGATGCTTCTTCTCAGGCTATTATAGATAATAGTAACTACGTTATTGATGGTAAATATTTATTAGGAGGTACACAATTGGATTTAAACAATTCCTTTGCGGCTATTTATGCAGGAGGTTACAATACTTACACTAATCGTCAGTTTCAATTTAATACTGGTATTGATGCTAAGTTAAGTAGTCTTCTTGATGGATTGTCTTTTCACTCAAAATTTGCTGTAGATTATGAAACATCCTATAATCAAGCGTATAATAATACTTATGCAGTATATGAGCCAATGTGGAATACCTATGCTGGATATGATCAAATAACTTCTTTGACTAAATATGGAGAAGATGCTAAATCAGGAGTTCAGAATATTTCTAATAGTGCTTACAAACAAACTATAGCTTTTTCTGGTCAATTTGATTATGTAAAAAAGATTAATGGAGTTCATAACTTTTCGGGTATTCTGTTAGCAAATGGATTTCAACAATCACTTTCAGAAGTTTACCATAGAATAAGTAATGCTAATTTAGGACTTAATTTGAGTTATAATTATGCTGGTAAATATTATGTAGAATTTAATGAGGCACTAGTTCACTCAGCAAAATTCGCTGAATCTAAACGACTTGCACCTTCACCTACATTATCATTTGGTTGGAGACTTAGTGAGGAGAATTTCTTAAAAAACTGGAAATCTTTAGATAATTTGAAGCTTACAGTATCAGCAGGTTTATTGAATACAGATTTAGATGTTTCTAACTATTATTTGTATGAAAGTATCTATTCACAAACAGATGGAGCTTGGTTCAGTTGGAGAGATGGGTCTTTAAATAGAAGTACGGACTCACGTAGAGGTGAAAATTTAAGTCTTACTTATGCCCAAAAGAAAGAGGTAAACGTAGGTTTGGAAGCGTCATTTTTGAATAAATTAATAACTTTTAATGGTACATTTTTTGCTAACAAAATCGAAGGTAACGTAATACAAGCTTCAGTTTTATATCCTAATTATTTTGCAACAGGTTGGCCAAATACTTCTTTTATACCTAATGTGAATTATAATAATGATGACCGTATTGGTTTCGATTTCAATGTTAGAGTAAACAAAAAAGTAGGGCAAGTAGATTTATCTCTAGGAGTTACAGGTAACTATTATGATACAAAAGCTTCTAAAAGAGCAGAAGAGTTTGAATACGATTACCAAAACAGACAAGGAAAACCATTAGACGCTCTTTGGGGTCTTAAAAGCGATGGGTTTTTTGTGGATGGTACAGATATCACAAATCATGCTTCACAAACATTTGGTCAAGTTAAACCAGGAGATATTAAATATATAGATCAAAATGGTGATGGTATTATTAATGCTCAAGATGAGGTGTACTTAGGCAAAGCTGGTTGGAGTGGTGCTCCATTTACTGGAGGTTTAAATTTTACAGCTAAATGGAAAAGTCTAACATTTTTCGCATTAGCAACGGGCCAGTTTGGTGCTTATGCTATGAAAAATAATTCTTATTTTTGGATAGATGGAGAAGATAAATATTCAGTGATGGTTAGAAATAGTTGGACTGTAGAAAATCAAGCTACAGCAACTTATCCTAGACTTACAACAAATACAAGTGACAATAATTATCGTTCATCCGACTTTTGGATTTACAGTACAAACAGAATTGACCTAGCAAATATTCAGTTTACTTATGATTTTCCAAAGAAAATGATTCAAAATTCATTTCTTAATGAGTTAGGAGTTTATGTAAATGGAGCTAATTTGTTAACAATATCTCCAGAACGTGAAACTATGGAGTTGAATATAGGTGGTTCGCCACGAACTAGGTTTTTCAATTTAGGCGTAAAGGCTTTATTTTAAATTAACAAATCATTAAAAATTAAAATGATATGAATAAAAGAATCTTAATAGTATTATCAGTCATCTTTATGACTATTAGTTGTGACGATCTTATCGATCCAGCAATAGAAAACAATAGAGGGCTTGAAGATATGTATGCAGAAGCTGAATATGCACAGGGAATTCTGCTTAATGCTTACACTAGGCTACCAGGCAATGGATGGTCATTTAGCGATGTAGCAACCGATGATGCCGTGTCAAATGACGTGGCTAATAATTATCGTAGAGTTGCTACAGGACAATGGGCAGCTAATTTTAATCCATTAGATCAATGGTCAAATTCAAAGTCCGCTATTCAATATTTGAATATTTTTCTTGCAGAAGCAGATAAAGTTAAATGGGCATTAGATGACAATGTTAGTTTGTTGTTTAGACAAAGACTCAAAGGCGAAGCTTATGGGTTACGGGCACTTTATATGTATTATTTGTTACAAGCCCATGGAGGTGTGTCTGAAACGAATGAATTATTAGGTGTTCCTATTGTATTAAATCCTGAAGGAGCTAGTTCAAATTTCAATATACCACGAAATACATTTCAACAGTGTATGACTCAAATTTATAGCGATTTAGCCAAAGCTAAAGAACTGCTTCCTTTGGATTTTGAATTGGCAAATACTTTGCCTCCTGGTTATACTAACTTGAATGATTATAATCGAGTTTTTGGTGACTATGCTAGACAAAGAATGAGTGGTAGAATTGTAATGTTTATTAAATCACAAGTTGCCTTATTAGCTGCAAGTCCAGCTTTTAGTAGTGGCAATACAACAACTTGGGGAGCCGCAGCAGATTATGCAGGTGAATTAATAACTCTTAATGGAGGTGTTGCAGGAATAGATCCAAATGGTTTAACTTGGTATAGAAATACTGCCGAAATCGAAGCATTAGGTTCTGGAATAAATCCAAAAGAAGTGGTTTGGAGAACAGATATTGCTAATAGTAATAACTTAGAAGCGGATAATTTTCCTCCTACACTTTATGGTAGAGGGCGAGTAAATCCTACTCAAAACTTAGTTGATGCTTTTCCAGCAGCTAACGGTTATCCTATTACAAATGCATTAAGTAATTATAATGCTTCTGCTCCTTATGCAAACCGTGATCCTCGTTTGAAACATTTTATTTTGGTTAATCAGGATGTTGCAGGGGTAAGCTCTTCCATAATTACTACTGCTAGTAATGGTACTACGAATGATGGACTTAATAAGGTGGCAACTTCAACTCGTACTGGTTATTATATGAAAAAGTTGTTAAGACAAGACGTGAATTTGAATCCCTCTTCAACGACTACTCAAAGACATTATAGACCACGTATGCGTTACACAGAACTATATTTAAATTATGCCGAAGCGGCTAATGAAGCTTGGGGACCTTTATCAGGAGGAAGCCATGGTTTTTCAGCATATGATGTGATTAAAGCAATAAGAAAACGTGCAGGTTTTGTCCAAGATAATTATCTAGAATCCATCAAATCTGACAAAGATGCGATGCGAGTTTTAATTAGAAACGAGCGCCGTTTAGAATTATGTTTTGAAGGATTCCGTTTTTGGGACTTACGTCGATGGAAATCAAATTTAGGAGAATCTGCTCAAGGGATGAATATTCAAGGTACTACTGCTGCACCTACATATACAAAAATTCCTTCTGTTGAGGATAGAGTTTTTGCTGACTATATGAATTATGGACCAATACCATATAGCGAAACGCTTAAGTTTAAAGCATTAATTCAAAACAAAGGATGGTAAGGTTTATAATACTTATATGTAATGCTATTTATTTTTAATAAAATTTCAAAAAAATGAAAAATAAGATATTTTTAATGTTCACAATTTTATTTATTACCTTAACATCTTGTTCAAATGATGATATGGTATATGATAATTTTGAATACCAGTCTGTTTATTTTGCTTATCAATTCCCAGTTAGGACAATAACCCTAGGAGAAGATGTATTTGATACAACACTTGATAACGCTCATAAATGCAGAATAATGGCTACTGTGGGAGGTGTTTACAGTAATGATAAGGATGTTACTGTTGATGTAGAAGTTGCTAATTCACTAACAACAGGATTGTTATTCAAAGCAGCAGGAGATAATGTTCTTCCAATGCCAAGCAATTATTATACATTACAGTCTAACAAAATTGTAATAGCTAAAGGACAGATAACAGGTGGTGTTGATGTACAACTCACAGATGCTTTTTTTGCAGACCCTCTTGCTATAAAAAACACCTATGTTATTCCTCTAAAGATGACAAAAGTTGTAAATGCTGATACCATTTTATCTGGTAAAGCATTAGTGGCTAATCCTAATAGAGCTATTGCTGGGGATTGGGCTATAACTCCAAAAGATTTTATATTTTATGCTGTAAAATATGTTAATCCATGGGATGCTTATTATTTGCGCAGAGGAAAAGATGTGATTGTAGGCAAAAATGGGAATACTTCCTTAAATAAAACTATTACTAGACATAAAGAGTATGTTGAGAGTGATGAAGTATTTAAAATTAATACCCTTTCACTAAATACTATAGATTTTCCAATTGTGTACAAAGATGCCGGTGGTAATAATATCAATTGTAAATTAATACTTTCTTTTGATGGTACAGGTAATTGTACGGTTTCTTCTTCTAGCCCAGGCACTTATACAGCATCTGGTACAGGCAAATTTGTAAAAAAAGGAGAGAAAAATAGTTGGGGATCAAAAGATCGTGATGCACTATATCTGAGTTATAATGTAGGTTTGCAAGATTTTAATGTAACAACAAATGATACATTAGTATTAAGAGACAGAGGAGTTAAGGCGGAAGTTTATAGTCCTGTCCTTAAATAATTTAATTTACCAATTATAAAATTAAATATTATGAGAAAAATATATAAAATTGTGCCTTTTGCTGCGTTGTTGCTATCGTTAGCCTCTTGTACAGAACCACATGTGCTTTTGTTCGATGTCGAAAAACCTTCATCGATTGCTGGGCAAGAACAAATAGACGCTTATCTAGATTTAAAGACTTACATTGATAAAAAGGCTAATCCTGATTTTAAATTAGGTGCTGGAATTTCTTTGAATGAATATACAAGTCAAAGTCTGATGTATAGACTGGTCAACAAAAATTTTGATGAGATTACTTTGGGATATGAAATGAAGCATGGCGCAATAGTTCAAGCCGATGGAAGTCTTGCTCTTGATAATGTTAATAAACTATTAAAAGCAACTCAAGAGGCTAATGTTTCGGTTTATGGACATACCCTTTGTTGGCATGCCAATCAAAATGCAACGTATCTTAAGAAATTGATTGCTCCAGATATTACAGCATCTACAGGTCCAGGTTGGGATCTAGTAACTGAGGCTGACTTTGAAACCGATAACACTTCAAATTATCAATACAATACTAATATTGTAGCATCGTTCACAGCTGTAGGACAGGGTGCTAATGGAGTGGGTAGAGCATTGAAACTAAATAATGCAAGTGTTCGTGCTAATGATTGGGAAGCTCAGCTTTTTGTTAAATTTTCACCTGCTGTTGTGGCGGGAGAAAAATATGAGCTTAAAATGGATGTGCGTTCAGATGTTGATGCATCTTATCCTACACAGGCACACGTAACTCCGGGAGCTTATAAGCATTGGGATTTCTTTGGAACCATTCCTTCAACAACCACTTGGACAACTTATACCAAACAGATAACAGTTTCTGCTGAACAAGCAACTTGTGGTGTAATTGCCTTTAATTTAGGAAAAACGGCTACTAATTTCTACTTTGACAATATCACCTTAAAGAAGTACAACGCTACTGGTAGTGTGACAACAGTTGAAAAAACGCCTGAGCAGAAGAAGATTCTTATAGGTGGAGCCCTTGATAAATGGATAACAGATATGGTTAAAAATTGCGCTCCATATGTTAAAGCTTGGGATGTAGTCAATGAGCCAATGGATGATGGAAAACCATATGAATTAAAAACGGGTGTAGGTAGAGTAAATATGCCTGCTGATGAATTCTATTGGCAAGATTATTTGGGTAAAGATTATGCTGTTGAAGCATTCAGACTGACCAGAAAAAGCGGAAATTCAGGGGATAAATTATTCATCAATGACTACAACCTTGAGTATAGTATCGACAAATGCAAAGGGCTTATTCAGTATGTAAATTATATTGAAAGTAAAGGGCAAAAAGTGGATGGAATAGGTAGTCAGATGCATATTAGCATAAATTCTGATAAAGCTAAAATTGAAACAATGTTCCAATTGCTTGCCGCTACTGGTAAACTTATTAAAGTTTCAGAACTAGACGTAGCTGCTGGGCTTAGTCCTACAGAGTCCGATCTTCAAATGCAAGCTGATATGTATAAATTTGTTGTGGATATGTACACAAAATACATTCCTGTAAACCAAAGATATGGAATTACCGTATGGGGATTAACAGATAGTAAGACTGATTCTTCATGGTTGCCAGGACAGCATCAAGGATTATGGGATGTTAATTTTACCCGTAAACCTTCTTATACTAGTTTTGCTGAAGGACTTAAATTATTAAAATAATTAGCTAGAATAATTACCATCTGATGGTAAAAATTATTTGGTTCTCATTTTGTTAGGTGTAGTACTACGATTTTTAGATTTTATTTTTAAAAAAAAATATAAAATCTAGTAAAAAATCATAGGATTACACCTAACTCTTTTTAATTTTCTAAAAAAATATAATAATTAATATGAATAAATTTAAATTAGGATTTGTTTTTCTACTTGTGTTATTGGTTTCCTGTTCAGAGGATAGTACACCAACGAAGTCTAATACACCCCCAGTAGAAGAAACAGTAGCTTGGCCATTAGGAACTCCTAAACTAAAAGTAGTAGGTAAATACCTGAAAGATCCTTGTGGTAATATAGTTAAATTGCACGGGGTTGCAATGACTCCAAGTCCTTGGTTTAATGGTGGAGCTGTTGGGGATTGGCGTTGGAATAATTATGATGTAAAAGGTTGCTTACAATATAATAACGCTATAATGGATAAATTATCCGATGCAAAACAAGGATGGTATCTTAATTATGTGCGATTGCATATAGATCCTTATTGGACAAATAATTTGGGAGTACCTGGTATTCAAGAAAATGATATTTCTCAGTTCAATTTTGACAGATTCAAATCGGCTATTGATAATGTTATTCTACCACTTATAGCTCATGCAAAATCAAGAGGGATGTACGTTATTTTACGTCCTCCTGGGGTTTGTCCAGAGCAAATTGCCGTTGGGGGTGCTTATCAAGATTATTTAAAATTAGTTTGGGATTATATATCTAAACATCCCTCCTTGAAAAATGCTGATAATGTAATGTTTGAACTAGCTAATGAACCTATACGGATAAAGCTTCTAGATGGTTCAGTAGGAGCAAATTCTCAGGCGCATTTTGATCAATTGAAATTATTTTTCCAACCAATAGTTAATATGATTAGGACTAACGGTGCCAATAATATTCTTTGGATACCTGGTTCTGGATGGCAATCACAATATAAAGGGTATGCTGTTAATCCGATAGAAGGAGAAAATATTGGTTATGCAGTCCATATTTATCCAGGTTATTGGGGTAGAGACAATAACGATCCTGCATTATTTAGAGCCAATTGGAATGAAAATATTAAACCCGTTGCTGATATCGCTCCAATAGCTGTTACGGAAATTGACTGGGGGCCAGATAAATATCCCGTTTGGGGAAAAGGAGGAGTAACAGGAACTGAAGGAGGATGGGGATTTGGAGCTAACTTTAAACTATTAACAGACGAATCAGGAAATGTAAGTTGGAATGTTTTATCTCCAGAAAATCTTATTGATAAAGGATCTATAACTGGAGGTGTTGCATATGGGAATGATCCTCAAGCTTGTGCGAATCCTTGCAACAAATGGTTTAAGGAATATGCTAAAACAATGAAAATTTGCAATTAATTAACCAACCCAAAAAATGCTAATTATTTCTTAGTAATATATTTGAACTGAATTTAACGAGAAAAGCTTGAGGAGACTAAATTATTTATAATTTAATATTCTCAAGCTTTTTTCTATCTTTCTTTCTCTTATTTGGATTGTTTTTTAGAAAACCTCATCAGTATCAATTATAATTGATTGCTAAAGAGGTTTTCTCTAATCCGTCTGAAGTTGCTACTAATCTAAATGTCTCATTACTTCCTTTTTTAGAACGAACAATTACTAGTGCCAATCCATTAAAAGCTTCGCGTTCGTGTGACACAAATGAAACCAAATTGGCGGGATCGCCGTTGTCGGTTGCAACAATTTCACCTTGACCTTCAATACTGAAATTAAGTTTATTGTTAGCGTCAGGAACCATTAATCCATTTTTATCTGTGATTTTTATAGTAATAAAGGCAAGGTCTTCACCGTCCGCTTTTATTTCTGAACGGTCAGCTGTGGCTAGTATTTTGGCTGCTTTGTCGGTAGTTTTTAGCGTTTCCTCAGCCCAAAATTTACCATTTTTATAGCTTATTACTTTTAGTTCACCCGCTTGGTATTTCACATCATCCCAACGAATTCGGTATTCGAATTGTCCTTTCTTTTTTCGTCCAAGCGATTGACCATTCAAGAACAATTCGGCTTCATCACCTGATGTAAAAACGTGAACAGGTGTAACTTCACCAACACGATTTGGCCAATTCCAGTGCGGTAAAATATGCACTATCGGTAATTCAGGTCTCCATCGCGATTGGTACAAATAGAATCTATCTTTTTTGAAACCTGCCAAGTCGATAATACCTGAATAAGAACTTCGAGCCGAATAATAGGGAGTTGGTTCTCCAATATAATCCCAACCACTCCACACAAATTCGCCAGCAACATAAGGATGACGGTCTTGAGTAGCAAAAACTTTATCGGGCGAAGAACCAAACTGAGCCGTATAAAGTTCATAGGCACTTACTTCTTTGGTCACTGGATTTGCTCCAATTCCATCACTTACAGGTGCAGAGTTTTCAAGAGTAACTGGAAAAATATAAGAACCTCTGGTACTTAATGCCGAAGCTGTTTCGCTACTGATAATCATTTTCTGGGGAAATACTTTTTGAAATGCTGGATAAAGAGGAGATGTTCGAATGCCTCCAACCAGATGCGCATAGGCAGGAGCGTCTCTAATGCCTTCGCCTTGGTAATTCAAACTTAAAAAATCGACTACCTTAGAAAAAGGCATATCAGGTTTGGCAAAATTTTGTGAAGCCGAAGCTGGTCTTGTTGAATCTTCTTCAAGTACAATATCGTGTAGCTTTTTTGCAATCATAGCTCCTTCAGTATCGGTATATTGTTCGCCAACTTCGTTGCCATAACTCCAAGCAATAATCGATGGATGATTACGATCTCGACGTATAAAAGAACGTGTATCTGGTTCGTGCCAATCTGGAAATATTAAATGAAAATCGTGAGGTGTTTTTTTACGCTCCCAGCTGTCAAAGACTTCGTCGATTACCAAAAAGCCCATTCTGTCAGTCAAGTCCAGTAATTCTGGAGCTGGAGGATTGTGAGAAAAACGGATGGCGTTGCAACCCAATTCACGTAGTATTTCAAGTTGCCGTTGAGCTGCTCTGACATTAAATGCTGCTCCCAATGCTCCTAAATCGTGATGCTGATTTACACCTTGAATCTTGATTTTCTCTCCATTTACAATCAATCCTTTAGTTGGATTAAATTCGATTTTCCGAATTCCAAAGGGAGTTTCGTATTCATCTACTTGCTTTCCATCTATAAAAATTCGGGTTCGTGCAAGGTATAGATTTTGCTTTTGTAACGGAAAAGCACCCCAAAGGTTTGGGTTTTTTAGCTTTAGTTCGCTTAGCTTACTTTGCTTGTCATTTGCATTAATGCGAATCGTTTCAGTTTGGAAAGTCGTGATCGCTTTGCCTTTGGTTTTGCCAAAATCGTCAACAACAAAGATTTGAGTTTTGACTTCGGCCGTTTGAGATGTATTGGTTTTATTTTCTAATTTTAATGAAAGATTAATAGTGGCTTCTTTGGCAGAAACTTCGGGAGTGGTGATGAACGTTCCCAATTGTGCTACGTGTACTGGAGCTGTTTTGGTCAGCCAAACATTACGGTAAATTCCGCCACCGGGATACCATCTTGCCGAATGATTGGGATTGTCGATTCGGATGGCTAATTGATTTTCCCCACCGTAATTTAAATAAGGAGTTAAGTCTAATCGGAAAGAATTATAACCATACGGCCAGCCACCTACTAGATGACCATTGAGCCAAACCATGGCATAAGACATCGCTCCATCAACATTCAAATAGATTATTTTTCCTTTATCTGAGGTTGGTATATCCAATTTTTTTCGATACCAAGCCACACCTTGACTTGGAAGACGTCCCATTCCTCCACCGACTTCAGGATTGTCTCCTGTGTAAAAAGGTTTGTTGATAGCCCAATCGTGAGGTAAAGTCACTTTTTCCCATCCATCGTCTTTGAAATCTGCTTGAACAAATGGAAAATCGGAACCTGGATTTCCTTTAGGACGGATGTGTTTTTTGGATGGGTCTTTTATAAAATCATTAGCCGATGGAAGAATCCAATTTTTTAGCACAGCCTCTTTTGCTTCTACTTTTACAGCTTCGGTAGGCTTAGAATCGGCAACTTTACTGTCGTTTACTGCCTCTATTTTTGGACGAACATCATAAATAAGATTATCTGGGTTGGCTTCATAAAGCATAAATGTCCAACCCTCGTTGATTTTGATGCGTTCTCTTTTGTAGTTAGTTTTGAAATTTTGAGCATTTACATTTGTTAAAGACAAGAAAAATGCAATAATCAATAAGCTAAAAGTTTTAATTTTTAGAAAATAGCTACTGTTTAAATGTTTTTCCATTTAATTTTTTTATCAAGTTTTTGAAAATAATAATAATTGTTAATTAGAATATTTTCAAATATAAATCATTAAAATGGGTTTTAGAATATATCTTTATTTTTCCCAATATCTACTTGCCCAAGCAATCCAAGTACTCCAGTTTGGCCCAGTGCTATGTCCTCCGGCATGTTGCCTGAAAGCTATTTCGCCATCAATTAAAGGCATTCCTAATTTTGGAAAAATCATTGTACCTAAATCTTTTTTACCAAACAAGTTATATACAGAACCAGCGTGAGCAGCTCCTAGAAACATTCCTTTGGCATCTACCCATTGACCTTCAACTTCAGGCGAACCCGAACTTATAAAAATGGGTCTTGGAGCACATAAAGCAATTAATTCGTGACCATCTACAGGTAGATCATCGGGTTTTAATATACTGGCATACTTAATAAAATTCCCAGCAAACCAATGGTATTCACCCGACGAAGCAAGATTTTCAACTTGTTCTCCAAAAACTCTTCGAAGAATTTTAGCACCACCTGCCCCAGATGAACCGATGAAACCTAATGAAATTCGGGGTTCGAAAGCCATTGCAACTAGTGCCGCTTTTCCATATCTTGACAATCCTTCTATGGCTATGCGATTGACATCTACGTTTTTGTCAGCCTCAAAATAATCAATAGCTCGGCTAGCTCCCCAAGCCCATGCTCTCAATGCTCCCCATTGATCAGGTTTGCGATATTCTCCTTTATTGACTAAACCAATTATTCCTGCGGTAAGCCCAGCTCCGTTATCGGCTTGAATGCTGCTGGGTTCAATAATTGCATAGCCCCAACCTCTTGAAATTAGTTGTTCTTGCCAAGTCGGTTCACCAGACGAACCTAAACCAATTGGCTTAACTGGACCTGGAGCAAAAAAATTCTTGATATAGCCAAATTCCATTACTAATGGTACAGTTTTATAAGCATTAGCAGGTGTTACTACTACTAAATTGATTGCTACTTTTAGGGAAGGATAAGCTGAATTATCGACTATTCCTTTTAGTGTTTTTTCTTTTATAGCTTGGTTGCCTAATATTGTGTCTTTAACAGATACAATTTGCCAAGTTACAGATGGAATTTTCTCAGGAATCTTTCCGTAAATTTCATTTTCAAAATCGGCTACAATTTCGGGTCTTCTTTTTTCAATCCAATCTTTTTGGGTTTTAACTTTTTGTCCATTTTTTAAAATCAGAGCGTCTGGTAATGTGTATTTATTCACTTTTTCCTCAGAACTGTTGGCTGCATTGTCATCTTTTGGATTGCCAGATACACCTGCACGTATTAGAGAATGGTCTATACCAATTTGCTGAACCATATTGTTATAGTCATCAATGTTTCGTTTATTGATGCTGTCCCGTTGAGCAGGACTAAGACCAAATTGTGCAAATGACGTAAGGCTGATGCTACTAAATAAAATTATTAGTTTTAATTTTTTCATAGAATAAATCTTTATTTCTTCAACTCATTAATATGTTCTGCTATATTAAACATTGTGTCGATATAAATATCTTTTTCATTTTCTTTGAGATAATGAACTAATTGGCTATGAGCTTCCTTTGATACATTTAAACTATGTTCGCCACCCACACCATGAAACAGAAAAACTAACAATTTTCCTGATTTTTGGGCTTGTTTGACTAGCTCAATCATTTGTTCTCCCGAAGTTCCTTCCATACTATAGCAATCCATATCCATCAGTTTCTGTTCATCAAAACTGTGCATTTCCCCTCGGACAGATCTTGCAGCAATAAACTCATTGGACAATGTTTGAATAAATTCTCCCTCAATAACTCTCTTATGTCCGCAAGTGAACGCAAAAGTGCGTTTATTTTTACCGTCTATAGCTTTTAGGTAAGTGTTGCACGTCTTGATTTCATCCTGTATTTTCAGTAAGCTATATTTACTTAAATCATATTCAGGTTTTACCCAACTCATTCCTGGTCCAGTAGCATCGCAAGGATGATTTAGAGTATGATTGCCTAATTCGTGTCCATTGTTTGCGGCTTTTCTCCAATCTTTAATCCTATTAGCAGCGGCGTCCGAAGAAGCTGTTATATAAAAAGTTCCTTTCAGATTTAAAGAATCCAAAACAGGAATTACATTGTCAAGGTGAACATTCAGAGCATCGTCGTAGGTCAAAACTACACTGCATTTTTTGCCTTTCCAAGGTTTATTATTATCCAGAATTTCTCCATCTGTACGGAAAGAAGAAGCGGGTAAATTTGCCGAATTATAGAAGTTGATTCCCTCAGGATTGTCTTGCCAAGCGTATCGAACATATTTTGGATTTTTTATTTCTTCGTTCCAAACTTCAATCTGATTTTTTCCAATTATTCTTGTTTTTGCCCAAACGAATTTTTTATCATAATCTGCTATCGAAAACCAGCGTAATTCTTCGCCATCTTTTGAGGTAATGCTTTCCCCAATAGTATCGAATGTCAAAATAATTTTTCCGTTTACGATTGTTTGTGATTTTAAAGTGGGGCCAGAATGGATTACTTTTTTATCGTTATAGGCAATGTTTTGAGCCGAAAGTGCCAATCGTTTTCCAATATCTTTTTTATTTAATGGGTGAATATCATTCCATTCTCCTAAGTCTGTCGTAACTATAACCGCTGTATTGGGCAACTTAAGGGCTTGGTTTTGTGCTTCTCTAAGTCTTGCCCAATTGCTTTCGGATGGTGTATAGTTGACATCTTGAAAATTAGCCAATTGTACCACAAAGAAAGGCAGTTTTTCATCTTTCCAAAGGCTTCTCCAATTTGTAATTAAGGTTGGCATAAGGACATCGTAAGTTTCAGGATTACCCACATTACTCTCGCCTTGATACCAAAGAATTCCTTTAATTTTCATTGGCAAAACAGGGGCAATCATCGCATTGTATAAAGCTGTTGGTTGATTTTGCTGAACCAAACCTCCGCTAAACCCACCAAAACT
>Ga0209717_1000260_pt1 | contig 66189 bp, 57 predicted proteins | sample AD_UKC048_MetaG_FD_184418 | JGI IMG/M metagenome (GOLD analysis project Ga0209717, IMG submission 184418) | Active sludge microbial communities of municipal wastewater-treating anaerobic digesters from USA - AD_UKC048_MetaG (SPAdes) (version 2) | ecosystem: Engineered > Bioreactor > Anaerobic >...
AGGGCTTGATTACAAGACACCGGCAGAGATTTACTTGCCAAAAATCAAAGAAAGGAGGATGGTTGCTTAACTTGGAAACCACCTTAAATTGGTATTAAAAACGGTCTTGACATACGGTACCACCGTATATATCGGAGTTTGGTTATGTGATTCCGGGAGATCCAAGTATTAATTATCACTCAGATATTAAAATAGACGTGGCGGGAAATTTATATATATTAAATCATAGTGAAAAATGTATTAAAAAATTTAGTAACAGTGGAGTTTTTATTAAAAAGTTGAGTAATGATTCATACAATTCGGGTGGTATCCCTGGTCCTAAAAGTATTGTAATATTCGGAAACTCTTTGTTTGTAAGCGATTTGGCAAAAAACGCTATTGTGATATTTGATCTTGATGGTAATTTCAAGTATGAAATACGTGGTTACACAGAAGGTGGTACATATAAAACGTTATCTGACCCGAACGCCCTTGCTGTTGATTCTTCCGGGAATATTTATGTCTCTGAATCCAACACAGGCGTCCGCCGTATTGTAAAACTAAGCGGAACACTTTTATATAATTAAAAATTATTGATTTGAAGAATATGAATTCAAAGTGAGAATTTTCTTATAAACTTTATAACGTCTGCCTGTGTTTGCTAAATATAAAGAAATTAAACGAGAAAGCATACAACTAAAAAAGAAAACTGATACCATCTTGAATGTAGAACGCAAACTTGCATTGTCATGAGTTTTGCCATGAGTTTTCAGTTACAATACATCCGTGCAAACTGACACGATTTTTGTTAATATAAGGATATATAACACAGGCAATACTGCTGTAAGTACCGGCGGCATAACCGTTAAATACTGGTTCACGCAGGAAGGCATTGATGCTTCAATGGCTGAAGTGGATGATTCAAGAATATTGCCGTCAGGAAAAGATATTAAGACAGGAACAACAGCCGGTGTTTCTGTGTTAAACTGCTCTCAAGACAGATTATTAACTGCCGGATTTGGTACCGATGTGTTACAGCCGGGCGAATACATAGAAGTACATTTAAGGATACATCACACTTCATGGCAGTCATATAACAAGTATACGCAGACCAATGACTACTCTTTTGGAACTCAGTCGTGGTTTACACAGTGGAATAAGATAGGCCTATATTACAATAATTCGCTTGTTTGGGGAATAGAACCGGACTGCTCTCAGCCTATCCCAACCCCAACAATTGGTTTTGCAATGTTTGAAAAGATAAAGAAGGTTCTTAATTATTTGCAATAAGTGTTTTTTGTTTTTGTAATGGTAGACTCGGGTCTTCAGCCCGCGGATTTTGAATCTAATTTTTTATCGTAGAGGCGCAACATGTTGCGTCTCGCCTTTGATTTTGTTCTGGTAGCCGCGCCTTTTTAGGCGCGTTGTTTAAAAAACAATTATTTAAACATAGAGGAGGATTTATGAAAAAAGGAATTTTAATAGGGGTAATTTTTGTATTGATTGTGATGTTGATTTCTTGTAGTAAAAAATCCCAGCCCGCCGAACCTATTGTACCTACCGCGACAGCAACAAACACACCTTATCACGAATTTTTAGGCGCTTGTGGAAGCGAAGGAATGGCCGAGGGCGAGTTGACCTGTATTGAAGCTGTTGTTGTTGATAGTGATAACAATATATATGTAAGTGATGGTTGTACCAACTATATTAATAAATTTAATAGTAGCATGATATATCAGATGAGATGGGGAACAAGTTTAAATGGTAATGGTTTGCTTAATTTTGCGTCTTTTTTATCTAAAGATAGTTCTAACAATATTTATACTTCAGAAGTTTCAAAAGATAGAATTACTAAATTTGATAGTTTGGGGAATGTTTTGACTTATTGGGGCGAGACAGGCGTTGGGCAAGGGCAGTTTGACTATCCTAAAGGAATAGTTGTTAATGGTTCTCAGGTTTATGTGCTGGATGACAATAATAAAAGAATTCAGAAATTTGATTTAAGTGGTAATTATATATCGGAGTTCAGTTATATAATTCCGGGAGAGCCAAGTATTAATTATCATTCGTATCTAGAAACAGATACGCTGGGAAATTTTTATATATTAAATCATGATGAAAATTGTATTAAAAAGTTTAGCAGTAGTGGAACTTTTATTAAAAAATGGGGTAGTAATTCATATAATCCAGGCGGCATGCCGCAGCCTAAAAACATAGCTATTTATGGTAATACATTATATGTCACGGACTTCACACGGGAAATCATAATAGCTTTTGACCTTGATGGAAACTTTAAGTATGAAATCTATGGATACACAGAAGGCGGTATATATAAAAGGTTATCTGATCCGAGTGCCCTTGCTGTTGATTCTTCCGGAAATATTTATGTCTCTGAATCCAACACAGGCGTCCGCCGTATTGTAAAACTAAGCGGAACACTTTTATATAATTAAAAATTATTGATTTGAAGAATATGAATTCAAAGTGAGAATTTTCTTATAAACTTTATAACGTCTGCCTGTGTTTGCTAAATATAAAGAAATTAAACGAGAAAGCATACAACTAAAAAAGAAAACTGATACCATCTTGAATGTAGAACGCAAACTTGCATTGTCATGAGTTTTGCCATGAGTTTTCAGTTACAATACATCCGTGCAAACTGACACGATTTTTGTTAATATAAGGATATATAACACAGGCAATACTGCTGTAAGTACCGGCGGCATAACCGTTAAATACTGGTTCACGCAGGAAGGCATTGATGCTTCAATGGCTGAAGTGGATGATTCAAGAATATTGCCGTCAGGAAAAGATATTAAGACAGGAACAACAGCCGGTGTTTCTGTGTTAAACTGCTCTCAAGACAGATTATTAACTGCCGGATTTGGTACCGATGTGTTACAGCCGGGCGAATACATAGAAGTACATTTAAGGATACATCACACTTCATGGCAGTCATATAACAAGTATACGCAGACCAATGACTACTCTTTTGGAACTCAGTCGTGGTTTACACAGTGGAATAAGATAGGCCTATATTACAATAATTCGCTTGTTTGGGGAATAGAACCGGACTGCTCTCAGCCTATCCCAACCCCAACAATTGGTTTTGCAATGTTTGAAAAGATAAAGAAGGTTCTTAATTATTTGCAATAAGTGTTTTTTGTTTTTGTAATGGTAGACTCGGGTCTTCAGCCCGCGGATTTTGAATCTAATTTTTTATCGTAGAGGCGCAACATGTTGCGTCTCGCCTTTGATTTTGTTCTGGTAGCCGCGCTTTTTTAGGCGCGTTGTTTAAAAAACAAATATTTAAACATAGAGGAGGATTTATGAAAAAAGGAATTTTAATAGGGGTAATTTTTGTATTGATTGTGATGTTTATTTCTTGCAGTAAAAAATTCCAGCCCGCAGAACCTATTGTGCCTACCGCGACAGCAACAAACACACCATATCACGAATTCTTAGGGGCATGCGGAAGCGAAGGAACCGCAGAGGGAGAGTTGACAACCATATACGCTATTTGTGTTGATACTGCGAATAATATTTATGTTAGTGATCCCGGTACAGGATATATAAGTAAATACAATAGCAGTATGATATATCAGATGAGATGGGGAACGAGTTTGAACGGGAATGGATTACTCGATGCGCCATATTTCTTGCTGTCAAATTCTTTAAATGAAATATGTATTTCTGAATCTTTTAATAATAGAATTACGAAATTTAATAATGCAGGAACAATATTGGATTACTGGGGTGAAAGCGGAACCGCTCAAGGGCAGTTTTCTGGAGCGGCTGGATTATATGAATATGGTTCAAATATCTATGTATTGGATGCAAATAATAAACGAATACAAAAATTTGATTCGAATGGCAATTATGTTTCGGAATTTAGTATTATTACTGCAAATGATCCCTCATATTGTACATATTGGGATATGGAAGGTGATTTATATGGCTATTTATATATTGTAAACAATTCTGAGAACTGTATTAAAAAATTCAGCAGTAGTGGATCTTTTATTAAAAAATGGGGTAGTAATTCATACAATCCCGGAGGGATGCCTCAACCAAAAAACATAGCTATTTATGGTAATACATTATATGTCACTGACTTCACACGGGAAATCGTAATAGCTTTTGACCTTGATGGTAATTTTAAGTATGAAATACGTGGCTACACAGAAGGCGGTACATATAAAACGTTATCTGACCCGAACGCCCTTGCTGTTGATTCCGCTGGGAATATTTATGTCTCTGAATCCAACACGGGCGTCCGCCGTATTGTAAAACTAAGCGGAACGCCTTTGTATAATTAATAAAGCTTAATTCATATCTCTGCGTTTAAATCGCCGGTATGTATTTGGATATTTGCGGTAACGGCACGCTTTACGCTGTCCGCTTACTCTTGGCAGTTGTTGGTTTTTAATTGTGTTATTTTAAATTACAGAGAAAAAACACAAACAACGATGTCACCTGCGAAAACAAAATAAAACCGAAATTAAAAACAAGGCGCTATATATTGCGTCTCGTTTTACTTCTTGAGAAGGCAAGTGCCAAGTTGTTTTGGTTTTTACAGCGACACGATGTGTAGTGTCGGATTTTGAAACCTTAGACGCACCATGGTGCGTCTCTACGTGAAAACATACAAACCTTATTTGTCTTCTGAATTTTCGGTTTCTGTTTTATCCGGAATCAGACCTGAAGGAATTTCCTTGTCTATCAGTGAAATAAGATTTTCCACCCTGCCGCGTATAAGGTTAAACTGTTCTTTTGGAACGTATTTTTCTTTTAAATTCTTTTTGGCGTCAAACAGTTCATCCGCAAGGTTTATTGCGGCAAGAATGGCAATTTTTTTTGTGTCTTTAAGGCCGGTGGCGTCCTGAACTTCGGACATTTTGGTGTTTATATATGAGGCAAGGGAAGTGATGTATTCCGGCTCGGCCACGCCTTTAATGGTATATTCGTTTCCGAATATATTGACTGTAATTACGGATTTATCCATTGTCATCTTCTTTGCCGCCGCCAGAGACCTGTTTTAACTGCTCCAGCATGCGGGATATTTTGGCGTATAAAACGCTTCTTTCCTGTTTGTATTTTTCCACTGTTTTCTGAAGGGATTCAAGCTGGTATAAAACATCGGGGGATACAGCGCTGCTGTTTTCGGAAAGCTGTTTTAATTCGGATTTTAACGCGGCGTTTTCAGCGTTTAAGTGATTAACGGCTAAAAGCAGCTCTTTAACTTTTTCTTCAAGTATGTCCATAGCGATAAGGGGCATTTATGACCTCAGCTCCGCGTTGATTTCTTTTTTCAGGCGTCCGATAATGGAGTCCATAATTTTATTTATTTCTGCCTCTCCCAAAGTCCTTTTGGCTGACTGGAAAACTATATTGTAAGCAAGGCTCTTGCAGCCATCAGGTACCTGCTTGCCTTTATATATGTCAAACAGGGTGATGGATTTTATCAGCGACTCCCGGCCGTCCTTAATTATATTTTCCACGGCCGCGTGGCGGACATCGTCCTTAATCACAAGCGCAAGGTCCCTTTTAACAGAAGGGTAGGGTGAAATCTTTGAATAACGTTTTACCGGCTTATAGAATGAATAAAGCTCTTCCAGGTTTATTTCCAGAAGAAAGGCGTTTTCCTTAAGTTTGTTATCATAGGCAATTTCTTCTTTTAACTGGCCTATGGTTCCGACTGATTTTCCGCCAAGCGTGATATCCGCGGAAAATTCAAGAAATTCCGGATACATGGAATTCATTGTATATTCGGGCGTAAGGCCGCAGTTAAGAAGCAGTACAACGGCTTCAACGGCTGATTTTACGTAATAAAGGTCTGTTTTAAGCCCTTTTTTATTGAAAGCAGCCGGCATTATGTCGCCGTAAGACACAGCGCTTAAGTGCGGGACCTGCCTGTATGTGGCGTCAAGCGGTTTGGAAAAGACATTGGCTGTTTCAAACAGGTGTATGTTTTCATTTTCCTTATTGTAGTTAAATATAAGGTTTTTAATCATATCGGGAATCATTGTCGTTTTCATATGCGACTCTTCTTCGTTAAAAGGGTTCGCGATTGCCGCAGGCGTTGGGTGCGAAAAACTTTCGGCCTTTAATTCCTTTAAAAGCTTTTTGTTCATGAAGCTGTAATTTATCGCCTGTGAAAAGCCGTATGAAACCATTACGGAGCGCACTTTGCCGGTAAAGACCTCCAACCCGGGCCTTGAGCCCATTGAAACAGGGGACAGAGGCATTGAAAGGGGAAGGTTGTCATATCCGTAAATCTGCGCGATATCTTCTATAAGGTCAATTTCTTTTTCCATGTCCACCCTGTAGCCGGGGATTGTAACGGCCATTGAATCCGCGCCGCAGGAAATTATCTGAAAGCCAAGGTCTTTAACGACAGCTGACGCGGCTTCAGGCGTAAGATTTATGCCTATAGTTTTGTTAAGTTTTTCAAAGCGCATTGTGACTGTTTTAGGCGCTGCTTTTACGGGGTATACGTCAATAACGTCCCGCGATGCCGTGCCGCCCGATGTTTCAATTATAAGGCTGACCGCGCGGTTTAAGGCGTTTATTGTGTTGTCAATGTCAATTCCGCGTTCAAAGCGGTACGAAGAATCTGATTTTATCCCAAGGCTGCGCGATGTTTTTCTTACCGAACCGGGATGAAAACACGCGGATTCAATTACAACTGTTTTGGTTTCGCTTGTCACGGAATAGTGCTCGCCGCCCATAACGCCGGCTATCGCCGCGGGATTTTCCGCGTCAGCTATCATAAGGTCGGTTTCTTTTGGTTCATAAGTCTTGCCGTCAAGCGCGGTTATTTTTTCGCCTTTGGCAGCAGTCCTTATGATGATTTTGCCGCCCTTAAGTTTTGCAAGGTCAAAAGCGTGAAGCGGCTGGTTCAATTCCAGCAGCACGAAATTTGTGACGTCAACCACGTTGTTTATCGGGCGCACGCCGGCTGATATAAGTTTTTCCTTAAGCCAGTCAGGCGAATCTTTTATTGTCACGCCCTGAATTATCCTTGCGGCATAACGAGGGCAGCGCTCCGCGGAGCGGTTTTCCACTTTAAGAAGCGCGTTAATGTCAAGCTTTGGGTCAATGTAGGCGTCTTTAAGCGCGCAGGAGGGCGTTTTAACAGGTTTTTTATATACTGCTGACGCAAGTCTGGATATTCCAAGGATGCACAGCAGGTCGGGCCTGTTGGGGGTGATTTCAAAGTTAAATATGGCGTCGTTTTTAACAGGGGAGAATTCGGTTCCAAGCGCGTACTTGTTTTCGTCCAGAAGAAGTATGCCGGAATGGTCGTCGCCAAGGCCAAGTTCGCGGCCTGAACACATCATTCCTTCGGATTCAATACCGCGTATTTTTGTACGCTTAATAGTAACGCCGCCGGGAAGGGTGGCGCCAAGTTTTGCAAGCGGCACTGTCTGTCCTTCCTTTATATTGGGCGCGCCGCAAACCACTTTATAGGTCTGCGCGCCGTCTGTTACGTCGCAGTATGAAAGCTTATCAGCGTTAGGGTGTTTTTCAATTTTAAGTATTTTCGCGATGACCACGCCTGATGTTTCGGGCTTTTTTTCAATTATTTCCTCGCACGCAAGGCCTGACATATAAAGTTTTGACGCAAAGTCAGCCGCGGGAACATCTATGTCAATGTATTCTTTAATCCAGTTATAGCTTGCAAGCATTATTGAAAAATCCTCCTTAAAATATGAAGTAAAATGGCATTGTTAATGTTATAAAAGTAATATAATTATACAATATCAGCAAAATATGTCAATTTTAATGTATTAAGTTAACAAACTAAAAATTCGTTAAAATCCCAAAAAACCCTTTAAAAATATAAGGTTTTTTGATTTTCAACCATATCGCTATAAGAATGTATAAAACCACTTATTTTTAAGTGTAATATGGTTTTTTTAAATAAAAACATTATCAGCAATTAAACATACCCCTTGCCAACAAAATCAAATCATAGTATATTCATTTGAAACATAATTTAAGTGAAATGCACGGAGGTAATAATGGAAATAAAAGAGATAAAAGACCGGATACCGGAAATCCGCGAAAGAGTCTCCAAGGTAGAGGTGTATCTTTGACCTGCCCAGGAGAATATTAAGAAAAGGCGAGCTTGAAAGAAAGTCGCAGGAGCCTAATTTCTGGAAAGACACACGTGAAGCCAAAAAAGTCCAGACTGAAATAAAAAGGATAAATGACGATATTGCGGCGCACGAAAAACTTAAAGCCGCTTTTGAAGAGATAGAGACAGGGTTTGAACTTTTGGGAATGGGGCAGGACGCCTCTCTTGAAGCGGAACTGGCGGGCAAGTACACGGAGTTTGTTAAAATACTAAGGCGCACTGAAGTTGTGCTTTTATTTTCCGGCCAGTATGACAGGAACAACGCCATTGTCAAAATACACGCGGGCGCCGGCGGCACAGAATCATGCGACTGGGCGCAGATGCTTTACCGCATGTATAAGATGTGGTGTGAAAACAAGGGCTTTCATGTGGAAGTTACCGACATAATGCACGGGGATGAGACCGGCTTTAAGGACATAACCTTTGAAGTGACGGGCGAATACGCATACGGAAATTTCCGCGCGGAAAAGGGAATTCACAGGCTTGTAAGGATATCGCCGTTTGATTCCAATAAAAGAAGGCACACCTCTTTTGCTTCTCTTGAAGTGATACCAGAACTTGATGATGAAGTTGTCGTGGACATAAAAGAAGAGGATTTAAGGATTGATACATACCGCGCGTCAGGCGCGGGCGGCCAGCACGTAAACAGGACCGAATCGGCGATAAGGATAACGCACCTGCCCACAAATACAGTTGTTCAGTGCCAGAACGACAGGTCGCAGGGCAAGAACAAGGAAATGGCTATGAAAGAGTTAAAGGCAAGGCTGTATCTGCTTGAAGAAGAGAAAAAAAGGCAGGAAATAGACGAAATAAGCGGCGAAAAACGCGCCATTGGCTGGGGCAGCCAGATACGTTCCTACGTGCTGCACCCGTACAAGATGATAAAGGATTTAAGGACAGGTTATGAAAGGGGCGACGTTGACAACGTGCTTGACGGAGACCTTGACGAATACATTGAAGCCTTTTTAAAATTTGAAGCGGAAAGGAAAATAAATGGACAAACTAAAAATTGAACTGCCTTTTGCCACTCTGCTGCCCGATTTTATCTACCAGTTTTTATCGGCGGAGCAGGTGGATAAAGCTATATTTACATGTTTGGAGCTTGAAGACGTGCGCGACGCCCTTGTAGACGCGTCAGAGCCGGAATTAAAGGAAATAAAGGACTTTTTAAACATCATTGAAGAGAGCACACAAGCTGAAACAGAAGGCGGTGAAGAAACAGAACAGGAGGGCGAAGAGGGCATAATAATTTCAAAAGAAAGCGGTCTTGAAAATATGATGGAAGAAGTTGACGCCGAACTGGAAGAAATAGATGATGAAAACTATCACAGGTACACGCCGGGCGAACTTAAATACATTTTTGAAAAGATAATTTACAATATAAACCTTGTGTATGATTACTGCCTTAAACTTACCGGAGTCCCGCTTACTTTATCAATCGGATTCAGGTTTGTGGATGATGATGAATTCCGGGAAACAAACCTGGTTGTTGATTTTCTTCACACCCGGGAAAAACCTGAACCCGCCGAAGGCGCGTTTTTTGTGCCTATGAAGAATTACCTTGTAAGTGATGACGTTATGGCGCGCGCGTATTTCTTTTACGAACCGGAATATAAAAGGTTTTACGCGAAAAAGTTTGACGAAATAGTGAAACTTATAACCCTTAAGGGCATAGCAGGGGAAAGCGGCGAAGGCCCACGGCCGGATCTGCATTAAAGGGCGGCAGGGAAATTAACACGAGGGACGGATGCACAGAGGGACAGATGGACGGAAGTAAAGGCCTATCCCATATACTGTTATCCCATATCCCATAGATAAAAACGCGTTTGGTTTGGATTTGGTAGACGCGGGTCTTCAGCCCGCGGCAGTTTAACTTGGATATAAACAACGCGCCTTAAAAGGCGCGGCTACCAGAGCTAAAAAAATGAAATGCAGTGGTAGGCGCACCCTTCAGGGTGCGGCACTTGAAGTCGCAGTTGTCATTATTTCCGTCCCTCTGTGCATCCGTCCCTCTGACCCTCTGACCCTCTGACCTTCTGACCTTCTGACCTTCTGACCCTCTGACCTTCTGACCTTCTGACCTTCCGTCCCTCCGTCCCTCCGTCCCTCTGTCCCTCTGTCCTTCCGACCTTCCGACCTTCCGACCTTCCGAGCTGCCGTCCTCCAACATTCCTGTTGAACTGGTTGTTTATCAGGTTTATAATATTCTTATAAGGCAGCTATAACACACCCGAGGTGCGTATTGAAAAGGATATTATGCGCGGCAGTAATGTTTTTTATTGCCGTAAACGCCTCTCCATGGGAGTCCCAGCTTTTTCCTTACAGCGCCGGCCTTGGCAAATATACCGAAACTGCCGTTAATTTTAATTCCCGCGTGTGGAAACTTTTGGACTATTCTTACACGGGCTACAACCTCTCTGAAACGCCCCTGCAGCACAATATCCCGTGTAATGTGCTTACCGTTACGGGCACAGGCGATATTTCGCAGGAACTTCAGGATAAAATTAACACTGTGGGCATGGCAGGCGGAGGAATAGTAAAAATTCCCGCCGGCAGTTATACTATAACTCAGACCTCTTCCGGTAAACCGATAGGAATTAACAAACCAAATGTTTCTGTTGAAGGCGCTGGCAGCGGTTATACTTTTATAAACGTCCCTGCCACTCACGTTTACAATGACGAATCAAACGCTTTTGAAGGGGTTTTTACTTTTGAAAAAGGGTCTTTCTTGTGGAATAAAGGGTGGGTTGAAGACGGCACGGTTTTATCCAATATCACAAACACAATCAACGAAGGCGATACTTATATAACCGGGCTTACAAACCTTGCGTCTGTTAACGCAGGTTCTTGGATTGTAATTCAGCAGTATTTCTGGCAGGCTTTTTCACAGGCGAATTCCAACGGCGTATGGACATACGGAGACCCCGGCAACAGGGAATACTCTTTTACGTATCTCAGGAAAGTTTTATCAAAAGACGCGTCAGGGATAACTGTGGATGCGCCTATACCATATACCCTTAACCCCGCCAATAATACTATTTACATCAAGACAAGCGGCACTGACAGGGGCATGCTTGAAAACGTCGGAATATCAGGGATGACGATTCAGTTTGAAGACAACAATAACGGCATTGCCCCCAATACAAGGGAAGGCATGCCTTCCGGGTGCGCTGTGTATTTTGAAGGCGTGGTTAACGGCTGGGTAAAGGACGTATCCGTAATAAACTTTCCGCGTTACGGCATAGTGCCGGAATATTCCGCCCGTATTACAATAGAGGACTGTTATATAAAAAAGACGCAGGACTACGGCGGCGGCGGCGCCGGTTACGGGTTTCACATAAATTGTTCGCAGAATATTTTAATAAGGCGCTGCCACGGTGAACAGGCAAGGCATAATTTTATTGTAAGCAGGGCGCTTTCGCATTACGTTGTTATGACGCAGTGCGTGTCGCTTGATGCCGCGCAGTCAGAAGACACGCACTTTGGATTTTCGCACGCGCTGCTGCGCGATAAATTTTACCAGGGCAACGGCAACGCGTATAACGGATACAACAGGTGGACCACAAGCGGCAACGCGTACGAATCTTACGGGACAGGCGCAAACTGGAATCTTGAAACCGACGGTTATGGGGGGCAGTGGCACGGCGGCGAGTTAAATATAAGCCCTTCAAACAGCGGCTACGCCATACAGGCAGGTATATCCGGCAATTATCTTGTGCATGACGGCGCGGGTTATCCTGCGGGGAGCTATATTGATGGTACTGTAATTAATAACAGCGCAGGGCTGCAGGTCGGGCCCGCGTCGTGGAGGCAGAACGTTTTATACGAAGGCGTGGGCTATTCCGCGGGGCTTACGCCTGATTCGCTTTTTGAAGAGCAGTTAAAAAACAGGGTTGGCGCTGTCGCACAGTGGCAAAATGTTTGTTCTGAAGCGCCGTCATTAACCCCTGTGCCGACAAATACAGCTGTACTTACGCCGGGTATACTTGTATTTGACAGCGAAATACCCGCATTTGGGCTTGGACTTGGCAGCGCGGCAGCCACTCCCGCGTGCACGCTTACGCCGGGCAATAATCCAAACGATGCCGGCCGGAACAGGACAATAAACGGGGCTGAATCTTTCAGGCTTACCACAAGCAGCGGCGACTGGGGAGTTGTCACGAATTTTGGCGGCCCGGATATGAATACTTCGGCGTTAAATTCATTTGACGGTTGGGTTTACCTGACGGACACAAACTATAATTTCAGGCTTCAGCTTCAGCAGGATACCGTGAATATTGGCACGTCTGTGGTGGTAACAGCTGCTTTTGCTGACGGCGGCACGTGGGCGGCAAACCAGTGGAACCATTTTTCCATACCCATGTCTTCTTTTTCGTATACCGGTGCTTTTAACGGCATAGGCATACGCACGGGCAATCTTACCGCGAATAAAACAGCGTGGTTTGATGATTTTTACTTTTTGGGAAGCGCGGTATCAACGCCCACTTTCACGCATACCGAGACAAACACTGCAACTGACACGGCAACAAATACTCCGACACATACGGCTACAAATACATACACACAAACCCATACTTATACAAATTCGGCCACGCCTACTTCAACACAGGTAATAACGCTTACGGGAAAAATTCTTTTTTCCACAAACCGCGACGGCAACTGGGAAATATATTCGCGCGACCTTGAAACAGGCGCTGAAACAAACCTTACAAACAGTCCGGCAAATGAATTAAACCCGTCCGTGTCGCCGGACGGTTTGCGCGCGGTTTTTTACTGTGACGCGGACGGCGACAATGAAATATATCAGATTGACCTTGCAACGCTGCAGGTAATAAAACTTACAGACAATACCGCAAGCGATTATGACCCTTCATATTCGCCGGACGGGCTTAATGTTGTTTTTAAATCAAACCGCGATGACGGCTACGGGGATATTTTTAAAATGGCAGCAGACGGGTCAGGGCAGGTTAACCTTACGCCTTTGATGAATACAACGGAAGAATGGGACCCGTGCTTCACGCGCGGCGGAAGCCAAATTGTTTTTGTGTCAAGGACCGGCGCCGGTGCTGAGAGCGATGAAATCTATATTATGGCGTCTGACGGGCAGGCAATTACACGGCTTACAAATAATGCGGTACCGGACTGGTATCCTTCGTGTAATCCCGCGGAAGACAAGATACTTTTTATTTCAAAAGAGCCATCTGACGCGGATGACGGAATTTACACAATGAATTTTTCAGGCGGAGCAAGGGCTGTCCTGCTGCAGGCAACAGGGGATGACAATGACCCGGCGTATTCACAGGACGGCTCAAAAATACTGTACATTAACAATAATTCCGGCAATTATAATATTTATATTATGGATTCTGACGGGTCAGATTCTGTTCCTGTAAATTCCGAGGCATCAAATGAACTTTGCCCTGTGTGGGTAAACACTATGATTGTCACTCCCACATTCACGCACACGCAGACTTATACTTACACGGCGACAAATACGCATACAGAGACAGCGACAACGGGAAACACCTTAACTCACACGCACACGTATACGGACACCGCGACAGAAACAGCAACAACAGCAAACACTTTCACTCACACACAGACGCATACAGACACCGCGACAGGGACGGTGACAACAGCAAACACTTTCACTCACACTCAGACGCATACCGATACCGCGACAAATACAGCCACTTACACATGGACTCGGTCATATACCAATACGGCGACAAATACCGCAACAACGGCAATCACCGCCACATACACGTGGACGCAGGCATATACCAATACGGCAACAGATACTGCGACAGTAGCCAACACAGCCACTTATACATATACCCGCACTAATACGCATACCCATACTGCAACTTCTACCCGGACTTACACTATTACCAATACTGCAACGGCGATAAACACAGCCACTTATACATATACGTGGACTTATACGTCTACTCCCACATATACTGCCACTCCCACTCATCAGGCTGTTGAAATGGCAGATGACGGCGGGGCTTATATTTTTCCAAATCCGTTTTCGTCCTTGAAACAGCAGGGAATAACGGTAGTTTATGAAGCGGACACAAGACATACATCAGTGGAATTCCTGGTGTATTCCGTGTCGTACAGGCTGGCGCTAAAAAAGATAATTATTGTTAATAATGACCCGGGATTAAACTCTGTTTTTATCGGCAGGCAGGTATTCAAAAGCCTGGCAAACGGCACTTATTATTACGTTGTGGTGTTAAAACAGGGGAATGAAGTTCAAAAACTTAAACCGGGCAGCCTTATAATAATTAAATAACTATTTTATTAATTTAATCCTGTTTGGCGGCCAGTAAACACAGACGGCTTTTCCGCGTACTTTCTTAAGGGGCAGGGCGCCCCAGAACCTGCTGTCATACGATTCGTCACGATTATCTCCCATCACAAAAATATGGCCGTCAGGGACTGTTGTCAAAGGAAAGTTATCCCTTGGGGAAAAGAAAGCTGAAATTGTCAAAGGGCTTGAATGGGTTTTGTAAGGCTCGTTTTGTATTTCACCGTTTACGTATAAAACCTTGTCTTTTATTTCAACGGTATCACCGGCTGCTGCCACGCATCTTTTTATCCACATTTCATTTGTTTTGTCTGTGGGGTCGCGCATTATCACAACTTCATTACGCTTTGGCTTGTTTATGTCAAACACCAGTTTGTCGTTAAAGGGGTTGTAATAGCCGTAATAGAATTTCATGGCCACAGGATGGTCGCCGACAAGAAGGGTGTTTTCCATGGAAGGGGTGGGGATGGCAAATGTCTGAACCACTGTTATGCGCAGAAATGTTGCTATTAAAAGCGCTTCAAAAGCGGCCTGAGCCCAGTCGCGCGCGGGGTGTTCTTTTTTAAGTTTTAATACCATTACCACAAAAGCATATATGGCGGTGATTGCCGTAAAGATTACCCAGTAAGAAGCCTCTGAAAATCCGTGTGTCATTATTTATTACCTCCTTTATAAATAAAAATTTCGCTGATTGCAGCTTTGAAAAAATCGCTTATTTTAAAAGCCAGTTCAAGGGAAGGGTCATACCTGCCGTTTTCTATTGCTATTATTGTCTGGCGCGTAACTTTTAATTTTGCTGCAAGTTCTTCCTGTGTGATGTTTTTTTCCGCGCGCATCACGCGTACTTTGTTTTCCATTTAACCCACCTGTTTTTTATCAAGATAAAAGTATACCGCAAGGTCAATAAGAAGGATAAAGCACACGGAAAAACAAAGGGTGTAACCAACAGCACTTATAACAGGATTGCCTTTGCCGAAAAAGGAAAGCAGCACTATGCCTGTTAATGCGGCCAGATTGCTGAACACGGTGACCGCCGCGCGCGCGGAAGACGCGCCAATCTGTTTAATACGTTCATCTTCCATTACCAGTTCTTTGATATGCCTTTTAAGAATAATGACAAGAAGCACGCCGATTGCCAAAGTGAAAAGGGGGATAAGGTAATTGTGAAGAATAACCCCCGCGCCTACGCCCAGCGCTGTAAGCACAGTTACCGCGGAAACCGCAAACCTGTATTTTTTTTCGTTCATTTTATTACCTCCTTTTTTATCGTTATTTCAAGTGTAAAGCATACTTTACATAATGTCAAGTAAACTTTACATAAGGTTATCTACTCGAACGTAGCGTATGTGAAATCTTCGGATATGGTATTACTTTCCTGGTTTATGGACCGGTATTGTTTTTTTCTTTTTTGCCATGTTAACCTGCTTGAAATATCACTTTAAATATGCTTTAATATGAAAAAGGAGAAAATATGCAGGACATTGTATTCAAAACCACAAGGCACATAGTATCCCTTATTGCTGAAATTAACGAATTAAAGGGCAGAATAGAAGGCTGTGGAGTTAAGGTGGCATATAAACCGGCGCTTCAAAAGGAGGCTTTTCTGCGCAATGCCCTTGGCTCAACGGCTATTGAAGGCTATGTTCTAAGCCTGCCTGAAGTTAAAGCGCTGGCAGCCGAGAAAAATCCCGGCCGGGAATTAAACATAGCCGAAAGGGCGGTCTTTAATTACCTTGCAGCTATAAGGTTTGTTCAAAAAGCATCAAAAAAGCCGTTTACGCAGAATATGATATTAAAGCTGCACAAGATAACCGCGGAAGGAACCTTAAAGAGCGGCGAAGCCGGAGAGTACAGAAAAATACAGAATTATGTTGTTGACGGATTAGGTTCTGTTATTTACAGACCGCCGGCCGCCGGGAAGGTAATAATGCTTATGCAGGAACTGGAAAAATGGATAAAAACAAAGGCAATAGATTATCCGGCAGAAATTGCGTCAGGAATAATTCATTACAAATTTGTGTCCATACACCCTTTTATTGACGGAAACGGAAGGGTTGGCAGGCTTCTTGGGCTTTGGGAACTGTTAAGGCGAAACTTTGACACTCTGCATATTTTTTCCGTGGATGATGTAATATACAGGCACAAAAAAAACTATTATCTTGCGCTTCAATCCGCATCCGGCGGAGATTTAACAGGCTGGCTTGAATTTTATCTGGAAGCTGTAGCACAGGCCCTGACAGAAGCATGGAAACGGGTTCTGGAAGCGGGCGTAGTTTCTATGGGAAAGGACATTACACTTACCCCAAAACAGGAAAAAACATTAAGCCTGCTGAGGGGCGCAGGCAGATTAAGCGTAAAGGAATTATCAGCAGCCCTGAAAATCACGGTACAGGGGACGCATTTTATTCTGAAACCTCTTCAAAAAGCCGGTATAGTAATAAGAACCGGCGGAAGAAAAACGGGAAAATACGAACTTACGGATTAAAGATAATAGGGGACGGACCTTGAGTTGAGAGTTGATTAAAATGAAGAACACGTAGTTATGTTTTTAATTAAAAGCTTGAATAAAAAATGCCTAAAATCACGAATTGTATAATTGTTTTGGCAGCCGCGGCTTTTCCCGGTTGTTGCAGTAACAAACCGTTTGCTATGGCGGAGATGGCAGCCCGCGTGTTTTAATCTGTGCTGTAAAATCAACTGCCGCACCTTAAAAGGTGCGCCTACCGGATCAAAATCGATCCTTCGACCTTCCAATCTTTTGTTGTTTCCTTACGACCCTCTAACTTTACGATCCTCGCGTTGACAAACCCCTTAATCCTGCTTGAATACAATTAATCTTTATGTTATTATTGTGCAATTATTTACCTCTGGAGGATGAAATGGACTATTTTGGCTATAAAAATAACGTGCTTTGCGCGGAAGATGTTGATATAAACACCCTTGCAAAAAAATACGGGACGCCGCTTTATGTATACAGCCATAGGACAATTACAGAGCATTTTCGCAAGATAAAGTCGGCATTTTCTGACATGCCGACGCTTATATGCTATTCGGTAAAGGCGAATTCAAACCTTACTTTCCTTAATGTGCTTGCAAAGGAGGGCTCCGGTTTTGATATTGTGTCAGGAGGGGAATTGTACAGGGTAATTAAAGCCGGCGGAGACCCTAAAAAGGTTGTCTACGCGGGTGTGGGCAAGACAGAAGAAGAGATAGTATACGGCATTAAAAGCGGCATTCTTCTTTTTAACGTGGAAAGCGTAAATGAATTAAAGCAGATAAACAATGTCGCCAAAAAGATGAAAAAAACCGTGAATGTGGGGCTGCGCATAAATCCGGACGTGGAAGCCGCGACGCACCATTATATAACAACAGGCAAAAAGGAAAACAAGTTTGGCATTGATATAGAACTGGCGACAACGCTGTTTACAGAGGCAAGAAAATTTAAACACGTAAATATCAAAGCGGTTGATATGCACATCGGTTCGCAGATAACCACAATAGAGCCGTATGTAAAAGCAATCAGCAAGATAAAGAAAATAATAGAAGGCTTAAATGAAACCGGCGCAAAGATAGAGTATTTTGACATAGGCGGCGGGCTTGGTGTTATTTATGACGAAGAAAAGCCTTCAACAGCCGCCATGTTTGCATCGGAAATTAAGCCGCTGTTTAAGGGAATGAACATTAAGCTTATCCTGGAACCGGGAAGGTTTATTTCCGGAAATTCCGGAATACTTGTCGCGAAGGTTATTTACAATAAAAAAGGCGGCACTAAAAACTTCCTTATTACGGATACGGGAATGAACGACCTTATCAGGCCAAGTTTGTATCAGGCGTATCATAAGATTCTGCCGGTGAACGTAAACAAGGCAAAGCTTAAGCTGTATGACGTGGTAGGTCCCATATGCGAAAGCGGAGATTTTCTGGCAAAAGACAGGCACCTGCCCGAAGTAAAAGAGGGCGATTTGCTGGCTGTGCGCACTGCAGGCGCGTACGGAATGGTTATGTCCAGCAATTATAACTCCCGCCGCAGGGCCGCGGAAGTAATGGTAAAGGGTAATAATGTTTTTCTGGTCAGGGAAAGGGAAACAATGGAAGACCTTACCGCTAAAGATAAAATTGCCGATATCAGGTGAAAACAGATGAAAAAAAATAAGTTAAAGGGCATACAGTTTACAAAGATGTCAGGCGCAGGCAATGATTTTGTTGTTATTGATAATTTTAACGGAAAGTTAAAGCTTTCGGCAGAGCAGATAGTAAAAATCTGCAGGCGTAAATTTGGAATTGACGCCGACGGCATCATTCTTCTTGAAAAAATAAAGGGCGCTGACTTCTATATGAGATTTTATAATAATGACGGGTCAGAAGCTTCCATGTGCGGTAACGGGGCGCGCTGTATCGCCCGTTTTGCCTATGTTAAAGGTTATGTAAAAGATAAAATTCACTTTATGGCAAAAGACGGCCCGCATTACGCGGAAATAAAGAAAAACGGCGACGTGAAACTGCAGATGATAAACCCGCACACGCTTCAGCTTAATATTAAAGTTAAGGTGGACGGCGGGGAATTTAAGGGCGGTTTTGTAAACACGGGCGTGCCGCATTTTGTTACAGAGGTAAAAGAACTGGATAAGTTTGACGCGGTAAAGTTTGGAAACCGGATTCGTTTTCACAAACAGTTTGCGCCAAACGGCACAAACGCCATGTTTGTTGAAAAGGCGGGAGTGAACAAGTATAAAATCCGTTCATATGAACGCGGAGTGGAAGATGAAACGCTTGCGTGCGGGACAGGGGCGACCGCGGCCGGTGTAATTATGAACGCTTATGGCAAGGCAGTCAGCCCGGTCACATTTGAAGCGCCGGGCGGCACGCTGAAAATATCTTTTAAATACAGGGACGGAAAATACACGGACGTTTTTCTTGAAGGCAGCGCGGATATAGTTGCCGAAGGTATTATTTCGGAGACCGTTTATAAACAGTAAAAAATCAGGAGGTAATTGACATGTTCCGCGGATCTTATGTGGCAATAGTAACACCTTTTAAGAACGGTAAAATAGACGAAAAGGCGTACGCCAAGCTTATAGAGATGCACGCGAAAGCGGGAACCGACGGCATTGTGCCGTGCGGAACCACGGGCGAATCGCCGACTTTAACGGTTGAAGAGCACGAAGGTTTAATAGAGATGACCGTTAAACTTGTGAATAAGCGCATGAAAGTGATGGCAGGTACAGGTTCCAATTCCACGGCAGAAGCCATAGAGTATTCACAGGCAGCGGAAAAAGCCGGTGCTGACGGATGCCTTATAGTAAACCCTTATTACAACAAGCCCACACAGAACGGGCTGTATGAACATTTTAAGGCTGTTGCCGCTTCGGTTAAAATACCGATTGTTGTTTATAATATATTAGGCAGGACCGGCGTAAATGTTTCAACGGCGGTTATGGGTAAGCTTGCAAAGATTAAAAACATAACCGGCGTAAAGGAAGCAAGCGGCGACCTTTCGCAGATGAGCGAAGTTATAGAAACCTGCGGGCCGGATTTTGATGTACTGTCCGGCGATGACGCGCTTACGCTTCCTCTTTTATCCCTTGGAGGCCACGGCGTAATTTCCGTGGTGGCAAACATTATTCCAAAGGACGTAAAAAATATGATTGACGCTTTTAACGCGGGCGACATTAAAAAGGCTCGGGCAATGCACCACAAAATGTTCCCGCTTGTAAAATCAATGTTCACAGAGACAAACCCGATACCGGTAAAGGCGGCAATGGCTGTCCTTGGAATGATAGAGCCGGAAATAAGGCTTCCCATGACGCAGCCTTCGGCTGAATCGCTTGAAAAAATTAAAAAGGCAATGAAGGATTACGGATTAAAATTTTAAAGCGGAGGCGTATTTATGATAAGAATAGGGATTTCAGGCGCTGCGGGCAGGATGGGCAGGGCTGTCGCGTCGGTTGCCGCAAGGTTCAATGACATAAAGGTCACGGCCTTTGTTGAAAGAAAAGGCCACGAGCTTGTTAATACAAAAATAAACGGCGTAACCGTTACGGATGACCTTAACAAAGTTGTGAATGATTTTGACGTTTACGTGGATTTTTCCGCGCCGCAGGCGTCGCTTGAAGCTATAAAAATACTTTTACCGGCGGGCAGGGCGCTTGTCCTTGCGACAACCGGTTTTACAAAAGAAGAAACCGCCATAATTGACGCGGCTTCCAAAAAGATGCCGCTTGTATTCTCCAGCAATTACAGCGTGGGGATAAATGTCATGTGGAAAATACTTGAACAGGTGACACCCATACTCCGCGATGACTATGACATTGACATTGTGGAATCGCATCACAGGCACAAAAAAGATTCGCCGTCAGGCACTGCCGTTACCTGCGCGGAAATTATAATGCGCGAAAAAGGGCTTCCTTATGATGAAAACGTCATTTACGGCAGGTCAGGCAGGGACAATGAAAGGCCAAGGGGACAGCTTGGCGTGCTTGCAGTGCGCGGCGGCGGCGTAATGGGCGAACATACCGTCATTTACGCGGGCGATGACGACAAACTTGAAATTAAGCACACCATAATTTCGCGCGACACGCTTGCGGCAGGCGCCGTAAGGGCCGCAAAATACGTACACGGCAAAAAAGCCGGGCTGTATTCAATGAAAGACGTGCTTGGCCTTTAAACAGGGGATTTAACTTTACAAAACCGCAAGGGGTAAAAATGTCAAGATACGTAAGGTATAAGAACGCGGAAAATGAAATTAAGTGGGGCCTTGTGGGCAATGACGGCAATTTTCTTGAAATAGAAGGCGACAGGTTCACGCAGTACAATATAACTGATAAAGTGGTGGAAGCGGACAGCGTCCGTATTCTGCCGCCTTCTGACCCCAGCAAAATAGTATGTGTAGGGCTTAATTACGCGGATCACGCGGCGGAAATGGGGCTTGCCGCGCCGGAAGAGCCGGTTATTTTTATAAAGCCCGCGACAACCGTGATTGCGCACGGGGAAAAGATAAAAATACCGCCCCAGAGTTCCCAGGTGGAATTTGAGGCTGAGCTTGCCATAGTGATAAAAAATGAAATCAAGGACATAGACGAAGACGAAGTTATGGATAACATACTTGGTTTTACATGTTTTAATGACGTCACGGCGCGCGACCTTCAGAAAAAAGACGGGCAGTGGACAAGGGCAAAATCTTTTGACACTTTCGGGCCGGTGGGGCCGTTTGTAAGAAAGAATGTTGACCCGGATAATCTTGACATCTGCCTTTCGGTAAACGGCGAGATTAAACAGCATTCAAACACTTCGCAGTTTATTTTTAAGACAAAAAAACTTGTAAGTTTTATATCCTCTGTGATGACTTTGTACAGGGGCGACATAATTTCCACTGGCACTCCCGCCGGCATCAGCGCGCTTAAAAAAGGCGATGTGGTGGAAGTGGAAATAGAGGGAATAGGCAAGCTTACGAATTTTGTGGAGTAGTGTAAGAATAAGCAGTTAAGCTATAGGCAGTTAAGCATAAGCGAAAGATTTAAACACAGCGGATTAAGCTATAGGCAGTTAAGCATAAGCAGTTAAGCTATAGGCAGTTAAGCATAAGCGAAAGATTAAATTTTGTTTTTAATGTAGAGGCGCAATATATTGCGCCTCGTTTTTAAAGGCAGACGCACCATGGTGCGTCTCTACAATAAAAAAATTATTGGAAGCTGCTGTTAATTATAATTCAGGAGGAACAAAAATGGATGTGGCAAAAAGGTTAAAGAAACTTCCGCCTTACATATTCGCGGAAATTGACAGAAAGAAAAAAGCGGCTATTGAAGCGGGTAAAAGCATTATTAATATCGGCATCGGCGACCCTGACAGGCCGACTCCAAAAAAGATTCTGGATTTCATAAAAGAAGCCGCTGACAATACCGCTAACCACACTTATCCAATCGGCAAAGGCAGCAAGGTGTTCAAACAGGCCGTGGTAAAGTGGATGTCAAAAAGGTTCGGCGTGACGGTTAATGATAATGAAGTAATGGCTCTTATAGGCGCAAAGGACGGCATCACGCATCTTCCTTTGGCTTTTGTAAATCCCGGTGATGTTGTGCTTATCCCGGATCCGGGATACCCGGGCTACACGTCAGGCACAATTTTATCCGGCGGCACCCCTTATTACATGCCGCTTAAGGAATCAAACGGCTTTCTGCCTGACCTTGACGCGATTCCCGAAAAGGTTTACAAAAAGGCAAAGATAATGCACCTCAATTATCCGAATAACCCCACTTCCGCGATGGCGGATTTGAAATTTTACAAAAAGGCGATTGCCAAAGCAAAAAAATACGGCTTTATTATTTCACAGGACGCGCCTTATTCGGAAGTATACTTTGACCCCAAAGACAAACCTGTTTCCATGCTGCAGATACCGGGCGCGAAAGAGCACGTCATAGAATTTTACTCCATGTCCAAGACATACAATATGACAGGGTGGAGGGTCGGTTTTGCCGTGGGCGGGGAAAAAATTATAAACGGCCTGGCGCTTGTAAAGGAAAACATGGATTCAGGCACGGTTTCCGCGCTTCAGGAAGCATCCGCAAGGGCGCTTTTTGAATGCGAAAAAGAGGAAAAAGAGATAAGGGATTTGTATAAAAAACGCGCCAAAATTTTCACAAAAGGGCTGCGTGAACTTGGGTACGAAGTGATTGAATCCAAAGGCACGCTTTACCTGTGGATAAAAATACCCGGCAAATACACGTCAATGGAATTCGCGTCAAAACTGCTTGAAGAAGCCGGCCTTGTCCTTACGCCGGGGATTGGTTTCGGAAAATCCGCCGATAAGTACGTAAGAATAGCGCTTACGGTTGAAGAACCGGTAATCCATCAGGCGCTGGAAAGGCTTAAAAACCTGAAATTCTGACAAAAAGAGGTTTTAAATGAAGGTATTTCTTTCGCTGGGCGCCAACAAAGGCGATAAAAAAAGCAGCCTTAAAGAGGCATTAAAAAGGCTTGGCGAAAATAAAATTAACGTCAGAAAAATTTCGTCCGTGTATTTAACAGAACCCTTTGGCTATAAAAAACAGCCTGATTTTTTAAATATTGCTGTTCAGGCGGAAACAAAACTGACGCCTTTTGACCTTCTTGATACGGTAAAGCGGATAGAAAGTGAAATGGGAAGAAAACCGGATTCCGGCCGCAGATGGGGCCCCCGCATAATTGATATTGACATCATTTTTTATGGTAATATAATGATTAATAGCGGCCGGCTTACAATTCCTCACGCGGGGCTGGCTGAAAGGTTGTTTGTGCTTGTACCGCTTGATGAAATAGCCGGCGGGTTCACCCATCCGGCGTTTAAATTAAGTGTTAAAGAACTGCTTAAAACCTGCAAAAAAGAAGAAAAAATATTAAGAATCGGAGCGCTGAATGAATAGGTTTCATTATATAGCGGTGGAAGGCGTGCTTGGCGCGGGGAAAACCACTTTTTCCAAAATGCTTGCCGAAGACTTAAAGGCAAAAGCGGTTTTGGAACAGGTTGACAACAACCCATTCCTTGAAAAATTCTATAAAGATATGGGCGGCTACGCTTTTCAGACCCAGCTTTTTTTCCTTATTAACAGAATAAAGCAGCAGGAGCCGTTAAAACAGATGGACCTGTTTGATTCCGGAATTGTCGCGGATTACATTCTTGATAAGGACCGCCTGTTTGCCTATGTAACGCTGGAAGAAAACGAGCTTGCGCTGTATGAAAAAATACATAAAGCGGTTGTTGATGAAGGGTCTTTGTTAAAACCCGACCTTGTAATTTACCTTCAGGCAAGCGTGGAAACCCTGATGGAGCGCATAAAAAAGCGCGGAAGAAAGTATGAAAAAACCATCAACAAGGATTACATAAGCGAATTATCAGAGGCGTATAATTATTTCTTTTCGCATTTCCCAAGGACCACGCCTCTGGTTATTGTAAACACGGACGAGGTTGATTTTGTAAACGACAGGAAAGCGTACGAACTTATAAGGGATTATGTTTTAAATATCAAGGGCGGAATCAATTACTATACACCCAGGATGAGATGATTAAAAATGCTTCATATAAACGCTATAAAGGCGCTTAAAAATAAAAGAAAGATTGTAATGCTTACCGCGTATGAATACATAACCGCCTTTCTTCTTGAAAAGGCAAAGGTTGATATTATCCTTGTGGGAGATTCCCTTGGCATGGTTTTTCAGGGAAGGAAAGAGACCATTCCCGTAACCGTTGAAGATATGATTTATCATACAAAAGCCGTAAAGCGCGGCGCGCCCGATACTTTTGTCATAACGGATATGCCGTTTATGTCCTATCAGGCATCGGTTGCCGATGCGGTCAGAAATGCCGGAAAGATAATCAAACAGTCAGGCGCTAACGCGGTTAAAATTGAAGGCGGAAAAGAAATCATTCCGCAGGTAAAAGCTGTTATCGGAATAGGAGTCCCGGTAATGGGGCACATAGGGCTGCAGCCGCAGTCGGTAAAAAAGTACGGCGGGTATCCTGTAATGGGAAAGACCGAAGACGAGGAAAAGGAACTGATTGAAAACGCGCGGGCGCTTGAAAAAGCCGGCGTTTTTGCGATAACGCTGGAAAAAGTAAAAGCGTCTGCGGCGGCAAAGATTACAAAAGCCGTATCAGTGCCGGTAATAGGCATCGGCAGCGGAGCCAAATGCGACGGGCAGGTGCTTGTGACACACGATATGCTGGGTTTCTTTCCCGATTTTACCCCAAAGTTCGTAAAAAAATATGACAACCTCGGGCCGCGCGCGTTAAAAGCCATTGTGAAGTTTTCAGATGACGTAAAAAGCGGCAAGTTTCCGTCTAAAAAACAAAGTTATTAACGGAGGATTTTTTGAAGATAATAAGAAACATAGCGGAGATGCAGAAATATTCGGACAGCATCCGCAGGGCGGCAAGAAAAACGCCACATATCATGGGGTTTGTCCCGACAATGGGCTACCTTCACGAAGGCCATATATCGCTTGTAAACGCGGGCGCGAAAGACTGCACCAAAATGGCGGTAAGCATTTTTGTAAATCCGGCTCAGTTTGGGCCCAACGAGGACCTTACAAAGTATCCGCGCGATGAACAGCGCGACCTTACAATGCTTGAAGAAACCAAAAGCGTGGACTGCGTTTTTATACCGTCCGCGGAAGAGATGTACCCCGAGGGATACGCGGCTTACGTGAATATGGAAAATGAAATGACCAAAACGCTGTGCGGCATCTCCCGTCCCGGCCATTTTAAGGGCGTGATGACGGTTGTGGCAAAGCTTCTAAACGCGGTAAAGCCGGATAAAATGTACCTGGGGCACAAAGATATGCAACAGGCAATAATACTTACAAAAATGATTAAAGACCTTAATTATGACACCGAAGTCATAATCTGCCCGACAGTAAGGGAAAAAGACGGGCTTGCTTTAAGCTCCAGAAATTCATACCTTTCGCCGGAAGAACGCAACACGGCCCCTGTACTTTATAAGGCGCTTCAGATGGCGGTAAGTATGTCGGAGCTTGGCGAACGCGATGCCGCGGTTATTATCAGGGAAATAAAAAGAAAATTAAAGGAAGACAGGGTGGAAATTGACTATGTGGAAATTGTCAATCCGATGACGCTGGAAAAAACAGAAAAAATTTCCGGCAGCGCTCTTATAGCAGCGGCAATTTTTGTCGGAAAAACCAGGCTTATTGACAATGCAGTGATTCGGGTCAGCGAATAACCGGCCCTGCCAAACGGAGGAAGAAAGAATGATGATAGAAATGCTTAAGTCAAAGATTCACAGGGCGGTTGTTACCGACAAGCACCTGGAGTACGAAGGCAGCATAACGCTTGATTCCGCGCTTATTGAAGCGGCGGGCATACGCGTCCATGAAAAGGTCCACGTGCTTGACCTTAATAACGGCGAGCGTTTTGAGACTTATGTAATTGAAGGCAAAAGAAATTCGGGTCAGATATGCGTTAACGGCGCCGCCGCGAGGCTTGTGGAAAAGGGCGATAAAGTAATTATTATCGCTTACGGCTTTGTAAATGAAGAAGGCGCGGATGAACTTGTGTCAAAAATAGTAAAAGTTGATGATAAAAATAAAATAATAAAGAAAAAGGTGAAAAAATAATGCTTTTCAGAAGGCAGAAAAAACTGGGTATAATAGGCTGCGGAGCGATAGGCACGGAAATAGCCTGCGCGGTTGATAACGGAGACATCAACGTGGCGCTGGAGGCGTGCTGTGACACTGACAGGGCCAAGTATCATCTTCTTGTGTCAAAATTAAAAAAAGCAAAACCCGCTTTAATGGATATGGAAAAACTGATTAAAAAATGCGACCTTGTTGTTGAATGCGCGCAGAAGGCCGCGGTTAAGGATATTTTTAAACTTGCCATCAAGCATAACAGGGACATTGTATTTTTAAGCGCGGGCGGCGTCCTTGAAAATATGGACCTTGTTGAAGAAGCCAGAAGCAAACTGATAAACGTATATGTCCCGTCCGGAGCCGTGGTGGGGATTGACGGCCTTGACGCCGCAAAATACCACGGATTAAAACAGGTTACGCTGATTACAAGAAAGCCGCCAAAAGCGTTTGCCGGCGTGAAATACCTTGAAGACAAGGGTATTAATCCCGCGGATATAGTGACAGAGACCGTAATTTTTGACGGTACTGCCAGGGAAGCGGTTATCGGTTTTCCCGCGAATATAAACGTTGCCGCCACCTTAAGCATAGCGGGCATAGGGCCGGACGCCACAAGGGTGAAGATAATAGCCGACCCTTTTGTAAGCACAAACAAGCACGAACTGATTGTTGAAGGCGATTTTGGAAGGTTCAGGGCGATAACGGAAAACTTTCCGTCGCCGAATAATCCCAAGACAAGTTATCTGACCGCGCTGTCGGTAATTGTGCTGATTAAGAAGATAGTGGAGCCCCTTCACATAGGGACTTAGCCCCAAAAAACGCGGGGGTTTAATGGCCGGAAAAATAAAATTCAATATATTCAAAAACAGGGATTTTCAGGGTATACCGGCGGTATTTTTTATTTTGTGTTTGCTTATAGGGATTGTTTTCATCTCGATTGTACATTTTCAGATGGAAACAGAAAGCCAGAAGCGTAATATAAGAAAAAACGCGGAAATGCTTGCCGGTTTAATAGAAGGTAAGGTGTTCGTAAGGCTGAACACCGTGGTGGAATCCCTGTCTACTGACAGCCATTTTATAAGCCTTTTAAAAAATGATAAAAGCATGGCAGGAGATGAAATTCAGTCTGTGCTGAATGTTCTGGCAGCTTCAGTTAAAATTGACCTGTTATATCTTATGGACGAAAAAGGTACTGTGTTTGCTTCTGCTGTATCCGAAGGCGTATCTCTTGAGGGGGAAAACTATTCATTCAGGCCTTATTTTAAAGAGGCATCCGAGGGAAAAAATTATATTTATTCCGCTCTTGGCGTAACAACAGGGAAAAGGGGAATATACTGTTCAAGGGCTATGCGCGTAAACGGCAGGCGGATCATTATTGCGGCTAAGGCCGGCACTGAAGAAATCGAAAGAATAATGGCCGAAATTAAGGTCGTTTCCGCGCTTGTTACGCCGGAAGGCGTTATTTTTGCATCAGGAACTCCGGATTTTATTTATAAAAGTGTTGATATTCCGGGTCATGGAAAAATAAAGAGCCCTTATGATGAAAAACGTTTTGAATATAAAAAATTAAAAAATGTAAACTGGAATTTTAAAGGCGAAACTTTCGCTTACAACGGGGAAACTTTCCTGTATTCCGCTGTTCCTGCCGGGGAAAACGGCTGGATGGTTCTGGCCGCGGAAAAGGAATCGGTTAAAGCAGCGCTTTCGCCGGTTTTTAAAACTATAATGGGAATCAGCGGCGCCGGTTTTGTCCTGATACTTTTATTCATGTTTTTATCTTTAAGAAGCGTGTCAAAAAGAAAAATCGCGGAGAGGCATGTTGTAGAAAGCGAAAAGCACCTTAGAAAAATACTTAACAGCACGCAGGAAGGTTTCTGGCAGGTTGATAAAAGGGGAATAACGGTTGATATTAACCCCGCCATGTGCACGATGCTTGGTTATAAAAAAGATGAAGTCATAGGAGAATCAGCGTATTTATATCTTGGCGACCTTATGGCGGAACTGTTAAAAAAATACATATCAGTAAGCAATAAAAACGCGGATACACCGCCTATAAGGATGGACCTGACAAAAAAAGACCAAACGCTGATTCCTGTTATTGTAAATCCGACTCCGCTGTTTTCCGATTCCGGCGAATTTGCCGGGATATTCGCGATGGTTTCGGACATGGAAGAACTGTTAAAGACGGAAGAGGCTCTGCGCCAGTCAGAGGAGACTTATAAGGAAATTTTTGATTCCGTAAATGACGCGATATTCATACACGACCTTAAGGATTTCCATATTGTTGACGTTAACCGCAAGATGATGGAACTTTACCGGTGCACAAAAGAACAGGCGCTTTCGGATTTGTTAAAATCAAAACATTTTGATTCGGAACAAAGGAAAAAAGAATATCTGCTAAAGGCTGCGTCCGGGATTCCTGTTGTTTTTGAATGGTACGCAAGCACTTGGGATAATCAGGCGTTCTGGGCCGAGGTCAGCCTGAAAAAAGCGGTGATAGGCGGGCAGGACAGGATTCTTGCCGTGGTAAGAAATATAGACAAAAGAAAAGAGGCGGAAGAGCAGCTGAAATATCTGCTTGAATTGCAGTCCTTGATTGTAAGGATTTCCAAGGATTTTATTGATGTCCCGGTTTCCGGAATAGACGGCGCCATAGAAGGGATGCTTATGGATGTGTCAATGTTCGCGGACGCTTCGCGCGGCGCAGTTATGAGTTATGACAGCGATTCCAAAACCGTAAATATTACCCATGAATGGTGCGAATCGCCGGAACTTTCAATAAGAAAAAAGGTTAATAATATACCGATAGGAGAAATGGGCGCTTTCTGGGAATACTTCACGGAAAAGGCGCTTCCTTACGCGGTAATTAAAAGGCCGTCTGATTATCCCGCGGATTTAAACGGCCGCAGGGACTGGATAGACCGGTATGGTTTTTCGCCCGCGCTGTTTGTCGCGCTTAAAAAAGACGGGCGCGTCAACGGTCTGCTTGCATTTTATGGAGAGCAGGGAAAAAACAAAAACTGGCCGGATGAACTTATAATGCTTCTGGAAATAATAGGGGATATAACAGCCAATATTATGGCAAGAAAAAAAGCGGAAGAAGCGCTGATTGAAAGCGAAAGAAAGTTCAGGGATATGGCGGAAACAACGGTTGACTGGATATGGGAGATGGATTCCGGCGGAATTATCAGATACAGCAATCCGCAGGTGTACGGACTTTTGGGGTACTCCTGCGAAGAACTTATGGGAAAAAACACAAGGGACATACTGCTGCCGCCGGAAAAATGGGATAAATTTATGGAAGCAATATCCCTGCAGAAAGCCGATAAGTTTATAACGCTTGAAATGGTTGTTAACCATAAAAACGGAAGGGAAGTTTTTCTTGAAAGCAGGATACTGCCTTTTTCGCTTCCCGGCGATAAAAGGGCTATTTACAGGGGTGTTACAAGGGATATTACCGAAAGAAAAAATAATGAACAAAAAATTATGCAGGCAATGGCGGATTTAAAAAGGTCAAATAAGGACCTTGAAGAATTCGCCTATGTGGCATCGCATGACTTAAAAGAACCTTTAAGGATGGTTTCAAGCTACGTAAAACTTCTTGAAAAAAAGTATTCTGACAAACTTGACGCGGACGCGCATGACTATATTGGTTTTGCTTCTGAAGGCGCGCAGCGCATGCAGAGGCTTATCAGCGACCTGCTTATGTATTCGCGGCTTGGAAGGACTGATGTGGAATTTATGGATATAAACACGGAAGGCCTTGTGAATGATGTCATAAAAGGCCTTCAGCTAAGGATTAATGAAATAGGCGCTGATGTAAAAATAGAGACAGAACTGCCGATTATGTACGCGGACCGGACGCAGATAGAACAGCTTTTCCAGAACCTTATAGCAAACGCCCTGAAGTTTATATCTGAACGCAAGCCTGAAGTCCGGATAGGCTGCAGTGAAAAAGAGGGTTTTTATGAATTTTATGTAAGGGATAACGGCATAGGGATAAGCGGCGATTACTATGATAAAATATTCATAATATTCCAGCAGCTGCATACAAAAGACAAGTATCCCGGAACCGGCATCGGGCTTTCTGTCTGCAAGAAAGTCGCGGAACATCACAGCGGGGAAATACGGGTGGAATCTGAACTTGGAAAAGGCACTACTTTTTATTTTACAATATCTTCGTCGCTTAAGGAAAAAAACAATAATGGAGCCTGAAAATGAACGTAATTGAGGTAAAAGGTCTTACAAAAATATACAAAGCCCAGGATTTCTGGAAAAACGACCGCGTCACTGCGGTTCGTGATGTGACGTTTTCCGTGCAAAAAGGGGAAGTTTTCGGCCTGCTGGGATTAAACGGCGCGGGAAAAACCACACTTATGAAAGTGCTGCTTGGACTTTTAAAGCCGACAAACGGCTCTGTTTTAATACTTGGGGGGGACATTGAAGACAGGGCGGTGCGCGGCAGAATAGGGTATCTGTCAGAACTGCCGTATTTCCCGAAGTATTTAAAAGCGCGCGAGGTCCTGTCGTATTTTGCCGATATTTTTGGAATTGATGAAAAGATAAAAAAACATAAAATTGAGGAAGTGTTAAAAATTACCGGCCTTGATGTAAGAAGCGATGTCAGGATAAAAGGATTTTCCAAGGGCATGCAGGGAAGGCTTGGGCTTGCCCAGGCGCTTTTAAACGACCCGGAACTGCTACTGCTTGACGAACCCATGTCTGGGCTTGACCCGCTGGGGTACAAGGAAACAAGGGAAATAATACTTGGGCTGAAAAAAGCGGGTAAGACGATATTCTTTAATTCGCATATTCTAAGCGAAGTTGAAAAGATATGCGACAAGGTCGGCGTCCTGCACAAAGGCACAATGTCAGAGATTAAAACCGTCGCCGATATCGTAAAAGAACACGGGGATGTTGAAAAATACTTTGTTAAAATAGCGGGGGAGAATTAATATGAGGCGCGTTGCGGCGGTCGCGGAATACATTTTCAAACAGAGCTTCAGGAACAAGATACTTAATGTCCTTATAATGTTCGCGGTGTTCGGGATAGGGTTCGCCCTTGTCATAAGCGAGCTTGCGCAGGAAGTGGAAGTGAAAATGGTCACGGATTTCGGCCTTTTTGCCATCGGGCTTTTTGGGTTTCTGACGCTTGCGCTGTCAATTACCGTCCAGATGTTTGAAGAGACGGAATTAAAGACGATTTCTATGATTCTGGTCAAACCGGTCACAAGGCTTGAATACCTTATAGGAAAATATATAGGAATAACGCTTACCATTCTTATGAACGTACTTCTGATGTTAATAACCCTTATGGTGATAATTCAGATAAGGGGAGGCGACCCGTGGAGCCTTAAACTTATTACGGCCGCCGGGCTTATATTTATAAGCCTTGGGGTCCTTACTTCAACGGCGCTTCTGTTAAGCGTAATATCCACTTCTGTGCCCGGCGCGCTGATATTCTTATTTTTCATATACATACTTGGGCACCTTACCATGCACCTTAAGCATCTTGCGGAAGCCATAAACAACACCGCGGCAAATATTGTTATCAACATTTTTTATTACGTCCTGCCCAACCTTGAACTGTTTAACCTGAAGGATAAAATTTTCAGCCCCTCGGGATTGTTTTCGCCGCGATATCTGGGTTTTGTAATTCTTTACGCGTCCCTGTACTCTTTTGCCACACTGCTTGCAGCCGCGTATGTTTTTGAGAAAAAAGAGTATTAAATGATAAAAAAAATAATCCTGGTGTTTATTTTTGCCGCGGCGCTTTTGGGATCAGCCTGCCTTAACGAAAAGGCGGGAAAGATGGTTTTTGAAAACCAGCCGTCGTGGTATTTCATAAATCCGGATTCATACAGGAAGTTTCTTCACCTTGGCGCCGCGGGTTTTGGCCTGCGGTCCCTTGCCGGCGACATTGAATACATAAATTTTCTGCAGTATTACGGCGACAGAAGCCAAAACGTCAACAGGCATAAAGACCTTGTGAATTATGTGAATGACATAACGGACGTTGACCCTTATTTTTCTTTTGCCTATACTTTTGGTTCTTCCATACTTGCCTTTAACCTTGACAGGACCGGGGAGGCGCTGCAGATAATAAGAAAGGGTCTGGAATTCAACCCGAAGATGTGGCAGCTTAGGCTTTACCTTGGGGCGATTCTTTTTAAACAGGACAATAAAGAGGGGGAATACATAAAACTTCTGGAAGACGCGCTTAAGTTTGAAGACCACCCCGCGATAGTGGAGCGCATACTTGGCAATATTTACGAGCAGATAAAAACCCCGCAGTCTGCGGCCGAGTACTGGGCGGAAATTTACACAAAAACAAAGGATAAAAAGACACGGCAGTTTGCGTATGACAGGGTGGAGGCAATTATCAAAGAGGGGAAGCTTACAAATCCGTCCGCGGTAATTAAGATTATGGAAAAGTAGTTTTAATTTTTTGCCGTTTTATCTGGTATAATTAACTAAATATATCAGGAGGACATATGGCTAAAAGAATATCCGCGTTGATTATTATTGCCCTTCTTGTTTATGGTTTAATAATAAACTGTTCATCCAAAACAAACCCGACAGGGCCTTCAATTCCGGGCGGGGAAACACCGCCGCCGGAACTGACTATAACACCGCCGTTAATTCCAACTTTCACACAAACTGATACCGTTGACCCTTTAAGCACTTATACTTTTACCCATACACATACGGATACGGTGCAGGATACATTTACTGATACTTACACGCATACATATACCGAAACTGAAACTCCCACGGATACGCAGACCATTGAACCCACATCCACCCATACAGCATTGCCTTCGGCGGATGTTTTTGAAATCGATAATACAAGCGATGCGGCCACGGAGTTGCCGGTAGATACACTTCGTAGTGCTTCTGTTTATCCTATAGATGATGTGGACTGGATATGGTTTACGCTGACCGAAACAAGGGGCGTTTCAATAACCGTCAAGACAGGGGACGTTGTCACGGACCTTAACGCATATCTTTATGAATCTGATGCTTCAACTTATATTTTTGGGGAAACGTCAACATCCACTGTGGAGAATACTTTTATTCGCTACGCTGTCCTTGGGGCGGGCACATATTACATAAATCTGCCTAATTATTTTGCCGCTCCTGCGGAAGTAAATTACACAATACAGCTTGTGACAGAATCCGGCGTGCTGCCGACTTCGACAGATACTTATACTCCGGAACCCACATTTACGTCATCTGAAACTCCGACTCCCATAGATTCTTGGGAACCGCAGGATAACGAATGGTCTACAGCTCCGCAGCTGACTCCTGATGTTATGCAGATGCACGCTGCGGATTATCCGGATAATTCAATTGACTGGGCTTTATTAATGCTGCCGGAACCTGCGTATATATCAATCCTTACAGGCGGAGCGCCGATGGCACAAAGCAATTCGTTGCTTTTATATACCTCTGCGGGAGTTGTTATAAATGAACCTTACCGGAACAATTCCGGAAATCTGGCAGGCAATTATTCCGGGATAGACGCTATTCTGGACGCTGGAACGTATTACGTCAGGGTAAATACGTTCGAAGATAACCCCGATTATCACATCCTTTATACTGTTTTAACTTCAACACATACAAATACAATAGAACCAACATATACACAGACTGATACGCCGACGCCCGGATTAACGCCTGATTTATATGAAGGCGATGACGGATGCGGTTCTTCAAAGCCCATTGAAAACGGGGAAACACAGACAAGGTGGATAGACGACACTGATATTGATTTTATCCATTTCACAGTCAGCGCGCATTCGCAGGTAATCATAACAACTGCCGGAACAGACGGCGGCGATACCGTAATGCAGCTGCTTTCAGACCCGTGCAGCGGGCTGATAACGGAAGATGATGACGGCAACGGCGGAGGGTATTCCAAAATAACGGCATCGCTTACGCCGGGATTGTACGGGATAAGGATAACAGGAAAGAACGTTATGGGAGGTTTTTATTATAACTACACCCTTAACCTTCAGCTGACAGAGTATACGCCTACACATACATATACAGCCACAGATACACATACATATACGCATACGGCAACAGAGACAGGAACCGACACCAATACCGCCACTGCCACGCATACATTTACAAATACCGCAACCGCTACAAATACGGCGCTGCCTGGTACGGTTTGGACTAAAGCAACAGGAACTGCATTTGACAGAAAAGGGGAGTTTGCTGCTTTTGTATATAATGACGGAGCCGGAGATAAAATGTGGGTTACCGGAGGATTTAATTATTCTGAAGGCAAAGGCAATACTTCCACATTTAAATCTGCTGACGGAATAAACTGGACATACGTTCCGCAGAATACGCCTATGCCATTTAGAATTCAGCATACAGCGCTTGTTTATAACGGAAAAATATATATCCTGGCAGGTTCTGACGGTTCAAATAAATATGCCGAAGTTTTTGAATCTATAAACGGGACTGACTGGCTTATGACAACCGGAAACGCGGCTTTTGGCAGGCGTACTTATCACGCGTCAGCTTTATTTGATAATGGCACGGGGCAGAAGATGTGGATAATAGGCGGAGTTGATCAGTCGAATACTGCATTAAACAGCGTGTATTATTCTTCTGACGGAGCAATATGGAATTTAGCGGCATCAAATCCGGCTTTTTCAAAAAGAAAACTTCATACGGTCTTAAGCTATAACAGTAAACTTTGGGTAATTGGCGGTATAGACGGAACAAGTACTTGTCTAAACGACGTGTGGTCGTCGCCGGATGGAATAACCTGGACGCAGGAAACTGCCGCTGCAGGTTTTTCTCCAAGGGCCGGCCATGTAAGTTTTGTTCATCAAAACAGGATGTGGGTAATAGGCGGTGGAAATGTTACAACAACGTTTGGAGACGCATGGTCAAGCACAGACGGTGTTACATGGACACAGATATCAACGGACTCATCCGCGCTTGCCAGAGAAAGCTTTGCCGGGTGTCTTTATGACGGGAAAATGTGGATAATAGGCGGGGTAAATGAACCTGAATTTGATACTGCCAGCGTATGGTGGTCATATTAAAAAAGTATTAAGCTATAGGCAGATAAGCATAAGCGAAATATTGAAGGCGATTGGTATGTTTTTGCAGGGGACGTGCTCCTGCGCGTCCCGTGTTTTAATATGTTGTTTTTAATAACAAATACGCGCGGGCTAAAGATCCGCGTCTACCATACCTTTATACCTCTGCCCCTGTGTTGCTTAGCCGCCCGGCCGCCAAGCTGCCCAGCTGCAGGTTTTCTTTCCTTTCTTTTTCTGCTATAATTAATTTTCGTAACTATTTTGATTTTACAGGAGCTTAATATGGCAAAAGACATAGTAATTAAAGGCGCGCGCGAGCACAATTTAAAGAACATTGACATAACACTCCCAAGGGATAAATTCATAGTTTTAACCGGGGTTTCAGGTTCCGGTAAATCATCGCTGGCGTTTGACACCATATACGCGGAAGGGCAAAGGCGATATATGGAATCGCTGTCCGCCTATTCAAGGATGTTCCTTGGACAGATGCAGAAGCCGGATGTGGACACAATAGAAGGACTGTCCCCGGCAATCGCGATTGAACAGAAAAGCGCGGGAAACAACCCGCGTTCCACAGTGGGCACCATTACTGAAATTCACGATTATTTAAGGCTCTTATACTCCAGAATTGGCGTTCCGCACTGCCCGAACGACAACACGCCTATTAAATCGCAGACAGTCCAGATGATAGCGGACAAAGTCCTGGCAGATATGGCAGGCGCCAAAATTATGGTGCTTGCGCCTGTTGTAAGCGGAAGAAAAGGCGAATACCAGAAGCTGTTCGACAATATTAAAAAAGAGGGCTTTTTAAGGGTAAGGGTCAACGGAAAAGTAACCGAACTTGAAGAGAGTATAAAACTTGAAAAGAATAAAAAACACTCCATAGAAATTGTCGTGGACAGGCTTGAAGTGTCCGCCGATATTAAAGGCAGGCTTACCCAGTCGCTTGAACTTGCGGTAAAACTTTCTGAAGGCGCTGTAATAATCACGGATTTTGCGACCGGCAAAGACACGCTGTTTTCGGAAAAACTGTCCTGCCCTAAATGCGGCTTTTCGATGTCAAAGCTTGAACCAAGGATGTTTTCCTTTAACAACCCTTTCGGCGCGTGCCCTGAATGCACGGGCCTTGGTACCAAAATTCAGGTGGATGAACGCCTTATTGTTATGCCGAAGCTTACTTTAAAAGAAGGCGCCTTAAAGCCGTGGCAGAATCAGGAAGGGTATTACTGGCAGATGCTTGCGGCGTTAAGCAGGCATATGAAGTTCAGCCTGGATGTGGCGTTTGAAAAACTTCCGCCTAAGGTGCAGAAAGCCATACTTTACGGATTAGACGAGGAAATTAAATTTGACTACAAATACAAAAGCCACGACGGCGAATACAAATACACCGGCGGCTTTGAAGGCCTTATTCCTTTTCTTGAAAGAAGGTACCGCGAGACAACCACGGAAAAAATAAGGGAAGACATCCTTGGTAGGTATATGGTGGAAAGGCCGTGCAATTCCTGCGGCGGCAAAAGGTTAAAGCCGGAATCAATGTCCGTGTATGTAAACGGCAAATCAATAATTCAGGCGTCTGAAATGTCCGTGGAAAAGGCGCATGAGTTTTTTACCACCCTTAAATTAAACGAAAGGGACGCGGCTGTCGCAAAGCTTATCCTTAAGGAGATAAAGGGCAGGCTTGAATTCCTTTTAAACGTGGGGCTTTCTTACCTTACCCTTGAACGCAAGGCGGGCACATTGTCCGGAGGAGAGTTTCAGAGGATACACCTTGCCAATCAGATAGGCGTGGGATTAATGGGCGTTTTGTATATCCTTGACGAGCCAAGCATAGGGCTTCACCAGCGTGACAATATGAAGTTAATAGAGGCGCTTAAAAACCTGCGCGACCTTGGAAACACGGTCATAGTCGTGGAGCATGATGAAGAGACCATGCTTAACTGCGACCATATAGTGGACATAGGGCCGGGGCCGGGCGTTCACGGCGGCGAAATAGTCTGCCAGGGAAGCCTTCAGGAAATATTAAAATGCAAAAAATCCCTTACAGCCGGCTATCTGCAGAACAGGAATAAGATAGTTGTAAATAAAAAAAGAAGGACAGCCGAGAAATTTCTGGAATTAAAAGGAGTTACAACCAATAATTTAAAAAATATCTCGGTGCATTTTCCGCTTGGCACGTTTATAGCCGTGACCGGCGTTTCGGGTTCGGGCAAGTCTTCGCTTATTGCGGAAACGTTCTATCCTGCGCTTATGCACAAGGTTTACCATACAAATTATAAACCCGAAGGGTATAAAGAAATAAACAACTGGCACCTGATAGACAAGGTAATAGAGATAGACCAGAGCCCGATAGGAAGGACGCCAAGGTCAAACGCCGCCACATATACCGGCGTGTTCGGGGAAATAAGGGATTTGTTCACGCAGACCAAAGAGGCAAAAATCCGCGGCTATGAACCGGGCAGGTTCAGCTTTAACGTCAAAGGCGGCAGGTGCGAAGCGTGTTCCGGCGACGGTATAATCAAGATAGAGATGCATTTTTTACCGGATGTTTATGTGCCCTGCGAGGAATGCGCGGGCAAAAGGTATAACAGGGAAACCCTTGAAGTGCTTTATAAAGAAAAAAATATTGCCGAAGTCCTGGAAATGCGCGTGGAAGAAGCGCTGGAATTTTTTAAGAACATTCCCAACGCCTACAGGATTTTAAAAACCCTTGATGACGTCGGCCTTGGCTACATAAAGCTTGGACAGCCGGCAACCACGCTGTCAGGCGGCGAAGCGCAGAGGATAAAACTTGCCGCGGAACTGTGCAAGCGTTCAACGGGACAAACGGTTTATATCCTTGACGAGCCAACGACAGGATTGCACTTTGCAGATATAGAAAAGCTGCTTCACGTATTAAATGAACTTGTGGAACGCGGCAACACCGTCATTGTGATAGAACACAACCTTGATGTCATAAAGAATTCCGATTACATAATAGATCTTGGCCCCGAAGGCGGGGATAAAGGCGGCACACTGGTAGCGCAGGGAACGCCGGAAGAAATAATGGAGATATCAAAATCCTATACCGGGCAGTTTCTTAAAAAGCACGTTACCCAGACGCATAACGCGGATTCAGCTTCAACGGCCAATTCTAAAAAGAAAAAACAGGTAATAAAACCCAAATAAATCAAAATGTCCCGTCGAGGACAACCGCGAAAATAATGTTCCTTTTGGCGCTTATAATGTTTTCATAAGGCGCATTGAATCGTTTCAACAGCCGAAATTCCGGGCATGTTTTATGCATATTATCAGTTGAGGCGATTGATATGACTGTAAAAAGAATGGATGAAAGAAGGCTGCATAGCAGGGTTAAGATGGAAAAAGAAATAGAATATTTCTTTATTGACAGCCTGTTTGATGACAATAAATCCGAAAAGAAAACCTCTGTAATACAGGATATTTCCTTAAAAGGTTTAAGCGTTATCCTTCCCGAAAAACCCGAAATAGGCGATGTTATACAGGTTGAAGTAATTATCGGCGGTGAAGAAAATACATCCGCGATTTTCTGCGAGGTCGCAAACACAAGATGGGCGGAAACATGCAACGGGTTTATAACCGGCCTTGATTTTATGATTATCCGTGAAGATGACAGGGCAATGATTGAAGCTTTTATAGTGGAGCACAGAAAGACATTCCTTTAAAAACGCAGCTCAGCAGCTTGGTTGGAGCGAGCATGCGCAGCGGAAATCCCCGGACTGAAGCGAGCTTGCGAGCGTAAGTGTTAGGGGACAGCTCAGCAGTTTAGCGGTTAACTTTATTTGACTATCCAATCATCCGTCTCACAGGGCTTGGGTATATTTTTTCAGGGCGCGCTGTCCCTCCGACCTTCCGACCATCCGACCTTCTGAACCTCTGTTTTACTTCTGTCCCTCTGTGCATCCGTCCCTCTGTACCTCGTGATTTCTAAGCCCTGCCATTTTGATAATCGAAAATCTTATGCTATATTTGGTATGTAATTATACCCGGAATAACCTTCTAAAAAACCGACATGAATCCCGCTTACGTAAAATTAAAAACTGATGTTGTTAAATATGGGGCTTTGATATAAGGGGGGCAGGATGATTAACAAATGTTTTCTTCTTTTTGCGTTATTTTGCGCCGTATGCGCGGGAATGCCTGTTAATACCTTCGGTGATGACCAAAATCTGGGGCAGATATTTTATGATAAAGCCGTAAGCGAATACCTTGACGGAAGCCGCGACGAAGCGATTATATCAATGGAAAAGTCCCTTAAATATTTGCCTGATAATATCAACGCCAAAAAGATTCTTGCCAGGCTGCTTGTTCAGAGGTCGTCGGATTATTTTTATACAGGCGAGATAGAAAAGAGTTTTATTGACATAAAGAACGCCAAAAAACTTCTGCCTGACGATAAACAGGTGGACCGGCTGTATGTTTTTGTGAAAACCGCGTTTGAAGAGAGGTTTAAACCGGAATCAAAAGCACAGGGCGCTGCTGAACAGAAAGAACTTGTTCAGTTTATGGCAGGCGCTTACCTTGAAAATAAATCTCCCGTGGATACCGGAGCAAAAGCAGGCCTTACAAGGGCGGAGATTACATGGCTTATAGCAGCTTTTGGCGTGGGAATACTGCTGCTGTTTTTTGCCGTCCTGCGGGGTTTTGATAAACTTGCGGAAGCAAGGGAGCGCGATATTTATTCGCAGCGCGTGGAACTGGAACGCGTTAAATGGGCTTTATCGGAAGGCAAAAAAGATAAAGTTAAATCCGGCGCGGATCCCGCATACGCCGCTTCGCTTGTGTCTTCGGGCCTTTCCAGGGCTCCGGAAGAGATGGAAAGGCTGTTAAAAAATCCTTATTCGGCCGTGCGCGCCAAGGGCCTTATAATACTGGAAGCGGAAATGTTCGGCAATGACGGCCGCAAAAAAGCGGCAATAAAGCTTCTGGATCCGCTGCTGTCGGATAAGGACGCGCTTGTATCCGCGAATGCCGCAAGGGCGTTATGCGCGTATAATTTTAACAAAGGCATGGCGGTACTGGAAAAAATGTTTCTTGGGGAAAGGCAGAACAGGGTTGCCGCCGTATATGCGCTGGGCTGGGTTCCGTCGGAAAAAGCCGTGAACCTTCTGTTAAAGGCTGTTTCTGATTCTGACGGAAAAATAGCGGCCGCTGCCGTAAAAAGTTTAACCCGTATAAAAAGCGCGAAGTATGCCGGTGTTTCTTCTAAAACTGCCGCAAAGGCCGAAAATATTTTATCTCTTGTTGTGATAAAAAAATAAAGGGGGAATATATGGGAAAATTTATTCATCTTATTATCCTGGTTTTAATTCTGCCTGTCATATCCGCGGCAGACACAATAAAGCAGAATACTGATTCGGATTTTTACGGCGGGTCATTAAACGCTGTCAGCGTCGTAAATACCGGCGCGGATGCTTCTTTAAGCCTGCAATCCGGGCAGTACGCTCTTCCCGGCAACGGGTTTGTAATAAACGGTTCAAATGAATACTATCTGAATACTTTTGACAACAGGACGGCAATGGCTTTCTCTGTCCCTGAATATATGACAGTCACGGGCGCTGTGATACTTGGCTACTGGATGGGGACGCAGAGCTCCTATAAATGCGGGATTACCGCGGATTCATACGGAGGAACATCGCCGGTTTTTTCGCAATGGCTTGCGCCGGGCAATTATAATGAAATTCACAATACTCTGTCCTCCGGCAGCGCTTATTACACAAGGGTGACATTCACGTCTGATGCTTTTCTTAACGCTTCCACACCGTATCACATTTATGTTGAAGGCGTATCCGGACAGGACGGTTCCAACTATCTTCGGACAAGGGCGACAACGCCCAACAATTTATTTTATGCGACATCTGAAGATGCCGATCCGTATCAGATGGTGTTAAATACCGTTGATTCGGGTTCAATCTGGGCGGCAAATACCGATTCCCAGCCGGTGTTTGTGCTTGAATACCTTGATCCGGCAGGATTATATCTTGATTTTTCCGGCCGCCCTGTCAGTTATATAGGAAACCCGTATAATCTGCACAAAGATAACAGCGTTTACGGGACTAATCTTACAGGGCAGGTATTTGACATAAAGACGGATACTGTTATTTCCAAAGTGCGCGTGTATGCCAAATATACGGGCGCATCTGCGCCTGCCGCGCACCTGTACATTATAATTCAGGACATAACAGACCCGCTTAATGAAATAATGCTTGTGGATAATGAGGTGTTTATTTTAAAGGCGGAAATTTTAAATGTGTTTTCATGGATAAGCCATACTTTGATTAATCCGTTAAGCCTTCAGGCAGGGCATAAGTACAGGATATCCTTTTCCTCCTCCGGCTCCGATTCTTCCTCTTATTATGTGCTTAAAGGCAATGAAATATTTCAGAATCCTTCACAGGACACTGTTTTCAGCGAGAATGCACTGGCGTCATCTTCGTTTGGCGGAAGGGATTCATATCTTGTTTATACCACCGGCGGTTTGTGGATGGACTACAACAGGACAAAAGACCTTATGATTTATATGGCTGATTCCTTTTCAACTTTATACGCCGCGTCCGGAGAATATTTATCTCCGCCGTTTGACACGAAATCCTCGTCCACGTTCACTAAAATCTCCTGGATGCCTTTAACACAGCCGGCTCTTGCCGGTAATGACAGTATCAGGTTTCAGATTGCCGCCAACAATGACAATCAGACATGGAATTTTATGGGGCCTGACGGAACCGCGGGTACGTGGTTTACCGATGCCGCAGGCACGGCGCTGCCGGGTGAATTCGGAAATAAAAGATACATCAGGTATAAAATAGTGTTTAATACGGAAGATGTCACTGTTTCGCCGGCAGTGGATAAGGTGGAAATTGAATATAACGCAAGGCCCGGTTCTACAAACGATATAAGCCTTACAAATTACCCCAATCCTTTCAGGCCCGGGACGGAAAAAACCGGCATCAGATACACGCTATATGAAGACACAAAGGTGACTATAACAATAATGACCCCGTTTTCTGAAATCGTAAAAAAATACAGTTTTGAACCGGGACAAGAAGGCGGCAAAGGCGTAACTGACGGATACGAAAATAAAGTGGAATGGGACGGAAAAAATAACGAAGGCTTAACCGTTGAATCCGGAATTTATATCTGTGTTGTTAATATTAAGGAAGGGGATAAAGTTTTTAAAAGAAAAATCGCGGTGCTAAGATGAAGGGGGCGGCTATGAAAAATTCGGTGTTAAAACTTTTAATAACGGCTGTTATGCTTTTTTTAGCGGGATTGTTAAAGGCATCGGATGACGGCGGAGCGGCAGGAAGCTTTTTATACGCGGGCGGTTCAGGCGCGCGTTCTGCCGGCCTTGCAAATTCATGCTCCGCTGACAGCAGCGATGCTTCAGGGGCGTATTTTAATCCCGCGCTTGTCACGGCTGTCAAATACACACAGCTGTCATTTTATTACATGGCTCCATCAGAGGGGATTGCATATAACCTTGTAAGTTTCGCGCTTCCGGTAATGGAATACGGGATGCTTGCGTTTTCAAGGGTGGAACTGGAAACTGACGGCGTGGAAAGGATAACGGCGGAAGGTATAAAAACAGGGGACTTTTCGGACAGAAGCGACGGTTATATGCTGACATACGCGTATCCGTTTACGGAATCTTTTTCAGCGGGCCTTACGCTTAAACTGGTTACAAGGTCTTTTGACACTTATAATTCAAACGGTTTTGGCATTGACGCGGGCGCAGCTTACAGTTTTGGAAATGTTGTAACAGCTTCAGTTTCGCTTTTAAACATAACCAGGCCGGCTTTAAAAATCGGCAGTGTTATTGAGGATTATCCGATGAATATGAGGACGGGTGCGGCGCTTTACCTGTTTGATACAAAAGTTGTTTTAATGGGCGACGCGCTGTTTATCAATATCCTGTCAGACGGAAGGAATTTTACGGATAATAAAGGCAAAGTTTTTGTCCGCTATTCCGGCGGATTGGAATACAGGCCGTTTGATTTTGCCGCTGTAAGGTGCGGAATAAACCAGGCAGTGCCTGCCGTGGGCGGCGGCATTACAACGGAAAACTTTACGCTGGATTATGCCGCATCATTCGCGGCCATCGGCGTTGTGCATAATTTCGGGGTGACGGCGCGTTTCGGCGAAGTCCCGACAGAGCGGGAAAAGAAGCTTATTCAGGAAAAGAGCGGCCTTTTAAAAGATAAAGAAAAAATGTCGGAAAATTTCATGAACGTGGCATACGGGCAGCTGTACCTGTCCGCGCTTAACCATTACAATACAGGCGCTTATGAAAAGGCGCAGGAAGAGGTAAAGGCGCTTTTGTCCATAAAAACCGGCGATGAAAGCGTTGAAAAACTTTCGTCCGACATAACGGTAATGCTTAACAGAAAGGCTGCCGGCGTAAAATTTGACGAAGCCGCCGCGCTGCTGGTAAAAGGGGAGACAAAGAAAGGCATTGAAATAATTAAAAACGCGGAAAAAGTTTATCCCGGTATTAAGGATGCCAAAATAAAGGAATACATGGCTAACGGTTCCAAAGAAATTGAGGAAAGGCGGTACATGGACGCGCGCAAGTGGTATGAAAAAGTGCTGGCAATTGACCCTTCTAATGCCAGGGCGGCTGAAATGCTTGGAAAGATAAGGGATTTGATTGATATGGGGAGGTAAATAATTAAGCTATAAGCAGATAAGCATAAGCGTTGGTTTGAAGGAGATTGGGATGTTTTGTAGGGGACGTGCTCCTGCGCGTCCCGTGTTTTTGTTTTCTTTTCTTACTTTCGACCTTCCGTCCCTCTGTGCATCCGTCCCTCCGTCCCTCGGCTTTATAGGTTTTAATCCTTTACTTTACTCCTCACATCTTTTATAGTGGTTATGCAATAATAAAGGAGGTGCTATATGAAGTACATCACGGATATCGGTAAAATCAAATGGCTTTCGGAAAAAGAAAAAACAAATCTGAAAAAAGTCACGGACAGGTATGAATTTAAAGTTAATGATTATTACCTTTCCCTTATTGAATGGAAAAACAAGAAAGACCCTATCCGGAGAATAGTTATACCGGAAGATCTTGAAATGGACAAATGGGGAAGTTATGACCCTTCAAAAGAAAAATCAAACCTTGTAATGCCGGGGATGCAGCATAAATACAGGTCAACCGCGCTGCTTCTGGTAAGCGGCACCTGCGGAAGCATATGCAGGTTCTGTTTCAGGAAACGGATATTTATTAAAAAAGGGGAAGCCGGCTGTGTGAATATTGATAAAGCCGCGGCTTACATAAAAAAACATAAAGAAATAACAAATGTGCTGTTGACCGGCGGCGACCCGCTGATGCTGCCGACAAAAAAATTGAGCGAAATAATAGGTAAGTTAAGAAAAATTAAAACAGTGCAAATAATCAGGATAGGTACAAAGATGCCGGCATATAATCCGGACAGGATTTTAAAGGACCCGTCCTTTGCGGCAATGGTCAGAAAATATTCGGAAGATGAACGCAAGATATATTTTATGGTTCATTTTAACCATCCGCGCGAGCTTACGCCAAAAGCGATAAAGGCGGTAAATGTGCTTATCAGGGCCGGCGCGATAATGGCAAATCAGACACCGCTGTTAAGGGGTATTAATGACAATGTTCAGACTATGGCGCAGCTTTTAAGAAAACTTTCTTTTATGGGAGTGCCGCCGTATTATGTTTTTCAGTGCAGGCCCACGCTTGCAAACAAAGATTTTGCCGTGCCGGTGGAAAAAGGATACAGGATTTTCGAAAAAGCAAAATCATACTGTTCGGGCCTTGCCAAAAGGGCCAAGTTTGTAATGTCGCACGCAAGCGGGAAAATAGAGGTGGTTGGGCTTACAGAAGACAGGATATTTTTCAAATACCACAGGGCTAAGAAAGAAATAGACAGCTCCAAATTCATAATAGCAAAACGCAACCCCAAAGCTTACTGGTTTGATGATTATAAGGAACTGATAAGAGAATCAAGGCTGGAGTAAAACGCAGCTAAGCGGCTCAGCAGCTAGGCAGCCCGGTTAAGAACCGGCAGGCGCGCCATTTTAAAAGAAAGCATTTTAAGCTATAAGCAGATAAGCATAAGCGGAAGATTGAATCGGATTTGAATGTTTTTGTAAGGGACGTGCTCCTGCGCGTCCCGTGTTTTTGGTTTTGTTTTTTTTACTTCCGATATTCCGTCCCTCTGTGCATAAGTCCTTCCGCTTTATTTCGTTGCTAAATATTCATTATCGGCTATAATGTAAATATAAGCTTTGAATAATTTTAGGAGGGAAAAATTATGGCAAAAGAAGAAAAAAAGCGCAAGCCAACAGAAGATGAAATCAAAAAAGAAATACATGACAAGGCAGATAAGATTTACAGGGAAAGGATTGCCGCGGGAAGGCCCGGCGATGAACTTGCAGACTGGCTTAAAGCGGAAATAGAAGTAAGAAGAAAATATAACTGATAAGTTAATAAATAATTAAGAAGCCCGATCCGGAAAGAGTACCGGACCGGGCTTTTTTATTCCGGAAATTACGTATTAAATAGAAAAAATGCCGGGCGCAATCTTGACTTATACGTATTAAAATGATAATATTATACGTATAGGAGGTGGTTATGACAAAGCTTACGCTTTTGCTTGATGAGAAGACAATTAAAAAGGCTAAATTAACCGCAAAAAAGAATAATACTTCTGTATCTAAAATGGCTGCTTCATATTTTGAATCCCTTACGGCGCAGGATGAAGATAATTATAATGATTTGCCGGTTTTAAAGGAAATTTCCGGTGTTATATACGGTAAAGAACAGAATTACAACCCTAAAGAAGAGTATAAAAAACATATACGGAAAAAATACAGATGAAAACTGCCCTTTTTGACGCTAATGTGCTGCTTGATATACATCTTAAAAGAAAAGGCGCTTATAATTCTTCAATGGCTGCGGTGGCCGCGGCAAAAAGGCATGGCGTTAAAACATATTTGTCAGCCGTAAGCATCAGCATAATTCATTATATTATTGAAAAGGAAACAGGCAGGACAAATGCCATAAAAATACTGGAAAAAATCAGGATGCTTTTTGATATAGCGCCTGTTGACGCAAAAGCTGTTGATATGGCAATAGTATCTGATTTTAAAGATTTTGAGGATGCCCTGCAGTATTATTCGGCAATTGGCGTAAATGCGGACTGTATTGTAACAGGCAAAAAAAAAGACTATAAACATTCGGCCATTCCTGTTTTAGCTCCCGAAGAATTTCAGGTGTATTTAAACGGGGGAATCTGAGCAATATAATCGTTTTACACTAAAATCCGGTGCGGATTTTAGTCCTGTTTTTATCGGCTAAAACCCCTGAATTTCATTGTCGCATAAAAATGATAAATCTGCATTTTTTTTAACTTGATATAGTATCTTTTGTATTATATTATGAGTCTTGAGATAGAATAAAATCAGGAGAAATAATGAAGTCAAAAAATGTTTATGTCATAGCCGGGCCTAATGGTTCAGGAAAAACCACGTTTGCTATGAAATTTCTGCCGGAATATGTAAAATGCACGAATTTTATTAATGCTGATTTGATAGCCAAAGGCCTTGCACCCTTTGGCCCGGAACGGGTAGCCCTAAAAGCGGGAAAACTGGTATTGCAGGAGATACAAGAATACTCAAATCAAGGCACTGATTTTGGTTTTGAGACCACACTTTCCGGGAAGTCATATTATCAGGTTTTAAAACGGTTAAAAAGCTGCGGATACAGACTGCATCTTTTCTTTTTATGGCTTCCTTCGCCGGAATTGTCGATAGCCCGTATTAAGGACAGAGTCGCCGAGGGCGGGCATAATATTCCGGCTGAAGACGTAAAGCGGAGATTTGGCAGGGGAATAACAAATTTTTTTAGTATTTATGAAGATATATTTGATACATGGATGTTTTTTGACAATTCCGGGATACGGCCTGCGCTGATAGCTGAAAATATTAACGGAGTTTTAAAAAGTTTTAACAAGGATTTATTTACGAAAATCAGGGAGCGAGGAGCAAAATAATGAAAAAAAGAATGACACTTCAGGGAAAAGCGGAAGCGGCAATGAAGAAAGCGGTAAAGGAAGTGATAGAGAATCATAAAAAATCCGGACGCCCGCTTGCAGCCTGGAAAGACGGAAAAACAGTCATGATATCTGCGGATAAAGTGAAATGAGCATTAATTGAATTTAACTCCGTATAATTCTGAAAAGGATATGCCGACAATCGAGAAAGTTCCGGAAGATACAAGGAAAAAGCAGGATTTAATAGATTTGGTAATAATACTTGTGATTTTTAGTATTGGTATATTACTATTTTTATATATGATAAGCGGCATGTGCGGTAATGAAATCTTGAAAGAAGTTCCGGACAGCAATAACAAATATAAAGCGGTTATATTCAGTCGTGATTGTGGTGCGACAACGGGTTCTTCTATACAAATCAGTATAATGCAATCAGACAAAACACTAAAAAATAAAGGCGGAAATATTTTTGTTATGGGTCATGATGGGCGCGGAAGCGCTGAAGTGAAATGGATAAATGACAAAAAACTCCGTATTAATTACCATAAACCGGATAGAATTTATCATCAGAAAAAAGGTTTTTTCGGGATTGAAATAATATATACGGAAAACTAATTAGCGATAATATTTAATGCCTTGCCCTATTTTATATCAACCAGGCTCAAGCCGGGTTTTATTATTTGTCCCGCTAAAACCCCTGAATTTCATTGATTTTTAAGTATTTTAACCATATAATAGGTCAAATTTAACCAGGGAGATATAATGGCATTTAATGATTATTTAAAAGGCATTTTCAGGGATTGCGCCAAAGACGCTTTTGGCGTGGAGCTTAATTTGGACTCCATAAAGGTTGATAAGGCGCCTGCGGGCACGCACGGCACTTACGGTGTAAACGCGGGTTTTCTGCTTTCAAAAGCCATAAAAAAGAGCCCTTTTGACGCTGCGGCCGAGGTTGCGAAACACCTTGAAAACAACAAAAATATAACAGAACCGCAGGCGGTAAAACCGGGATACGTGAATTTTAACGTGTCTCCCGCGTATTATTCGCAGCAGGTGGAAAAACTGTTTTCTGACCCGGCGTTCTTTTTTAACAACAGCGGAGAAGGCAAAAAAATTAACCTTGAATTTGTAAGCGCCAATCCTGTCGGCCCGCTTGTCGTGGTAAGCGGAAGGGCCGCGTCATACGGCGATTCGCTTGCGAAACTGCTTTCAATGTCAGGTTACAAAGTCACAAAAGAGGACTATGTAAACGATTTTGGAAGGCAGATGGATTTGTTTGGCTTATCCCTTAAAGAACGTTACATGGAGCTTTTTGGAACGCCCGCCAATATTCCCGAAGGCGGTTACATGGGGCAGTACGTGATTGAACTTGCGGAAAAGATAAAAGCGGAAAAGGGCGATTCGCTTGTGGCGCAGTATAAGGATAACTTTGACTTAAAGGATAACTACTTCAGGAAACTGGGCCTTGAAAAGATGATACAGTGGCAGAAGCAGACGCTGGAAAAATTCGGTGTGTCTTTTGACAACTGGTTTTATGAATCAGAACTGCATAAAAATAAGGAAGTTGAAGAAGCATTCGCGCGCATTGAAAAACGCGGCCTTTTTAAGGAAGAGGAAGGCGCGGTCTGGTTTAAGACAACAGAATTCGGCGACGACAAGGACAGGGTTGTAAAAAAACAGGACGGCCAGTTTACATATTTTGCCAGCGACATAGCGTACATGCTGAACAAATTTGAAAAACGCGGATTTGACAGGGTCATAAATATACTTGGGCCCGACCATCACGGCTACATAAAAAGGATGGAAGCCATAGTTCAGGGGCTTGGTTATGAAAAAGAAAAGCTTAATGTCATAATCCTTCAGCAGGTAAACCTGATGGAGAACGGCGAAAAAGTAAAGATGAGCAAGCGCGCGGGCAAGATAGCAGCGCTTGATGATTTGATTGAAGAGGTCGGAAAAGACGCGGCAAGGTATTTTTTCATAATGAGGAACTTCAATTCGCATCTGGACTTTGACATTGAACTTGCCAAGGAACAGTCCGACAAGAACCCGGTTTTTTACGTGCAGTACGCCTATGCAAGGGCGTGCAGCATTCTTGTAAAGGTAAAAGAAACATCAGGCAGGGTTTTCAAGCCGGAAGAAGCTGATTTTTCCGCGGTTGAACAGGAAGAAGAGGACCTGCTTTTGTATATGCTTAATATGCCGGATGTCATAAAGGACGCGGCGGGAAAGTACGCGCCGTCGGTGCTTGTGGCCGCATTGTTTGAGCTTGTTTCAAAGTTCCATTCATTTTACAACAAGCACAGGGTAATATCCGAAAACGGCGAAGTATCGCCCAAAAGGGCGGTTCTTATTTTAGCCCTTAAAAAGACTCTTGAAACGTGTTTTGACATAATAGGGATAACGAAAAGGGAGAGGATGTAAATGGCGGAAGACAAAGAGTTAAAGGAAATCAAAAAAGACCTTGAAATGGTTGTGGGAGAGGTCAAAAACCTAAAAGAGCAGCTTAAAGAGGCAAAAAAAATAGGCGTTGAATTCCAGGAACGCTACGAGGAAATGTTAAAAAAGGAAGAGCAGTTCCTTGGCGAAATGAACAGCGAAATTGAAAGGGAAATTACCGTTGTTGTAATCGGAAACATCAAGAAGACAATAAATAAAGAGCTTGCTTCGCTTAAACTGATGCGTCGCAGCATCCGCGCGCAGGTGCGCAATCAGATTAAAAAAGAGATAGATAAAGAGATGAAAAAACAGATACCCGGAATCATTGACCTGGTAAAGACGGAGATTAAGAACAAATCCGTTGAAATAGTGGGCCAGTTAAAAAGGCAGACCGGCAAAAAACTTGAAAAGGAAGTTATTGAACAGGTTAAGGACGCGACCAGTGTTTTAAGGGAACAGAAGGAAGAAAGCGAAAGGCGCGCTATTATTGACGGGCTTACCGGCGCTTACAACCGCAGGTTCTTTGAAACCAAAATGGAAGAAGAACTTAACCTTGCCAAGCGTTTCAGAAATAAGCTGTCGCTGATTATGCTTGATATAGACCATTTTAAAAAGATTAATGACACTTACGGGCACGGCATAGGCGACGTGGTCCTGCAGGAAACCATAGAAGTGGTGCGCGGACAGATATCGTCAACCGATTCCCTGTGCCGTTACGGCGGGGAAGAGTTTACGGTGATAATGCCGGAAACAGACATGGAAGCCGCTATGACAACAGCTGAAAAAATCCGCAAATCCATAGAAGAACACGCTTTTTACGGCGAAGATAAGCTTATAAATGTCACGATAAGCCTTGGCGTGGCAGAGTATCCCACGCACGCCATCTTAAAACAGGCGCTGGTGGAGCGCGCTGACGCGGCTTTATATGACGCGAAGCATTCCGGAAGGAACAACGTTAAACTGGCGAAAAAAGATGAGCAGAAAGACGTTTAAAATAATCCTGTCGTATGACGGGACGAAGTATTTCGGATGGCAGAGGCAGGAAAAGTTTTTAACCGTCCAGGGGATATTGGAACACGCCCTTTTTAAATTCTTCGGCAATGACATCAAAACATTCGGGGCGGGCAGGACTGACGCGGGCGTCCACGCTTACGGGCAGGTTGTTTCCTTTGCCGCGGACACAATGATTCCTGCGAAAAATTTTAAATCCATCTTAAACGGCCTTCTTCCGGATGATATCCGGGTTATTTCGGTTTCTGACGCGCCCGCGGGATTAAACCCGCGTTATAACGTCAAACAGAAACTTTACAGGTTTATTATCTGCAATTCGCCGCAGTACTACGCGGTATACAACGGGCGCTGCTGGCATATTCCGGAAAAACTGGACATTCAGAAAATGAAAGAAGCGGCAAAAATGCTCTCCGGCAGGCATAACTTTTATTCCTTTTCAAAAGCGGGCAACGACACAAAGGAATACACGCGCACGATAGATTCCATTACGATAAAAAAGAACGGTAAATGGCTTATACTGGATTTCAAAGGCAAAAGTTTTCTGTACAATATGGTGCGCCGCCTTACAGCCATAATTGTACTTTATGGACAGGGGCAGTTAACCGCTGATGACATAACAAAGATGCTTGAAACGCAGGACAGGTCGCTTGTAAGAAACACTGCGCCTCCGCAGGGTCTGTATCTGGTAAAGATAACATACGATAAAAGAAATGTTTCAAAACGCTATGGCAGCGACGATGAAGGGGATGAATAATGGGAACGTTTTATATAGCTGACGGCAACTCTTTTGCTTACAGGGCATTTTTTGGAATGCCGCCTTTGACCACGGCGGACGGCATGGAAGTCCATGCTGTTTATGGTTTTTACAATATGCTGCTTAAGATAATAAAAGAAAAAAAACCCGACTGCTTCTGCATTGCGTTTGATTACCCGGGCAAAACGTACAGGAACAAAATGTTTCCGGGCTACAAGGAAAAACGCCAGAAGATGCCTGATTCCCTGAAAATACAGATGAAACTGATAAAGGAAATAGCAGCCGCGGGAAAGATTCCGCTTCTTGAAGAGGAAGGATATGAAGCGGATGATTTAATTGCCTCCGCCGCGCATGAAGCTGAAATCAGAAAGATGAAAGTAATGGTGCTGACAGGCGATAAAGACCTGATACAGATTGTTAACAAAAACATCAGCATTTTAAGGGTGGGAAGGGACGGCGAGACCATTCTTACGCCGGAATCGGTAAAACTTAAAATGGGAATAGAGCCAAAGCAGATAATAGATGTTTTATCGCTTATGGGCGATTCGGCGGACAATATTCCGGGCGTTAAAGGCGTGGGCGAAAAAACAGCGTACGCGCTTGTAAAGGAATACGGTTCAATTGACGGCATAATAAAAAACGCGGATAAGATAAAACCGGAGCGCGCAAAAAAACTGATACTTGCCGGCACCGAAGAGGCAAAGATAAGCAGGCAGTTAATTACGCTGAATACCGACACAGCGCCGCTGGAAAAAATAAACTTTAAAAGCGAACAGTGCGCCGTTTCTTCAATTGATATGGAAGCCCTTGACAGGGAGTTTATAAAGTATAATTTTAAATCTCTTGTATCCGGCGGGCAGGTAAAGCAGGAAGTTAAGGCACAGAAGAAATCCGTTAATATTTCTTCTTTTGATGAAATAAAAAAAGAGCTTGCGGCGGCCGATACTGTCAGTGTTTTTTTTGGCGGCGAAGAAAGCGTGGAAATAGTCGCCGTGTCAGACGGGAAAAAATACTGGCACATGTTCGGTTCTTCATATGCCGGCCTGCCTGGTTATCTGAAGGGCAAAAAAATAATCACCAATTCCGCGAAACAGGTGTTTAAAGATTCGGCGCTTGATGACAAAGAGAAAATTTTTGACGTAATGTTGGCGTCGTATCTTGTTGACCCTGAAAGGAACTTTAAGGACGCGGCAGGGGTGTTTTCTGAATACCTTGGCGGGACGTTCCTTTCGTTTGAAGAACTTGCGGGCAAAGGCGCCAAAAAAATTATGATAGAACTGGCCGGGAAAGAAAATATAGACAAGTACGTGTTTTCGCTGTGCGCGCACTCCGAAGACCTTGCGTTTGAACTTGGGAAAAAGATGAAAAAAGCGTCATTGACCCCCATATATGAAACAATAGAACTGCCGCTGTCGCGCGTGCTTGCCGTAATGGAAAAAGAGGGGCTTAAGATAGACCGTAAATTCCTGCAGCAGCTGATTAAGGATACGGAAAAAGAGATAGCGGCTTCGGAAAAAAATGTTTATAAACTAACCGGCGAAGAGTTTAATATTAATTCGCCCAAACAGCTTTCTGTAATTCTGTTTGAAAAATTGAAACTTAAAACGCAGAAGAAGACAAAAACAGGTTATTCCACGGATATTGAAGTGCTTTCAAACCTTGAAGACGCGCACCCCGCGGTGGCGGAAATACTTAAATACAGATCTTTAACCAAATTAAAAGGCGGATTTCTTGACGTAATACTGTCATTCATGACTCGCAATGACAAAATATACCCGTCTTATAACCAGACCGTGGCGGCTACCGGCAGGCTGTCGGCAAGCAATCCCAATATACAGAATATTCCGGCAAGAAGCGAAGAGGCGAAGGCGATAAGGAAGATATTTGTGCCGCTTGGCGCCGGCGAAACCGTGCTTAAAGCGGATTACTCCCAGATAGAGCTGCGCATCATGGCGCACATGTCGGGCGATAAAAAGCTGATTGATGCCTTTAAAAAAGGCGAGGACATACACACAATAACGGGCTGCGAGGTCTTTGAAGTATCCAAAGAAGAACTTACCCGCGAACAAAGGCGTTTTGCCAAGACCATAAATTTTGGAATAATTTACGGTATCAGCCCTTACGGCCTGGCAAAGCAGCTTAAAATAGGAAACTACGAAGCGGGTGAATACATAGATAAATTTTTTGCCAATTTCCCGGGGGTTAAAAAATACCAGCAGGACACAATAGAAGCCGCGCGTGAAAAGGGCTATGTGGAAACCTTAATGGGAAGGCGCAGGTATTTTAAAGACATCAACAGCGCCAACAGGACCATACGCGAATTATCAGAGCGCGCCGCCATAAACGCGCCCGTGCAGGGGACGGCGGCTGACATTATCAAGAAGGCAATGATAGATATTCAGAGGGAACTTGAAAATAAAAAGATGAAAACCAAAATGATACTTCAGGTGCACGATGAACTTGTGTTTTCGGTGCCGGAAAAAGAAGCTGCGGCGGCGCGTAAAATCGCGGTTGAATTTATGGAAGGCGCTGCGGATTTAACCGTGCCTGTAACCGTGACCGTGGGCACAGGGGAAAACTGGTATGAATGCGGGTAGGAAAGAATAGCGTATTAAGCAATAGGCAGTTAAGCATAAGCGAAAGAAAAAATAAGCAGATAAGCAATAGGCAATTAAGCATAAGCGAAAGATAAAAATAGGCAGTTAAGTTGGAGCGAGCATGCGCAGCGGAAATCCACGCAATGAAGCGGCGAAGGCATAAGCAATTAAGCTATAGGCAATTAAGTTGGAGCGAGCATGCGCAGCGGAAATCCCCGCAATGAAGCGGTTTTATCAGCGAAAGAAGCGGGGACAAAAAGCGAAAGAAAAAAATAAGCAGATAAGCAATAGGCATTTAAGCATAAGCGAAGACATAAATAATTAAATCAAGCGGGGAATTGGATGAAAAAGAAGCATGGAATAAAAATAATAGGCATAACAGGATACACGGGCACGGGAAAGACTGTGGCCGCGAAATTTCTGCGCAAAAAAGGTTTTATGGTTGTGGATGTTGATGAATTTGTCCATTCAATATACGCGCCGGGATGCGCTTTGTATTCATCGCTTGTTAAAAAATACGGCAAAAAGATACTGTCGCCCGACGGGCAGATAGACAGGAAGAATCTTGGCACCGTCATATTCGGGTCGCACGCGGCTTATAAATCATTTATCAAAATGGTTTATCCCGCCATGAACAGGGCGCTTTTAAAACACATAAATACTTTCGGCGGAAATTTGGTTATCCTTGATATGGCCGTGCTTTTTGAAAGCGGTTTTTACAGGAAAACGGACGCGGTTATTTATATAAAAACAGATTCAAAAATATGGCTTAAACGGACGCAGCGCATTAAAAACAAGCAATACGGCGCGATAAGGTCTTATCAGGATTTCTTTCCCGAACCGAAAAAGATTGCATATAGCAGTTATATAATTTATAATAATAAAACAAAAAAAGACCTTTGCTTCAGCGTTTTAAAGGCGGTAAATAAAATCAGCGGGGGCTTTAATGGATGACAAGCTTCACCAGCAGGAAGAGAAAATTCAAAGGATACTTGAACGCATAAAAGCCCTGCCGACGCTTTCTGTCGTGGTGGCAAGGGTAATTCAGGTTGTTTCAAATCCTCTTACATCGGCTTCCGATTTAAGCAGCATTATAATGGTGGATCAGGCCCTGACCGCGAAGGTTTTAAGGCTTGCCAATTCGGCTTTTTACGGTTTCCCGTTCAGGATAAAAAACATCACCCAGGCTGTATCCATACTTGGTTTTGATACCATAAGAAATCTTGCGCTTACGGTTTCAGTACATAAAATTTTTACCGGAGACGACAGGAACGCCTTTTTTTCCCATCAGGAATTCTGGAAACACAGCGTGGGTGTGGCTTTGTGCTGCAGCCTGCTTGCGAAAAAAATAAAATACAAATCACATGAAAGCGCGTTTACGGCCGGGCTTCTTCATGACATCGGCAAGACCTTTTTTGAACAGTATATGCACGAAGAATTTGTAATGGCGCTTAAAGATTCCGCGGAGAAAAAGATTCCTTTGTATCAGGCGGAAATGCAGATTATAGGCATTGACCACCAGGCAGTGGGAAGGATAATGGCGGAAAAATGGAACCTGCCGCACGAACTTCAGGCGGGTATTAATTTTCACCATCATCCGGAAGATGAACAGGAAGAAAATGTGATGGCGACAATTGTCAACGTGGCCAACAGCCTGTGCAATAAAAAAGGGCTTGGGAATTCCGGCGACACGGCAATATTGCCTTTAAGCGGGGAAGCGAGGGCGCTTTTGAACCTTGATGAAAAAGCGGAAGAGGAACTGATGGGTAAACTGGATCTGGAACTTAACGAAGCGCAGGCATTTTTTAACATGACTTCGTTCTGATAATAAGGGGACAAGATGGATTCTGATGAAGAAGTAAAACAGCTTAAAGAATACATTAAAAACCTGGAAGTAATTAATGAGGGGCTGCGCCAGTCATTTGAAGAACTGACAACACTTTACAGGCTTGTTGATATTATAGCGGAAGCCAGGACGCTGGAACGCGTGTTAAACTCGCTTCTTGACCTTGCGGCGGAAGTAATTCCGTGCCACGGCGCCATGCTGTTTTTAATTGATGACACCACCGGAGAAATTGACGTTGGGCTTAAGCGCAACATAAGCAGAAAAATAGAAAACAAGATAAACCTGCAGAACAAGAAAAAAGTAATTGAATGGGCGCTTAAAAAAGGCAGGACAATAGCCCTTCCGGATATTGAAGAAGAAATTGACGACAGCGAAAAGGTGACCTTTGTGCTTGTGCCCCTTATCGCGCATGATAAACCTGTGGGGCTTCTTGACCTTATAACCGAAACGCCGGAAGGCGATATAACCAGCAGGGACTTGTCGCTGCTGACCATACTTTCTAAACAGGCCGCGCTGGCAATTGAAAACGTAAAGCTTTATGAAAGCATGAAAAAAGATGAAGTGAACATAATAAAAGCGCTGTCAACCACAGTTGACGCAAAGGATCATTATACTTCGGGCCATTCGCAGAAAGTGTCGGAATACGGGACCCATATCGCCGAAGAGATGATGCTTCAGGAAAGGGAAATAGAGATAATTAAGTACGCGGGGCTGCTTCACGATATAGGAAAAATAGGCATGCCTGACGAAATAATCAAAAAACCGTCAAAACTGTCGGAAGAGGAATTCCTGATTGTCAGAAACCATCCTGTTATCGGTGCAAAAATAATAAAAGAAATAGATTCGCTTGCGGCCATTGTACCCATAATACTTCATCACCACGAAAGGTTTGACGGCAAAGGTTATCCTGATAAGCTTAAAGGCGAAGAGATTCCGGTCGGCGCAAGGATAATTCATGTTGCCGACGCGTTTGATACAATGGTCTCTGCCAGGGCTTACAGGGATATGCTTCCGGCGGAGCTTGCAATATCGGAACTGAGGAAAAATTCCGGCACTCAGTTTGATCCTGCTGTCGTTGACGCGTTTATCAGGCACCTTCGGAAAAGCGCGGTGTTCAATGGATAAACTGTCTGTCTTTGACAGGCTGTATTATCGCGCTAACAGAAATAAGGCTTTCATCGCCGTGAATTCCGCGGTCGCTTTTTTATTAAGCGTTGTGCTTATAACCCTTGCCGTTTTTTTTGACAATCCGCTTGTTGTGTCGTTTGGATTATTCCTTCTCCTTTACTGTTTTTTTTCAATGGGAAAAACTGCCGGGCTTATATACACGGTGTTTTTTATCTTTTTAAACCTTATCCTGTTTTTAAAGACAACACAGGGTGAAAATCCGGCGCCTTTTGCCGTTTATGTGGTCCTTGCCGTCCTGTTTTCCTATGTCGCCATGAAAGATATTGAATGGATAGAAATGAAAGAGGGGCAGTATGAACTGTGGGAAAGCGAACTGGAAAAGGAACGGATTGATTACACTGAAAAAATGCATAAGTTAAACGGCGTGATAGAAGCCAACAAGGAAAGGATAAAGAACTATTTAAAGCTTAATGAAATTGCGCAGAAGCTTACTTCCGCCCTTGACAGGAAAGTGATAGTCAAAATAATAAACGAAGGTATGAATACCATCCTTGGGAAAAAAGACGCGGAATTCATGCTGCTGATAAGGGACGAGGATAACGATACATTTTACCCCGCTATTGATGAACATGAAAAGGAAACTTTCATCAAAGGGATTATTAAAGTGTACAGAAAAGACCCGTTTGACGACTGGATAATAAAAAACAAGTGCACCCTTGTAATCAAGAATATTGACGAGGATTTCAGGTTTAAACTTGTAAGGCGCGACTGGATAAAATTTAAGTCAATGATAGCCATACCACTTGTGGCAAATTCAAATATTATAGGGCTGCTTAAATTTTATTCCAAAGTTGCAAGCATGTTTGACAACGAAGATGCCAGGCTTTTAAATTATCTTGGAGACCTTTGCACAAACGCCGTTCAGAACGCCATGCTGTATTCAAAAACCAGGGAACTTGCCACACGCGACGGGCTTACAGGGCTTTTTATCAGGCGCCACTTTATGGAAAAACTGGACGAGGAATATAAAAGGGCAAAGGAACTTAGCGAGACTTTTTCATACCTGATGATTGACATAGACCATTTTAAGGAATGTAATGACACGCACGGACACACTTTCGGCGATAAGGTGTTAAAAATTCTTGGGGAATTTTTAAAGGATAATTTAAGGGATATTGATATTATAGGCCGTTATGGAGGGGAAGAATTTGCAATTGTGCTGCCCAATACCAATCTTAACGGCGCAAGGTTTGTGGCCGAAAGGATACGCGGTAATTTTGAAAAACTGATTATTAATGTCAATGAGACGGAGAGGAAAAAACTTACCTTAAGCGTGGGCGGAATAGAGTTTAACGCCAAACGCAAACTTGGAGAAATGGTAAATAACGCCGATAAGGCGCTGTATCATTCAAAAGAAAACGGAAGGAACAAAGTGACGTTCTGGGAGGATATCAGGGATGAAAAATAAACTGATCCTGTACCCGGCGTTTGCAGTGTCCGCGGCCGTCATATATGTTCTTGGCCTGTTTTTTAAAAATTCCGTTGCTGATTATGCGGTGTTTTTGCTTGGTATTCTGATTCTTCTTGCCGTGAAAATGATTCCGAGAGGTGAATTTAAGTTTTTTCTTGTGTTTGCATGGCTTGCCACTGCCACGCTGGCTTTTCCGCTTAAAACAATCTCTCCGGCAGCGCTTTTGATATGCTGCCTTTGGTATCTTTCGCTTTATGTCTTTTCAATACCTTTCGGCGACGCGGAGCTTAAATTAAACGACCGCGAGCAGGAGTTAATGAACAAGAAAAAAAATCTTGAAGAAATAAAAAGGGAATCGGTAAGCACCGCGGAAAAAGAGGATGATAACATTGAATCGGAAATCAAGGGCATCACATCCCTTTATACAGCCGCGAAAGATTTAAGTTTTGCCATAAAGTTTGATGATATGGCGGTGATAATCAAGGAAATACTTAAAAAAGTCCTGAAGTATAACTTTAAAATAGAGCCTGATTCCGTAAATGTCCTGCTTGCGTTCAAAAAACGCGATTCATTCTACATAGCGGCTTCAATGGGATATGATGATGAATTCATAAAAGAGAAAGAGCAGGAACTTATAAAATCGGTTATAAATGATAAAACACAGCTTGAAATTTCATACAGTTCATCGGGCAATGACAATATGGATTTCCACAAGAGCGTTCTTAAGGTGCCGTTTGTAGTGGAAAAAAGGCTTCTTGGGATAATGATTATTTCCGCGCCGGTGGAAAACCTGTTTAATGCGAAACAGGTTGAAAACATGAAAATCCTTGCCAACCAGATAGCCATTTCCCTTGAAAAAGTGAATTTATATGAGGAAATACAGCAGATATCGGTGACTGACAGCCTTACCGGGCTTTTTGTGCACAGGTATTTCCAGGAAAAACTTGAAGATGAAATTAAAAGGGCGGGAAGGTATGATAACCATCTGTCCCTTGTGATGTGCGATATTGATTTTTTTAAAAAGATAAATGATACATACGGCCATCTTGCCGGCGATTTTATCTTAAAGCAGCTGGCCGTAATGCTTAAAAATCACACAACCCCGGCGGAGACTGTTGCAAGATACGGAGGCGAGGAATTTGTGATAATTATGCCGGATACGGATAAGGAAGCGGCCCATGCCAAAGCCGTTAAAATAAGGAAGGACCTGGAAAAAACAAAACTTAATTTTAACGGGACGCTGATAAGCATCACGGTCAGTATGGGTGTGTCGACTTATCCCGGCGATGCTGTTTCAAGGCGCAACCTTGTGGAGCAGGCCGATAAGGCGCTTTATGCTTCGAAAAATAACGGAAGAAACAGGGTAACAAAAGCGTAAAAAACGATATTACGGGGATTGCTGAATATATGCACGGGAAAAACGAACATGAAATCATAGAGCTGGCAAAGGTAAATCCGGCCGCTTTCGGCGTATTGTTTGACAAATACCATAAACCAATCCTCAGATACGCACTCCACAGGACGGGAAACGCGGAAACCGCTTCTGATATCGCCTCTGAAACCTTTTTTAAAGCCCTTAATAAAATAGGCACTTACAGATTTACGGGGGCGCCTTTTTCCGCCTGGCTGTACAGGATTGCCGGAAATGAAATAAACATGTATTTCAGAAAGAAAAAGTATGATCCGGTATCATATGAAGACGCGATAGGCGAAGAAGGGGTCCTTGATAAAGAATCGGCGGAGTCAATTGACAGGGAACTTAATGAAGCGCAGGAAGAAATAGACAAAAACAGGGATTATCAGCAGATAAAAGAAGCGCTTTTTGCCATGGATTCAAAGTACCAGGATGTAATAGTGCTAAGGTTTTTTCAGGAAATGAAAGTGCAGGAAATAGCGCAGGCTCTTGGCAAAAGCGAAGGGACAGTGAAATCCCTTTTATCAAGGGGACTTTTGTACCTTAGAAAAAAACTTGAAAAAAATGAAAAATAAGTGCAACCATAAGCGGATGTCCGCATTATAAGAGTGTAAGGAAAGGAGGTAATAGTTATGGAAGAAAAAGACCTTATAGAAAAGCTTAACAGGGCAAAACTGGCAGGAATAAAGGGCGAAACAGGGAAGCAATTCCTTAAAAACGCGCTTTTTAAATATGCTGTTTCACGCGCGTCGGTCAAAAAGCCCGATTTCATACACCGTTATGCCGCGGCTCTGTCAATTGCGGCTGTTTTTGCCTTTACGGCTGTTACGGTATTTGTAGTTGATAATATGGATGACGGGGATAAATTCAACAGAAACGGCGGCGTCTGGTCAACTTACAGCGACGGCCATCAGGGAGGCAATTCATACGTATGGCCCCCGGAATTTAACGCTCCCGGAGAAGGATTTATAATGAGCAAACCCGGATACGGCAATACAGGCTGGGCTGTGCGGATTACAGGGACTACCGGAAATAACCTGGGATACAACTATAATTATATAGGCGTTGTGGTCAGGTTTGATAAAAAATCACAGTGCCCTGAATGCCAGGGTTCGGATATTTCAAAATATAACGGGATAAGGTTTAAAATAAAAGGCAATACCGCGGGAGGCGGCGTAAACTTCATACTGCCGCATGAATCCAATAAATGCGTTAAAGAGAGGATGACCTGCGAGAGCCTTACAAACTACGCCGATTACGAGAAGGATATTACCCCGTTTATCAGCGGAGAATGGAATGAAGTGACAATTGTTTTCAGGGATGATTTAAAACAGCCTGACTGGGCCGGAAGGAAATACGCCGCGGATATTGAAGATGTTTTAAAGAATGTCCATCTGTTTAAATGGCAGCATAAAAACGGCAACGGTTCGCCTGTTGAAATATGGATAGACGATGTGGAGCTTTTTTAAAGTAATCAATACAGCAGAAAAATATGTCAAATAGATGTAAAAAAAATAAAGGAGGTAATAAGATGAGGACAAAAAATGCAGTGTTAGCAGCAGTAACCGCGCTTGTTCTTCTTTTCTCGGCACAGGTTTTTGCCGAGGGTGCTTCCGGTCAGAAGCCCTTATGGGGTTTTGATTCGGGCACCACGGAAGGCTGGCACGGCGCAAACAAGTACGCTACGGCGTGCTCTGTGGCAAAAGGCGCGGAGTTTGTAACAGGAGGGACATCGGCTTTAAAAATTAACCTTACAGGGGTTAAGGGGTGGAATCAGGATGTTGCCTTGTTTGAAGGGCCTTTTTCAGCGGATTTCCACAAGTTAAAAGAACTTACAATGGACGTGTACGTGCCTGAAGCATCGGTTAAAGGCATGACTTACCAGGAAATGTATTTTGTTATTTCCGGCAAGGCAAACGCGTGGTACCAGTTAAAGAAGCAGATTAAGCCCGGAATGAATGAAGTTGTATTTCCTATAGACAACACCAAAGTAAAAGGCGAAGTCTGGAAGATTTACATTGTTGTAAACAGCACTGAAGCGTGGGCAGGCCCCATATATGTGGATTCCATTAGGGGAAAACTGCTTGGCGAACCCGCGCAGGTAAAGGGGACAGTCAAGGATAATGTTTCCGGAAAAGGGCTTGAAAAAGCGCTTGTGGTAATAGGGGATCAGCTTTTAAAGACAGACGGGTCGGGTAATTTTTCCACGACGATACCGGCTGATGATTATAAAGTAATTGTGGTAAAAGACGGATATAAAGACAAGACAGTATCGTCGGCCGTGATTGCGGCAGGCAAAGAAAATAACCTTGGCGCGATAGCGCTTATTCCTGAAGCGGCGCCTAAGACAAAAGCATCAGCTGTAACAATAGACGCGTCCAAGTCAATAAGAAAGCTTCCGATAGACAAGCACAAAATGTACGGTAACAACCTTGCGGCGTGGCATCCTGTCGCGGCGTACAGGGACAACAACGTGGTTGCGAAAATAAAAAAACTTGGCGTATCGTTTTTAAGGATACCGGGCGGGGACTACGGCAACCAGTATGACTGGAAGACAGGCGAAGTATATAATTATGACGGCGGGGTAAGCTGGACGCCGGAACTTAATTACTACGGCGGAATGGTGCCGTTTATCAAGAGAATGGAAAAGGAAATGGCGGGCTTTGAAGTAATGCCCATATTAAACGTAATGACGCCTGACAGCAAGTCAATAGATGAAAGGGTGGACTACCAGATACAATGGCTGCAGGATATGAAGAACAAGGGGATAAAATTCAGATATGTTGAAGTGGGCAACGAACCTGATAACAAACCGCAGTGCCTTGGGCCCGCGGCTGCTTTAAAGAAAGGTTCTTCTGTGACCACGCTTATGAAATCGCCCACATCAAAGAAAGTGACGCAGTGGTGGACAAGCATAGACAATGTAAGTAATGTGTTTAATTACACGACATATAAAGTTAAAAAAGCATTCCCTGATGACAAGTTAAAATTAATGGGGCCGTGCCCGATGCAGCCTATGAACCAGGAAAGGCTTGCCGGCGAACCATGGCTTGCGCCGAAAGAAGCGCCTTATTGGGTTGAAAAGTTCTTAAAGAAATCAGCCAAATATGTGGACACGCTTGCAATACACGAATACCCGCTTTGGGCAAACAACAACGCCATCGCGCTGTTAAAGAAACCGCAGCAGACATGGCCCGTGTACATGCCCAAGTTCAGATCGTGGATAAAGAAGTACGTAAACAGCGTGCCGGGACAGGAAAAGAAATATATAGAAGTTGCCCTTACTGAATGGAACTCCGGTGAAGAAAACTCCATGACAGCGTTAATAGAAAACGCTTTATTCTGCGCTGACTACCTTGGCTCGTTTATGAAAGAGGGCGGGGACATGGCGTTTTTCTGGGACTTATTCACACAGAAACCCGGACAGGGCGGCGGACACGGTATGTTTGACGCAGAAAACGACCCGACAAACAGGTCAGCAGAAAGGGGCCATTACTGGCCTGTAATGTTATACGCGCAGAAGTTCGGCACAAATATGGTAAAGTGCGAATCAGATAACCCTGATTTGTCAGTGTACGCGGCAACAGGGGATGATGGCAAACTTACCATAATGGCAATAAACAAGACAAAACTTTTTGCGGCTGACGCATCAATTGCGATATCCGGCACCGGAGTAGGCGGCGGAAAAGCGTATCAGTTCAGCAAGAAAGAATACGTATGGAGCAAAGACCTGTACAAGGCGATAGTAAATGACGGCCCGTCAGAGATAAATATAAATGGAGGAAAGAACTTCAAATACACATTCCCGCCTTTCTCTGTAACGCTGCTTGAATTAAATAAGTAATATAACCAGGTAATCTTAAAGCCCCGGGGCATCAGCTCCGGGGCTTTTTTTGTTTTTGTGTTTGTATTATCTTGTTAAATGTGTGGTAGGCGCGTCCCTTTAGGGCGCGGCAGTTGATTTGTTTTTGCCTTTACTTCCGTCCCTCTGTGCATCTGTCCCTCCATCCCTCGGTTTTGCCGAGCTGCCGCTTTCCCGGGGTTGGGTAAATTTTTTCAGGGCGCGCCGTCCCCTAACACTTGCGCTCGTAAACTCGCGCAAGCCCGGGGATTTCCGCTTCGCAGGCTCGCTCCAACCGCGGCATTAAACCGCCCCTGCCGAATAAACACTATGCTTGCGCGGCACACCCTGAAAAAAAACACCCAACCCCTGTAAGGTGTCCATCCGATTTTCGAATTTCGAATCTCTATATCCTTCTGTCCCTCGTGCTTTTATCTATGGGATATGGGATAACAGTTTATGGGATAAGCCTTACCTCGGTCCCTTCAAAATATCTGCTATAATTACTAAAAGGGGTGAATGAATAATGAAAGTGTTAATAACAGGAGTTTCGGGCAATGTGGGATATTTTCTGGCGAAATATCTGGTATCCAAAAAAGTACCAGTTATTGGTATTGATTTAGAGGATAACGGGCTGATTAAAAACTCCAAATACTTTAAATTTCTAAAAGCTGACGTAACTGATATTATGGCCATAAAAGATATTTTTTGGGAACATAAGCCGACGCATGTAATACACCTGGCATATCTGATGAAATCAATCCATTATAAAAAGAAAGAACATGACATTGACGTCAATGGTACGGTTAACGTAATGGCCGCGGCAAACAGCACAAAGAGCGTGCGGCAGTTTCTGGAATTTTCTTCGGCTTCCGCTTATGGCGCGTATAAGGATAATAAACCGTGGATAAAAGAAAACCGGCCGTTAAATCCCGGACGATACAGGTACGGCATATTTAAAAAGGAAGCTGAAGATAAACTTACATCATTTAAGAAAAGGCCGGGGTTGAAACTTGTAACAGTAAGGATGTGCACCGCGGTGGGGCCGGATGAACATAAAAAAGGCGGGCTTGTGGAACTTGTTATAAAATCGCCGTTTCTTTTGAAGTTTAACGGCAGATACTGCGATGTCCAGTTTATTCATCAGTATGACCTGCAAAGGCTAACCGAAATGATACTTAAGGATAAATCAATTCAGGGCGTATATAACCTTACCCCGGATTCTTACTGTTCCATAAAGGACCTTGTTCCCGGCAAAAAGTTCATAAACCTGCCGGTGATAGCCGCGGAAATATTTGCGGGAATCGCGTGGCACCTGCGGTTGTCAAACATCCATCCCGCGTCAATAAAGTTAAGCGCGTACGGTATAGTAATTTCGCCGGAAAAACTCATAAAACGGCTGAATTATAAGTTCAAATATTCGGCGTTATCAGCATTTAAAGATTCATCTGCCGCCTGGTTTTAAACCCGTAAAAACAATATATAAAATATAATTGACAAATGTAAATATGTGTAATAAAGTAAAACCCATTTAATAAAAGTTTTGGGATGGGTGAAAAATTGAACATTCAGGCAATACGCGTATTCTTGCTAATTATAACATTTGTCTTACTGGCAAATTCTTCTGTTAACGGCGCTGATAATTCATTTCCGTGTGGCGCTGACCCCACAAAAAAACTTGACCTTATGATTACCTGCCAGATGCAGGGAGCACAGGAAAGGCGGTATTATGTAAAGATAATTAACCGGTCTAGTACCCCTGTTTACTATTCAAACGCCAACCTTTCAATGAAACTGTGGGTTAACGAACCTCAATTACGGTGCGCTGCCGTGACCGGCCAAAACGGGGAAGTGTTTAACGCATCGGGCACCCGTGTCGGGAACGTTCAGATTCAGGGCAATACATACAGCGATTTTTATCAAGTGCCTTATTTTCAGGAAAACGCACAGCATAAGGCGAATCAGGAAGTAAAAGTAAATTTTGTTTATCAGGGCGGGGAAGTAAACCACATACCCGCCGGCGGATGGGT
>Ga0209717_1000262_pt1 | contig 65966 bp, 51 predicted proteins | sample AD_UKC048_MetaG_FD_184418 | JGI IMG/M metagenome (GOLD analysis project Ga0209717, IMG submission 184418) | Active sludge microbial communities of municipal wastewater-treating anaerobic digesters from USA - AD_UKC048_MetaG (SPAdes) (version 2) | ecosystem: Engineered > Bioreactor > Anaerobic >...
TTTTAAAATCCCAAAAATCTGCGCTTCCGTGAACCTGCTTCTCTTCATGTCCAAACCTCCTGATACTGGTAGTTTTAACACTTAATCACTCCAGTTTCAAGTGGTCCAGTTTTTGGGGGTAAGCTCAGAATTGTTCGTGTCTGTTTGGGTTTATAAAGGATTTGACAAAAAAAGTAAGGCGGAGTTTTGGAAAAATCAAATATACAAAAAGTGGCCTGATGTAACCGCTGGGGATAAGCCATCTCAATTATTAATAAAATTGTGGAACGAAAGGTCGGATATTATTAAAACGAGGTGAACAAATGAAACGTATTGCTTTTACTACATTTATTGTATTGTTCTTACAGATTTGTTTATTCGCAAGTGACAAAGACCAAATTCAAACATTTTTTGAAGTGTATCAAGATGGAAAAAAACAGAATGTTATGTTATTTTTTGATTTGACGATATATAAAGCAAAAGATATTGTTAAGTGGCGACTTAATCAAATGGAATTTAATAATAAGGGCTGTAAGGAGACAACGCTTTTGATGAGGGCATCAAGGACTGACGACAATTGGGAGTCGCCGCTTATAAATAATCTAAAATGGATATCTGGGCAATCTTTTGAATGTGACTATTTAGATTTAACAAATACACCACCAATCCTGTTGAAGGGCAAAAAAAATGAGAATGGCGAGTGGGAGATTTATGGTAATGGTATGGTTCAAATTGATGGGAAAATGAAGAAGATTGAATTTAAAAGTAAACGCAATTTCAAAGTAAAGTATAAAAAAATATCATTTTTTTAATTGGCAGGCAGGTAAAAAACAACGAATTTTGATACGACATTTACGGAAACCGCCTATGATTCGCTGGGCAAGCCTGTAGTCAGAAGCGACAAAAAAGGCCGCGAGACAGTAACAAATTACGATGAAATGGGCAGGGTGGATTATGTGCTGCGTCCGGACGGCGCAAAAGACGTTAATCATTATGACAACGAAGGCCGTCTGACATGGGTTGAAAGCTTCAATAAAAATTTCGAATTAAAAAATACGTATCATGAATACGATGACCTTGGCAGGAAAACAAGGACAAACTATCACGGCGGCAGTTACAGCACATCCGTGTATGACGAACAGGGGCGTGTGGCAGAAGAACGCGGACGTGACGGAGTAACCACAACATACACTTACGATAATTCCGGCCGCAGGATGTCAATGACCCGCGGAAATTACCACGTGTCATATGGATATGACGCAAACGGGAATCAGGTATCTTCAGCTGACGCAAACGGTACAATAACAAACCACTACGATGAACTGAACCGCCTGACACAGACAGATTATCCGGAAAACAGGTATAAGTATTATAAATATGACAAAACAGGGGTCAGTTCTTGACTTGATACCTGATAAAATAGTACATATCCAAAACCCTATAGAAAACTCAACAAGCTAATAAATAACCGGTAAACGCATAAGACGTTCTGGCAAGGTTTTAAAGAAAATAAGGCAGACATACGAAATAAAGAATCTGCCTGAAAAGATATATAAAAAAAAATTTGTCAGGTATCAAGTCAAGACCTGACCCTGTTTTTCACGGCTTTTTTTACGGCAATGAATTTGCCTGCAAAAAAGGCGTGCTGATTCCGCGGCAGGATACCGAAGCGGTAATAGAGGCGGTTTTATCATTACCGCTTAAACCCAAAACGCTTGCAGCAGAGCTTGGCCCGGGAAGCGGAATAATAAGCGTGACACTGTGCCTGGAATGCCCCGAAATAGCCCATATAACAGCCATAGACATATCAAAAAAGGCAACATCATTAACTTACCTTAACGCCAAAAAACATGGCGTAGAAGGGCGTATAACAGCCAAATATGGCAATTTCTTTACCTTAGCCCGTAAATCACCTTCAAAATTTGACATTATTATATCCAATCCGCCATATATTACTAAAAAAGCAATGTCCAAACTGCAAAAAGAAGTATTACACGAACCTGCAGCCGCCCTTACGGATAAAAAAGACGGGCTTTCATTTTATAAAAGGCTTGCCTTAGAGGCAAAAAACATCTTAAACCCCGGCGGCTATATAGTTTTGGAAATTGGCGACGCCATGGAATTAAAGGTTAAGAAAGTTTTCCTTAAAGACAACTGGTCATACTTATCCACATTTAACGACTTCAAAGGAACGAAAAGGGCATTAATATTCAGGTTTGAATTTCCAAAACAGATTAACCAAACACTTTAACAATTCAAATATCCTGAATTTCAAATACTTTTTCCGCATATTGTTGAAGTATTACAACTGATCATATAAATCAAAAAACTTTCATAGCCATACAATAAAACTTGCAGTTTGCCCCGTGTGATTTCATCTTGATTTTTTATAATTTATTTGTAAAAATAGTTCCTAATTAGGCTCTAAGATTTAACGCAACACTTTGATATGATTATAATATCAAAGGAGGCGTTAATCTTCAATGGCGAATATAACGTACGTAAGACTCAAGTTCGAAGAACGCGAGGAAATTAGCAGATGTTTAGCTTGCGGTTTTACAGCAAGCCAAATAGCAAGAAGATTAGGCAGACACAGAAGCACTATTACGAGAGAAATCAATAAAAGCGGAATAACGAACCAGTATCGAGCGGTACGATCAGACAAGCGGGCAAAACGTAACGCCAAGAAACGTCGGGGCGGCAAACGAAAAATTAAGAAGTACAAAGAACTCAGAAGATATGTGGAAAAACACTTAAAACTAAAGTGGTCGCCAGAACAGATTGCAGAAAGTATTAAAATAGAGTATCCTGATGACATGACTATGAGAATATCACCAGAAAGTATTTATACATATGTTTATGTGAAACCTAAGGGGCGTTTAAAGAACGAGCTATTAAAATCGTTCAGACGAGAACACCGTAGGCGTCACAAAAAAAGTAGCAGAATGGCAACAGCTATAAGAGGTTTAGAAGATATGACAAGTATAGATGAACGACCTGCGGAGATTGAAAATCGTTTAATACCAGGACACTGGGAAGGCGATCTTATTATAGGTAAAAATCGACAATCAGCAGTAGGTACGTTGGTGGAAAGAAAAACTAAATTATTAAGGCTTGTTCGGTTAAAAAACAGAACCGCAAAAGAAGTAAAAAAGAATTTTGAAAAGATTTTCAAAAAAGAACCAAAACGGTTAATAAAAAGTTTAACTTATGATCAAGGCAGAGAAATGGCTGATCACAAGTTATTGAGCAAGGCTTTAAAAATAAAAGTATATTTTGCACATAAAGCCAGCCCTTGGGAACGAGGGACAAACGAAAATACAAACGGATTGATAAGGCAATTTTTCCCGAAAGGAACAGATTTTAACAAAGTGAGTTTGAAAGAACTCCGGTATGCAGAAAAACTGTTGAATGAACGTCCAAGAAAAACATTAGGATGGATGACACCGGAAAAAGCGTATTATCAAAGTGTTGCGTTAAAAACTTGAATCTGCCCTATTTAATAAGTAAAGCAAAAGATTGAATAATTATATTGGTAATACCTGACAAACTATTGATGCGAGGGGAATTATATTTTGCCGGGATTTAAGGGAAGGGTTTCAATCACAGGAGATTATGACAGCCCGATGCAGATATCGGGTTGTCCCGGAAACGAAATACCAAAGTAATTCTTATTACTTATTGTGACTTTTCCTGTAAAACCGCTTGTGCAAAAATTCTTCAGAGGCAATACGCTTAAAAATATGTTTACTAAAAAAATGACACTAAAAGGATTTTGAAAATGGAAAAAAAGATAAACTTAAAAAATAAAAAACCTCAATCCACGGACATGTCAAAGGACGGCAGTCGCAGGCTGATAAAAAAACTTAATGACCGGCTTGCATCAATGGAAGAAATTATAAACAAAAAAGACGGCGAAATTGCGAATCTTTCCGCTTTGCTTCACGCGGCTTATAATTCGAAGCGCTGGAAACTTATCAGCCTGTTAGCTGAACCGTATTCAAGGGCAAAAAAAGAGATTAAAGCTTTGCTTGGCACCGATAAAAATGTCACAAAGATGCCCGGGCTTTTTAATTCCGGATTTTTTGGACTGCCGGTTCCGTTTTTTTCAGTTTTAAAGTTTAAACAGACGGAAAAACCGCTGGTCAGTATTGTTATTCCCGTATACAACCAGTGGAATTACACATATTCATGCCTGCGCTCCATACTTAAAAATACAAAAGATGTCAGTTATGAAGTCATTGTTGCCGATGACAGGTCTTCGGATATGACTGTTAATATAGAAAAATTTGTAAAGAATATCCGTGTGTCCCGCAATAAAGGAAACCGTGGTTTTTTAAATAACTGCAACAACGGCGCAAAAGAAGCCGCAGGCAAGTATATATTATTCCTTAATAATGACACAAATGTCACCGCAAACTGGCTGAAATCCATGGTAAAGCTTGCGGAAGCTGATGAAAAAATCGGGATTGTTGGTTCCAAACTGATTTATCATGACGGCCGTATGCAGGAGGCCGGAGGGATAGTATGGAAAGATGCCTCGGCCTGGAATTACGCCAGATTTCAGGACCAAATAATACCGGAATGCAATTATGTCAAAGAGGTTGACTACTCCTCCGGAGCCTGCCTGCTGGTAAGAAAGGACTTCTGGTCTGAAGCGGGCGGGTTTGACCGCAGATACGCGCCGGCTTATTATGAAGATGTTGACCTGGCTTTTGAAGCCAAAAAAAGGGGTTACAAAACCGTCTACCAGCCCCGGTCAGTTGTCATTCATTTCGAGGGAGTTTCATGCGGAAAAGATGAATCAAAAGGCGTCAAAAAGTACCAGGCGGTGAACAGGGTAAAATTTCTGAAAAAATGGCATAACGAGCTTGAGAGCCGCCATTTTTCAAACGGGAACTGCGTTTTTCTTGCCAGGGACAGAAGCCGCTATAAAAAAACAATTGTAGTTGTTGACCATTATGTGCCCGAATATGACAAAGACGCGGGTTCAAGGTCTGTATACCACTGCATCAAGTACTTTATAAAGAAAGGCATGAATGTAAAATTTGTAGGCGACAATTTTATTCACACCGAACGTTACGCCGATGAACTGGAACAAATGGGGGTGGAAGTGCTTTGCGGGCCTTGGTACGCGCGGAATTTCGCAAAATGGGTTGCGGAAAACGGAAAATACGTCGATTATTTTTTCCTAAGCAGGCCTCACATAGCGGATAAATATGTCAGCCTTATAAAAAGAGAAACGCGAGCGAAAATTCTTTATTATGGCGTGGATCTTCATTATTTGCGAGAATTGCGCCGGTACAAGACAGAAAAAGACACAGCACTGTTAAAGAGCGCGAAAGACTGGAAAAAAATGGAAATTGACATCATGAAAAAGTCTGATATTTCTTTTTTCCCGTCGGATTTTGAAATAAAAACAATACGTTCTATAGCGCCGGGTGTTAAGGCGCGGGTTATGCCGCTATATGTATATCATGATTTTCGTGACGAAGAATATCTGCCCGATTCAAGGCAGAACATGATGTTCGTGGGCGGTTTTAAGCACATGCCAAACCTTGACGGCATGAAATGGTTCTGCAAAGAGGTAATGCCTGCTGTTGTAAAGAAACTGCCGCATGTAACACTTGATATTTACGGCTCCCATATACCTGATGAAATAATGAAGCTGCGCGGGCCTAATGTTCGGATAATGGGTTTTCTTCATGATAAGGATCACGCGCGCGTGTATGGCGGGCACAGGCTGGTTGTATCGCCATTAAGATACGGCGCCGGGATGAAGGGAAAGAATGTCGAAGCCATGTATAACGGAGTGCCTTTGATTACCACCAGCATAGGCGCCGAAGGGATAAACTGCGCTTCTGTTATCATTGCCGACGAGGCTTTATCATTCGCGGAAAAAATAATAGAAAATTACAATTCACCGGATCTGGCGGACATCAGCCGGAAGCTCAGGGAATACGTAAGGGATAACTTTTCAGAACGAGTCCTTGACAAGTCTTTTTCAGGGGTATTGCCGGCAGCAGCCGGCGCCAGGCCTGCCGCGCGGAAAAAAGACATAGCCGGAGCGCGCCGGTAATGAAAAACATGGCCGGCATAAAGAGGTCCTTTATATACGCGTCCGGAATAGCGCTTATACTGATTCTGACGCTGTTTTTATTCAGGGGCTCCTCCGGCGACGGCATGGAATTTGACGAAGTATTCCGTGTAAATAATCTGATCCCGCTCATCAACCAGCAGGCCATGCCTTATGACCAGAGTATTTTCAGCATGGATATCTTTGGGCTTTCAATACCGCTTATTTATAAGACTTATATATCTTCGGTAAGCATCCTGCCATGGCTTCCGCTTGTTTTCTTTGATGATTATATTTATGGTATACGTTTTCTGTACGCTTTATATTTCTTCCTGTCCTTTTCGGCGATGTTTGTCCTTCTTGCCCGATACGGTTATTTTGAAGCTCTGCTTATAACCATACTGGCCGCAACTTCGCCGTTGTTCATGCCGGAGGCAAGAATTGGATTCGCGGATTCGATGCATATTTTCTTTATGTGTATTTCTTTTTTATTAATCGGCGCTTTTTTTAAAAGCGAAAAAAAGAAGGCATCGTTTATTTTTTGGGCTTCTTTTTTTCTGTGCCTTTGCGTAAATATCAGGTTTTATTTTATTTGGGTTCTGTCTGCAGCCGTCATTACGGGCGTGATACTCTATTTTGACCGCTTGAAAACACTCTTTGGCTCATTCAGGTATGTGTTCGCGGCCGCGGCAGGCGCCATACTGGGATTAATAAACTTCATCGTATACAATATAGCAACCGGATTTGCGACCTTTAAACCAATTTTTTTGAAAATATTTTTTTCCTCCGAATACAATAAACACCCGATTGATTACAAACAAAGCCTTCCGTTTATTTCAGAGGCGGAGGCAAAGATAAACGCACTGTCGTCTTTTTTTGGGGGCTACGCCTATGTGTACCTTTCAGTGCTGGCCGCAATGACCTTATGTTATTTATTCATGGGGTATAAAATGATAAAAGATAAAAATACAGCGGAATTGAAGCCTTATCTGTTTGCGGTCATTTGTTTTTGGTTAATACTCTTTATGATTCTGATCAGCCCCAACACAACCAGGCCGGGGCACTATATTTATCTTGTTCCTTTTTTTGAGTTGTCCCTTTTTTCCCTCATATTGCTGGCATCAAAAGTATTTAATTCAAAAAGCCTGAAAAATGGCGGCCTTGCTTTTATCTGTTTACTTGCATGTTTTAGTTTTTACATTTCCGGCTCTGAAACGTCGAAAGTTTTACGCACAAAAGGAACCGGATACTTTTCACCGGCCATTTTCAGCCTTAATTCTTTTATATCGGAAAATAAGATCGATTCAGACGATATAGTGTTTTTTGAGTGGGGAAGTTATCCGCAGCTATATTTTATTAATAAGGGAAACTTCAGGATTAATACGCGGGTTTTTCAGCTGATTGATAAAAAAAATAAACAGGAAAGGTTTGCGGCTCTTGATTCTTTCTTTCGGAGCGGCGATGCGGCCGGCAGAGATTCAATCTATTTTCCGCTCTACACGGCAGAATCGGATTTTAATTCAAACTCACCCGGCCTGGCATCTGATATACTTGAGTTTATAAGCGCGAATGACGGCAGGGCGGTTAAGGTTAAGACCTTCTGTGAAACAAACGGAAAACCGGTAATTGACCTCTATAGGCTTGATGATGTCCCGGAATTTGCGGGCCGTCTGAAGCCATTTTGCCCTGATTTTTCTGAAACCGAAATGGCAAACGCAGAAAATTCCATGATTGATTTCACCGGATATGTCCGGGCAGGCTGCGTAAAAAACGTTTATATTTCCGAAAATAATTCCGGCGGTAAGTGGGCCGGTAAATATTCCCGTTTTTTGCTCAGGCGCAATACGCAGGGCAGTCTTCTTATTACCGCGTATTTCCCGGACATGAAAAAATATGAAAATAACCGCATTGCCTTTACCGTTCTGGTAAACGGCGAAAGTATGCAGACAAATACTATACGCAGCGGAGGATTCCGCGTGTTTGATATTAAATTGAAAAACGAACCTCCAAGCCTGCTTGATATAGGCGTTCTTTGCGATTCGCGGATAATAGCGGAAAATGACAAAAGAGAACTTGCTGTTTTTTTAGTTAAAATGGAATTAAAATAAATAAAATTACCGGAGGGCCGGATGAAACTTGTGATTAATATCCCGTGTTTGAATGAGGAAAAAACGCTGCCTCTTGTACTCTCTGAACTGCCAAAAAAACTTGACGGCATCGATACGATAATAGTGCAGATAGTAGACGACGGTTCTTCCGACAATACGTCAAAAATCGCCATGGAATACGGCGCCAGAGTGATAAGGCACGAGAAGAACCTTGGTCTTGGGACTGCTTTCAAACACGGCATGGAAGCCGCGCTTGAAGCCGATGCGGATATTATGGTAAATACAGACGCGGATAACCAGTACCCTTCACGCTATATAAAAGACCTGATTAAGCCTGTCATCGACGGGCGCGCAGACATGGTGATAGGTAACAGGACACCATGGAAGATCAGCCATTTTTCAGGTTTTAAAAGGTTTCTTCAGTATTTTGGCAACATGCTTACCAGAAAAGTGGCAGGTTCAGCTACGCCCGATACCGTTTCCGGTTTCAGGGCTTATTCTAAAGAAGCCATGCTGCGGCTTAATATAACCACAAAATTTTCGTATGTACTTGACACGATTGTGCAGGCCGAGCGTAAAAATCTTAACGTGGCGTCGGTTCCCATAGAAACAAACACGCCGCTGCGCAGGTCAAGGCTTTTTAAGAATATATTACAGCATGTTTACAAGTCCGGAAGGAATCTGCTTAGATGTTATATTATTTATGAACCGTTTATGACCTTTATGTGGCTAACCATGTTTTTTCTTGCGCCTGCCATGATACTGCTTATTAGGTTTCTGTATTTTTATGTAACAAATGGCGGTGCCGGGCATATCCAATCGCTTGTGATATCGTCGTTTTTATTCGCGCTTTCCGGCATAATGTTCAGCCTTAGCATAATTGCAGAGATAATCGGCATGAACAGGACGCTGATCGAGGAACAGATATACCTGAAAAAAAAGGAATTCTACCAAAACAGGCGCCGCTGATCAAAACATGGCTTTATTCCATCCTGAAACCGCATTTGCATACTGTTGATGTGATTTCAGGATGAATATAGACAAGGCGCTTAACTTGTTATAGTATAAAAAACCGGGATTTATATGAATTATTAAATCAGGAGGGAAAATATGGATAGTGAAACAAAAGGCAAAGAAACAGGCAGTTCAAATGGCGGTTTAACGGCAAAGGTTATTATCGCAGCCGTTGTGGCGGCCGCAGCCGTGCTTTTGGTTGCTTTAAATTTGAGCCTGTTTTCCTTTAACGGCATAAAATTTACGGATGATGAAAAAAATAAAGTCTCATATTCGGCCATTGATTTCACTCCGGTTGACTTAATGGAAAAATCAGCCGGAATATATTTTAAAAACATTTTTTCCGGAGAAAAGCATAATTTTGGAAAATGGGCAAAGAGCCTTTCCGGCTACCTGTTCAAATACAGCGGTGAAAAATATGCCAGATTTGAACTGTATTATATGGATCTTGAAAAATACAGCAGAAAAGACATACAGCTGAAGGTTTACGCAAATGGAAAACTTGTATATCTATATGATGTTACAGGCGCGGACGGAATCCGCATATTTGACGTGCCGCTTAACGAAGTAAGCGGCAAAACACTAACCTTGGCCGTTGTAAGCAACGCGTCGCTGGGAAAAGTTTTTGACGAAAAGGTCAGGGCTGTTTTTGTAAGAAAGATAGGATTACATTAATGAATGAAAAAAATATAGGCGGCAATTACTTCGATAAGTACGGCAGCGCCAATTTGGCGGTCAGGTTTGTAATGAATCAGTTCTTAAAAACTATGAACACCATTATAAACGGAGAAAAGTTTGATTCAATGCTTGATGCCGGCTGCGGCGAAGGGCATCTTACAAATATAATAAATGAATCGCTTGAAAAAAACGGGCGGCACACAGCCATTACGGCACTTGAGTATGACGGAAAAACCCTTGACAAAGCAAGGATACTGTACCCGAACCTGAATCTGGTACAGGGTAACATCCTTGAACTGAAAGGAAACTACGATTTACTATTAGCTTCAGAAGTCCTTGAACATATAAATGAATATGATGCTGCTATACAGCAGTGTAAAAAAACGGCTCCGGTCTGTGTTTTTTCCGTTCCAAATGAGCCCTGGTTCAGAATGGCCAATTTATGCAGGCTAAAATATCTAAAACGCCTTGGCAATACCCCGGGACATGTAAACAACTGGACGAAAAGCGGGTTTCGCAGGATTTTAAGCCGTCACTTTGAATATGTCATGATTAAGACTGCCGCAATTTGGAATATCGCGCTCTGTAAGAAGCCCAATATAATTTGAATTTTGCGAGCCATAGGAGGGCCTGTTTTGTTTAAAATCACGGAAAACGTGAAAAAGATTTCAGGATGGCTGTTTTTGCCTGCTGTCATCCTGCTTGTTTTTTACTATATAAAAACACATATGCCGGAGTTTACCGCGCTTTCCTTTATCAACGCGCAGCTGATACCGGCGCTTATATTAATACAGCTTGGTGTTTCTGTTGCGCTGGGGCTTATTATTAAATACCTTCTTGAACCTTTTGGAATCAGGCTGGGCTTTAAAGAATGGTTCGGCCTTTCCGTAGTGACAACTTTTTATAATACAATTACGCCGTTCAGAGGCGGAATGGTGGCAAGGGCGCTATACCTGAAGGAAAGGCACAACTTTTCATACACCAGTTTTCTTGCCACCATGTCGGGCATATATGTTGTAAATTTTTTCATTCAAAGCACAGCCGGCCTGCTGAGCGCGGCAGCGATATATTTCCAAAGCGGGATATTCAGTCCGGCCATTTCTGTTATTTTTGGGGGATTCTTTCTTGCGTCTCTGGTTATGCTGATGTTCTCGCCGGAGATGCCGGATTCAAAGAACCCGGTTCTGAATAAAGCCGCTCAAATATTCAACGGCTGGAACGGAATAAGAAAAAACAGGAAAATTGTCATCACGGTTGTCTGTACAGCTTTTTTACAGTTATTTTTGACTGCGGCCGGATTGTTAATATCATATAAGGTTTTTGGCATTGATGTCAGTATCGCGCAGTCTGTTTTTTTGTCGTCTATATCACTGCTTGGTATAGTCATTTCCATTACGCCGGGCTCGCTGGGCGTAGCAGAGGCTATTACGGTATTCTCGTCGCTGGCACTTGGAATAACGGTGGCGCAGTCGCTTTCGGCGGCTGTGCTTATAAGGCTTACTTCGCTGGCAGTCATTTTTACCCTTGGCCCTGTTTATTCGTATATTCTCATTAAAAAGGATAAGAAAAGCGCGGCCTCTAAAAAAACCTTTAATAAAGAAGGAGAGGCATAGATGGACAGGAATATGCGCAGGACGCTGGACCTTTTCCTGATGTTTACCGGCAGGGAGATAACCCTGAAGTATAAAAGGTCATATCTTGGTTTTATCTGGTCTCTTATGAATCCCATACTGACCGCCCTGGTGTTTTTTGTCGCATTCAAGCTCTTTATGCGTTTCGAGATAGAGGACTACACCCTTTTCATGCTTAGCGCGCTTTTTCCGTGGACATGGTTTTCAGCTTCCGTCTCTATGTGCATTCACTCCCTGACCGGCAATATATCGCTTATAAAAAAAATAATATTTCCAAAACGTTTGCTTGTTGTATCGGTGATCACCGGCCAGATGGTAACGCTGCTTATTTCCATACCAATACTTGCAGTACTGCTGTATTATTACGGAAAATCGCCGTACTTAAGCTGGCTGTATATCATACCCATCCTGCTTACCGTGCAGTTCTTTATAATTCTGGGGATAAGTATGGCCTTAGCCATGTTAAACGCATATTTCCGCGACATGGAACATATAACAAATGTCACCCTTAACATGCTTTTCTGGATGACTCCGGTCATGTATCCGCTTGCAATGGTGCCGGAAAAATACAGGATATTTCTGGCTATGAACCCCATGACATACCTTATTCAGAGCTGGAGAGATGTTATAATGACCGGAAGAGTAAACTGGGTTAATGTTCTTATAGCTGCAGTGACAGCCGCAGTGTGTATGTTGCTTGGCAGTTTTATTTTTGCCGTTAAGGATAAAAAACTGGATGAAGTGCTGTGAATATGATAACCGCTGAAAATGTATGGAAAAGTTACCCGGTGAACAGAGACAAGCCGGGTTTTAAAGAGTTTATAGTCAATGCTCCTGAATTTATTGGAAAAAAAAGCGGGCTCTTTTGGGCGCTTAAAGGCCTGAATTTTTCCGTAAAAAAAGGCGAATGCCTTGGGGTCATAGGAAAAAACGGCGCCGGGAAAAGCACACTGTTATCCCTGCTGCTTGGTACATCGCTGCCGGGAAAGGGCACTTTGACCGTAAACGGCAAACGGACCCCGCTGCTTGAACTTGGAGCGGGATTCCATCAGGACATGACCGGGCGTGAGAATCTGGTGATGAACGGGATACTTCTGGGGCTGACCAGGAAGGAAGCGCTTGCCAGGCAGGATGCAATAATTGATTTTTCCGGGCTCTCGGAATTTATAGACAGGCCTCTTAGGACTTATTCAGGCGGTATGTATATGCGGCTGGCTTTTTCCGTGGCTGTGCATACAGATCCCGAAATACTGCTGATAGATGAAATACTTTCCGTCGGAGACGAATTTTTCCAGAAAAAGTCAGGGGATGCCATTACCGGGCTTATAAAGCGCGGTACAACAACCGTGCTTGTGTCTCATAATATGGAAAGCATCAGGAATATTTGCAGCAGAGTGATATGGCTTGAACATGGCGTTATTATGGCGGATGGAATTCCCGGCGAGGTTATCGGCAAATATCTTAATGAAGGCGGCAAAGATGTTTAAAAAAATTGTTAATCTTATGGTGCCGCCGGATTCCCGCCGCAGGCTTTTTGCCAGAGCTTTACTTAAGCTGGTTAAGAACCCTTCACTGATACCGCATGTTATGAACCGGACAAACTGGAATAAATTCATTTATTTCAGGGGCGTACTGCGGCCTGAAGAAATAGAAAAACGGCTGGACAGAAAATTTGCCGAATACGGCGGCGCGCAGAGCCGTGTGCTGCCCGGGGATGGGAACGGTTATCTTAATCATGTTTTCAGGACCAACAGCCGGAAAGATTCAGCGTACGCGGATATTTCCGATGTTGAACCGGAAAATAAAAGCGGAATCAGAAAGATTGCTTTTTACCTGCCGCAATACCACCCTATACCTGAAAATGACTGCTGGTGGGGAAAGGGTTTTACGGAATGGAATAATGTGGGCCGTGGAATCCCGCAGTTTACAGGACATTATCAGCCAAAACTGCCGGGTGAGCTTGGATATTATGATCTTAGGGTTCCGCAGGTAAGGCGCCGGCAGGCGGAACTTGCCGCACAATACGGAATATTTGGTTTTTGTTTTCATTTTTATTGGTTTGCGGGAAAAACGCTTCTTGAGGCTCCGCTGAAAGACTTTGCGGAAGATGAATCTGTCACCCTGCCGTTTTGCATAAATTGGGCAAATGAAAACTGGACGCGCTCGTGGGACGGTCTGGAAAGGGAAGTCCTGATAAAGCAATCCCATTCTGAAAAGGATGACATAGCTTTTATAGAACATATTTCCTCATACTTAAAACACCGCAATTATATCCGGATTAATACCCGGCCGCTAATTCTTGTTTACAGGCCGTCATTATTGCCTGACGCCCGGTCCACAGCCCAAAGATGGAGAAAGTGGTGCCGCAATAACGGCATAGGTGAAATTTATCTTGCGGCCACTCATACTTTTGAGCATATTAATCCTGAAAGCATCGGGTTTGACGCGGCGGTGGAATTTGCACCGAACACCTTTCCTCTTGAAGATATTACATCAAGCGCAGAAGTGGCAAACCCGGATTTTACCGGCCAGGTTTTTGATTACAGGGATGCAATAAGGCATGCAATGCGGTATAAAAAACCGGATTATAAAAAGTTCAGGGGTATATGCCCGGGCTGGGACAATGATCCAAGAAAACCCGGAAATGGTATTATCCTCGCGAATTCATCCCCTGAAGCTTACGGCGAATGGATGGATCTTTTGTGCGATTACACTAAACAGAATTTTGAAAAGGAAGAAAGGCTGGTCTTTATCAACGCGTGGAATGAATGGGCGGAGGGCGCGTATCTTGAACCGGACAGAAAATACGGATACGCTTACCTGCTGGCAGGGGCAAAGGCGCGCGGCAGAAAACGCGGATTTTTAACCGCAAATCCTTTTGAGGAAAAAATAAATTCCGGGAAGAATGATACCGCAGTCATTGCGCACGTGTATTATCCCGAACTCTGGGAAGAGCTTTGCGGGTACCTGTCAAACATTAAAAGCGGGTTTGATTTATTTGTTTCAGTGCCGGAAGGGGTTGAAATTAATGACGCGGACATATTCGCAAAATTCGGCGGAGCCAGGATATACAGGCATGAAAACAGGGGGCGTGATATTTTCCCGTTCCTGCGCATACTTTCCCTTATTGAAAATTGCGGCTACAGGTATGCATTGAAAATACACACAAAAAAATCATCACACAGGAAAGACGGGAACGAATGGCGAAGGGATCTGTACCGTGGCGTTGCGGGGACGTATGGGATAGACTTAAAAATCAGGAATATCTTTGATTCCAGTCCAAAAACTGGTATCATAGCTCCGGGCAGCCATATACTAAGTTCGGATTATTATTGGGGGCAAAATGCCGCAGCCGTGAAAAAACTGGCCGGACGGGCCGGATATGGGCCTTTAACGGAAAAATTTAATTTTGCCGCAGGTTCAATGTTCTGGTTCAGGCCCCGGGTTTTCAAGCCGGTACTTGACCTTAATATACTTGACTGTGAATTTGAAAAGGAAGAAGGCCAGCTTGACGGCACTTTGGCCCACTCTCTTGAGCGTTTTTTCGGCCTTATGGCGTTGAAAAGCGGGTTTAAAATAGTTCCGTCGGACGGCGTGGATGGCGGTACTGAAAAAAAATATAAGTATGCTGATGCGGCACGGCGCACCGGTAAGGAGATGCCTGACGGTGAATGTGAAAAATAAAGTCAGAGTAAGCGTAATAATACCTACATACAACGGCGGTGACAAACTTAAAGCGCTGCTTGAATCACTTGCCGGTAATAGAACGGTCAATGAAATTATAATTGTTGATACCCGGTCGGATACGGATATGCAGTCAATGGCAGACAGGTACGGCGCAAAACTGCTGCAGGTTGAAAAAGAATCATTTGACCACGGCCTTGTCAGGAACATCGGAGGCAAAGCGGCCTCGGGTGATATACTTGTATATATGACACAGGATTCGATGCCCGCGGACAACCTGGCAATAGATAATATTATCAGGCCTCTGCTGGATGATGAAAAAGTGGCTGTATCTTACGGCAGACAGCTGCCAAGATTGGACGCAAGCCCGTTCGCGGCGCATTTGAGGGCCTTTAATTATCCTGAAAATGGCGGGTTAAAAACATCGGCTGACCGGGATCTGCTTGGAATCAAAACAGCCTTTATTTCCAATTCATTTTCCGCGTACAGAAAAAAAGTCCTTGAAGAGATAGGCTGGTTCGCTACGGGGTTGCTGCTGGGAGAGGACTTTCACGCCGGCGCGGTGTTGATAGACAAAGGATACGGGATTTTTTATGCGGCAGATGCGCGGGTGCGCCATTCCCATAATTACACTACACTCCAGGAATTCAGGAGATATTTTGATATTGGGGTGGTTCACACGAAAGAATCGTGGATACTGAAAAAGTACGGTAAAGCGGAAAGGGAAGGTTGCAAGTTCGTCTTTTCAGAGATTGATTATCTGCTGAAAAACGGCAAGGGCCTTCTTATACCGTTTTCTTTACTTAGGGCTTTTGTGAAGTTTGCCGGCTACTGCCTGGGGCGGCGCTATATGCTGCTGCCGCGGTGGTTTGTTATCCATTGCACCATGGGACAGAATGTGAACAACGGAATATATGACTAAACGCCTGGTTACTCCGGCTTTAGCGCGTGAAAAATTACACGGCTTGATATTTTTATGCCTTGCCGCGTATTCGGCAACCTGTATTATATCCATAACGTTATGTGAGATTTTTTTTGTCCTTGCTCTGCTTTTATGGGCCGCGGACGCTTTTGCGGGCGGCAGGAAACTTTCCGGGGAATTTAATACTTATCTCACTCTTCCTCTGGCGGTTTTTGCCGTCATTCATATCATAGCGGCTATTTTGGGCATAGACCCCGCAAACAGCATAAGGGATTCGCGAAAACTTTACCTGATACTTATGTTCTTCGTGGCAGCCAAATATCTTGACTCTTTGGAAAAAATAGAAAAAATAGTTATGTTTTTTGCAGCCGGTTCTTTATTTATCGGGGCGTATGCTGTCTGCTCGTCAATTAGCGCGGCGCATGCCGGCAATGCGGCGGGTTTCAGAGCCGCGTCATTTTCGGGCACGCCTATGCACCTGGGAGGCATGCTGACAATGTCTGTTGTATTTTTGTTCACGGTTATAGCGGGGCGTATTAAAAAGGGTAAAATTAAGGGTTATTTTACCCTCTTTGCCTTTTTTGCTCTCATATTATCGGTTGCCGGTCTTATGCTGACTTATACCAGAAGCGCATGGCTGGCTTCGGCGGTTGGGATTGTCATTGCCGCGTTTTTTACAGATAAAAAGCTCTTTGCCGCTGTTCTTATCGTGTTTGCCTTATCCGTATTTGCGCTAAAGGATACTTCCGTCGGGAAAAGGGTTGCTGACGCGGTCTCAAATACAACCACTAATACGGCAGTAGAGCGGATCCTGATGTGGAAAAGCGGATTGAAAATAATCCGGGACAATCCCGTTCACGGCATAGGCACGGCGAATGTCGGATTGGTATACCCGAAATACCGTGATAAAAAAGCGTTTGAACCGAACCAGGGACACCTGCATAACAACATTATTCAGGTAGCGGCAATTGACGGCATACCGGGCGCCGCCGCAATTCTCTGGATGTTTGTCCTGTCGTTCTTTGTACAATACAGGCTTTTTATAAAACTAAAAGGGGATGAAAAACAATATATTCTGTCAATCCTGGCCGTAAACGTTTCATTTTTTATAAACGGGCTCTTTGAATATAACCTTTTTTCATCCCAGGTTGTGCTGATGTACTGGTTCTTTATGGGTATATCCGCGGCCCTGTACGGCAAAAAAGAGCAAAAAACCGTACAAGCCTGAATATTAAACCGCTTCCTGCTGCAATTTTCTTGTTTTTACCCACCGGTTTTCAGCTAAGAATAATCAGAAATTTATCCCGTTACCTGCATCTGCGGCCAAATTATACGGTTATAAAGACGGCCTGGCCTTTTGCAAAAGGCTTGCCTATGCCGGAAATAACATCTTAAATGGCTTTAAAAGAATGAAAAGGGCAGTCATTTTTACGTTTGCCGGCAAAGAATACTTATCCACATTTAAAGACTTCAAAGGGATGAAAAGGGCGGTCGTTTTTACGTTTTGTCGGTAGGATTTACTTGATTTTCGTAAAAATATACGATAAGATTACATTAGAGTAAAAAATGGAGGTAAAACATGCGCACAATTACGGTAACGCTGAAAATGGACAGGGCAAAAAAAGAGGCTTTTTACAATTATTGCCACGAGCAGGGGCTGATAGTTGGCAAATTCTTTGAAAAAGCTGCGGAAAATGAAATGGAAAGACAGCTTATTGCCAAAAGCAGGGATGTATTTGCGAATTTCGAAAAACAAAAGAAAACCGCTGTTGATTTTGACGAGGTTGTCAAAACGCTCGGAATAAAGAGCAAATAGCCCGTGCGCTTGGTTAAGATGGTTTTGAAATTTTTACAGAAATTTCTGCTTTTATCCATAGATGACAAGAAGGTAATAACGCACATCCGTGCTGATATAGGCAGGAAAAGAGAATTCAACAGGAACGAAGGATTCATAAGGACGGAAACCGGGCAGGATAAGGCCGCGCAGGGATTTGTGTATGAACCTTCCTTGGATTCAAGGATAAGTAAATTAAGACGAACCGGGCCTTATTTCAGGATATGGTTTAAGGCCCTGAAAAACGGCGACATTTACTTTGTCGATTTTGAGAAACTAAATTTCTAAAAAATTCGTCAGGCATTAAAACAACAAAAACAAAAAAATATAGGGTAATTTATGGAAAACGAAAAAGGGGGTAAGCAGTACTATCGGGAAGATGGACAAAGAAATAAGAAGTTCGGGAAAAGTTTTAAAGGCTGAAAACAAAAATAGGCAAACATACAAAATAAAAAATCTGCCTGAAAAGATATATAAAAAATAATTTGTCAGGTATCAAATCAAGACCTGACCCTGATTTTTACGGGTAAACTTTATGGTATAATTTTTAACGATTTTAAAGGGCGGTAATCGGCGCGAAACACAGGCGAGTAATTAAATAGAAAGGGAAGTGTTTTTTATATACTGCTGTTTTGATTTAATAACAATATAGTGGTAATTATCGGAATTATTGAGGTGATTTTTGGTATTTAATTCACTGGAATTTTTTATACTTTTATTTGTGGTTTTTTCACTATACTGGTTTTTAAAACATAAGCATCAGAATTTTCTGCTGCTTGTGGCAAGTTATTTTTTTTACGGCTGGTGGGACTGGAGATTTCTGTCCCTGCTGGCTTTAACGTCCGTAATCGATTATTTCTGTGCGATTTGGATAGAAAATTCCGGGGATGAGAAAAAAAGAAAACTGATATTATACCTGAGCGTTATTTCAAACCTTGGCGTACTGGGCTTCTTTAAGTATTTCAATTTCTTCGGCGATTCATTGGCCTCGGCGCTTGGTATGTTTAACATAAACGTAAACAGTTTTACGCTTGATGTTATACTGCCTGTCGGTATTTCTTTTTATACATTCCAGTCACTAAGTTATACCATTGATGTTTATAGGAGGACATTAAAGCCGGCGCGCAGTTTTTGGGATTTCGCGCTGTTTGTTTCTTTTTTCCCTCAGCTTGTGGCAGGCCCTATAGAACGGGCCGCTCACCTTATCCCGCAGGTTCTATCGGAAAGAAAATTCAGTATTGATAATATTTACGAGGGAGGTTTTCTTTTATTCTGGGGCCTGTTTAAAAAAATATATATTGCTGACAATCTGGCAATCATAGCGGATAAAGCCTTCGCTAACTACCAGATAATGGATGGTTTTGGAATACTGCTTGGAGTTTATGCTTTTGCTTTTCAGATTTATTGCGATTTTTCCGGTTATTCGGACATGGCAAGGGGAATCGGAAAACTGCTGGGATTTGATATTATGATAAATTTCAACCTTCCGTATTTTTCCAAAAACCCTTCGGATTTTTGGAAAAAGTGGCATATTTCGCTTTCCACATGGTTAAGGGATTATTTATATATTCCTTTGGGCGGCAACAGGAAAGGCAGATTTATGACTTATAGAAATCTATTCCTGACAATGCTGCTTGGAGGTTTATGGCACGGCGCGGCATGGAACTATGTTTTATGGGGTTTTTATCACGGTGCGCTTCTTGCCGCCCACAAAGCTTTAAAGCCTGTTCTTGAACGTATCATAAAAGACGCAGGACCTGTTTTATCCAAAACCTTCGGATTGTTTTCAATAGTTTTCATGTTTCACCTTACCTGCGCGGGCTGGCTTCTTTTCAGGGGGGATTCGGTTGCCCAAATAACGGCGATGTCAGGAAAAATACTGTTTGAATTCGGAGCTGTAAATCCGCGGGAGATTGCCAATGTTTTGTGTTTTGCCGCTCCGCTTATAATGGTTCAGATTTTTCAGTATTTTTCCGGCAGACTTAATGCCGTATATGAAGCACATTACTCCTATAAAGCCGCATTTTATTACATCTGCCTTATGTTGATTCTTCTTTTCGGTTCATTTGGCGGTAAGGAGTTTATTTATTTCAAATTCTAACAATACCTCAAAACAGACATTTCCCATAGCGGCGATAATTACAATAATACTCTTTATAATAACGATGCTGTTTTTGGGAGACACAAAAATGGAATCTAAAGAAAAATCGGAATTGTTGTCAACGCTGTCTGATATGCATAAAAACAATAATGTAATTTACATTCTGACAAATTCAAGGGCCGGATGGACTTTTAATGACAATAACTTGGATAAACTGATATCCGCAAACAGCGGATACAGGGCTGTAATTTTCTCCATAAACGGAGGCATTCCAAGATCTTTTTATGGATTATTAGAATTTGCGCTTCTCGATGCGATCCGCCCGCAAGACGCGGCTGTAATTTTCATTGCTCCGGAAATGCTGAACAGAAACAGTTCTTTTATGTCCGGCTGCGTTGAGGCGTTTTTCAGATGGAAACATTTTCCTGAACTTTTAACTTACGGAAATTACGAACTGATAAAAAAATTTTTAACAGGCAACAGCCTGCCTATAATGAAATATAGGACGGATATTACCGGCGCCGTGGATATTACGGAAGGTGAAGGGCTGGATGCCGGTGAAAAAAAAGAACTTGTTCTGTCCAGGTTCAAAGACGATTATCTTAATAATTTCAAAATTGATGATTATCAGCTTGCCGTATTAAAGAAAACAATAAAAGAGATTAATAAAGCAAACGCTAAAACAATCATTGTTCTGCCTCCGTTCCCTGACGGACTTAGAAATATGATTGGACCGGATATGGTTCAGGAATACGTAAAAAAGATTTCGGATATTGCTTCCGAAACAGGGACGGAATTAGTAGATTACGTCACAAATTACAGCGGTAAAGAGTATTCATATTACGACGGTTCTCATTTTGACCCTTTGTCAGGAAAGAAGTATTCCGAAAAATTTGTATCAGATTTACTGCAAAATTTAAATGAAGAAAAGTTGTAAAAAAAGGGGTCAGGTCTTGACTTGATACCTGATATAATAGTATTACATCTACAAAACATGATAAAAAACTTAACAAGCTAAAAATAACTGGTAAACGCATAAGACGTTCCGGCAAAGTATTAAAAAAAATAGGCAAACATACAAAATAAAAAATCTGCCTGAAAAGATATATAAAAAATAGTTTATCAGGTATCAAATCAAGACCTGACCCTGATTATTAAATACAGTGGTGCCGGACCTTGAAACAGAAAGTAAAAAACACTTTATTTATCAGCGAAAAATACAAAGCAACCCCTACGCTGTCTGATACGTCTAAATCTTATAATCAATAATTTCGCAGGAGGGAACATGGAAAATATTACGGTTAAGAAAAAATTTAATTTCAGGGCTTTTGTTTCTATTTTAAGTTCTCTTTGCTTTATTACGCTTCCGGTATCAGGCATATTGATGCACGAGGCGCGGGAAAGCAATAATATATTTAATAATCATCTCTGGATGGGCGCCCACAATATTTTTGCGGCCATTTTTATGATAACGGTTATATTTCACCTCAGATATAACTGGAAAGCGCTTACCGGGTATCTTCGCTGCGGTATGGAAAAAGCAAGGAATATAAGCGTGGAATTCGTATCAGGCGCTGTTATATTTTTAGCGGTACTCGGGCTTACAATACTTCATGCTTATAAAGGTTAAATTTCAGATGTTATAAGGGGTTTTTACGGCTTTATAATCATTCCGGACAGTAAAAAAGGGAATTTATAACTCTGAACCCAATTTCCCTTTATTGCAATTCCTCGGGGCCGCCTGCCACTGCGTCATTACACCTTACACACTGTGCATCCCCGCAATGCGTTATAGAAGGGTCAGCTTTAATTAAAGCAGACGCTGTCTTTAAGACTTTGTCAGCGGAATAACACGCCCATTCAGACTGCCCGACAGATATTTTTTGCATATACCGGTCAAGAGCAGATGAAAGATTAAAAAAACCTTCAGAGCAGCCGCCTGCCTGTGCGCGTATTATGTTTTCGTTCTTATCATAAGCCCACCTGATGAACATATTTCGGCCTGATAATTGTTCCGCAAGGTGTAAAGCGGTCATTTTATTCAGTTTTGTCCCGGCCATTAGAATAAAGCCGTCCTGTGCGGCAATAGCTTTTATTGGCGCAAATACATCCATAGACTGCTGGGTTTTTATTATTTTATCCGCGTCCGGGCCTATAGCAGCGAACGAACAAAGCGGATGATTGCCGCGGATTCTGTCTTTTGTGTTCACAACAGTTGCCGCAAACACCCCCATATCTTTATCTATGACATTGGAATCCGGGGTATATATTAATTTTTCTTTGGGAATTGGAGCATCTTTATAAAAAGCGTTTCTTATTAACCTGTCTTTGTCCGGACCGTGAACATAAAACACCCATGAATGCGATGGCACAATTACAGTGCATCCGCTCTGTAAAAAAGAATCAAGTAAAGCTGCCGGTCCGCCTTCCAAACCGTCAGGGCCAAAAGATTTGTATGACATATGTATGCATACAGGCTTCCCGGAAAGCTTTAAAGTATTAATGGCTGAAATTATTGTTTGTATTTTCATACGCATATAGTATCACAAAATAAGGGAAATACAGCATTTGAAGTAATGAGCAATCCTGACAGTAAAAAGGAGATTAAAGACGGTGAACGGATATACAAGCATTATATAGTTTTACTTCTCACTTTCAAGCTCCGGCACCATTTTTTCTTGAAGATATGATACAGGTTTAACCTTCCGCAAGCCAGTCAAGCGCCTGTTCCAGCGGCTGGCCGGGATCAAAGACCTTTGCCCTGGAAGCGTTCCCGGCAAATAGCAGGTAGCCGTTCAGCATTACTTTTTTCAGGGGTGTAACACCATAGTAGCAATCCTTATAGCCAATCGAATAATGCTTCTTGCCCACCATCTTGGCTTTTTCCATAAAATCGGGTGACATTGCAGCGTTGGTAAAATTCATCAGATGGCGAACTTTTGGGCCTTTCTGAGGGAACATTTCATCTACCATTTCAAGCAGTTTAATCGCTTCATCAGGCACCCTGATATTTGAGAAGTCACTGTACAGTATTGATTTTCCTTTGTGGGTTATCCATTCGCATCGCATCTATATGAACCTCCTGGTTTTTGGATGTGTAATTATAACACACCTGCCGGACGTTTCAATATTGAATACGAAAAAATGCAGTGATGCTGTTTTTTAAAAACAGTATGTTAATTGCCCGGTACTTAGCTTTTATTTAAGACTTCAGTAAAATAATAAGTAAATTTAAGCATATTTGCCCAAAACCCGTATAGTCAATTTTACCGATATATGTTAAAATTATCCCGATTTACAGGTAAAAATACAGCAATAACCCGGAGGAGATTTGGTATCTAAATTCATACACCTGCACCTGCATACAAAGTACAGCATGCTTGACGGCATGTGCAGGTTTGAAGACATGATTAAGGCGGCTAAAGACAACAAAATGATGGCTTGCGCGGCCACAGAACACGGCAATATGTACAGCGCTGTGGAATTCTATACCGCCATATCACACGCCGGGATAAAACCAATCCTTGGGCTTGAAACCTATATTGTGGACGATATCAAAAACAATCAAAGAAAGAAAAATCACCTTGTTTTGCTTGTAAAAAACGAAATTGGCTGGAATAACCTTATTCAGATTTCCTCATACGCCTTTACCGACGGCTTTTATTATAAGCCTACAATTGACAAACCCTTTTTAAAAGAACATTCCGAAGGGTTGATAGCACTGTCATCCTGCGTGCAGGGCGAAGTGCCTTCAAAACTTATTTCTGACGATTTTGAAGGCGCTAAAAAATCCGCCGAAGAATACCTTTCAATGTTTAAAGAAGGCAACTATTACCTTGAAATTCAGAACCACGGCCTTGAAGAAGAGCTTCTGGCAAACCGCGGGTTAAGGGAACTTTCAAAATCTCTTTCAATACCGCTTGTCGCCACAAACGACGTGCATTACATGAAAAAGGACGACGCCCGCGCGCATGACATCCTTTTATGCATTCAGACCGGCAAGACATTAAAAGAATCCGACAGGATGAGTTTTAAGACCGATGAATTCTATTTTAAAAATTACGATGAAATGCTTTCGGCTTTCCCGGAAGATAAAGCCGCAGTTGAACGGACTTTTGAAATAGCGGAAAAATGCAACTTTGAACTTCCTAAACTGCCGCCGGGCAAGTGCCACATGCCCAAATACACAATTACCGGATGGGACGGCACTTATAATGAATACTTTGACAAAATAACAAAAGAAGCGCTTGCTTTAAAATACCCCGGAGATTTATTAACCCTTGAGATCCAGAAACGTTTTGACCACGAACTTGCCGTGATAAAAAAGATGGATTATACGGGTTACTTTCTTATAGTCCGCGATATAATAAAATACGCTCGCGACAATAATATACCGGTGGGACCGGGCAGGGGAAGCGCGGCAGGCTCCTTAATATCTTATGTGCTTGGAATTACAAGCATTGACCCAATCAAATACGAACTTCTCTTTGAGCGTTTTCTTAATCCGGACAGGGTATCACCGCCCGATATAGACCTTGATTTTTCCGACGAGGAAAGAAACCGCGTCGTGCAGTATATCGTTGACCGCTTTGGCAAGGACAAGACAGCGCAGATAATCACCTTTCAGCAGCTAAAACCGCGCGCTTCCATACGCGACGTGGGCCGCGTGCTTGATGTCCCTCTGCGCGACGTGGATATGCTTGCCAAAAAAGTACCGGAAGGGCCGGCGGTTAATTTCGCGGAAGTTTTAAAAGACAGCGCGTTTGTTTCGTTTGTGAATTCTGAAAAAACATACGAAGAAATAGTCAACTACGCCATAAAAATAGAAGGGATGCTCCGCCAGGATTCCACGCACGCGGCAGGTGTTGTGATAGCGCCTGACGCGCTTACAAAATTCGTGCCCATAGCCGTGCCAAAAGACAAGGACGATTCCGAAGGCGGCACTTTAAATTATATGACGCAGTGGGAAATGGGTTCTTTGGAAAAAATGGGCCTTATTAAATTTGACATACTTGGATTAAGAAACCTTGCCGTGATTAAAAAGGCAATAAATAACATCAAAGAAACACGCGGCATTGAAGCGTCCCCTGACGACGGAACATTTGACAATCCAAAAGTATATAAACTTCTTGCCGAAGGCAACACGCAGGGCGTTTTCCAGCTTGAAAGCGAAGGCATGAGGGACCTTGTTAAAAAAATTATCCCTGACTGCCTTGAAGACATTATAGCGATAATATCGCTGTTCAGGCCCGGTCCGATGAAAATGATAGACGAATACATACGCAGGAAAAAGGGTACGGAAAAAGTCACCTATGATTTTCCGGAACTGGAGCCTGTCTTAAAAAACACATACGGCATCGCCATATATCAGGAACAGGTAATGCAGATAGCCGTTAAAGTCGCCGGATTTTCCATGGCTGAAGCGGATAATTTAAGAAGGGCTATGTCCAAGAAAAAAGCGTCCGATATGGAAAAAATAAAGGTCAAGTTTATGAAAGGCACCCTGGACCGCGGCATTAAACCGCAGGCGGCAGAGGAGCTTTTTGACAAACTTGAACAGTTTTCCCAGTATGGCTTTAACAAATCTCACGCAGCGGCTTACGCGGTGGTTGCTTATCAGACCGCGTATCTGAAAGCCCTATACCGTCCGGAATACATGGCGGCGCTTCTTACATCCGTTATGCACAGCATTGACAAGGCGGCTGTATATGTTGAAGACTGCGCGGCAAACGGCATTAAAGTGCTTGCGCCGGACATAAATAAAAGCGACGTGGATTTTAAAGTTGAAAAGAACTCCATACGTTACGGGCTTGCCGCGGTTAAAAATGTGGGGACATCCGCCGCGGAGGATATATGTTCAAAGCGCAGGGAAAAAGGCGAATTTAAGGACCTGTACGACTTCTGTGAAAAAGTAAGCCTGCGCTGCGTTAATTCCAAAACCATAGAATCGCTTGTAAAAAGCGGCGCGTTTGATTTTACCCTTATGCACAGGGCGCAGATATTTGCCTGCATACCCGACGCCATGAAAAGGGCGGAAATGGCCCAGCGCGACATGGAAAGCGGACAGTTCAGCCTTTTTGAAACCGCGCCAAAAGACATAAAAATTCCGGATATTCAAAAGTGGAGCGAAAGCGAACAGCTGTCATTTGAAAAAGAGGTGCTTGGTTTATACGTTTCTTCCCACCCGCTTGCAAGATACAGAAAACTGCTGGAAAGCGTATCCCAGCCCATAAACGAACTTTTAACCGGCAAAGTGAATTCCGGAGAACAGGTGATTATAGGCGGCATTGTCCATGATTTGGCAAAAAAAATAACCCCAAGCGGGATGGAACGCGTTCATTTTCATCTTGAAGGGTTAACCGGCAGGATAAAAATAATAGCCGGCGATAAATTTCCAAAAGATAAAAACTCCATCTTTTCCAACAGCCTTATGTGCATGATACGCGGCAAACTTGTTTTTATGGATACAGAACCCTTTGTAAGTATGGAAAGCGTGATAAACCTGGATGACGCTTACAGCGCCCTTGGCAAATACCTGCACATAACCGTGCGCGAGCTTGGCCTTGAACAGCTTACGCTTCAGGAAATGAAGAACCTGTTATCGCAGAGCAAAGGCCTGTCCGAAGTTGTAATGCATATCATAACCGGCGACGGCAGGGAAGCCCAGGCCGTGCTTGAAGAAAAAGTAAGTGTAAACGAAAACCTGCTTATTTCGCTTGAAAAACTTGCAGGTGAAGGCAATGTAAGGTTAAGCTGGAAAAAATAAAACGCACCCGGCATTTAGTTTTATGATTAATACCGTGCAGTCAGCGGTGTTTTTTGCTATTATGAATTAACAATTTATCCGGTAAACGCGCAGAATAAAGCGCGCGCGGAAACAAAAGCCACAGGAGGGCAGGCAATGAATAAAACAAGGTTAACAGTCTTTTTTTGCGTCATGTTTTCAGCCCTGAACGTCTTCGCGCAGAACCTTATAGAATACAAAGTTGTTGAAGGCGACACTCTTTGGGAAATAAGCGGCAGGTTAACCGGCAAAAAAATGAACTACGAAAAAATAGCCGCTTATAACAAACTTTCCAATGCCGACCGTATCTACCCAAAACAGATTATTAAAATTGACCTTAATGAATTAAAATCTTCCGATAATATCGTAAATAATTCTCCGGCCCCGATAAAAACAACTGTAAAAACAGCAGCATCCGTGGTAAACACAGCGGTAAGAACAGCCGCGTCGCCCGCCGCAGTCAAAACAGCCGTAAAGAATACCCCTGTACCGGAAGCGCCGCCGGCGGCTGATATAAGTTTTACCGAAGAATTCAACGGCGTTAAATTGCACCCGGCTCTTGTATGGTCGGACAACAAAAAAGACTGTTCTTATGAAATCAAAGACGGCCTCCTTTACATACAGGCGCGCGGCGACGGCCACGATATTTTTATGGATTCAAATACGGATGCTCCCAAAATGCTGGCTGATATAACCGGCGATTTTACAATTGAAACAAAGATGAATTTTACCGCAAAAAACAACGGTAACGGCGCGGGCATTGTAATCTGGCAGGATAACCATAATTTTTTAAGAATAGACCGCGTGCTTCATTTCCAGACCCGCAATGTAATTAACGTTTCCGGCGCGGCCGGCGGCAAGTGGTTCTATTCGGAAGAAATCCCTTATACGCTGGAGCTTTCGTACTTGAAAATGCAGAGAATAGGGAACTTATTCACCGCTTCCTGCAGCGTTGACGGCAATATATGGTTTAATTTCACACCGGTTGAATTTCCGGTTTCATCTTCTGTTAAAGCGGGTTTGTTTGTGCTTAACCAGTGGAATAACGGCAATTCCGAAGCTTCTTTTGAATACTTAAAGATTACAAAATAAAATAATACCGACAAGCGGTGAAAAATGAAAACTGTCACAATTAAATCAGCCTGCTTAACAGCGGCAATGGCGTTCATATTTACCTCCTGCGTCTCAATGCGCAGCACATTTCCGCCCGGCCATATTGACGTGGCTCCGAAAAAAGCCTCAGCTGCCGCAGCTTCAGAAAGTGTAACAATAGCGGAAAACGAAGACGTAAAACCCGCGGCAACGCCTTCTTCGGGCTGGCACCCTGACGATTACGAAGAAAACGGCGAGGAAAAAATACTGATTATCAATGTCCTGATAAATAAATTCAGCTCGCCTTTCACGCTTTCTTCGGATTCGGATATAATTATTAAAGAAAGCGGCAAAAACCTTGGCAGAAGCTGCGAAATAAAGTCAATAGCCGGCGCAGTAGCCATAAACGGCGATGCGACGCGTTTTACATCGGCCGAATTAACTTCGGCGTCGGTTATCAGCCTTGCCGGGAAAAAATACCGCGGAAGTTTTATAGTGCACGCCGAATCAGAAAAAATACTTGCTGTTAACAGGCTCTCAATAGAAGAATATCTTTACGGCGTATTGCCGTCGGAAATTCTGCCTTCATGGCACGCCGAAGTTTTAAAATCACAGGCTGTTGCCGCAAGGTCTTTCGCTTTTTACAATAAGTTAAACTCCAAAGACAACCGCTACGACCTTGACAGCACGGTAATTTCACAGGTATATAAGGGTTTTGGCGTGGAACATAAAAACACAAACGCGGCAGTTGACGCCACGCGCGGGCTTATAATGACTTACAATTCCGATGTTGTACAGGCTTTCTTTCACGCGAACAGCGGCGGAAAAACCGCGGACTGCAAAGAAGTCTGGGGAGGCTCGCTTCCTTACCTTAAAGTTGTTGATGACTATTACTGCAAAGACGGAAAGCATTATTCCTGGAAATATACGGTAAGCCTTTCTTCCCTTGAAGAAAAACTTGAAAAATCCGGCAATTCCACAGGAGAGATTTTTGATATAACTGTTCCCGAACGTTCCGAAAGCGGAAGAGCTTTAATGGTAAAAATAAACACAAGTTCGGGCACGGTTTTTATCAAAGGAAATCAGTTCCGCACAGCCCTTGGCGTTGACGCTTTAAGAAGCACAAACTTTAATGTCAGAATAGAAGGCAAAGAAGCGGTTTTTAACGGTTTGGGCTGGGGGCACGGCGTGGGGCTGTCGCAGGAAGGCGCGGCAGGAATGGCTGAAAAGGGTTATCCCTATAAAGATATTCTGAAATTTTACTATAAGGGAGTAAATATTAAAAAAGCGGTTTTAAAATAAAAAATGAAAAAAATTCTATGTTTAATTTTATTACTTATATTTCTGCTGTCAGCAGGCTGTTCCAAAAAGGATTCATTTGAAAATGACTTAAACGCGCTGCTGCCGCCTGAAAATGCCGAAGATTTTGACCTTACCATGACGCTTCTTGAAATATCCCGCCTTTTTGACCCGTCAGCCGATCCTGCCCTTATGAATAATGAATTGCAGCAGATGGCCGACAGGATTAAAACCGATTTAGGCGACGAAGCAAACGATGAAAGAATTGTTGAAATCTTTAACAAACACATCTTTGAAGACGAATCTTTCAAATACAATAAAAGTGTTATTGACTCAAAGGACAATAATAAACCGCTTTCTCCGCAGGAATGGCTTGATATACGCCTTATGCATAAAGTTATTTCCAGAAGGGACGGAGTTTGTTCGGAACTGTCCTATATTACCCTTATGCTTGGCGAAAAAACCGGGCTTCCTATCTGCATAATAGGCGTGCCCGGCCACGCTTACGCAAGGTACCAGCCCGCGGGCAAAAGCCCGATTAACATAGAAGCCACAAGCAGCGGAAACGAATACTATGATTACGAAGATAAATACAACCCTGTCTGCCGCGGCGAATCCGAATATTACGGAAAATGCATGAGTGACAGGGAAGCGGTGGGATTCTATCTTGGAATTTTAGGCGGGGTATTCCGCAGTATGAAGGATTATAAAAAATCAGACCCGTTATTTAAAAAAGCACTGGAGCTGTGCCCCAAAAATCCCGGTTTTTACTGGGATAACGCGGAAATGCACTGGCGCGTGGAAGACTTTGAAGGAGCCATTGTTCTTATGGAAAAAGCGCTGGAAATTGACCCTGAAAGCTCCGAGCTAAACGCATGCACCGGATGGCTTTATAAGAGCATAAAACGGAATTTTAAAGCCGAACAATACTTTGAAAAAGCGCTGCGCCTTGACCCAAATTCCCGCTTTTCCGCGGACAACCTTGAAGAATTAAAGAAAACAAAATAAGTATCCCTTATTATTAAAATCATTTGCCATTACGCCTTTTATCTGCTATATTTAGTTTGTAAGATGAGGTAGAGGTAGAAGTGGAAGAGAACCGGAAACAGAAAGTGCAGCAGAAACCGCTTTAGCAAAGAAATTGCTTTGGCAGCAGAAGTTGCATTAAGAAACAGGTTCTGTTCAGCTTTTACCCGGGCTCGATAAAAGCAGGAGCCCGGGGTTTTTTTTTATACAGGTATTGCGGATATTCAAAGAGACGCGGTATCACGGCGTCTCTATTTTTTATATATGGACCATTCTAAAATGGCAGGAAGGTTATCAGATGAACAGGATTAAGAATATTGCAATTATCGCCCATGTTGACCACGGCAAAACCACCCTTGTTGACTGCATCTTAAAGCAGGCGGGCGTTTTTAAAGCGCACCAGAAAGTTGAAGAACGCGTAATGGACAGCAATGACCTTGAACGCGAAAGGGGCATAACCATATTTTCAAAAAACGCCGCTTTTAATTACCGCGGATATAAAGTCAATATAGTTGACACACCCGGCCACGCCGATTTTGGAAGCGAAGTCCAGCGCATACTGTCAATGGTTGATTCCGTGCTTCTTCTGGTTGACGCGTTTGAAGGCACAATGCCGCAGACAAAATACGTGCTGAAAAAATCCCTTGAACTTGGGCTTATGCCCATTGTTGTCATAAACAAAATAGACCGCGTGAACGCTGACCCTGACGAAGTATTAAATCAGGTTTTTGACCTTTTTGTGGAATTAAACGCAGCTGACCACCAGCTTGATTTTCCGGTAATTTACGCTTCCGGAAGGGACGGGTACGCAAAGCTTCACCTTAAGGATGAATCAAAGGACATGACTCCGCTTCTGGATATGATAATTGACCACGTTGCAAACACATCCGGAGACAGGACAAAACCTTTTCAGTTTCTTACATCCGCCATCAGCTATGACAATTATATAGGAAAAATAGGTACCGGAAAAATACACAACGGTTCTGTCCGCACGGGCGACAGTGTGACTTTGATAAAAAGAGACGGGCCTCCTGAAAATTACAGAATCACAAAAATTCTCACTTATGAAGGCATTAACAGGGTTGAACTTAAGGAAGCCTTTGCCGGAGATATAGTATCGCTGGCCGGCATGGACACAATAGACGTGGGAGAAACAGTAACCGACCCCGAACACCCGGAAGACCTTCCCGCAATTGATATAGACAAACCCACGGTGGCCATGACATTTATGGTAAATAATTCGCCTTTTGCGGGGCGCGAAGGCAAGTTTGTAACTTCAAGAAATATCTGGGACAGGCTTATGAAAGAGCTTCAGACAAACGTGGGAATAGTTGTTGAACCCACCGACGCCCCGGATTCTTTTATCGTAAAAGGCAGGGGCGAGCTTCAGCTTTCAATACTTATAGAAAACATGCGCCGCGAAGGGTTTGAACTGCAGGTTTCCAAACCTCAGGTAATTTTCCGCGAAATTGACGGAGAAAAATGCGAACCTATCGAACACGCCATAATTGACGTGGACGCCGCTTTTGTGGGCGTTGTAATGGAAAAACTTGGCGTAAGAAAAGGGGAGCTGATAAACATGGTTCCCGGCAAGGACGGATATACGCGCCTTGAATTCCACGTGCCCACAAGGGGGCTTCTGGGCTTTAGAAATGAATTTATGACAGAGACCCGCGGCACAGGCATACTTAACCACAGTTTTCACGAATACGGCCCCTATAAAGGCGATGTACCCACAAGAAATAAAGGCGTGCTTATAGTGCTGGAAGACGGCGTATCTGTGGCTTACGCGCTTGACAAGCTTAAAGACAGAGGCGCTTTCTTTATCTCGCCGGTAACCGAAGTATACGCCGGAATGATAGCAGGCGAAAATTCGCGCGAAAGCGATATGATTATTAACGTCTGCAAGGGAAAGAAGCTGACCAATATGCGCGCTTCGGGCACGGATGACGCCATTAACCTGGAACCGCCGCGCAAATTCAGCCTGGAACAGGCAATGGAATATATCGCAGATGACGAACTGCTTGAAATCACCCCCATTAACATAAGGATGAGGAAAAAAATCCTTGACCCGACAAAAAGAAAAAGGACAGAAATCGCCCTGGCTAACGAGGATTAACAGGGAATATAAAAACGCAGCTAAGCAGCTTGGCAGCCGGGCAAAGACGGAAAATCAGAGAGACGCAACATGTTGCGTCTCTTTTTTTTTTGGATGTTTGTATATGCAGTAATAATCGCGTCCCTTTAGTGCGCGGCAGTTGATTCAGATTTTCGGAACTGCCTTTGCCAATTCTTCAATCCGCAGTCTTACAGGGGCCGGGTATATTTTTTCAGCGTGCGCCGTCCCCTAACACTTGCGCTCGTAAACTCGCGCAAGCCCGGGGATTTTCGCTTCGCAGGCTCGCTCCAACCGCCGCATTAAACCGCCCCTGCCGTTTACACACTATACTTAGGCGGCGCACACCGAAAAAACACACCCAACCCCTGTTTGTGTTCTTCTAATTTTCCAATTTCGAATTTTCATTTTTTGTTTTATATTTGTCTTTACTTCCGTCCCTCCGTCCCTCTGTCCCTCCGTGCATCCGTCCCTCTGCTTTATCATGCTTTCCGCTCTTTTCCCCTTTAATTCTTTCTTTCATTCCTATATAATGAAATCAAATTAGACGGGAGATAATGATAAGATGAAAAAAGCGGGGAAAAAATGAAACTATCAGATGACTTCCTGAAGCGTTTTCAGTCTGTTTTTCCGCCCGATAAACACTCTTTTGAATTTGAAAATTCTATTTTTGGTTTGTCTTCGCTTATTGACCGTGAAAGTAGCGAAGAAGAAGCCCGCGCCGCGCTGCGCGCAATGTCCGGGGAAATCCGTAAAAAAATATCCGGCGACCCTGCACCCAGAGAAAAAATTAATCTTTTTAATTCGGTTTTTTTTGGCGAATGGGGATTTACATGCGATTCGCAGGCAGACAGCTTTTTTGCGGGTAAAATAAAAAAAGAAAACTTTAACAATTCTCACGAACTCTTTGAATATCTTTCAATTCCGCGCGTAACAAAAAATAAAACCGGTATTTCCTGTACTATAGGGCTGATATATCTTATGCTTGCCGAATCGCTTTATATTCCCGTTTATGGCGTGGTCTCTACAGTGCATTTTATTCTTCGCTACGATGACGGCGATACGAAGTTTGATATCAACATTATGGATAAAGGCGCGCTTCGCGAATCGCCAAAGGCGGTCAGGGACGAAATAATTTACGGCAAAACCCTTGAACATTACCACAGCGCGGGAATTTATCTTACCAAAATCGCCAAGCTGCTTGAATCTGAAAACCTTCATAATGAAGCGGCCCCGCTTTTAAAAAGAGCGGTTGAAATAAATCCCGACTTCGCGGAAACGCATTACATAACAGGGCATTCGGCCTATATGCAGAATAATCCGGCTTTGGCGGAAGAAAAATTCAAAAAAGCAGTGGACTTAAACCCCGTATATGCCGAAGCATATTTCTCTCTTGGCGTGGTTTGTTATAAAACCGGCAAAAAGGACGAAGCCATAGCCTGGTTTAAAAAAGCCACCGGTATACGCCCTGACTTCGCGGAGGCCCATTACATTATGGGGATGATACACGCTTCCGAAAAAAGGATAGAAGAGGCAAAAGAACACTTTGCCGAAACACTTGAACTTAATCCGGAACATACAGACGCTTTCTATAAACTGGGACTTTTGTATTACGCGGAAAGAGATATGGCGAGGGCAGAGGCGGCTTTTACCAAAATCACGCAGATAAATCCGGCTTACGCGCCCGCTTGGCTTAACCTTGGGCTGATTTACGAAGGCAGAAAGCAGCATAGCGACGCGGAAAAATTCCTGCAAAAAGCCGTGGAACTTTCCCCGGAAAACCACACATACAAGTTTTACCTTGGCAGCCTTTATTACTCTGCCGGAAATTATGGCGCAGCCGCGGAATATTTTTCAAAAGCGGCGGAATCAAAAGAACTGCACGAAAAAATCCACTTTAAGTTTGGCGCATCCCTTTATTATTCCGGAAATGAAAAAGCCGCCGAAGAAGAACTTAAAAACTGCCTGCACCATTCACCGCCTGACATAAATGCCTTGTTTTTACTGGCGGAAATTGCCGAAAGAACAAACAGGGATAAAGAAGCGGAAAAATACATTGAAATGATTTTAAAAACCGAACCGGAAAATATAGCGGCTTTATATAAAGCGGCAATGATACATTATAAAAAAGGCAAAAAAGATGATGCCGAAAAGAAACTTATCGCACTTATGGAAAAAGACCCGTCAAACCATAACGCCCTGCAGCTTTTAGGGGATATACACGCCGAAAAAAACAACTTTGAAAAAGCTTCTGAATATTACACTTTGGGGCTGAATTCATCCCCGGAATGCAGTGAATGCCGTTATGGGCTTGCGCTTTGCTGTAAAAACCTGAAAAAAGAAAACGATGCCATAATTCATCTTGAAGCAATTACAAAAAATAACCCCGGATACAAAGACACGGCAATGCAGTTAAGCGCGCTTTACGCTCAGACGGGAAGAAAAGAGGAAAGCGAGAACATATTAAAGACAGCAATAAACTCTTCCGGCGGCGGGGCTGATATTCATTATAAAATGGGCGTCATTCATATGGAAAAAAATGAAACCGATAACGCTGAAAAAGAATTTCAAAAAGCCCTTAATCTGGATTCAAAACACGCCCTAAGCCATATCTGCCTTGCTGAAATTTACTTTAATAAAAACCGTTTTGAAGATTCGCAAAAACACCTTGAAAGCGCGCTGAATATTCTTCCCAATGACGCCTTAATTAACTTTAAAGCTGCTAAGCTTCTTATAAAAGAAAAAAATTACGCGCAGGCGGAACAACACCTTAACAAAACGGTCTCGGCGGATCCCTCCAATTTACAGGCGCGCTTTGACCTTGCGGTATGCCTTAAAAATATCGGCAAACTGGACAAAGCCTCCGACTTACTTGAAAAACTTACACATGAAGCGCCGCTTATTCCGCAATACCACTCATTTTTAGGTAGTGTATTAATAGAAACCAATAACAATGCCGCCGCACTGAAAGCTTTTGAAAAGGCGCTTGCGCTTGCGCCTGACGACCCGCAGATGATTACAAACATCGCGGACCTTAGTTTCGCGGAAGGCAATTATGAAAACGCCTGTGATAAATATCAGATGCTGATAAAAAAGAATCCCGGTTTTATGCCGGCTTATTCAGGCCTTGCAAAAGCACAAAAAGGGCAGGGGCATTTTCTGCAGGCGGCTGAAACGCTGAACACGGCGCTGAGTTTTGCGGAAGAACGCATACCGCTTTTAAAAGAAATAGCAGCGGCATATACAAACGCCGGCAAATATGACGAAGCGGAACAAACCTACATTAAAATACTTCAGGAAAGACCCGAAGAGGCAAAATCAAGGTTTTCTTTGGCGACTGTATATTTTAACGAAAAGAAATACCCGCAGGCGCTTGAAAATTATGGTGCATATCTTAAAATAAAACCGGACGATTATAATTCCGGATATAATTATGCCATATGCCTTCAGGAACTTAAAAAAACTGATGAGGCTCTGGAACAGTTTAAACAGATGACAGAAAAAAATCCGGGCTTTGAGAAGGCATATACCGCGCTTGCGAAATTATCCCTGCGCCTTGCAAAATACGAAGATGCCGAAAACGCCGCAAAAAAAGCCGTCCAGATAAATAAGAACGACCATATGCACCATTATCTGCTTGCCCACATACTGCATGAACAGGTTAAATACGCGCCTGCCGAAGAAGCATACAAAGCGGCGCTGGCGCTTGCCCCAAAAAATGCGGAAATACTGTTTAATTTCGGTTTTCTCTATCACGAACAGGGCCAATATAAGGAAGCGGAAAAACTTTTTAAAACCGTTTTAGAAATCGACCCCTCATATCACACCAAAATAGAACAGAGGAAAAACAAATGAAATCAAAAATCGTTACAGTCTTACTGGTGTCCGCTATACTTTTATCCGCCTGCGCGGGGAAAAAGTTTTCAGCTGAACCATATAAAGAAATGCGTTTTGCCACTTTGCCCGCTTCGTCAGTGGTTTTTTTATCCGACAGGGGCATGCTTGCAGCTTCCTATCTTGACGGAACAATAAGGTCTCTTGATATAAATACAGGCAAAGCCGTGCTGAAAATGCCTGCCGGAAATCCCGTTGAAGCGCTTTCATACACGGGAAATAACGGCATACTTATTTCCGCAGACAGGGCAGGTTTTGTAAAACTATGGGAAATTAAAACAGGGCAGCTGATAAAATCCATAAAACTATCCGATACGGCTGCTTTTTCCTGCGCAGCAAATCCTGACGGAACGCTTTTTGCGGCTGCTTCAGGCGGAAAAGCCGCCATATACGTGACAAAAAACACAATAAAAATTAAAGAACTTAATACAGCGGCCAATATGCCATACAGGCAGGTTAATTTTTCCGGCGATAAAAAAAGATTCCTTGCGGCGGCCGGCGATACTATTAATATTTTTAATATATCCAAAAGCACAGGCCTGAAAAAATTTTTTATCCCGGAAAGCATCGATATAAAAAATGAACTGTCCATAAAAAACAACCATGCCATAAATTCAGCTGTTTTTTCCGGCGATTCCTCTTTAATCGCGGCAGCGGGGGACGGCGGCGTTCTGAACGTTTACAGGGCTGAAGACGGCTATAAGGTATGGTCAGACCCGTCTTTTAGCGGCGCTTTACGTGCTCTTGCATTTTCGCCGGGCTCTAAATATCTTGCGGCCGGCGACAATAGCGGCAGGCTGGTTTTTTATTCATCCAAAACAGGTGAAAAACTGGCTGAATTACAGGTTCCATCAGGTATTTACGGAACTGCTTTTTCTCCTTCAGGAAAACTCTTCGCGGCATCAACGTCCACAGGGGTTGTAAAAATATGGGAAACCCCCAAAGACGCTAAAAAAATAGTAATTGATTTTTCAGGTCTTAAAACAGTCCTGCTGTCGCTTCTTGCAGCTGCGGTTATTTTAGCCGTAATTTTTATCCGGTTAAGGCGGAAATGACAACAATGCGGAAAACCGCACTTTTACGCTTCACAAAAAATCGCGCCCATTATATAATTGTTTTTATCAAAGAATAAAGGAGCCTTATGGATTTATTGACAGCCACATTACAGGCAAACATACAGCGTTTCTTTAAAAACGGCATGCCTGTCGCCACCTGGCATTACAGCAGCGACGGCACCATTAAAAGGGAAGGCGAAAAAATATCCGGCGTTGTTCGCATGTACGGCGAAGGCGGCGCTTTGATGTCCGAAATGACATATAAACACAATGACTTAAACGGCCGTTTTTCTCTTTTTTCAGAAAACGGATTTCTTGAAGAAGAAGGAGAATTTAAAAACAACCAGCTTCACGGCGCTTACACGCAGTATTATCCTTCCGGAAAAATAAAACTACAGGGGACATACCACAGCGGGATGAAAAACGGGAATTTCAGGCTGTTTTATGAATCCGGAATAACCGAAGAGGAAGAGACGTACAAAAACGGCGCGCTTGACGGGAATTATTCATCCTTTTATCCGAACGGGGTTATTGAAACGCAGGCCATTTATAAAAAAGGCCGCCTGATAAAAATCACCCAGTTTGACACCAACGGCAGGATTAAAAACGAAGAAAAGTATTGAATGGCAACATTTTTCTGATTAACGTTACGGTGTCCCATCAGTTCGGCTTACGTCAGTCGTTTTTTATTTATAATCGCCGGCTTTTAAATTTAAACAATACGCTGATAGTCAATTAAACATAAGCTAATTTCATTGTCCAAATCATTATTAAATATTTGTTTACGCTTCTGCTTATCTGCCTCTAGCTTAATTCGCTGTTTTTCCAATAAACCCTTTAAAAATGAAAAATTTTATGTTATTATAATTTCAATTATAAACCGGAGGGCAGGATGATTACAAGGTTAGCCGCTTTTATAGTTACAGCAGTGCTGTTTTTCCCGGCATATGTAATGTCCGGGCTTTACGATAATGACGATGATATGATTCAGGTTGACGCCGTTGAAGAACAGAACACCGGCGGAATGCTTGATTCAACCATAGTTAAACCCGTACCCACAGCTGTTCCCACGCCAAAACCGACTGCAAAACCGACGCCAAAACCCGCGCCGGCCAAGCCAAAGAAAAAAACGGCCCCCAGGGCTACGGCAATACCAACTCCGACAACGGTTCCAACCGTTGCCGCGTTTCCGGATTTTCAGGTATCATCACTTTCTGTTGAAGAAGTTGTAATTCCGGCTTCAACATCAAATTATTACGGCGTTCTTCCGCATATTTCCGGCGAAAAACGGCTGAAACTTACCATGGGAATTGAAAACATAGGGCAGGCGCCAGCACCTGATACAAAAGCAGAACTCCGCGCCGTGCATCCAAGAATTCTTATTTTAGATAACGTCAAAAATCTTCAGACAATACTACAATCAGAGAAAAAGGAAATATCATATAATGTTGAACGGCTTAACGGTTATGACGGCCCGGTTAATGTTCAGCTTACGCTTAAAATCACTTCCGGCACCGTGGAAAAAACCTTCCCCCTGGAAGTGTTCGCGCAGCCTTTTAATCCTATGATTATTTATGCCATACTTGCAGGAATCATCCTGCTGATAATAGTTATATTCCTGATTATTCTTAAATCTGCCGGCAAAAAGAAAAAACAAAAAGACTACACCCTGGAATAATTGTTGCTTTGCCGTTCAAAAAAAACAAAAATAATTCCTGAAAGGATACTATTATGCTTAATTTTTTAAAACAGATGTTCGGGACAAGAAATGAAAGGGAGATTAAAAAGCTTCAGCCCATGGTTGAAATGATAGGCGAAATGGAAGCGCAGGTAAGCGCTATGACGGATGAAGAACTGCGCGGCGAAACTGATAAATTTAAGGAACGGCTGAAAAACGGGGAAACCCTTGACGATATTCTTCCCGCGGCTTTCGCGGTTGTCAGGGAAGCGGGAAAAAGGGCGCTTAATATGCGCCATTTTGACGTCCAGCTTATGGGCGGAATGGTCCTGCATTCCGGCAAAATAGCGGAAATGAGGACCGGCGAAGGAAAAACCCTGGTTGCCACTCTTCCGGTATATTTAAACGCGCTGACAGGGAAAGGCGTTCACGTAATAACGGTCAATGATTACCTTGCGGAACGCGACAGTATGGGTATAGGAAACTTCCGCGGAATGGGCGAAATTTACCGTTTTCTGGGGCTGACCGTCGGCTGTATTAAGAACAACATGCCCAACTCCGAAAGAAAAAAAGCTTACGCCTGCGACATCACTTACGGCACAAATTCGGAATTCGGTTTTGACTATTTAAGGGACAATATGGCAGTGTATCCGGAAGAACGCGTTCAGCGCAAACTTTATTACTGCATAGTTGACGAAGTTGACAGCATCCTTATAGACGAGGCAAGGACGCCTTTAATAATTTCCGGGCCCGGCGAAGAATCAACCGAAATGTACTACCGCATAGACCGCATAATTCCAAAACTTGTAAAAGAGACCGATTACCAGCTTGATGAAAAAGCAAACAACGCCACGCTTACCGAAGCCGGCGTGACGCACGCCGAACAGCTGCTTGGAATAAGCAATTTATACGAACCGCAGCACATAGAAACCGTGCATCATATAGGGCAGGCCTTAAAAGCGCACACCCTTTTCAAGCGCGACAAGGATTACATAGTTAAAGACGGAAAAGTCACCATAGTTGACGAATTCACGGGCAGGCTTATGCCGGGGCGCAGGTGGTCCGACGGGCTGCACCAGGCGGTTGAAGCAAAAGAACGCGTAAAGATAGAACGTGAAAACCAGACGCTTGCCACGATTACAATCCAGAATTATTTCAGGATGTATGAAAAACTTGCGGGTATGACCGGCACCGCCGAAACAGAAGCCGAGGAATTCTGGCAGATATACAAACTTGACGTAATTGTCGTCCCGACAAATAACCCGATGATAAGAAAAGATGAAGCTGATGTCATCTACCTTAACGAAAAAGGCAAATATAAAGCCATTGCGGATGATATCGCGGAGCGCTGGAAAAAAGGCCAGCCCGTGCTTGTGGGTACGACCTCAATTGCAAAAAACGAGCATTTAAGCGAACTTCTGAAGAAACGCGGAATTAAACACGAACTGTTAAACGCCAAAAACCACGAACGCGAAGCCGAAATTGTGTCCCTTGCCGGCATGCGCGGCGCGGTAACGGTTGCCACAAACATGGCAGGCCGAGGAACGGACATAAAACTTGGCGAAGGGGTTCCCGAACTTGGCGGCCTTTACGTGATAGGCACTGAAAGGCACGAAAGCAGGCGAATTGACAACCAGTTAAGGGGCCGTTCGGGAAGGCAGGGAGACCCCGGCGAATCGCGCTTCTATATATCGCTTGAAGATGACCTTATGCGCATATTCGGTTCTGAAAAAATTAAAGGCATGATGTCAGGCCTTGGAATGACGGAAAACGAGGAAGTGCAGCATCCGTGGATAAGCAAATCAATAGAACGCGCGCAGAAATCAGTTGAAGGCCATAACTTTTCAATAAGAAAACACCTTCTTGAATTTGACGACGTTATGAACCAGCAGAGAACCGCGATATATTCCAGGCGTCAGATGATACTTGAAGGGGCAAACATAAAGGACACAATAGTGGAAATGATGTCTGAAGTAACAAAAGACATTGTTTTTGACATTGCTCCGGAAAAAGTCTACCCTGAAGAATGGGATTTTGAACAGTTAAAATCAAGATCTATAGCAACATTCGGCATTGACTACGTGATTGACCCAAAAACGCAGGATGTTTCACAGCTGAACCGCGAAATACTTGAAGAAGACCTTTTTGGCAAAATAAAATCCGCGTATGATGAAAAAGAAAAAACACTTGGCGAAGGGCTTTTAAGGGAAATAGAGCGCAGCATTTTCCTTCAGGTTATAGATTCAAAATGGAGGGAACACCTTTATAACATGGACCACCTTAAGGAAGGAATCGGTTTAAGGGCTTACGCGCATAAAGATCCGCTTATAGAGTATAAAAAAGACGGCTTTGATATGTTCCAGTCTATGATGGTAAGCCTTGAACATGAAACCGTTGAGTTTATTTTCAGGGTTCAGGTGGTAAACGAAAACCAGCTTGGACGCAGGCAGGCAAGTTCGCGCATGCAGGAATCCCGCCCTGAATTTTCCATGCCCGCGCCCGGACAGGCGGAACACATGGACGAAAGGGAAATGTACGCGAATTCCGGCGAAGCTCCGGCAAAGGTTGCTACAATAAGACGCGACCAGCCGAAAATAGGCAGAAACGACCCCTGCCCGTGCGGAAGCGGCAAAAAATACAAGCTGTGCTGCGGAAAAAACCAATAACCGCCATATTTTACAAACAAAAAAAGCCCGGGATAAAGCCCGGGCTTTTTTATTTTTAATTTCAGGTTTTTACCGAAAAATTATGCTAAAATATTATTAATAAGTGAGAAATGGGGGCATTTTGAAAAAATTAATTTGTTATTATATTGGTATTTCACTTACACTGTTAATTATGGGCTGCGGTAAAAAAACAGAAACCGCAGATACTTATGATTTAAAAGGTAAAAAAGCCTTCATCTTAGACTCTTATCACGCGGAACACATCCCAAACATTCCAAGCAGGTCAGCCGCAATTCAAATCCTTGAAAAAGAGGGAATAATAGTAACTGTTTTCTTTATGGATACAAAAAACATAAAAGATGAAAAGGCAATAAAAGTTATTGCCAAAAAATCCGCAGAAGAAATAAACAGAATTAAACCCGATATACTGCTTCCTTTTGATGATGCCGCAAGCAAATACGTTGTTATGCCATACTTTAAAGACAGCGCCATTCCCGTGGTTTTCAACGGGGTTAATTGGGACGCAAAACAATACGGATACCCTTATAAAAACGCGACAGGCCAGGTGGAAATTGAAATGGTTGCGGATCTTATAACCGCCATGAAACAATACTCCGGAGGCGGCAAAATAGCAATGCTTGCCGGCGACACCGAAACAGACCGTGAATCTGTTGATTATTACAGTAAAATCCTTGGCATAACATTTTCAGAACACGTTTTTGTAACTGATTTCGTTTCCTGGAAACAGTCATTTTTAAAACTTCAATCCGAAAACGATATGCTGTTTATAAGAAATACCGCCGGCATTAAAAACTGGAATCAGGCAGAAGCGGAAAATTTCGTAATAAAAAATATAACTAAAATCACCGGAAGCATTTTTACCCATCTTGAAGGCGTATCGGTAATCAATTTTGCCAAGGATGACAGGGAATCAGGGGAATATTCCGCGCTTACGGCTGTTAAAATATTACGGGGCGCTAAAGTATCCGAAATACCGCTGACCAGGACGCGTCGGGCTGAAATAATATTAAACATGAAACTTGCAAAAAAACTTAATATTATTTTTCCGATGGAATTAATTGAACAGGCAAGATTCGCGGGAGAGTGAAATGACGAAGAAAAAAAGAAGCATAACGGCCGCGGTTTTTTTTATATCGGTGATTACTTTGTTTTTTTCTTTTGCTTTCTATCTGATAATAACCAATTCAAGCCTTGTAAGCATGGTGAATAAAAACAAAAGTGAACTTATAAATTACAGAATTGACGGTATAACAGGCATCCTTGACAGAAAAAACGACAGGCTTAAACTTTCGGAGAATATCCCTGTTTATCAGAATTCTTTTCAGGAATCGGCGCTTTTTGAAATTCACAAGACTTACTGCACTAACCTTGAAAAGGGGGCTTTTTTCAAAATTGTTTCAAGGGACGGAAAATCTTTGGAACATTCAACGCATAAAGAAATAATGAATAAAGATATACCGGGATACATCACTGAAAAAATAGTACAAAAAAACAGCGGCGAATTCACGGATAAAATAAACGGAATAAAATACTGGTTTGTTTTCAAATATTACCCCGTCTGGGACTGGTTTGTGATTTATTCAATCCCGCTGAAAAACAAATACTCCGACATACTTCCGTTTTACATGCTGGCGGCGGTATCAGCAGCCGTTCCTTTCATAATCGGGATGCTTTTTCTTTCGCTTTTTGTATACAGGTCTCTGCTTCCGGTTGTTAAACTCACAAAGGCCGCGGAAGCAATATCATCAGGCGATCTTGACTATGCAATCAATTACAAAGGAAATGACGAAATAGCCGGCCTTGCGCAAAACTTTGACAAAATGCGGATCAGTATAAAAGACAAGATAACAGAACTTGAAAAAACCATGAACGAACTGAAACGTTCCAATGAAGACCTTGAACAATATGCCTACGCCTCTTCTCACGACCTTAAAGAACCCCTCCGTATTCTGCGCCTGTATTCGGATCTGCTTATTAAAAAACACAGCGCCGGCCTTGACAGCCAGGCGCTGGAAATGCTTGGATTTATTTCCACCGCCGCCCAACGGATGAACAACCAGATAAAAGGCATCCTTGAATACGCCAAATCAGGCCGTTTTGAAAAAGGAATTGAAACCGTAAACATAAAGGGCATAATCGAAGAAGCTGTCCGTTTCAGCTCCGGAATACACGAAAAAGCTTTATTTTCTTATACAGGCGGAACATATTATTTGGAATGTGACAGTTTGGGAATACAGCAGGTTTTTTCCAACCTTCTGGAAAACGCTGTTAAATACAATAAATCAGAGGTTCCCGAAGTAAAAATTTCAGCTGAAGAAAAAGGCGGTTTTGTTGAATTTTCCGTTTCTGACAACGGCATAGGCATTGACAGTAATTACTTTAATAAAATATTTGAAATATTTGAAACCCTGCATCCAAAAGACGAATATCCCGGAACCGGTATAGGCCTTGCCTTATGCAAAAAAGTTGTTGAAAGGCACGGCGGAACCATACGGGTTGAATCGTCCGGAGAAGGAAAGGGAGGAAGCACTTTTAAATTCACACTTCCTTTAAAACAGCACAAAGAAAATAGCAGCAATACACCGATTTAAAATATTTATATTATATCCGCTGTTTTAATCTTTATCTTTTTTTGTTACAATTAAAAAAAGGGGAATATATGAAAATACTTGTATACGCTTCCAAAGAAAAAGGGGAGTATTTAAAAAAGCTGGTTTCTTCCGGCAATGCTGACTTTATATTTATTGAAAAAAAAGAATCAGCCCTTGTTCCGGCGGATACAATACCTTACTTTGACCTTGCCCTAATATCCGTATCTTTTGATTTTGACACTTCGTTTTCGCTTATTCATCATTTAAAAGAGCAGCGCACAGGGTCAAAGGTGGCCGCAATCGCGGACAAAAATTCATATGAAAATATCGCGGACAGGCTTTTGGGCATGAATATTGATGATTATTTCATCCTGCCCGATGATTCAAAACGCCTTTCCTGGGCAATAGAGAAATTTACATCGCCAAAAAACACGGAAAAGGACACGGTTAAATTGCCGGATTCAAACCTACAGATAATAGGCGATTCGCCTTCTGTCATTAATATGCTGAAATTCATAAAAAAAACCGGACCTTCTGACCTGCCTGTTTTGATAGAAGGCGAAAGCGGAACCGGAAAAGAGCTGATAGCTAACGCCCTTCACAGCCAAAGCCAGCGGTCTGCCGGCCCAATCATTGCCGTTAACTGCGGTGCTATGCCGCACGACCTTCTTGAAAACGAGCTGTTTGGCCACGAAAAAGGCGCGTTCACCGGCGCCACAGGCCAGAAACGCGGGCTGTTTGAACTTGCCGATAACGGCACGCTTTTTATTGACGAGATAGGGGAAATGGACGCGGCATCGCAGGTAAAACTGCTGCGCGTCCTTGAAACAGGTAACTTTCGCAGGCTTGGCGGCACAACAGAACTTCATTCCGATGTCCGTATTATCGCGGCAACAAACAAAGTCCTTGAAAACGAAATAACAGCCGGCCGCTTCAGAACAGATTTATATTACAGGCTTTCGGTGATAAGGATTGCGGTTCCGCCTTTAAGGGAACGCGCCTCTGACATCCCGCTTCTTATCAATCATTTTATAAGAATGGCAGGCACTGATAAAAATTTAAGTGAAGATACAATAAAAATACTTTCATCTTACAGCTGGCCCGGCAACATACGCGAACTTAAAAACGCGGTCAACAGCGCGGCGGTAATGTCAGAAGGAAACGAAATTACAATTAATGATTTCCCGGAAAAAATAAGAAGGCAGCCGCCGGCGTCACAATCCGTTTACGCTCAGGATGACAGCACCGAAACACTTAAAAATTTCATAGAAACAGCGGAGAAAGAATTTTTTATCAGGGCTTTAAACCGTTTTGGGGAAAACAAGACAGAAATGGCAAAAGCTTTAAAGATAAGCAGGGATATGCTGTACAGAAAGCTGAATAAGTACGGGATAGAATATTAAGAACCGAGGGACAGACGCACAGAGGGACAGAGGGACGGTTTAGACCCGTTTTCATTATGGCAGTCATGCCTTTGTTGTGGTAGCCGCGGGCTTCAGCCCGGGGCAGTGTTATTGAAATAAAGCAATTTAAGCTATAGGCAGTTAAGCAGAAGCGAAAGACAAAAGTTTTTTTACTTTACTTAAACTGTAAAGCCGTTATTTTTAGGCTGCCGCTTATGCTTAATTGCTTATCTGCTTTTTGCTTAAAATCCAATCTGTCCTAAAAATCATACACCTAACTGTTGCAAAATGAAGTAACCGCGGCGTCACATATCAAAAATCCCTTATAAATAAAGAGTAATAACTTTGGCACGGGTATTGCTTATATACATATCGTAAAACGCTCTTAAACAACAAAACACAGATAAATCACGGCAGCACTGGACGATTTACCCTCCCAACCCCCCTAATTCCCCAGTTCAGTGCTGCTGTCTAAATTACCTCATACTTCGGGCGGCACTGGACGTTTTAACCCTCCCAAACCCCCAAATTCCCCTAATTCAGTGCCTCCCGGGTATATTTCTAAAATAACCGCCAAATATAACAGCAACAGGAGTTTTAAATGAATAATCCGGACTTAATTAAAGATACAAAAATGTCAATTGTCTTCCTTGGAAATCATGGAAAAGTATTAAAAAGGATTTCAGAGTTATTTGAAAAGGAAAATTATTCTGTAAGCCATTTTTTCACGCAGGAATCCGCGGATTACGCGCAAAAATTATCCTGTGACGCGGTCATTTATCATATTGACGGAAAACTTTCAGATCAGGATACGGAGAATATAAAAATTCTGAAAAAGCACAATGACATTGTCCCTGTTATTGTAATCAGCGGCGACACTTCAAAAGAAACAGAAACCGCAGTCAGGCGGCAGGGAGTAATGTATTATTTTACCGAACCCTTTGAAGAAACGCAGCTGGTTAAAATAATAAAATCAGGTTCTTCGCTGTACAGAAAAAAATTAGAACTTTATAATGCCGTTTAACCGCCGGGACAATATTATTTCTTGTGCGGCACCGTATAATGATGTAAAATTAAACAGTTTAAAAATTTAAGGAGTGTAAATTGGAAAACATTACAATACTTATAGTTGATGACAACCCTGTTGACGTGCGCCTTACAATTGAGGCGTTAAAACAAAGGCATCAACATAACGAGATAATTGTACTTTCTGACGGCGAAGAAGCCATGAATTTTCTTGAAAAAAATGGCAAATATAAAAACGCGCCTGTCCCGGACGTAATACTGCTTGACCTTAAAATGCCAAAATTAAACGGGCAGGAGGTACTTGTCCGCATTAAAAACAACCCTGAACTTTCATCTATCCCCGTGATTGTGCTTTCAAGTTCTGATTCTCCGTCTGACATTTCTGAAAGTTATACAAATAAAGCAAACTGTTATATAACCAAACCTTTTGACATTGATGAATTCTTTAAGACAATCCAGGCTATTGAAAACCTTTGGTTTGACAGGGCAAAACTGCCCACATCAGAAAAATCCCAGTAACCGCCTAAAAACACATCACAAGCGCCGAAAATCCGGCACATATTTCAAAAAAACTCCTTATTTATATGGCCTTATTTATGGCACGTATATTGCTAATTAATAGGTGGAATTAATAAAATAGGAGGTAATAAAATGAAAAACTTAAAAAGGACGGTTTTAACGGCAGCATTCCTGGCATTTATCGCTTTAAACATAAGCGCCGCTTCAATTCTTAGCTCTGTTGCCGTGGTATCAGACTATGAAGGCGAGGCGTATGTTGTAAATCCCGGCAGCAAAGAAAGGGTAAACGCTTCAATAAATATGCCTATTTATGAAGGCGCGTCGTTAAAAACCCTGTCTGACAGTTACATTGAAATCACATTTGACAATGCCACAATGGTCAGGCTTGAATCCAACACCAGCCTTACACTTAACGAACTTAAAAGGGAAAATTCAGCCAAGACAGTCTTTAACCTTCTTAAAGGAAGAATGCTTGCCGTTGTTGACAAACTGCGCGGAACTGATTCAACCTTTGAAATTCACACTAAAATGGCGGTTGCCGCAGTAAAAGGCACTGAACTTGCCGTGGAAGCCGGGGATAACGGTTCTTTTCTTGGCGTAAATGAAGGCGTTGTTGAATTCTTTTCTTCCGGGAACAAAGAAAAAGTGCTTGTTGAAAAGGGAAAAGAATCTAAACTTAAAACAGGTTCTTCAAGGCCGGATGCGCCGTCTGCCTTAACAGGAATGTGGAAATTTGAACGTAATTTTGACAATATGAGGGAAGAAATTCAGTTAATAAGGCAGCTTAAGCAGGAAAACGGCGACAGCGTAATACAGTACATGATAAATAAAAAACTTAAAAAAGAAGGAAAGACCGAAGGCGAATCTGATACCAAGCTTACACTTGGCGGAAAAGATTCCAAAGACACAAAAAACGCCCAGGCGCGCATCAAACAGCATTTTAAAAACAAACTTCGCGGAGAGATGAATACCGCTTTAAAACATTCATGGGAAGATTTAAGGTTTGTTAACGAAGAAATGAAAGCAGACCTTCACCTTGGCAAGAATATGACAGATGTTAAAGGCAGAAGGGTAAGGATGGAAGAATATGTTTTCAGGCCCGCGCCAAACCAGGTGGATATGCTTTCAATAACCTTAAGGGACAACAGGATAGATTACCTCCGCGCAAGCAATTACTTTAATTCAGATTTACCCCGCATAATTCCAGCGTCAGCGTGGCAGAAGTCCTGGGCTTCCGTGGAAATGCCAAAGTTCTACCGACTGGAAGAACGCGTTGTTCTGTCCAACACATCAGACCGCGTTGAAACGGTATTAAAATACGGATATCAGGACGCTGTATTGGGACAAATGCTGTTAAATAATTCCGGAAACCCCACATATCAGGAATCCGACCCTTACAGATTTGCCCAGCCAAAAAGAACACAACCCGATTCAAATATATGGTTTTTGCCGGAATATGAAAAAATACTTTTTGTTAACGGCGATGTTAAAGAACATCAGAAATTCATAATCCACAGGCCCGATCTTGCATCAAAAATTGAAGCTTCATGGATAAAAATGGCGGATGACAAGACATTTACAAACACCAAACCATTAGTCGGAAATTATACTGATAAAACAGATATAAAATATGCCGATTTTATGTCAACAAAATTTGAAGGCAATCCCCTTATCCCGGAAGAAAACTATGACGCAATTTATACTTCAATTACCACGGGAGGTTTTGATGTTTATCTTGCCGGAAACAACCCGCCCGATAAAATTTTAAATTCCGACCTGAAATGGACAGAATTAAAAAGATATAACGACGGAAGCTGGCTTAGGACGGAAATGTATTTGATTGACGATTACGGCAAAATACAGCAGTGGAACGGCACTTTAAGGGATTTTGCCGACATACTTAAGTACACGAATGTGGAAGTGAACCTTGCGTCTTCCGAATTCACCGGCGGGGACATAGACATTGTATCCAAACTTCTCTGGTGGACAGTATTTAATCCCAATAAATAAGATAAAACATAAAAAAAGGCCTCCTGCAGTTTTTGCCGGAGGTCTTTTTTTATTCCTTTAAGCGGATTTTAAGTTTAAAAACTCCTTAATATAGGTTATAATTGTTTAAATTAATTATCCCGGGAGGTTTTAACAGTGAAAAAGGTATTTTTAATACTATTATTAACAGCAATATCGCGACTTGTTTTTGCATGGGAATTTACGCCCGCGGTTGATTTAACAGGCAGCATTGCTTACCCTTATACATCGGTTGATAAGGAACTTCAGAAAAAAATAAGCGGCGCGGTTGACGCAGCCGGTTCTTTTATGGTAAATACGGATTTTCTGCCCCAATTATGGTTTATACCGACGGCAACATTAAATTACGCATCCACGGCCCAGCCCTTGAACATAGATGACGAGCGTTTTTTATTTTCTCAGTGGCTTGACGCTTATATTTCTTACGGTTTTAACTATGAAATGAATCCCGGAAAATGGGAATTAAGGCTGCGCGGTTTTTACAGGAAAGATTTTTCGCAGCAGACCGCGGATGAAGTTGTGGGAAAAGGGCTTTATGATTATCACGACGGCGGATTTTACTTTGAAAACATCAATATGTTTTCCCTTGGCGAAGCGGGAAATGAAGCCACAATAGGCATAAAATACACCGACAGGCGCTTTCCAAATTATAAAACTCTTGTATCAGACCCGGAAGTAAAACTTATCATAGGCGAAAACACGAATCCAAACACATATACCAAAGAAAAAGACAGCCTTTCATACAACATATACATTTCTGATGATATCCGCTGGGGCAATTCAAACTGGTTTACAAATCTGGAATATTCCTATGAATATACCCCTTACGTTGAACAAAAAGTTATTTATACAGGCGGCGAACTTGCGGATGAAAAAAGGATTGATAAAATTTCCAGGCTGACCCTTGAAGTGCCTTATTACGCGGATGATTATACATCCGTTTCTTTCGGATACGGCCTTACGGTAAAACTGACAAACCAGAACTATAACGACCAGCTTGGGACAACAGAGGTTGAAGACGATAAGTTTATAAAAAATTACTACAATTATATGGGCCACAACCTGAATTTTTCCATTAATTACGGTATCCCGGACCTTATAATCAGGGGGCAGACCACCACAGCGGTTATATCCCTGGCTCTGGAAGTTATTAATTATTCCACCCGATACGCCAAGGATTCCGAAGGTTTGTATAAACCCGACCTGCAGAAAGATAATAACTACACCGTGTCTCTTGACCTTAAAAATTCAATCTTTGAATGGTGGGATGTTTTCATAAACGCTTCATTCACCGACTACAATTCAAACATGCAGTACGAAACTTTCGGCCTTTATAACTACAGCTACTTTACAGCGGGGCTTGGTTCTTCCATAAGCTTTTAAAGATGAAACATAAAAAAATATTCAAGTGGGAAATTCTGGCCGGCTTTGCAGTTATACTTTTAATCAATGTGTTTTTCCTGAACCTGTTTGTAAATACGGCGTTTAAAAACATACTTGACGCGGAAACAGACAGCCGCCTGGAATCAGTGGCGCGCCACCTTGATTCGGTCACGGACCCCGTTATATTTATGCTCTCCAAAGATTATTCCGGCACGGGCGTTTATTCGGCATACATGGAAACCCTTAAAAAAGAATCAGCGCTGTGGAAAACTGATATCACGCTGTTTGGTAAAAACGGCGGCATCTGCGCTTCAACGCTGGAATCTCCGCCGCTGCTTGACAGCTACATCACAGCGATGGGCACGCAGTATTCTGTCACTTTTTTTGACAGGGGGGTGCCTGTAAAAAAATATTATCATACTTATAAGCGGGATTCCCGTATTTACGGCACGATTTCCCTTGAGCAGAGAGGCGAATCGCTGCAGGCATTTACCGGCATCAAAAAAACACAGATGACAATTGTAATGCTTCTTCTTGCGGTTTCAATGGTAATGGCATTTCTGTTTTCATATTTTGTGACAAAAAGGATAGATAAAACCGTTGAAGCCATGGAAAAAATATCAGCCGGAGCGGAGAAAAGCCCGCTGATTCCGGCAGGATTTGACGAAATTACTTACCTTCAGGAGCAGATAAATACGATGGTTGACAGGTTAAAGACAGCTCAAGAGACCCGTTTCGAGGAAATTCAGATAACAGCTATGGGGCTTGCCCACGAAATAAAGAATCCGGCGGCCGCCATTTACAGCCTTGCCGAACTTATACAAAGGCCGGGACAGGAAAAAAACAGCGTAAAGCTTGCCGCAAAAATACGCGAAGAAATAACCAGATTAAACAGCATTACGGACCGCTTTATCCGCTTTGCCAGGGAAGAGGACATAATTCGCGAAGAAATTCCGGCCGCGGATTTCATGCGGCTTATTGCCGAACAATACCCTGATGTTGATGCCAAAACAGATCCGGAAAACGCCTTAATAAACATAGATGTCCTTCTTATGGAACGTGCTGTAAAAAACATCGTCAAAAACAGCTACGAAGCGGGTGCCAAAAACGTCAAAGTATTATATGAAGCCGCGGCGCGCAGGATTGTTATTTCCAATGACGCGGAGCCCATAGACACGGAAACGGCAAAGAAAATTTTTATACCTTTCTTTACCACAAAACCCGGAGGCATGGGAATAGGCCTTGCAATTACAAAAAACATAGTTGAAAAACACGGCGGTAAAATTGAATACAAATCAGAACACGGAAATAATGTATTTCTGATAACCATAGGGAACAAAAAGGAGTTAAAATGAGCAGGCTTCTGCTTGTGGAAGATGAAAAAAATATCCGCGAATCCGTTGAAACGGCGCTGTCGGAAAATTACGAAGTATGCGCCTTTGATTCCGCCGAAAAAGCCGGCAAGGCAATGCTGGAATCGGCCTTTGATATCCTTATTACCGATATAAGACTGCCCGGTATAAGCGGCATTGAATTTCTGCGTAAATTCAAAACCCAGAATCCTGATTCGCCGGTAATAGTTATGACGGCGTATTCATCCATTCAAAGCGCCATTGAAGCAATGAAAGCCGGCGCCGATGAATATGTGCCAAAACCTTTTTCACTTGAAGAACTTGAAATTAAAGCAAGAAACCTTCTGCAGATAAAAAAAATAAAGGAAGACAAAAACCTTTACGCCGGCCTTCAGGACAGCGCTTTCGGCGAAATTGCGGGCGCAAGCAAAGAAATTCAAAAAATAAAAAATGACATATCAAAGGTCTCAAAAAACGACGTTACAGTGCTTATAACAGGGGAAACAGGCACCGGCAAAGAATTAATCGCGTATACAATACATAAGTTAAGCGGAAAAAAAGGGCCTTTTGTCCCGGTTCACTGCGCGGCTTATGCCAAAGGATTAATTGAATCAGAACTTTTCGGCCACGAAAAAGGCGCTTTTACAGGCGCTGACAGGTCCAGAAAGGGAAGGATTGAAGCGGCGCAGGACGGCACGCTTTTTCTTGACGAACTTGGCGATATACCTTTGGATATTCAGGTTAAACTTCTTCGCGTGCTTGAAAACAAAACCTATGAAAAGGTCGGTTCAAACAAATCCGCCCGCACAAACGCGCGCATATTATGCGCCACAAACAAGAATCTTGAAGGCATGATAAAAAAAGGGGAATTCAGGGAAGACCTTTATTACAGGGTTAACGTATTTCCCGTGCATATACCTCCGCTGCGCGAAAGGAAAGAAGATATCCCCGAACTTGCGGAAATATTCGCGCGCAGGCACGGCAGTTATCTGCTTGGCAGCGCCGGAAAAAACGCCCTTATGTCGTACAGCTGGCCCGGAAATGTCAGGGAGCTTCAGAATATAATAGAACGCGCGGTAATTTTATCATCCGGAACCGAATTGAATGTAAGCGGCGCGCTGGGGAAAACCGGTTTCTGTGAAGAACCGCAGGCAATTGCCGGGCTTGAAAATATGGTTGAAAATTTTGAAAAAAATATTATAGAACGTTCGCTTAATAATAACGGTTACAACCAGACTAAAACATCCAAAGAACTTGGCATAAGCCGCACCACGCTTCAGTATAAAATACAGAAATATTCAATTACGGTGAAAAACATTGATTAAAAAATCAAAAATTGTAATCATTACAATTTTCTGCTTAATGGCTTCTTTGGCGCGCGGCACTGACAGCGCTTTAAAAAACGCAAAAGAACTTGCCGAAAACCATCAGGCGGCCGTAAAGGCAATCCTGGAAAAAGAAAAAAGCCTTGCGGCTATGCGCCTTAATCCGTCCAAAAAATCGCTTTGGAACTTTGCCGAAAGAAACCGGCGCGAGCAGACTATTCAGCAGCGCAGCAGGCTTAACAACGAGATTAATATTTTAAAACAGCAGGCCGAAAGCCTTCGGCTTAAAATGTCAGCCGAAAGGCCTGCCTTATATGATAATCTTAAAAAGCCGGATTTGCTGACCGCCGACCTTATACAGGCCGTGAATTACCTTGACAAGCTTGAATTTGACCGGTTATCGTCGTTTGAATTTCTTGAAGAAGCTGATATAGGCCTTAAAAGCAGCCCTGAAAAGACCGAATTGTTAAAGACCATATATGCCAAGCAAAGCCTTATATTGGACTCTGTAAGGGCTATGACATTGCAGCTGGAGGCCAAAAACAAGGCCCTAAAAGGCAAATTTGACGGCTTTTTGGCCGAAAACCATGCACAGATACTTAAACTGGGGGAAATACTCTTAAAAGGGCAAATATCGCAGGATTTGATTCAAAACCAGATAAAACAGTCCAAATAAGAAGAAACAAACCACTCAGAACCAATCAAAAAACGCAACCGCGCAAAGAACAAATACACAACTTATCCACAAACAAAGCGAATATTCACAACGTCGCATAATGTATCTTATGTTAACTAACAACCTTAACAAAACCAACAAAATATCTCTTGTTGCAATACTTTTAAAGTTTTAAATCGATTTGTTTTTATTGGTGTTTTTATCATTTGTTGATATTTTGCATAACATATATTTTGCTTAACTATGTGTGTTGATTTATACTTTAATTACAGATGATATGTTGTTAAATAGTTATTCACATCGCCCCCCTACTGTAGCAGCTCAGCAGCTCGGTTTATACCTTTTGGTGGTTTGCCCTTGCCTTGGTAGGCGCGCCTTTTAAGGCGCTGTTGTAGCGAGCCTGCGAGCGGAAATCTCTGCGATGAAGCGAATTTGTGAGCGTAAGAAGCAGGGACAGCTCAGCAGTTCAAGCAATACGGCAGCCCAGAAGGTTGGTTTAGATTTGGTATATGAGAGTCTTTAAAACCTGTAACTTGTCAGCTGTAACTTGTAACCTGTTACTTGTCACTTGTCCTTACGCCGATTGCCTTATGATAAACTTGGGGTCAAGGATAATAAGCCTGGATTCGTCCCTGCCAATCTGCCCGTTAATGCACCTTACAGCCAGTTCAAATGCCTCTGATCCCAGCTTTGCAAGGGGCTGCTTTACCGTGGTAAGCGCGGGTTTGGTAAATTCGGACACATTTATATCGTCATATCCTACCACAGCTATATCTTTTGGAACTACAAGACCTGCCTGATGAATAGCTTCAATGGCGCCCATAGCCACCAGGTCGCCCGCGGCGCAGAATAAAGCGTCAAGGTCCTTATATTCAGCCATAAACTCTTTGGCTTTTTGATTGCCTTCATCAAATTCATAATAAGCCACATGCTTGACCATTTTCTGGTCAAATTCCAGTTCATAATCTTCCATGGCTTTTCTGTAGCCAATAAGCCTTTCTACGACATTCGCGTTTGTCCTTTTGTCAAGAAATTCCCCTGAAATAATGCCTATTTTCTTTCTTCCCTGCTTTATTAAATGCTCTACCGCCATATAAGACCCTTTTACATTATCAACTTTAACGGTATGCCCGCCTTCAACTGTTTCTTCAATAAAAACAACGGGTATGCCGGCGTTTTTATAGGATTCAAGCAGGTCAATTTCCATGGGAACGCTTATGGATATCATTGCGTCGGCCCTGCGTTCAAGCAGAATGGTTTTAAGGATGTCAGACTCAAAGTCAGTCCTTCCGGTGGTCGGGTAATAGTTTACTTCATATGGCCCTTTAAAAAGGTGCGGCTCTATGCCGTGAAGAATTTCATGGACAAAATTATTTGAAAAAAGCTTTGAAACTACCGCAATTGTATGAAAATCATTGGGCATATCAACCCTCTTGTGCGTTTTAAACTTATTTAATACGGCTAATTATACCATACTTTAAAGGTTTAACCACAATATTACAGGCCTATTTATTGAACCACGCTTCTGCCATATGCCTGAATTCGTGCTTTTTGGAAACAGCCGTCATATGCCCGCCGGTCAGGAATATTTTGGATTCAAAAAGCGGATTTTTGGCTTTGGCCGCGTTTATTTTTTCATCAAGGTTCTCTATGACAGGATTGTCTTTTGCGCCGGTAAACAAAACCGGGCATTGTATTTTTTCAAGGCCTGCCGGAACGTATTTTCTTCCGGATTCCGCGAATTTTAAAAGCATATCATTGTCCATCTGCATCACTTTTTTATAGCCAAAACCGTGCTGAAGAAACCACGCGTACCAGAACTTTCCGCGTATTGCTCCGTTTCTGTCGGAAACTGTTTTTTTTGCCTCTTCAACTGTTATCTTTTCGCCAAGAAAACTGTCTGCAATAACTTTTTTAACAAGCCCCGGCGCTTCTATTGCAAGATTTAAGGCAACCATTGCCCCGCCTTCGGTGCCAAGCACATAAGTTTTCTGAACGCCAAGCGCGGCGCATACCGCAGCGGCGCATTTTGCCGTTTCACGCCAGAAATCATCCGGAAACTGTTTTACAGGGTCAGACTTGCCGTGCCCCGGATAGTCAAACATAAACGTCCTGTAAACGCGCCTGTAATGCTTGTATTCACCGCCCATCATCGCGGATGATACGGTATTACCGTGAAGAATTAACAGGTGCTCCCCTTTGCCTTTGGCTTTATAAAAAATCCTTTGTCCCTGATATGCTAAATACGGCATTATAATTCTCCTTAAAATGATTTTTTACAGGATTAAAAACTATTTTTCAGTGAGTTTTTTGGCAAGCTTAACCGCTTCATAGGCGTCTTTTGAATAGCCGTCAGCGCCTATTTCATCCGCGTAAGCCTGGTCCACAACAGCGCCGCCTATAATAAACTTAGCGTTAAGCCCCTCTTTTTTTGCAAGGTCAATAACCGGTTTCATCTCTGTCATTGTTGTGGTCATAAGCGCGGACAACCCTATAATCTGCGCGCCGGTCTCTTTTGCTTTTTTGATTATTTCCTGCGCTGCTACATCCTTGCCAAGGTCAAACACTTTAAAACCGTAATTTTTAAGCATAAGCGAAACTATATTTTTCCCTATATCGTGTATATCACCCTTAACTGTCGCGATTACAACTTTTTTATCATTTTCAGCCGAAGCGTCTTTTTTCAAAAGAGGTTCCAATACCGCAAAAGCCGCCTTCATGGCTTCCGCGCTTTGAATAAGCTGCGGCAGAAAATACTGTTTTTTATCAAACAAATCGCCCACATGGTTAATGGCCGGAATTAAAGTTTCATCAACTATTTTTGACGGCAATATGCCGGCATTTAAAGCCGCCTGCACAAGCCCTGTTATCTTTTCTTTATTTCCTTTTACAACCGTTTCAAAAATCATCTCTTCATTAGATTTATTTATTGCCGGAGCCGGCGCCGCGGAGGGCTTGGCCGAACTGCCGAACTTTTCTATATACTGCGCGCTGTTAGTGTCGGTTGCGTTTAAGACATCTGCAGCGGCTTTAATCTGCATCAAAAGTTCCGCCGAAGGGTTTGCAATTACCGTTGTAAGCCCGCTGTTGGCCGCCATCGCAAGAAAAGCCGCGTTTACAATACCGCGTTCAGGCAGCCCGAACGACACATTTGAAAGGCCGCATGTTGTGTTGAATCCCAGCGCTGATGCTTTTTCAATTACATCAAGGGTCACTTTGGCAGCTTTCTGGTCTGATGATACGGTCATTACAAGCCCGTCAACAATAATATCCTTTTCAGTGTATCCGTATTTTTTTGCCTGTTTAAATACCTTCTGCACCACTTCAAGCCTGTCATCAGCGCCTGCGGGAATGCCTTTGTCATCAAGAGGCAATAAAATAAACATAGCGCCGTATTTGGCGGCCAGTGGAAGAAGTCTTTCCGTCTTTTTAGATTCGCCTGAAATGGAATTAATAAGCGCCCTGCCCGGATACGCCCTTAACGCGGCTTCCACAACTTCCGGTGATGATGAATCTATACAAAGCGGAAGCTCTGAAAGGTTGCTTAACAAATCCGTAATTTTTACCATTACTGCTTTTTCATCAATTCCGGCCATTCCGGCATTTACATCAAGAATTTTTGCGCCGGCCGATGCCTGTTCTTCCGCAAACCGCCTTATTTCTGCTGTCTTGCCCTCTTTTAATTCCGTCTGAAGCTGTTTCTTGCCTGTCGGGTTTATGCGCTCCCCTATTACGGTCAGCGGATAATCACTGCCGATAAATACGGTTTTTCTTGCGGATGTCACGGCGCTGAAACTGACGGGATTATTTTTAAATCCGGTATTTTTTAATTTTGAAATCTCTTTGGCTGTTTTTTCTATGAATTCCGGCGATGTGCCGCAGCAGCCGCCAAGCAGGTTTATCCCCGCGTTTACAAAAGGCGCGGCAAACGTGCAGAATTCGCCTGATTCCATTTCAAATACCGTTTTGCCGTCTTTTAATCTGGGCAACCCGGCATTGGGTTTTGCCAGAAGCGGTATTTTTGAATATGGCTTTATGTTTTTTATTACTTCAAGCATCTCTTTGGGGCCGGTGGAACAGTTGGCGCCAAACGCGTCTATATTCATTGACTGAAGGGTTATAAGCGCCGTTAACGGGTCGGTCCCGGTTAACGTCCTGCCGTCCTTATCAAAAGTCATTGAAACAATCACAGGAAGATTGCAGCTTTCCTTAACAGCCAGCACAGCCGCGCGCGCTTCCTGAATGTCCATCATTGTCTCTATTACAAAAAGGTCAACGCCTCCCGCTAAAAGCCCTTTGACCTGTTCTTTAAAAATATCCACCATTTTTTCAAAAAGGATGTCACCAAAGGGTTTTGGAAAATGGCCTGTAGGCGCTATATCGCCCGCAACAAGAGCGCGTTTGCCCGCGGTTTTTTTGGAAATTGCAGCAAGGTCCCTGTTTATTTCAAAAGTTTTGCCCGCAAGGCCGTATTCTTCAAGCTTTACAGGATTGCCGCCAAACGTAAATGTGTAGATAATATCCGAACCGGCTTTAATATAATCCGACTGCAGCGACGCAAGCGCGCCTTCATTTGCAAGGGCCCATTGCTCCGGGCATATCCCCGCGGGCATTCCCCTTTTCTGAAGTTCCACACCGCTTGAACCGTCAAGCAAAAGCACCCTTTTTTCCGTAAGCTGTATGAATTGTTTTTTTGTCATTTTTTCACCATATATTTGTTAATAAAATGATAATGTATTTTTTAATGATATCATATCGCCCCGCATGCTTACAAGTTTTTATATGGGGAGTTTTTGTATCCGCTATTAAAAAATTTATTGCCTAAATATATCAATGTAATAAAACATAAAAAAAATTGAATATTTTATAATCAAAACTATATACTAAAAAAATTATACTGTTAGTAACCAATTATAATAACTTCTTGTGATGTCCTTTTACTTAATGCATATTTATGAGATGAATAAATACTCGTTTTGACATTGTTTTTGTACTTTTTCAATATATTTTCTAAGACTTCAATCGCCGGGTAACCATCCGATCTATAAGAAACCACTATAATACTACTTTTAAATTTATTAAATAAATCGTTAAATGATTTTTCTATTCTTGTATTATCACACCAAGGATTATCTCGTTTTTGCATTTTTTTATGTTTTGAGTTGTGATCTATCAATTCATACCAATTATTATAATTTACCAAACCCTCTAAAAAATGATAAAATTCTAAATAATCAGTTCCACCACCATCATCACTAATATAAGGAGTATCTACATATACAAGATCATAATCCAAATCTAATTCCATCGCATCATGATTAAGAGATTTATTTGCCTCTCCGTTAGAAAAGACAGCATTATTTGCCTCTTCAACAAATTTACAAAAATGTTTTACAAAAGGCTTATCCCATGTGACTTTATTGCCAAAACTCCTATCAACATCAGATAGACGTATATATAAATTTTTCCTGTGAAATAAATTATATGGTCTTTTTGCTAAACAAGATTGGAACAGAGCAAAATAAGCTATTGCTTTTTTATATTCATTTTTAATCTTTGAAATATTATAAACCACCATATCCAACCATATATTTTCTTCATTTGTGTAATATGTATCAATAAAACTATCTTGAATAAAGGTTGGATATTTAACTCGTGGTTTTTTACTCAAAATAGCATCAACGTCTTCATTTGTTAGTATTGTTTTATCATTTTCAATTAAAGCTTTACCAATATACCAATTAAACTTTAAAATATCATTATACGTGACTTTTTTTCCCTGTTTTTTCAATTTATATGCAATGCTCGCAGTTCCACCAAAAGCATCAAGCACTGAATGAAATTTTAAGTTCTTAATTTCACTCCATATCCAATTAGCAAATCTTAACTTACTGCCCTGATATCTTGTAGTTGGAAAAGTTTTTTCAAGCAACTCAAATTGCACGTTTGCTCCTTTTTTTCGATTTAACCTTTTTATATTCGAAATACTCAGTAAGATTTCTATAAGGCGGAGTCTTTAATTCAACCTCTTTAGCCATGTCTTTCGTTAAATAATACATCCAGTAATCATCAAATACATCTTCCCCTAGTTTTTTAAAAGGACCATTTCCTTCAATTAAGTCTTTTATTTTATTAACCGACCCTATGTTTTTTGTATTTCCACTGCCAGGCCTATCAACCGCAATCAAATGTTTTTCTTGAACAAAAAAAGTAATATCCTTTATAACCGAATTAATATTAATCAAATCTTCAATTTTATAGACTTTCCTTTCACTAGCTTTAGAAGCGTTTCTGGAATAAACAATTCCTAGGACAAAGTGTCCAACATAGTCTCCGTATGGGAAAACTGAATTTTTTTTGCTTTTTCTATCTCTAAAATAACCTGTAAACGCTCCCAGCGTCATGCCATTAACTTCATCATTGTTTTTCCTATAAGTACTTTTAATATCAACCGCGTATTTATTACCCGCAGTATCAATAAATGTTAAATCCGGATATGCATTTTGCTCTTCGCAAAGTAATAATTTATAATCGTTTTCTTTTGCAAAAATGATCATTTTGGGAAAAATTAAAATCTCCATAACCTTCGATACCACTTTAGTATCAACAGAGATCGTATAAATGTTTTTTAATATATCTATAAAGCCTTTAATAATCCAATCTCCGTTGTCTGTGGAGACAGCTTTTGTAAAAAGTTCAACATGTTTTAACAATTTTGATTTGAAATCTTTTTTCAGTTTTTCTTCGCTCATAAATAACTCCTTTTTTTTATTATAACAGATTTATAATTATAACTCATTACGAACCTCTAAATACAAAGAAATAATCCAAAGCATAAATACAACTAATTATTTCTACATTTTAAAACAACAACACCCGACCGGACGGTTAAACAGCCGGATTTTCCGTGTTAATGGTGAAACAGAACCTGCTTCCCTTTCCTTCGCCTTCAGATTCAAGCCAAAGCCTTCCGCCGTGAAGCTCTATTATCCTTTTTACTATAGGCAGGCCGATTCCCGTTCCTTCAACTTCCTGGTCAAGCCTTTCAAAAAGCGTAAATATCCTGTGCTGGTATTTTTTGTCTATTCCTATCCCGTTATCTTCTATAAAGAAAACCATCCCGTTAACAGGGTCTTTTAACACGCCTGCTTTTATATATGGATTACCCGTTTTTGCCCTGAACTTAACCGCGTTGCTGATAAGGTTATAAAACGCCTCTATCATCCTTTTTTTATCAACATTGACAACAATATTTTCATCAATCTCATTTATAACCTTAATCCCGTTTTCCTGAATCTGTTTTTCATTTAATTTAAAAGCCTCCTGCGCGAGCACGCGCATGGGTTCTTCCGTTGCGGCATTAACAATCCTTCCAATCCTTGAAATTTCAAGAAGGTCGCGAATCAGGTCGTTCATAGAATGCGCAGCAGATTCAATATAATTGGAAGAATCCACGGCAAGTTCAAAATTATCTTCTTTAAGCGCCTTTTTAACCATTCCGGCAAAACCAAGAATAGTCACAAGCGGATTTCTAAGGTCATGGGAAACCGTGTAAATAAACCTTTCCATTTCCGCGTTCTTTTTTTCCAATTCATTAAACATCCTGTCTTTCTCTTTCTGAATCTTCGCGGATTCGGTAATATTTACGGCAACATTTACCGAACCGGTAATCATGCCGCTGGAATCTCTGGCAGGCGTTAAAAAAGTTTTAAATATCTGGCCGCTTAATTCAAGAACCTCTTCAACTTCCTCCCCTTTGAAGGAACGTTCAATAGCGCTGATCAAATCAGGCAAATCCTTATACATTTCCCTGGCATTCATACTCACAACCTGGCCGGGTTTTAATCCGATTGACGCAAGGCCCATTCCCTCAGATAACCTGAAAATCCAGTCGGTAGTTATCATACTGATGACAACCGGAAGGTTCTTTATGGCAATACCAAGCCGTTCTTCTGTTTCTTTTCTCTGTTTTTCAAGATTTTTTATCTCGGTAATGTCTATATTTGCCCCCACAAATCCCTGTATAACACCGTTAGCGTCAATAATAGGAGCGGCAGAACCATAAACCCATGTGGTTTGGCCGTTTTTGTTTTTCATCCTGAATTCTATTCCGGAATTTGAACTGTTTGCCTGTACATTAATCCAGTTTTTTGCAAGAAGCTCTTTTTCTTCATCAAGAACAGTCTTTGTCCAGCCGTCCGCATATGCTTCTTCGTCGGTCAATCCCGTAATTTTTTTCCATAAACTGTTCACATAATTGCATTTGCCTTCGGCGTCTGTTGTGTAAATCGCGATTGGGGCCGTTTCAGCAAGGGTCCTGAACCTGTTTTCGCTTGCCCTTAATTTTTCTTCATCATCTTTTTTTTCTGTTATATCCCTTGCAATTCCGTATATGATACCTGCATCAGCAACACCGCGCCATTCAAACCACCTGAAAGAATTATCCGACAAAAGAAAACGGTCGACAGCTTCAATGGATGTCTTTTTATCCTTTATGGCAGAAACAGTCTTAATTGCCTTTTCCTTGTCATCCGGATGCAATAAATCAAAAAACTTGCCTTTAAGTATTATTTCCGTTTTAATACCCAGCGCTTTTTCCAAAACTCCGTTTACTTTAACAATATTGCCGTTAAAATCCATTATAAACATCATGTCCATTCCGGCCTCAAAAAAGCAGTCAAGTTCCTTGACTTTTTTGTTAAGGTCAACAGACATTTTTTGAGCAAGGACAGCGGCATTTTTTTCCGCATTCGACAGAAGCGATACGTTGTTCGCGATAAGAAAAGTAAATAAAAGGCCTATCAAAAGCACATATTGATAAGCTTTCGGGTGGTTTTTGTGAAGGTATTCAACAGTGGGCGAAATTATGACCTTAAATTTCCTGCCGTCAAAAGAGAAGTTATTTTCATAAACCGGGCTTCCCGGATATAAAAAAAAATGCAGCATTTTATGAAAAAACGTGTCGCGGTATCCGGTATTATCGCTGTAAACTATCTCTTCTTTTACGCCGGTAATATCAGTAATTTTCAGCCCAAAATCTTCACGCGGAAGGCCATTAATACTGTTATAAACAAGTTTATCAACGGAAATAAAAGCGCCTGTAAAACCTTCCGCGCTTGCCGCCCCTGTTTTGTTGACATGAGCTACAAGTATGAAACCATTCATCTTATTTTCGCTGTTTTTTAATAACATGGCGCCTGTTGCCGCGTTTTTCCCGGTTTGCCCGGCAATTATACATGCTTCCTTTATTTTTTCAGCGGATAAGATATCAAGCCCCATAAAGAATCCGTATGATGCAAATGGTTCTATATATAAAGCCGGGTAATACTCTTCCCTTTCACCCGCTATTATAAGGTCTTTGTCATCCGTAAGCTCTTTAATATAGCTCTTACGGCCCGCACGCTTTAAAAAATCTCTTTCAAAAGAAATTTTGCCGCTGTTTTTTACCAAAGGCGCCCATCCAAAAGCTTCAACAGCCGTATTTTCCAGCAGCCTCTCCGTAAAAACCTTAAATTCATCTTTTGAAACGAACTCCGAACTTTCAAAAAAAGTCTCAAGCAGGCTTACTTTTATATCGGCATTATCAAGTTTTTCCTTTATCATTGATGACAGGGCCTGCGCGTCAACAAGGAAATATGATTTAAAAGAAGAAGATGCCTGCTGCCTGAATACCAAAAATATAAAAACAGTAAAAAACAGGCTTGCAAGAAACGTAATCAGCGTATAATTGCTCTTTATTACCTTTAAGAAACCCGACGTTTTATCAGCCATAATCCGCCTGTTTGACGTTATTTTAAAACCTCTATGCCCGCTATGCCAAATACTGATTTTTCAGGCATAAGTATATATTTATCATTTATATTTATACCCATTTTTTCCGCATTAAGCGAGTCAAAAATACTTTTTTGCGCGGTAACTGAAAGCCCCCCGTAACCCGGGCTGAAACGGCGGGTTGTCACCTTTCCCTCGCGCTGAAGTTTTTTATTCAAAAGGTCCTGCATCCAGTCAAGAGCGGAATCAACGGTTTCCGAAGCTGCCGCGTCTATAATAACCCCTTTCGCGCCTTCACCGTTTTTCAGATAAAAAGCGGCTTTTTCAACCACAGCCGCGCCCGCGGTTGCCGCCATTAAAAACACCTCTTTGCTGTCTTTTAAAAGATCCGCAAGCTGCCGGCTTTCAAATAAAGCCCCGTTATCAAGCTGAATCCTTAAAAAATCCTGATGTTCAATTAAAAACCTGCCGTAAGCGCCTTTTAATTCGCAAAGCCGCCTGCCTTCTTCTATGCTGTTTGTGATTCTTATAAGTTCTTCGCCGCCAAGTTCAGTTAAGCCTTTTTTATAACCCATCCTGAAAAGTATGTGTTCTTCCGCAGCGCGCGCGTTTATGTTTTCCAGATATGTAACTGTAGAAAAATGTTCAGCCATTATTATCACCCATTTAATTATTTTAACACAAAAAACCGGAATTATATCTTAACTTTCTCCCTGTCCCTGTGCCATAAAGTTATAAAAATAACCCCTAAAGTTATAAGCGCCATTGCAGCGAATCCATGAGCATTTATGATTTCTTTGCCAAAAAACACCCCGATTATTACCGCCCCCACAGGGTTCACAAAAGAATAGCTTGTAGCAAGCGCGGGGCTGGTATGTTCAAATAGGTACATATATGCTGTGAATCCCACAAGAGAACCAAATATAATAAGGTAAAGAATAGCGGTTACGGAAATAATGGAAGGAACAGCTGTTAACCGTTCCCCTGAAATGAATCCAAGCAGTACTGTAAGCGCTCCGCCTGCTGTCATGGCAAGCGCATTACCCATAAGCCCCTTTGGCGCGTCAAGTTTTTTACCCATAAAAGAACCCAGCGCCCATGCAGGGGCGGCAATTAATAAAAACAGCGCCCCGATAAAATTGCCATTAAAGTCATTTTCAAAATTAAGCAGAACAATACCCGCCATTCCAATTGCGACGCCTATCCATTCCACTTTTGATGCCTTTCTTCCAAAAAACGGCCCCAAAATACATGCCCAGATTGTGACAGCCGCTATTGCAACCGCGCACAAGCCCGACCCGACACTCTTCATTGCAAGGGCAACAAAACCTGTTCCCATAGCAAACATCAGAAACCCGGAAACAGCGCAGGCACCCCAGTCTTTCAAAGACGGATGCTTTTCTCCCCGAAAAATAAGATACAGATAGGTAATAACGCCTGCAATTAAGAACCTTATACCGCACATTAAAAGCGGCGGCACTCCGGTAATCGCGTACTTAATGGCTATATACGTGGTGCTCCAAAGCAGGTATATGGAGGCCAAACTTATGATAACTTTGATTTTTTTATCCATTGTTCGCTTATATTCCTTTGAATTTTTATTCGTAAAAAAATACGGATTTGTATTCCGCACCACGCCGTTAATTAAATTACGGTTTTGGATTTTATCGCAGAGGCGTAATATATTACGCCTTGTTTCAAAAAAATTAACAGCGAGATGTACCATGGTACGTCTTTACAATAGAAAATTATAACCCCGCGTCAAAAGCTAAAAACTCTTATAATCTCCCCTGCCCTGAGCCACAAACTTACCCGCGGATTTTATTATACCGCCGGCGCACAGGTTGCTGCAGTCCTCTTTTACGCAAATCTTATTGTCATACAAAAGATAACTTTCCCTGTATGGCGCAGGCGTATAGTTTGGCATGAACACATTAGCCCCGTACATCATGGCTTTTTTCCTGCCGTCCTTATCCAGCGTGCCCATTGCCGTGGTGGCAGGCAGGTTTACGTTTTTTAGCATAATACGTATAAGCGCCAGTACTTTTAGGGTCAAAAAAAGCTCTTTGGGCTTTTCATTACCCAAAGGCGTATCTTCGTGCGGCAAAAACGGGCCTATGCCAAGCATAGCCGGCTGAAGCTCTTTAAAATACAAAAGGTCGCCTGCTATCATTTCCATTGTCTGACCCGGCAGACCCGTCATTATCCCTGTCCCCACTTGATAACCAAGCTCC